>Ga0081539_10003953_pt1 | contig 17168 bp, 12 predicted proteins | sample TabmetS4T2R2_FD_71023 | JGI IMG/M metagenome (GOLD analysis project Ga0081539, IMG submission 71023) | Tabebuia heterophylla rhizosphere microbial communities from the University of Puerto Rico - S4T2R2 | ecosystem: Host-associated > Plants > Roots > Rhizosphere ...
CCTGGGCTGTGACCGAGAACAATCCAATCTGGATGAGAGTCAGTGCAAGCAAAAAGCGGGCCACTTTCATCATTTTTCTCCTCTATCCCTCAATTTCGGGAGTATTTTCTGCCGGCAATTCTCGGTTTGGAGGAAAACAAAAACCTTCTCGGTGAGAAGTAGTACTGCAAGTCTTTTGTTTTCCTCTAAACCGAGGACCGCCGATCCTCTGCCTGGTAAAATAAATTTTTCGAATTTGGTCTGTGGTGATGAATTATTATAAGATCATGAATATCGAATTAGCCAAGCAAGAAAGCAAAATGCCGCTACAAATTTCAAAATCACTTTTGCTATAATGATTCCCCCGCATAGTCACAGGATTAATAATGCCCAGGCTCTGGAGACAGTCTAAGATATCTTTTCAAAGCGTTATTTTTCCGCTTTGAACTGTGGAGGAGCAATTGTCGATGCAGTTAGGTGAGACACAACAAAGTGACGAGATGCGAGAGCAGAAGTTACCTCTTGAAGTAATGCTCGAAAAATACCGTCGCTCACGCCAGCGCGCCGTGCTGGTTGCTGTTGCCGCGTCTTTTTTAGCTTGTGGTCTGATTTTTGGAGTCCTGATCTCGCGCCAGACGAAACCCGTCAAGGCCGGAGATAAGGAGGTCAATTCCGAACTGGCTTCAGCATTCATCGAGATCTCTCGACAAGTCGAGCCGGCGGTCGTCAATATCACCACCGTCACTCAACCGGTCAAGCGCTCGCGGTCGGCCAACGAATATCAAATGCCGCGTCCATCGCTTGAATCGGTGGCGCCCAGCGAGACCGAGGCCGCGCGCCGCGGTAATGGATCGGGCGTCATTGTCGATCCACAAGGCTTTATTCTCACCAATCATCACGTCATCGACGGAGCCGATCGCATCGTAGTCAAATTTTTTGACGGCAATGAATTGCCCGGCAAAGTCATCGGCAGCGACTCACAAACCGACCTGGCGGTCGTCAAAGTCAATGCGCCGGGGCCATTGATTGCGGCCCGGCTGGGCGATTCCGAAAAGATGCGAGTCGGTGACTGGGTACTCGCCATCGGCTCGCCGTTCGGCCTCGATCAGACTGTGACGGCGGGAATCATCAGCGCCAAGGAACGCGAATCATCCGACCTTTATCGGAAAGTCGGTTTTCAATACTTTCTCCAAACTGATGCGGCGATCAATCGCGGTAATTCCGGCGGGCCGTTGATCAATCTTTCGGGTGAAGTGATTGGAATTAATTCCGCGATCGCCACCAGTACGGGCGATTACAATGGAATCTGTTTCGCGATTCCTTCTTCCGAAGCAATCTCCGTCTACAAACAACTGGTCAAACAAGGCAGCGTGGTGCGGGGATTTCTGGGCGCATTGACCGAACGGGTCACGCCACAGATCGCCAAAGTCTACGGATTACCCGCAGCCCGCGGAGCCATCGTCAGCAATGTCAATGAGACGGTGCAGCTTGCTGGTAGCGTTGTTGAAAGCCCGGCCGCCAAAGCGGGGCTCAAACCTAATGATATTGTCCTTGAAATTCGTGGAGAAAAGGTTAAAGATGATGCCGATTTGATTCGGCGCGTCGCATCCACGCCCGTCGGCGCCACGGCGCCGGTCAAAATTGTTCGCGATGGAAGGGAGATGACTCTCTCCGTCATTGTCGGCCGCCGCCCCGGCGGTGACGTAGTCAAACGTCTTGAAGCGTCTGCTTCGAGTGATACCGATGAATCCCCAAAGAACCAGAGCATTGGTATCAGTATTCAATCGATCACACCACCGACAGCTCGTGAAAAGGATGTGAACAGACGGCGCGGAGTGCTTGTGGTTCGCGTCGATTCCGGAAGCGTAGCTGATGATGCGGAATTGAGGAGTAGCGATATTATCGAGATGGTAAATCGTGAACCGGTGAGAGACAAAGAAGACTTCAAACAGATTCTGAGCCGGCTCAAACCCGGTGACCCAGTTGTTCTTCAGGTCTACCGGGAGAAACTTTCTCCCAATCCACGCATCTATATTTCGTTCAATAAACCATAACGACTGCCAGTAGTCAGTTTTAAAATCAGTTGCTCACTCCTCCATCGGCTGCGCTCTCTCATCCAGAGACGGCCGGTGCAACAACGGAAAACTGATCTTTGACTCCCGGCGAATAGATTAAAGGAGAACTCATGCCGTTTCCCTATCAGTTGCCCCGACTTCTGACTGCGGCCATGCTCACTGCCTGTCTTCTTTTCTCCTTAGGTTTGCCTGTTGTAGCGAAAAGTAAGAAGAGCAGACGAGCGACGGCTCAAACGAAGAGTAAATCGCTGCGAGATACCGCGAGATTCGAGCGCAGAAATCGTCACAGGATAGTAGAAGACGACCTTGCTTTTAAAGCCTATCCTGCCCATGCCATCGTTCCGGACAATATTGAGGTTATCGAAAGCGGTTCTTCAAATTCGGCAGCAGTATCGAACCTTCTGAGCCTGCCGAAACCAAACAATCCCAGCAACTTGGGATCTGATTCCGCCGACCTTCCACCTCCCGTTAAACATGTCAATGTCAAAATTGACCAGTCGCGCACTATCGAAATTCAGCAGGCTCTCGCCAGCCGCGGATTCTATCGAGGCGAGATGAGCGGGATTTACGACGAGGCGACCATTGACGCGATGCGGAGATTCCAGACCAACGAAAAAATCTCGGTCACAGGATATCCGACCGCCCATGCCCTCAAGAGACTGGGTCTGGGAAGTTGGTAAAAGACCTTACGGAATAAAACACGGATTTGTCGATTGTCATTGATGATGACTGATTCATCGGTGTGGGTCAGTCATCGTCGATTAGATTTTGTGTGTCAACCTGCCATTTTTTAAGAGAGTCCATTTCTCGTCGCTAGTACTCTTTACGTGATGCTCTGTGAGATATCGCTTGAGCTGCCAGTCCAGATTATGGTCGAGGAGAATTTTCGCCGTTGAGAAGAGAGCTGAAGAGATTGGTTTGCGCAAGCTCCAATACTTTTACGGCCTGCTCTTTCGTGATTGGCGGGAAACCTTCAAGAAAATCGTCGAGGGTATCGCTAGTGGTCTTGCCCCCGAGGAGGTAAAATTCCTTCGGAGGCAGTTATGACAATTAAAGTCGAGCAATCCAAGGACAACGTTCAAGTGGTCGTGCTGGGAGTGCCGCAGCCAGAGCCGCCAGCGCGCCCAGATCCCGAAATACCACCAATCACCATTGACCCGGAACAGCTAGGAGGCACTCCGGCAATTGCAGGCAATAGAGTCCCTGTTACAGCGTTGATTGACAGGTTGAGAGAGGGCAAGACCGTGACCGAGTTCGCTGAGGAGTATGGCGTCTCTACCGGTGATGTTGATGCGGTGCTGGCTTTGATTCGCGGCGCTCTCGAAGACGGCTGGTTAGCTGAGAGAGTGAACTGATGAGACTCTTGTTTGATGGCGGCGTGCCTCACGAACTGGCCGATCACCTCAAGCCTTATCAGATTGAGACGGTTCAAAAAAAGGGGTGGGCAAAGCTGAAGAATGGCGTCCTGCTGCAGACCGCTTCAAAGGAATTTGACGTGCTCATTACCACCGACTCGAATATGAAATATCAGCAGGATATTTCAAAGCATCAGATTGGTGTGATTGTTCTCAGGGCTTTCGATAATAAGCTTGATTCATATTTGCGGATCGTTCCTGGCCTTCTTGATACTGTACTTCTTATCCGGCCAGGCGACGCGATTTATTTGTATGCCGACGAAAAACTGCGCGAGATAGATAAACGAAAGGGCAAACTCTAACGAATACCGCTCTCAGTGGATACCCGCACGCTTCTTCACAAGGCAGAACATCTGCGCCGTCTTAGATACCGGGGCGCGCAAGATATCGAAGGCTGCGGCCAGGGTCGCCACCGGAACCCATAGTGGATGCTCATAGACCGAGCGGCCCTTGTGACAGGAGATCAGTCGCCGGTCTGCCAGCATTCCTAAGATACTGCCCGTCCACTGACTCGCCCCCTGGGTGTAACTGAACCATTCCATCTCCAGATCACATTGTCGGATCAACCGCGTAAAGTTCGATCTATTGAAAAGAACGAAGTGTCTGGGGCAATGGAATCCCGCCCAATTCCGATGCTGAAAGAGGTAACGATCCAAAGTATCGACATTGGGGGTCTTGATCAAAATAGCGCCCTCCAGACTCAAGACCTCGCTCATGACCTTCATGACGCGCAAAGGATCTGCAACATGCTCGATAATATTCAACATGACGATGAGGTCATAGCTTCTCGGCGAGGAGAATTCTTCGACACGGCTCGCGTAAAAGACATGTCCCGCGGCCTCCGCTCTCTGGCGGGCTGATTCGTCAAAATCCAAGACGAAAGTCTCTCGGATGCGGTCGTCCGCCTCTCTGATCGTATTCAACATCCAACCATATCCGCCTCCGACATCCAAGACCGAGAGCGAATCGCCGGGGATCCTTTTGAGAATCTTCCCGAACATTCGTCTTTCAAGCGCATCCTTCACGCGGTGGAGCAGCGACTGATTGAAATCGCTATTGGCGGAGTAATAGTTCGCCGGATAAATCTCATGTAATCGAGTCACCGGCGGGTTCTCCAAATACACTGTTTGACAGTGCCGGCAACGAAGGTAGGTGAAGCGTTCTCGGGTAGTGAAATATTCGACATCCCGGACATGGGCAAAAAGCTCGCTCTTGCGGCCCCGGCAGACCGGGCACGAATCGGCCGGCAGGGTCATTTCAGCATCTCCCGGAATAATTTCCAATAAGTAGTCCTGTTCTCTTCGATCAGAGAGGCGTATTCCGTTTCCAGCATAAATTTCTCCATCTCGTCGAACCGGGTATAGGAGATAGCCGGATCCCAGTGATGCAGGAGATGCCGGTTAAAGCCCGCCGCTCCGAATATTTTCGAGAAGAGGTCGGAGCCGTACATTCGATTGACCGGCCCATGATCGACCAGGTTGTAATCTGCTCCCTCTTGCGCATCGGCAGCACGGTGTTCCAGCGTTTGACGCAGCCGGTTGAAGAGCGGATAGATCGAAAAAAAGCCTAACAACCACGTCACAGCGGTCAGAGGGTACTGGTTAAGATAGAGGAGAAGGGCGATGCTCAAATGAATCAGGACCGTCACGACTAAAGCCGTCTTACTGTTTGAAGGTTGCGAGAGATTCCGCTGAGGTTTCTTGAAATAACGGAGTAGAACCCTCAGATGGTAGCGGCCCAAAAGATCATAGATCAGAGTCCGAGGTTTCAAGGGCTCGAAGTAAGAAGTCTCGGTATCTTTCGTGGTCCCTAGATGCGAGTGATGGAGCCAGTGGGTCTTCCGATAGCTTTTAACTTCCAGCCCGACGAGAGCCCCCAAGAAGAGATTGGCGGCGAGGTCGTTATATTTCCGATTTGGCAGGATCAGATAGTGTGTAGCTTCGTGAAAGAAACATAACAGGTAATGGATCCAGCCTCCGATCCAGAAGGCGCCCAACGGAAGCGCGAGAATGATCCAGGGGATTTGCCGGTCGAACCGCTCTTCGGTGAGAGCTAAGCCGGCTGCTCCGATGACGAGCATGACATGGGCAAACAGGATCTCGGCCCAGACCTTCTTATATCTCGGCCGCATCGTCGAGCGATAAGCTAACCATTTGCCTCTCTCCGGAACCTCTAGCTGGTTTAAGTTCAGAGATCACTTCCCTTTTTTGATCAGCTGCAAGAGACGCTCAGCATGATTGCGAGCGATGAGGGGGACGCTCTCATCCATCTTGATCTCTTGCAGGACCGGCACAAAGCGCTGGGGGTCAGCGATATATTTTGAACGAAGCTCGTTTTCGAGTAACCGCATCTGCGCCGGGGTCGAAATCGGATCGGTTGAGCGAACCGTTTCAATCTCGAAAATTCTCGCCTCCTGTGTGGCGATATTACTGAACACTGCCCTCAGCCGATTCATGCTCTGATTGTCGGTGTAATTAAAACTGACCGAACGCTCCTTCCCATCGCGGGCGAGCGTAATCGTCATCGTCCCCAGATGGGAGAAATCTTTCTTGTGTTGGTAATCTTCATTACTCGCCAGAAAGTTCAACTCATCGAAGAGGCCCTGGACCTGTGAGAGGACCGACGACGAGACCTCGAACTTGAGGACGATCTCGTCGTCCCCCTTCCGCTTGAAACGATACTGTCCGCGGCCATTGCCGTCAAATTCGACTTCCTGAAGCGGGATCGTAAACCGCTCGTTCTCAAAAAGGTATCGATAACGGACCTGGGAGACCTCTCCGTTCCCGCCTGATTGAATTGCATCAACGCGCGGTTGGGCCTGAAACGAGAGATTGAGGATGATGATGACAAAGAGAGTGGAGAACAAAGAGGTGAATCTGAACATATTGGCTCAATTTCTATCGTCGATGGTCAGTTACCCTGAGCGTGGGTAACTGACCTCCGATATCCGAGAGCGATCGATCAATTCGTTTGATTGTCAGGCGTCTGCGATGCGCCTTTCTTCTTACCGTAAGGTTCTGCGAGATAGCCCTGGGCGATGGCCTGAGCATTATCGTAATTGTTGCCGTTGCTGATCGCCTTGTTATATTCGGCCACGGCGCGCTCACGTTGACCGATCATGTCCCAGGAGTTACCGCGATAGATGTAGGACCAGACCTCGATCCAATCAGGCCGGAGATTGCCGCCGAGAGCCTGATCGAAAGCATCGAGAGCCTTGTTCCAGTTGCGTTGAGTCATGTAGAGCAAGCCGAGATTATACCAGGCCCACGAATAACCTCGATTGAGTTTGATCGCGGCTTGAAACTGCTGTTCGGCTTCGACATATTCCTGCTCGCGGAAATGTTCGATGCCGCGCCGGACAATCACGCCCTGGCGCAGATCTTCGGAACTCCGGACCAGTTTCGAATCGGGATCGACGACAATCTCCAGCGGTTTGCTCTTCGTCAAGATATCGAAATCCGCCGAAGTCCCCTTCATCGTCAAGGTCTGTCGCTCGTTGCCCGCCTCGGTCTTGAGCATGATATCGACCGGCATCTCGAATGTATCGAGGTCCTGTTTGACGGTGCCCGGAACGCGGAATCCATCCTTGTTGCGAAGCACGCGATAATCGGCCCGGAACTCCGGCACACCCGTCGAATCCAGCCACTGGCCAAAGAAGAAGCGCAGATTGCGCCCGGCCCGGAGTGAGGCAAAGGACTCGAATTCATCCAATTTGACGTTCTTACCTTGAAACTTCTCGTAGTAATCGGCCAGCATCTTGTCGAATGGTTGATCGCCGATCAGCTGGCGCAGCATGTTGAAGACGAGCGCGCCCTTATAAAAAACGACCGAGCGATAGGCCGGCGTCTGATCATCGAGTTGCAACGGGGCCTGACGAATCGAAGCCGATTGTTCGAAGGCGAGGGCTTTCTCTAGTTCGGCCTGGAGGGCTTGCTGAAACAATGACTCGTTGCCGTTCTCCTTCAGATACAGCAGGGCGCTGAATTCGGCCAGCCCCTGAGAGAGCCAGATATCATCGAACGATTTCAGACCGACGGTCTGTCCCCACCACAGATAGGCCACTTCACGGGCGAGTTTCTCATCGACGCCGGTCGTCAAGGCGCGCGGCGAGACTAAGATGATTCCCGCACCTGCGTATGTTTCGAGCGTCTCTTCATCGGTCTCGGCTACAATCAACTTGTTGCCAAAGGCGTAACGGCCGAATTTCGATGAATAGTACTCCAGATGTTTACCGACGATCTCCGCCGCGTGATCGGCCAATTTCTCATCACCGGCCTTGACGTAGAAATCGACCGTGAAGCCGCTAAAATTGAACGTGCGAAGGATATACTTGCCGGCGGCAAAACTGCCGGGCAAGACCGGCTTCGTGCTGGTGAAAGTATAGGTCGTGAACTCTTCCTTGGTCTTCGGGTCCGCGGAGTTGGCGGTTGCCACAGGAAAATCGCTGTACCCGGCGGCCATGCTTCCTTTCGGCACCTTGAGGTTCATGACATAGGTAGCGCGATCGGCAGCATAGTCGTGGAAAGGAAACCAGCGCGCGGCATAAAAGAGGTATGACCCCTGTTCGCCGACATAGGCCAGACGAGCGTTCGAGATCGGGCCGCCCTGTGGAGATTCGAGGGCTCCCTCGTATTCAAAAATCAATGTCACCGGTTGACCCGCCGGTGCGACACTTCCCAGGTCAACCCGCACATTCATGCTCTCGCGGTTGTCCTGGATGAATTGCAATTCCGATGAGTTTGATGCTTGCTCCGATGAACCATCCTTGGCGAGGCTAGTCTTACCGTCTTTCCCTGCCGCCGGTCGTCCCTTCGCATCCTTCGTCTCGCGGGAAGCCGGAGCCCCGGTTTTGATTGGAACAGGACCGGTCGCAGCGGCCGCCCGCGTGACGCGCTTAACCATCAGCGAACCGTTCAGCTCAAAGACAACGGACCGGGTCTCTGTCGCAGGAACGAACTTTACTTCGGCGCGAGACCGCAGAAATTGTTGTGATGGCACAAGTTCGGCGTCGATTTTATAGTGCTGAACATCGATATCGACCGCATTCTTTTGTGTGCCTTGCGCGCTGACTCCGATGACCGCCAGAGCAAAGGCGGCGACAACTAACATCCCAAGCAATAACAATCTCTTCCTCTTCATTTCGATAGCTCCGCATTTCTTAATTATTTATCGTTATAGGATTATAGCACTACAGAGCACATTTTGAAGTTAGCAGCGCTTCCATAAATTGTCGGATCCAAAGTTACCAAAATTCCCGGTCACCATCACCACTTTCCTTCCTTGCAAGCATCTTTAAGAACGATGAAAATCGTTTAACTTGCACCAATTTGATCGAATTGATCGAAGATCGACCGAAATTCGACCGAAGCCGGGCGAAAAGTTTCGGGCGCCGGTCACTGTCAAAATCGCTCCGCCGGAAAGCCAAGAACTGCTCGAAAACGCTCGGTTCATCGCGTTCCAGCAGTCGGCTCTTCGGAGTTGAGCTAGAAAGATTGACCATTTACAATTCGTTTTAACCACCAATTTTAGATCTCCTCAGGTCACAATTAATCGGGCTGGGCGACAAATGAACGAGGCATCAACCATGCTGTGCGGCCCGATCAGAGGATCTCCGAACCGTGCTGGCCTCGTCGCCCACTCTCCTTTCAATTGGGAACCTGTCTTCAACGATCCTTGATTGTCTACCTGCTACTCAATGGCTGTGATCCCTCCGCGAAAATCTGCTCCGGCATCAGCCATGACAAGGCCACCGACAGCCACGTCCAGGTGATCCACGCCTTGGTGGCCTACGACTGACAGGGCTTTCACCGAGGAAACCGATCCACAAGCATGATTTAACCCAATATACATCTGATCGAAATCAAGGGTGTGAGAGATTTCAGACTCAGTTGAAATTTTATTCGAAGGCGGAAGAGAGAACGCGAAAGGGTCAAAGACCAAGGATTAAAATTCCGCGTCTTTCGCGTTCTTCCCTGAAAAGAGGCACCGGTCGTTAATTTCCATCATGCGGGCCGGAAAAGGTCTTCAAATCCGGCGATTCTGCGTAACTTACTGTTGTGGCTTCTTATATTTTCGAACCAGCTCGTCCATGCCATCGGTCTTCCCATCGTGACGGAACGAATAGTACTGTTTCAAGTTTTCGGCCAACTGCTGGTGCGTATTCTTAAACTCGGCGCTGCCGTCGGTAGCCGCCACGGCGCGGGCCATCCAATCGATCACCTCATCCATTTTAGCAAGAGCTTGATTGAGCAGATCAGATTTTTTTTCGGCCTGATAACGTTTAGCAATATCCTGATACTCCTCATTAGAGATGTTGACGAGCATGAGGAGAGTTGACGGCTCGTATGGGTCGAACCCGATCGCCTTTTCCAATCGATCCCTGGCTCCGGCCTTATCATTGGTGAAAAACATCACGATTCCTTGGGCCTGATAGAGCCGCGGCAGCCAGGAATTACGATAGTTGTTCCAGTTCTCGGCGGTCATCCTTTCGGGTTTCTTGTCCGCCTCCATCAACTCAATGGCTTTAGCGGCAGATTGAGCCGCGGTCTGAAGCAACTTGGGATTAGTGTTTTGCTTTTGGGCCTGGTTAGCGCCGGCCCACGCCAACTGGATGAGCATGATGACATCATCCGGATTTCTCTCGAGATGTTTGGCGCTCTCGTTCAACGCTTCGTCAATTTTGCCGGAATTCAAGAGGGCTTCGACCATCGCCGGTTTGATCATATCGGCTTCATTCGGTTGATTGAAGGTCGAAAGAAAATTTTGAGAGAGAGAGATCTTTTGCGCGTTGTCCTTAACGGCAATGACCTCATCCGCGAGATAGCCGGCGATCTGCGGGCGCATCGTGCTTTTGGCATACTTCTTCATATATTCGGCGGCCGCCTTCAATTTAGCGTCCGCTCCGCTCGCAGTCTTTATTTTTTCGATCGCCTTCTGCTCGGCCTCGGAGATCTGAGGAGCCTGATTTTTAGCTTGATCCTGCTTTTGACTAGAGCCGGTGAGTGACGAAGCGGATGCGATTGAAACAAGTGCAGATAATATTACGAGCAAACACACCGCCCGTGCCCGTAATGCGGGAAATAATCTCGATTTCATTTTAACCTCGTACTGATTGGGATATTGAAAACCGTCGAATCGTCAATGATGCAAGCGACACGCCACATCATTAACGCCATTATAAAGATATGAGTAGTTAATATGAAGCGAATCACTGATCACCTCTCGTGCGGTTCTGGGCCTGGCGCCGCGCCTGTCGCAGCGCGCCAAGAATCGCCGTTGGTTCCGCCTGTTCCGTCTTCGGCGCGGCCTCCGATTTATCCTGGACAGGTTCGTCACGGATCACCGGCTGAGCCGGGACGGCCTTCGGCTGGGGCCGTTTCACCCGCTTTTGAGCTGTTTCAAGTCCGATCTCGCGCTTTCTTTGTATAAGCGGCCATCCCCTCGAAGTAATGAGCGCCGTTTGGCGCTCTAAAACTTCAATGAGTAAGAGCAACACCGCCAGCATCAACAGCCACGGCGTGAGCTGGATCAATCTGGGCTTTCGCGGCAGATCTTTCCAGATGCCCGGCAATTCAATTCTCTCTTTCCCTCCGGTCGTCTGGGCCAGGTGAGCCAGTGCCGCCTGTCCTTCATTGCCGCCGGCAGGTTTGAATTCGGGTGAATAAGGCAGCGCGACTGGCGCCAGTGTGACACGTCCAAATCCCGAGACCTCGACGGTCGAGAGGGCGGTCTCGTCTCCCCGCAAGGGGAGCGCGACCTCGAGCGTATCCGCCGAGCTCCATTGCATCTCGGCTCTCTCTGTCGTCGGCGTTGATCCCGCGACTCCGCGGAGGGTCGTCACCTTCAGCAATTCCGGAAGCGAGGCCGATCCGTCCCGTTTTTCATCCCTCTCCGGATCGAGGTGCAGCTGAATGAGACTGATTCCGTTCTTGACCTCTTGAGTAAGGAGCAAATTGCCCGGCAAATTACCGGCATCACCGGCGGTCCATCGCGCGAGACTCGTGAAAAACTCTCCCGCATCCTTCCATCCCGCCATCGCCCCCGTGTATTTGCCGTCGGCCTCACCCGTATAGCAGAGCACTCTTCCACCGCCCGCCTGCCACGCGGCAATCACCGGAGCCTGGTATTCATCGGTCGTCACGACCGCGAGATTTGCTTTTGGGCGCAGGTAAGTGAGGTTGTAACCGCCGATCTGAGGCGCGCCGGTGAATTGTTTGCCGGTCAAGGTGACCAGCCCACCGGTGAATTGAATCGCGGTCGGCTCATCGAGAAAAGCGCTGCGCGCAAGGACGATCGTGTCCTGGGCAAAGAGACGCGGCAATTCCTCGGCGTTTTCGGTGAAGAAGATTTGGCCTTTGCCGCGTTTGGCAATATCGCGCAATAGATCTGCGTCCGAATCCGTAGGTTTACCAAGACCGATGACGCTCACCGTAATCCCCGACTCTTGACAGCGTTCGAGCAGTTCCTGGTATTTGCCGGGCTCTTCGGAATCGGCGGCATCGGCGAAGAGAATGATATGTCGCGTGCCTGCTTTCGCCTTGAGCAGCATCTCAGCGGCAGCGGTGAGCGCTTCGTAGATGAAAATGCCGCCGCCGCCGGAATCGACCTGGAGAATTTTGCCTCGGTATTTGGCATTGACATCGACCGTGTTCAGTTCGGCGATGATGTGGGAAGAGCTATCAACGGCGATGAGGCCGAATTCATCGGTCGGCGTGAGCATCGAGAGCACTTCAACAGCGGCCAGATTGGCCAGATCCATCTTCGTCCGTCCGCTGCTCACCGGTACCCCCATGCTCCCTGAACGATCCATTGTGACGGCGATGGCGAGCGAGAATTTACGGTGCTCTTGCCGCAGTTCCATTGAAACAGGCATCACCGGTTCCAATGGCGACTTAAAATAGCCGCCCGGCCCGTAGGAGTTTTTACCTCCGGTCATCATCATTCCGGCACCCGTTTCGGTGATCCATAAAGGAATTGTCTCCATCCCCTGTTTGCCGATCTTTTCGGCGGGGACATTTTCGACCACCACGCCGGAGTACTGCGCCAGCGAGTCGAGCGACCAATCGTTCTGTTCGGGGAGCAAGGTGTTGATCTTCATCCCACCGGCTGCAAGCAGCCGCACCAGTCCGGAGCTTTGCGAGGATGTCACCACCAACAGAGGCCGCGGCCCTTGCACGCCCACCAAAATTTTCGCCGAGTTGTTCTCCGGCAGAGGATCGTCGCCATTGCCGGTAATCTTCAGCAGGTAGCTCCGCGCGCCCGGTTCGCCGGCCTGATCGCGAAAAGTCAGCCGATTCAAACCGGTCGTGAGAGTTGTCTTGCCCGCGGCGAGCGTTTGCCCGCCATGTCGCAATTCAAAAGCGATCTCTTGTTGAACCGGCGATTTGACCCATGCGGTGATCATGAAAGCTTCGCCCGGTGTCACGGTCACCGGCGCATCGATCTGCGCAATGGCCAGGTCATTGGCCGCCGAACGTTGGAGCGAACGGTAATCGATGGCGATGCCTCGCGTCGCGGCCCTCATGGCCGCGCTCGACGGATCTTTGCCTGTCCACCGCCCGTCGGAGACAACCAGAATTTTCCCCGGTGAATTTTGCGGAATCAGGGCGAGGGCCTTCTCGATAGCATCGTTGAGGTTCGAGGCGTCACGTTCGACCCGGTTGGTGAAGCCGGCAACCGCGCCCGTTTGTGGTGAACGTTCGATCAGCGCGTTCTGCCCGAAGGAGACGACGGCGAGCTGATCGTCGGATCCCATCGCCCGTTGAATCAGTTCAATGGCCTCTCGCTGCATCGCATCACGATTGGCAGGCATGGAGAGGCTGCGATCGGCGACAACGACGACCGTCCCCTGACGGCTCGGAAGACTGATGGCCAATCCACAGAGGGCCAGGAGGGCAAGCACAATGATCGCCAGCCGGATCGAGCGTAAAAAGCGCGAAGATGGTCTCCACAACCACCATGCAACAAGCAACGGAATCGCCAGTACGAGCCAGATCGGATGAAGAAATGCGATCATCAAGTGTGCTCCATCGAGAGAGCTTCAGAGCTTCGTCTATCTTGCGCCTCGAGCACGCGAAACAAGCCAGGCATGGACCGCGAGGACGATCATCGCGAGCAGTAACAACAACCACGTGATGCTGCGATATTCCCACTGCAATTCGGCCGCGCTCGCCCAATTACCCCAGCGGCCCGAGGCGGCCCCGGTCAGATCCGACTCTTCGCGTTGGAGCGCGTTTGCCGCAAACAAATATTGGCCCTCATTCGTTTTGAGATCGTAAACGCCGATTGTTTCGGCCTTGACCGTGACGGCATTGTCGTAAACCGGCAGCGGCGTAGTCCGGCGCCGCGGATCGATAACCGTGACGGATTTGACGCCGGGTTCGACCTTGAGCGTCGCATCGGATCCCAATCGCACGTTGGCTTGCCGCAAGCCCGGAGCCGAGAGCGCCCGCCAGGCGACCAGGTTCCAGATCAAGATCGGCCAATTCGGCGTCTCTTGCAATGTTGAGAGATCCGGTCTGAGCCGCAACCTCAGTTCGTGTTTGCCCGCGCGATCGACATCGGTGAGCAAGGGAACATTTCCGGCGGTGATAATCGGCATGCCGGGAAATTGTATTCCCTTGCCGCTGCCCCACACCACGCCGCTCAGCGATAAGCCCTCGCTGAGGGGGTGCGATCGATCGATCACGAATGGGCCGAGGAAGCTCGACGCGTCCTTTTCGACGACGATGCGAAGGGTCCAGGCATCAGGGACTTCACCGCCGGCATCCGTCTCATCGCCGATCACCAATTCAGGTTTGTCGCCGGTCATCAAAACGTTCTGAGCCGATTGCAACGCCTTTTCAAGAAGCGCTCGCAAATCTTTGTTTCCGACGCGCAGATCGACCCGGATGGGTCGGTTGGATTCGGGCATCAACACAACTAAGTTATCGAGATCGAGCGCGTCGCTACCCAGTCGAGCGCGGAGCGGCGGAGCGCCGGCTTTGAGTGTGAACACGACCCGGCGAGTCTCACCGGCAGCCAGCGAGATCGATTGCGAATTGATCTGCTGGTCGCCCGTCACGGATTGCTGCTGGTTGGGATCAGAGGCGTTGATCGATTCGACCATCAGCGTGGTCGAACCCGCGGATGTCGAGAGATTGGCGAGTTCGAGCAGAACTCGCTCCTGATTATCACGCGTGGTGCGCGTGGCGTTGACAAAGGCGACATTCGGCCGTGGCGAGCCAAACGCCCACCACTCTATTTTGCCGTCATGCAATTCTTCCGGCGGCGCATGATCGGTGACGACGAGAACGCGCGCGCGACTTCCTCCCAATTCGAGCGCAAAGGCAACCGCCTCCTCCAATTTGGCGAGATGGGCGGCACACTTCCAGTCCTTCAGCCATTTAACGGCGTCTCCACTTTGACTCGACGCTTCACCGAGCACTTGAGGCGTCTCGCCCGCAATCACCAGGCGCAGGGGTTCATAGCGATGCGACCTCAATTCGCCCTCCAATGCGGCGAGAGCGCGGGTGCGCGCGCTTTCCTGATTGCCCGCGAGCATCGAGAATGAATCGTCGAGCACGACGACCAGAGGGCTTCCGCTCTGTCCGGCGCGCAATTTCGGGCCGGCGGCGGCCATGACGAGCAAGAGGATGAGAAGGAGTTCAAGAAAGAAGAGTAAGGGGGTCTGTAGATGATGGATTCTCTGTCCGCCTTCCCACTTCTGCCTTTCATCAAGCCACAAGAGCAGGCTCGAAACCTGGTGTTCACGCGCGCGGTTCCGCAGCCAGTAGATGGCGATGAGCGCAGGCACCGCGAGCAGTCCGATGAAGGCTAGTGGTAGAGTGAAGATCGGCATCACACTTTGAGCACTTCCGCTTTGATCAACGGCTCGAGATTCCAGCCGCGAACTACTTGTTCAGCAATCAGGTTGATCATTACCGCGCCAATCTGCCGGCAGGCTCGATGCCAGTTCTGCTGATGACGCGCCAGCGCCTTGCGGTAACGCTCGATTGCGGCATCGTCGATAAAAATCTCGCGCTGTTCTTCAGTTTCCGAATCGACCAACCGCAGACGCCCGCGTTCAGGCGGATCGGCATCGGCCTCAGCGATCAATTGCAAGACAACCACCGCTGAAGCGCCTTGCGCGAGATATCGCAGTATTGTCATCGGCTCACCAAGCCAGAGCAGATCGCTGATCAGCACGCGCATCCCCTGGCGACCGAATTTCGGCGGCAGGCGCGTGAAGCTCTCTCCGAGGTTCCCCCGAAAATCGAATTTCAGCCCTTCCCACGTTGACGGGCGGCCCTTGCCGTTGGCCACGGGTTCGCACCAATCTCGCGCCAGCCAGGCGCGATGCGAGTAACCGGCGTTTTCGGCAGCGACGGCCAGGATCGCCGCCAGTCCGGTGACAGCCTCCTGCTTGGCGCTGGCGCCGAGAGCCATCGAGCGCGAACCGTCGAGCACGAGATCGAGATGCGGGCTGATCTCTTCGCGAAAGAGTTTGACGATCAGTTTGTCCGATCGAGCAAAGGCGCTCCAGTCGATCCGCCGCACGTCATCGCCCGGCTGGTAATCGCGATGATCTCTGAACTCAAGCGAGGTACCCGCACGCCGGCCCAGTTGCAATCCTGCCGTCGCTGATGCCGTCGAACGCGGCACAGTCAACGTATATCGCATTCCGGCGCGTTCGCCTTCGAGCAGAAATTGTCGATCAGATTCGCTCATCGTAGTCCGGCCGAGAACAAAGATTCGCTTACAACTGCTGAACGCCGGCGGCGATACTGCCGGCTTCCGGTAGCTCGCTTCCGCCCCTCACTTCCTGGGAAGCTCGGAAACTTTTGATGCGATCGAGAGCCCACCGCAGGTTGATCGCCGCCACCAGCGCGGCCCAAATCGCCGCCACGCTCACCTGCAAAGTTCCGTTCGATTTACTGTTCAAGCCGAAGGGATTACCAACCAACCACCCACTGTAATTTTCGTTCCACCAGGTATCGCCGAAATAGAACAGGTATCCGGTCAGGAAAGGAATGATGCTGCCGAGAATCATGAGGATCAAACCGACAATCCAGGTGAACTCCGTGCCAACCTTCGTCAATAAGGTCCTCCGGACGAAGGCGGCGCTCAAGGCGTAACAGAAGCTGTAAAGGCACATGACGCCGATCCACTTCATGGTCTCAATCAAATCGCCGTGATTGCCGTAGGCTGAAAAGAGCTTTGACCATCCCCAGCCGACGCCCAGCGTGAAGCCGACTCCAAGTGACGCCCAGATCAATCCGCTCACCGAGCCGCTGAAGAAGAAGAATGCCAATGTACGTTTCAACGGGGATTGCGGAATCGACCGCAAGACTCGACGGCCGAGTCGATCGCGTTCGCTGACCGCGACAAAGAGGGCCGTCGCAAAAATCACATTGAAGATGATTTCCCAAACTGTGACCAGGCCCTGATCCTTGTGGTGATGACTCAAGATCAAGATGGCTCCGCCGGAGAGCGCCCACGCCGCGGTGACAAAGACCCGCACCGGCAGAGCGCGATTCGCCGCCAGCGGAGTGATGAGGGCGACCGAAAGAACAAAAGATAGCCCGGCGATCAGGCCACACAAAACCATAATCCCGATCACGCCTTCCCAAAAACTCCAGTCGCCGAACCTGCTCCCGACGCCGATCGTGATGAGACTGTTCGATCCGGCCATCGTCGCGAAATAGACCAGCGAGAAGAT
>Ga0081539_10003954_pt1 | contig 17165 bp, 11 predicted proteins | sample TabmetS4T2R2_FD_71023 | JGI IMG/M metagenome (GOLD analysis project Ga0081539, IMG submission 71023) | Tabebuia heterophylla rhizosphere microbial communities from the University of Puerto Rico - S4T2R2 | ecosystem: Host-associated > Plants > Roots > Rhizosphere ...
CGGCGGGTTTTTGATCGTCCCCGGCGAGCCGGTTTCACCGCCGGTCACCGAGTTGAAGGCGCCGTTGGTGCCTTTGACGCTCAGGGTCGAGATCAGCGGCGGCGGGTTTTCCGTCGCCGAGCCGATCCCGGCGGCGTTGTCGAAGCTGACCCCGCTGGTCCCGGCGCCGAAGCGGACGCCGGTGATCTTGGTGCCTTCGGCGTTGAACAGGTTGACCTGATCGCCACCGGAGCTGAAGCCGATGCCCGATCCCGAGTAGGTGCCGATCTGGAAACCGGCAGGCACGTTGGAGCCGAACCAGGCGGCTTTGAAGGCGTTGGCCGTGGAGGCGCTGCCCTCGATGAAGATCGCCGACTCGCCGGGGGCCAGGCTGGTGACGCCGTTGAGGGCGAGCGCCGAGCCGAAGGAGTTGGAGTCGTCGTCGACTTTCCAGCTGCTCGGATTCACCGTGGTCGAGCCGTTGTTCGTGAGCTCCCAGAAGTCGGCCGCGTAGGTCGAGTTCGAGGAGCTGGTCGAGGAGACCTCGGTGATCTTCACGTTCGGCAGGGCCGGCGGGGCGTTTTTGATCGTCCCCGGCGAGCCGGTTTCACCGCCGGTCACCGAGTTGAAGGCGCCGTTGGTGCCTTTGACACTGAGCGTCGAGATCAGCGGCGGCGGGTTTTCCGTCGCCGAGCCGATCCCGGCGGCGTTGTCGAAGCTGACACCCGAGGTGCCGGCGCCGAAGCGGACGCCGGTGACCTTGGTCCCGGCGGCGTTGAACACGTTCACCTGGTCGCCACCCGAGCTGAAGCCGATGCCCGAGCCCGAGTAGGTGCCGATCTGGAAGCCGGCCGGGACACTCGAGCCGAACCAGGCGGTTTTGAAGGCGTTGGCGGTGCTCGCCGAGCCCTCGATGAAGATCGCCGACTCACCCGGGGCGAGGCTGCTGACCCCGTTCAGGGCAATCGCCGAGCCGAACGAGTTGGAGTCGTCGTCGACTTTCCAGCCGGTCAGGTCGACCGCGGTCGAGCCGGTGTTGGTGAGCTCCCAGAAATCGGCCGCGTAGGTCGAGTTGGAGGAGCTGGTCGAGGAGACCTCGGTCACCTTGACGCTGGGCAGCGGCGGGGCCGCGGTTTTGATCGTCCCCGGCGAGCCGACCTCGCCGCCCCCGGCGGCGGTGAAGGCGCCGTTGGTGCCGACCGCGCTCAGGGTCGAGATCAGCGGCGGCGGGTTTTCGGTCGCGGAGCCGATCCCGGCGGCGTTGTCGAAGCTGACGCCGGCGGTGGCGGCGCCGAAGCGGACGCCCGTGACCCTGACTTCTTCGGAGTTGAAGATGTTGACCTGGTCGCCACCGCTGCCGAGCCCCGGGCCGGTGTAGGAGCCGAACTGCAGCCCCGCCGGGACGCTCGAACCGAACCAGAAGGTTTTGAAGGTGGCCAGTTTGGCGGCGTCGCCTTCGACGAAGACGGCGGACTCACCGGCGGCGAGGGTGCTGACGCCGGTCAGGGCCGTGCCGAGCACGAAGGAGCTCGAGTCGTCGTCGATCTTCCACCCGGTCAGGCTGACCGGCGTCGCGCCGGTATTCGTCAGCTCGAACCAGTCGGCGCCGTAGGAGGCGGAGGAGCCGGTCGAGGAGACCTCGGTGATCTTGATCGACGGCAGCGGCGGCGGGCCGGAGATTTTGCCCGGCGAGCCGATCTGGTCGTGGATTTTGAACGCTCCGTTGACGCCGTCCGCGCTCAACGTGCTGATCGTCGGCGCCGAGCTGTAGCTGCCGGCCCCGGCGGCGTTGTCGAAGGAGACGTTGGTCGTCGCCGAGCCGAAGGCGACCCCGGTGAGGCGCTGGCCGACGTCGTTGAAGATGTTCACCTGGTCGCCGCCGGTGCCGAGACCGGGACCGGCGTAGTTGCCGAACTGCAGACTGGCCGGGACGCTGGACCCGAACCAGGAGGTTTTGAAGGCGGCGATTTTGGCGGCGTCGCCTTCGACGAAGACCGCGGACTCACCGGGGGCGAGGGTGCTGACGCCGGTCAGCGCGGTCCCCGACGCGAACGAGTTCGAGTCGTCGTCGATTTTCCACCCCGTGAGGTCGAGGGTCTGGGGGGAGATGTTGGTCAGCTCGAACCAGTCGGCGCCGTATTCGGGGTTGCCGCTGCCCCAGGGGGCGACCTCGGAGACGATCACCGGGGTTTTTACCGGGGCGAGGCCCGGCGAGCCGGTCTCGCCGCCGACCGTTTTCGCGCCGTTGACGCCGGCGGTGCTGAGGGTCGAGATCACCGGCAGCGGCGAGGTGGCCGAGCCCAGCGCCGCGGTGTTGTCGAAGCTGCGGCGGCTGGTCGAGGCGCCGAAGGCGACGCCGGTCACGCGGGTGCCAGAGGGGTTGAAAATGTTGACCTGGTCGCCACCGGTGCTGAGCCCGGTGCCGACGTCGGTGTAGCTGCCGATTTTGAACCCGGCCGGCGGGCTGCCGGCGAACCAGTGGTTGATGAAGTCGTTCGTCACCGTCGACGGGTCGTCTTCGGTGAAGATCGCCGACTCACCCGGGGCGAGGCTGCTGACCCCGTTGAGGGTGACAGCGGCGCCGAAGTTGGCGGATTCGTCGTCCATCCGCCAGCCGCTCAGGTTGATCGTTTTGGTGCCGGTGTTGGTCAGCTCGAACCAGTCGGCGCCGTAGGCCCCGTCGCCGCTGCCCCAGGGGGCGACCTCGGTCACCGCCAGGGTCGACTCGGTGCTGGCGGCGGCGCTGGTCACGGTCAGCGTGTAGGGCGCGGTCACCGGCGTGCTGCCGGAGACGGTCGTGTCCTCCACTTTCACCGTGACTTCGTAGCTGGGCTTGACCGATTTGTTCAGCGTGGTCCCGGCTTTCAGGTAGAGGCCGCTGCTGTCGGCTTCGAAGAAGCTCGCGTCGGGCCCGGTCACCGAGTAGGTGTTGGTGCCGATGCCGTCGTCGGCGACGACCACGTCGGCCAGTTTCAGCCGCGCCGAGGTGTTGGTGTTCTCCGGCAGCGAGGTCGTCTGGTTGGTCAGCGTCACCCCGGTCGGCGCCTGGTTCGGCTCCCCGGTCGATTCGAAGACCCAGAGCTGCGGGTGGTCGGCGTCGCCGCCGCCGCTCTCGTTGACGGTGTAGAGGACGCCGTCGTCGTCCATCGTCACACCCTCGTGGGTCTGCTGCTGGATCGAGAGCGGGTTGCCCGGATCGGTGACCAGGGTCAGGGAGCTCGCGACGTTGCCGGAGCGGTTGACGTTGATGACTTTGCCGGATTCCTGGCTGATGATCAGCAGGTTGTCTTTCTGCGGCCCGCTGATCGGCAGGTTCGCCAGGGCGAAGACGTCGGAGATGTCGATCAGGCCGGTCAGCGCCGGGTCGAAGAGGTCGGTCGAGTTGACGACCGAGGGGCCGCCGTTGGTCGCCGTGCCCGCGTTCCAGTCGATCCCGGTCTGGAAGATGCCGCGCGGTTCCATCTCCTTGGCGAAGACGTAGCCGCCGCTGACCGGGTCGTTGGTCACGCCCTCGAGCCCGACGTTGCCGATCGTGGTCCCGAGCTTGACCGTTTTCGCCTCCGCCCGGGTCAGGGTCCCGCCGGGCTCATAGGTGAACTTGACCGCCTGCCGGTAGCGCTCCTCGGTCATCACGAATTCGTTGTTGCCGATGTAGGTGATGCCCTCGGTGTCATAGAACTCGGTGCCCTGGTCGCTGCCGCCGGGCGGCAGGGTCATCGTGTCGATGAGGGCGCCGGCCTTGGTCACCTGGGTGACCGAGGTGCCGCCGTCACCGACCACGAACAGCGTGTCCGTGTCCCAGTTGTAGGCGACGCCCGAGGCCTCCTGCGCGAGCAGGTTGCCCGTCGGCGCGCTCGTCCGGGTCGGCTCCGGGAGGTCGTAGCGGCCGACCCGTTTGTAGGTCGAGAGGTCGACGTCGGTCAGCTGCGGCTCTTCCGGCAGCTGCAGGGTGAAGGTGTTGACCGGGGACTTCTGCAGTCCCCGGGACAGGTCCTTGGCTTCCTGGAAGGTCCCGTAGAGGTCGACCGAGCCCTGGTCCATCACCAGCGAGAAGGTCGCGCCGGAGACCAGCTGATCGGGGATCTGCCCGATCGCCTCCCAGCCGCCGTCGTCACCCCCGCCGACCGTGATCGGGGTCAGGGCTTTGACCGGCTGGTGGGCCGGGTCGCCGTCCCAGACGTAGAGCGCCTGCGAGCCGCTGGCGGACCAGGAGCCGGCGACGATCAGGTACTGGCCGCCTTTGCTGCGCCGCATGTCGCGGATGCTGAGGCCGCCGAGGTCCCAGATCAGCGGTTCGCCGAAGGTCGCGTGCACGGTCGTGTTCAGACCCGAGGTCGCGAGGTCGCCGAGGTTGGTGACCGGGACCACGACCGCTTTGCCGCCGCTGCTCGGCGGGTAGAGCGGGGCGCGGAAGCCGATGTAGCCGCTGACCGCGCTGCCGGAGACGAACTCCATGCCCTCGACGTTGAAGCCGTTGATCGCTTTCGCCGGGATGCCGGCTTTCGAGCCGTTGGCGAAGCCGAAGCGGTTGCCGTTTTCTTCGTCCCATTTGATCAGGTCGGGGCGCAGACCACGGTAGTAGCCGCCGAAGGTGAGTTCGGTGTCCGCCCCGGCGCCGCTGACTTTGGTGGTGAACAGGGTGTGCCGGCTGATCTGAATGTCGCCGTTCTTTTTGTTGCCGAGCGAGCCGATCCAGTAGATCGTGTCGCCGACCCGGGCCGAGGCCTCGAGGTCGATCTCGGCGCCGTTCAGCATCGGGGTGCTGAAGTTCCATTCCTTCAGCGGGAACCCGCTGTGGCCGGCTTTGTAGAGGCGCAGGTTGTTGTCCTCGTCGTTGGCGACGACTTCGTAGCCGCCACCGACGTCAGTCGCCGCGGAGAGGTCGGCCGCGCCGTAGTAGTAGCGCGTCGTCGCCGGGGTGCTGCTGGCCGCCGAGACGCCGTAGGTCACCTGCGTGGTGGCGGTTTTGCCTTCGACGCCGGTCGCTTTCAACGTGATCTGCGTCGTCCCGGTCGCGCCCGCCGGAGTGACGTTGAGCATCCGGTACTGGCCGCTGCCGGTGATGCTGATGCCGGAGAGCGCGGCAACCGACGGGTTGCTCGACGCGGTCGCCTCCACCTCCACCAGGCTCGGGTCATAGTCCGACTGGCTGACGTAGATCTCCCCGGGCGGGTTTTCCGGGTCGCCCAGGGTCGCGCCCATGCCACCGCCGGTGAGGAGGATGAGCGGTTTCGGGGCCTCGGGCGTCACCGTCGGCGACGGCGAGGAGGCCGGGCCGGTGCCTTTTTCGTTGATCGCCGCAACCGCGAACGAGTAGTTCTGGCCGTTGATCAGCCCCTCGACCGTGTACGCAGACACAGAGTCGACCGAGACCTTTTCCAGCTCGGTGCCGCCCTGGAAGACGGTGATCTCGTAGCCGGTGATCGGCGCGCCGCCGGTCCGGCTCGGGACCAGCCAGGTCACGCGCGCAGCGCGGTCGGACGCTTCCGCGGTGACCCCGGTCGGGGCACCGGGGGTTGAGATCCCAGCCTGCACCGAGGCGGTGTTCGACGCGCCGCCCTGGCCTGCGGAGTTGACCGCCGCGACGGTGAACGAGTAGAAGCTGCCGACCACGACCGGTTCGTAGTCGAAGTGCGTTCCGGGTCCGGAGGTCGCGATCGCCGCGCCTTTGTTCCCGTCGACGGTGGGCGTCACCACGTAGTGGTCGATCGCCGAGCCGCCGTCGTCGGCCGGAGCGTTCCAGTCCAGTTCGATTTTGTCCCCGGCCAGCGTCGCGGCCAGGTTTTTGGGAGCCGTGGGGACGAGGACCCCTTTCGATTCCGGCACGACCACCATCGCCCTCGGCTGCTGGGTCGTCCCGATCGGGGTGGCGGCCGTCTCGGTGGCCGTGTCGATCGGCTGCAGGGCTTTCGGCACGTACTGCACGCTCCAGACCGTTTTGCCGTCGTTGGAGCTGACCAGATTGACGGCCGAGTTTGCGGTCGCGATCGTGTTCGTGACGGCGCGCGTCGCGAGGTCGACCACGGAGACTTTCGCTTCGCTGGTCGAGCCGACGTAGAGCTTGGAGGCATCGGGCGAGAGGGCGAGCGTGCGCGGGCTCGAGATCGGCATCGGGATTCCGGCTTCGGCGGAGTTCGTCGCCAGGTTGATCGGGGTCACCTGTTTGGACCCGGCAGCGGCGATGTAGGCGGTTTTCCCGTCGGGGGCGATCACGATCGCGTAGGGCGTGCCGCCGACGGCGCCGGTGACTTTGGGCGCCGCCGTTTTCGTCGCCAGGTTGACCGGGACGACGGCAGCGCTGGTGGAGAAGGAGACGTAGGCGAATTTGCCGTCGGGGGTGACCGTGACGTCCGATGGCCCCGTGCCCAGGTTTTTGACCACCGACACCGTTCCGGCGGTGAGATCGATCACGTTCAGCGCGGTGCTGCTGTTGCCGACCGCGACGGCCGTTTTACCGTCGGGGGAGATGGCGAGGTTGGTCGGCCCGAATTCGAGCCCGGTGATCGGGGTGCCGGCGGTGTTCGTCGCCACGTCGATCGGAGTCACGCTGCGGTCGGTCTGGTTGAGGACCCAGACGGTTCTGCCGTCAGGCGTGATCACGATGTCGGTGGGTGCTTTCCCGACCGGGATTTCCGCCCCGCCGACGCCGGTGGCCAGATCGACCGGCGTCACCGTGTTGACGAGGGTGTTGGCGACGTAGCCCGTTTCAGCCTTTGCCGCGGCCGCGATGCCGGACATCACTGCGAGCACACTTACTACAGCGATGAAAAAGCGCACTGCCACAGACGGACGATGAAACGTGCTGGACACCTGGGAACCTCCTGGCCGAGTTACGTGGGGCGGACCTTTTCTCATCCTCTGCAGGAGGCGGTTAAAAGGCTGTGTTTCAACAGTGTGTGCTTTGGGTAGTGCGCTCGCGCGCAAATACAACCGTCACATCAGTGACGCGCTTTTGGTACTGGTCACGTATCCCCCTGCGGGGGTTCGTAGGGGGTGGACGAAAGTTCGAGCGCAGGAACCCTCGCTTCCAGGCCGATCCAATCGCGTTACGGACCTGGAAAGAAACGGTGACAAAATTGTGCAAGCCGACCCCTCGCTAGGCTGGCGCAATGGAGCTCGGCATCGGAGGCAAAGTGGCGCTGGTAATGGGCGCGAGCGCCGGAATCGGGCGCGGAATCGCCGCCGCGCTGGCCCGCGAGGGCGTCCGGGTGGCGATCGCCAGCCGCTCGCGGGAGCGGATCGACGCGGCCGCAGCCGAGCTCGAGGGCGCCGTCGGCTTCGTCGCCGACGCGGCCGACAGCGAGCGGCTGGCGGGGCTGCCGATCGAGGTCACCGAGGCGATGGGGCAGCCGGCCGAGATTCTCGTCGTCAACACCGGCGGGCCGCCGGCCGGCGGAGCGCTCGACCACGGTGTCGACGAATGGCAGCAGGCCTACCGCTCGCTGGTCCTGGCGCCGCGGATCCTCAGTGGCGGCGTGCTGCCGGCGATGCAGGCGCAGGGCTGGGGCAGGATCGTCAACGTCGGCTCGGGGACGACGATCGAGCCGAACCCGGCGCTGAGCCTCTCCAACACGCACCGGGCGGCGGCGGTCGGCTACCTGAAGACCCTGGCCCGCGAGGTCGCGGCCAGTGGGATCACCGTCAACACCGTGGCCACCGGGCGCTTCCGCACCGACCGCATGGCCGAGCTCTACGGCTCGATCGAGGCGGTCGAGGAGCAGGCCGCGGCCGAAGTGCCCGCCGGCCGGCTCGGCACTCCCGAGGAGTACGGCGACCTGGTCGCCTTCCTCTGCTCCGAGCGCGCCGCCTACATCACCGGAACCGTGATCCCGATCGACGGGGCCTGTTGCGCTCCTGAGGCCTGCCGCACGAGCAGTGCTACTGTTAACCGTATGGTTAACGATCCGTTCCGAGCCCTCTCGCACCCGATCCGCAGGGGGATCGTCGAACGGCTCGCGACCGGCCCCGCCACGGTTGGCGAAGCCACCCAGGGCTTCGAGGTCTCCAAGCCGGCGATCAGCAAGCACCTGAAGGTGCTGGAAGAGACCGGCGTGATCACCCGCGCGGTCGAGGGCCGCACGCACCGGCTCTCGCTGCACCCCGGCGTGCTCGACGAGGCGGCCGAGTGGATCGAGCGCCAGCGGGCGATCTGGGGCCGCCTGTTCGACGTCGTCGACGAGTACCTCAAGGAGGAAGAGAAATGAAGATGCCACCCGTCGTCTCCCCCGAGGAGTGGGAGGCCGCCCGCGCCGAGATGTTGGTGAAGGAGAAAGAGCTGACCCGGGCCCGCGACGCGCTCGCCGCCGAGCGCCGGCGGATGCCGCGGATGGCGGTCGAGAAGGAGTACGCCTTCGAGGGCCCCAACGGCCCGGTGAGCCTGCTCGACCTCTTCGAGGGCCGCCGCCAGCTCGTCGTCTACCGCTTCTTCTTCGACCCCGGGATGAGCGCCTACCCGGAGCACGGCTGCCCGGGCTGCTCGTTCGGCGCCGACCAGGTCGGCCACCTCGCCCATCTCAACGCCCGCGACACCACCCTCGCCTACGTCTCCCGCGCCGACCAGGACAACATCGCTCGCTATCGCGAGCGGATGGGCTGGGAAGTCCCCTGGTACACGATCGCCTCCGACTTCGACCTCGACTTCGGGGTCGACGAATGGCACGGCACCAACGCCTTCTACCGCGACGACGAGGACCGGATCTTCCGCACCTACTTCGTCAACGAGCGCGGCGACGAAGCGCTCGGCAGCACCTGGTCCTACCTCGACCTGACCGCGCTCGGCCGCCAGGAGAAGTGGGAGGACTCGCCGCAGGGCTACCCCCAGACCGACCCCTACTCCTGGTGGCACCTCCACGACGAGTACCCCGCCGCATGAGCGCCGCCCAAGCCGCCGGAATGCCGGGCGCCACCCTGCAGATGGAACGCACCTTCCAGGCCCCCGCCCAGAGGGTCTTCGAAGCCTGGACCAGCGAGGAGGTGATGCGCCGCTGGTTTCACGGCATGCACGAGTGGGAGACCTCGCACGCCGAGGTCGACCTCCGGGTCGGCGGCGCCGTCCGCGTGGTCATGCTCGACCCCGAGAAAGGCGTCGAGCACGGCGGTGGCGGCAACTACACCGAGATCGACCCGCCGAACCGGCTCGCGTTCACCTGGGTCTGGGACGACGAAGAGCAGCGCGAGACCCTGATCGAGATCGAGTTCGAGGAAGCCGACGGCGCCACCACCGTCCGCTTCACCCATTCCAACCTGCGCGACCAGGAGTCGGTCCGCTCGCACGAAGGCGGCTGGAACAACGCCTTCGACAACCTCGAAACGAAGGCCCTCGCGGGTTGAGGCGCGGGGCGCCGCCGGCTCAGCCCGGCGGCGCTTCCGCGTACTGCGGCGCGGTGTCTCCGATCTGGTGCCACGGCGCTTTGAACGCGACCTGCAGATGGAAGCTCGGCTCAAGGTCCAGCTCCCGCATCAGACCCGCGGCGACGAAGTATTTCCCGCCCAGGTCGTCATAGATGCTCGAGCCGCAGTTGCTGCAGAAGTTCCGCGGCGCGAACTCACTCTCGTAGGTACTAACCAGGTCCTCGCCCTTGGTGATCCGGAAGTTCTCCTCGGCGACAACCACCCCGGCGAGGCTCGACCCGGTCCACCGCTGGCACCTGGTGCAGTGGCAGTAGCCCATCCCCTCCGGATCGGTGACCTCGTACTCGACGCCACCGCAAAGGCACGATCCCTTCAACGTGTCGGTCATAAGAGCCCTCTCTCTGGTTCGCTCTCGACCGGCCTAAGCTAACCCGGCCGGGGCCGGGGCGCAACAGGGACTAGCTCTCGCCGGGGGCCTCGCGCATCGCCGGGTAGATGATCACGTCGCGCAGGGTCTTCGCCCCGGTCAGGATCATCAGCAGCCGGTCGATCCCCAGGCCGCAACCGCTGGCCGGCGGCATCCCGTATTCGAGCGCTTTGACGAACTCTTCGTCGTGCGGGTGCGGGTCCTCCTCCGCCCCGGACTCCTGGCGTTCGCGCTGGCCGATGAAGCGTTCGCGCTGCTCGACCGGGTCGTTGACGTCGGTGCCGCCGCCGACGATCTCCATCCCGGCGACGATCCCGTCGAAGGCCTCGCAGACCTTGGGGTCGTCGGGGTGGACCTTGACCAGCGGCCAGATGTCGATCGGCAGCACGGTGATGTAGGTCGGCTGGATCAGCTTCGGCTCGACCAGCTTGCCCTGCAGGGTGTCGACGAGGCCGGCCCAGTCGTCGTTCTCCTCGGCATCCTCGCCGGCCAGCTCGGCCAGCTCGTCGCGACTCGCCTTGTAGATGTCGACGCCGGTCTCCTCGAGCAGCGCGTCGCGCAGGACGATCCGCGGCCAGGGCGCCTTGAAGTCGATCTCGACCCCGTCGCGCTCGACCACCGTCGTCCCCATCACCTCCTCGACCACGCTGGCGACCAGCACCTCGATGAACTCCATCACGCCGGTCCAGTCGGAGCCGCCGACGAACATCTCCAGCATCGTGAACTCGGGGTTGTGCTGGGGCGACATCCCCTCGTTGCGGAAGAACTTGCCGAACTCGTAGACGTCCTCGAAGCCGCCGACGATCGCCCGCTTCAGCATCAGCTCGGTCGCGGTGCGGAGGAAGAGGTCGCGGTCGAGCGCGTTGTGATGGGTGACGAACGGGCGCGCCGCGGCGCCGCCGGTCAGCCGCTGCAGGACCGGCGTTTCCAGCTCGACCCAGCCGCGCTCGTCCATGTGCTTGCGGATCGCCAGGGTCAGTTTCGAGCGCTTTTTGAAGATCTCCCGTGACTCTTCGTTGGCCATCAGGTCGAGTTCGCGCTGGCGGTAGCGCAGCTCCGGGTCGGAGATCCCGTGGAAGAGGTCGGGCGGATCGAGCACCGCCTTGGCCAGCAGCGTGCACTCGCCGACGCCGATCGCCAGCTGCCCCCGTTTGGTCACGTAGACGACACCCTCGACCCCGATCACGTCACCGATGTCGAGGTCTTCGATCCGCTCGAAGGCCTCCTCGCCGAGTTTGTCGCGTTTGGCGACCGCCTGGATCGTGCCGGTGATGTCACGAACGTCGAGGAAGACGACTTTGCCGTGGCCGCGCTTGCCGGTCACCCGGCCCATCACCCGGTAGCGCCACTGCTCGTGTTCGCCCTCCCCGAGCTCAGCCGGGTCGTGGGCGGCGAGGATCTCCTCGACGTGGGTACGACCGAAGAAGTTGTGCGGGTAGGGGTTGATCCCGGCCGCGCGCAGCTTCTCGACCTTGGCCCGCCGCGCCGCCTCGCTGGCGGCTGCCGAGCGGTCGCCGGTCGCGTCTGGAACCGACTCCTCCTCGGGCTCGGGCTCCCGAGGCTCCGCGTCAGTCATCAATCGAGGCCGTCCGTCATGGAGCGAAGCCGACAGTCACCCGCTCGTTCCCCTCATAGTCCTGAAGGGTAGTGGCGTCGCGCAGCAGCTCGCGCATCGCCGGGCCGTGGTGAGTGTCGTGCTCCATCGCCATCTGCCAGCCGGACGGCGTTTCCGCGATCAGCCCGCGGATCACGCCGAGCCCGTCGGCGCCGCAGTCGCCGGTGACCGCGATCCGCGGCTCACGCTGGATCTCCGGCGAGCGCTCGAAGATCGTCTCGTCGGTGACGTAGGGCAGGTTGGCGATCACCAGGTCGACGTTCTCCAGGCCCTCGGGGATCCCGGTGGCGACGGTGACGTCGAACTCGAGCCCCAGCCGCTCGGCGTTCTCGCGGGCGGCTTCGACCGCCTCCGGCGAGAGGTCCGAGGCGGTGACCTTGAGGTCGGGACGCTCGGAGATCAGGGCGAGGGCGATCGCCCCGGAGCCGGTGCCGACCTCGTGGACGCGCGCGCCCTCGGGCAGTTTGGCGCCGACCTCGACCAGCAGCTCAGTCTCGCGGCGCGGCCAGAGCACGCGCTCATCGACGTAGATCTCGAGCTTGCGGAAGGGCGCGCGGCCGAGGATGTAGGCCATCGGCTCGCGCTCGACCCGGCGGGCGACGCGCTCCTCGATCGCCGCGGCGACCTCGGCGTCGACCTCTCCCGCGCTCTCGACCGAGAGCTCGCCAGGGGTGACGCCCATCGCGTCGGCGACCAGCGTTTCCGCGTCGGCGCGGGCGTTCTCCACGCCCGCGGCGGCGATCCGCTCGGCGGCATCGTCGAGCACCGCACTCACGGTGCGGGCCGAAGGTCCCTCGCTCTGAATGTCAATTGCCGCCATTGCTGAGTCCTCTCCCCTGTTTTGCTTCAAAAGATTTTGCGCAAGAGTAACACCGATTTTCGCAAGTTCTGTCGCGAAATCGTTGCGATCAAGTCAACCGGGGTTTCGCTTCGTTCGCCGTCGGCAGGCCGATGCCTCCGTGGCGGCGCACCACGATAGCGATCCAGATCGCTCCGCCGAGTGCCATCGCCAAGCTCTCGATCTGTGCAGTCGTCAACCCGAGCGTGCTGGGATCGTTGCGGCGTAAGAACTCGATCAGGAAACGCTCGAGGCCGGCGTAGACGAGGTAGATCGCGAACAGCATGCCCGGCCGCACCCGGTCGCGCAGCTGCCAGAGCAGCCAGGCGCAGAGTCCCATCGCCAGCGACTCGTAGACCGGCGTCGGGTGGACCTTGTCGTCGGTCGGCACGGTGCCGTCGGGGTATGCCATCGCCCAGGGCCCGTCCCAGGCCTTGCCGTAGTCGCCGTCGCCGGAGAGCTGGCAGCCGCAGCGGCCGATCGCGTAGCCGATCGCCAGCGCCGGCGCCGCCACGTCGAGCAGCGCCAGGCCGAGGAAGCCGCGCCACCAGGCCCAGAGCAGGACGCAGAGGGCGCCGCCGATCGCGCCGCCGTACCAGACCAGGCCGCCGCCGGAGAAGAGGTTGCCGAGCAGGTCGTCCTTGACGTCGCTGTAGTTCTGGACGATGTAATAGAGCCGCGAGCCGACGACGCCGCCGACCAGCGCCGCGAAGCCCATCTCATAGGCCCAGTCGGTCGGGTGGCCGGTCTCCTTGAAGCGCTTCCAGATCAGCGCGCCGGCGGCGAGGAAGCCGAGCGCGAAGCAGAGCCCGAAGGTCTGCAGGGTCAGCGGGCCGATCTCGATCTCGGGATACATCGGCGTCCCAGGCTATGCGGAGACCAGCATCTCCAGCAGCGCCTTCTGCGCGTGCAACCGGTTCTCCGCCTGGTCCCAGACGGCGGACTGCGCGCCGTAAAGCACGTCGCCGCTGATCTCTTCGCCGGGGTGGGCGGGCAGGCAGTGGAGGACGATCGCCTCGTCCTTGGCGGCGGCCAGCAGGTCGGCGTCGAGCCGGAACGGACCGAGGTCGGAGCGGCGGCGCGCGGCCTCCGCCTCATCGCCCATGCTGACCCAGACGTCCGTATATAGAGCGTCGGCCCCGGCCGCGGCGGCGCGCGGGTCGGCGGTCAGCTTCGCCTCGTGCCCCTCCTCCAGCTGGTAGCCGTCGGGGGCGGCGACGACGACTTCGACCCCGGCCAGCTCGCCGAGGATCGCCAGCGAGCGGGCGACGTTGTTGCCGTCGCCGACGTAGGCGAGCCGCAGCCCGGCGAGGTCGCCGCAGCGCTCGCGCAGGGTCAGCAGGTCGGCCAGCGCCTGGCAGGGATGGTGCAGCGGGGTGAGGCCGTTGACCACCGGGACCTCCGCCTCCGCGGCGAGGCCGGCGACCGCCTGGTGGGAGCCGGAGCGGATCACGATCGCGTCGACGTAGCGGGAGAGGACCCGCGCCGTGTCGCCGACCGACTCGCCGCGCGAGAGCTGCATTTCGTCGCCGCGCAGGACCACCGGGTGGCCGCCGAGCTCGGCGACGCCGACGTCGAAGGAGATCCGCGTCCGGGTCGAGGGCTTCTCGAAGACGAGGCCGATGCTGCGACCGGCCAGCGCCTCGGCGCCGACCCGCTCGCGCCGGCCGGCTTTGAGCTCGGCGGCGCGGTCCAGCAGCTTGCCGAGCTCGAAGGCGCCGAGCTCCTCGCCGGTGAGGAAATTGCGGACTTCGTCAGTCAAGCCGCGGATACTACGGCCCGTGGAGTTCACGGCCCTCGCCTGGAACCTCTTCCACGGGCGCGATTTCCCGCCCGACCCGGCCCTGCGCAGCTGGCGCTCGCGGCTGCTGCGGCTCGACGAGCGCAACGAGACCCACGTCCAGGTCAACCGCGACCTCAGCCGGGAGTTCGCGACATTGCTGGCGACGACGGCCTGGAACGTTGCCCTCCTGCAGGAGGCCCCGCCCCGCTTCGCCGCGCCGCTGGCCCGCGCCTGCGAGGCCGAGTCCCACCGGGTGCTGACCTCGCGCAACGAGCTCGGCGCGCTGCGGGCCCTGCTGGCGAAACAGAACCCGGACCTGATGGCCTCCGGCGAGGGCGGCTCCAACCTGACCCTGGTCCGCGTCCCCGGCAAGCTCGGCGGGATCGCCGAGCGCCACGAGCTGGCGATCCACGAGGGTGAGCCCGAGCGCCGGGCGATGGCCTTCACCCGCACCGCCTCCGGCGTCTGCATCGCCAACCTGCACGCGACCAACGACAAGCCGAAGCTGGCGATCGCGGACGTGCTGAAAGCGGCCCGCGCCGCCGACCGCTGGGCCGGCGGCTCACCCTTGATCTTCGGCGGCGACCTCAACCTGCGCCCGGCCGAGGAGCCGGAGATCTTCACCCGGCTGGAGTCGGAGTTCGGGCTCGCCGCCCCGACCGCGCCGCGGGCGATCGACCACATCCTCGTCCGCGGCCTCGAGGTCCTGACGCCACCGACCGCGTGGCGGCCCGAGCGCCGCGAGCTGCCGCTCGAAGGCCGCGCCCTGCGGCTCTCCGATCACGCTCCGGTCGAGGCCAGCTTTCACATTCCTGAGTCACTGATGGCACGGAATTGAGATAGTCGGGTAGACCCCGGGGCAAAGACCAGTCTGGAGGCAGTCGAGATGGCCGAGAAAAAAGCAGCGGGAAAAGCGGCGAAAGCGAAAAAAGCGAAAGCGAAAAGCAAAGCCAAAGCTGCAAAACCGAACCCGGCTAAAAAAAGCAAATCCGCTAAAAAAACGGCGAAACCGGCGAGCAAATCCGCGACGAAAAAAACGGCGGCGTCCGCCAAAAAAGCTTCCAGCAGCAATGCGACGACCGGCCTCGACAAGAGCGTCGCCCAGTTCCGCGAGAGCCTCGAGCAGAGCGTCACCCTCAGTCGCGACCGCATTCAGGAGGTCGTCGACGACGCCGTCCAGCGCGGCCGGATGACCCGCGGCGACGCCGAGAAGCTGCTGCACGACCTGGTCAAACGCGGCCGCAAACAGACCGACTCGCTGCTCGGCGAGCTCGAGCGGCTGATCAAGCAGGCGCGCAAAGAGGTCGGCGGCCACGCCGAGCCGGTGCGCAAAAAAGCGACCCAGGCGGCACGCCGGGCGCGCAAAAAACTCGGCTGAGACGAGGGCGGTAGATATGGAGCAGGCGACCGGCGAGCGCTCGGCTGCCCGCCGCCCCAAACGCGGCGAGCTGGTCGAGGTGGAGATCGAAACGCTCGCCTTCGGCGGGCGCGGGGTCGCCCGCAACGAAGGGCTGGTCGTGTTCGTCGCCGGCGGCCTGCCCGGCGACCGGGTCCGCGCCGAGGTGACAAAAGCGAAGAAGCGGTTCGCCGAGGCGCGCGCCGTCGAGCTCCTCTCCCCCGGGCCCGAGCGGGTCGCCGACGTCTGCACCCACGGCGGCGAGCCCTGCCCCGGCGCCCCCTGGCAGGGGCTCGCCTACGAGCGCCAGCTTGTCCACAAGTCCGCGCAGGTCGACGAGGCGCTGCGCCGGATCGGCGAGCTCGACGGCTTCGAGCTGGAGGAGATCGTCCCGGCCACCGAACAGTGGCGCTACCGCAACAAGCTCGAGTACTCCTTCGGCGAGGACGAGGAAGGGGAGCCGACGCTCGGCTTCCACGCGCGCGGCCGCTGGGACCTGATCGTCGACGTCGAGGACTGCCACCTCGCCTCCCACGTCGGCAACGAGGCCCGCAACGCGGTGCGCGAATGGGCACGCGCGGAATCCGTCCCCGCCTATGACGGCCGCGCCCGCCGCGGCGTGCTCCGCAACCTCGCGGTCCGCGAGGGCCGCCGCAGCGGCCAGATCCAGACCCGCCTGGTGACCAGCCCGGCCCGTTTCCCGCGCCCGCCGGTCGACCTCCACACCCAGATCGAGGGCGACAGCGGCGGCACCGACGGGCCGACCGGGGTGCTCGGCGAGGAGCGGCTGCGCGAGGAGCTCTGCGGGCTGAAGCTGCAGATGTCCCACGGCGCCTTCTTCCAGACCAATACGGAGATGGCCGAGAGCCTCTACGGCGTCGTCGCCGAGTTCGCCGGGCTCAGCGGCCGCGAGCGCGTCTTCGACCTCTACTGCGGGATCGGCACGATCGGTCTCACGCTGGCCGCCCAGGCCGGCGAGGTCTGGGGCCTTGAGATCGTCCCCGAGGCGATCGCCGATGCCGAGCGCAACGCCGAGCGCAACAAGATCGCCAACGCGAAATTCGTCGCCGCCAACGCGCGCACCGGGACTCGCGACCTGATCGAGCAGGCCGGCAAAGCCGACGTGGTCGTGATCGACCCCCCGCGGGCCGGGCTCTCGCAGAAAATCGTCCGCCGGGTGCTCGAGTGCGAGGCGAAGAAGATCGTCTACGTCTCCTGCAACCCGACCACGCTCGCCCCCAACGCCGCCCAGCTGGTCGAGGCCGGTTATAGGCTGGCCCGGGTGAGGCCGGTCGACATGTTCCCCCAGACCCCGCACATCGAGTGCGTGGCGCTGCTGGAGCGCGCATGAGCGGGCTCCGCATCAGCCGCTTCGCCGGCCTCATGAACGCGTTCCTGGTCGACGAGGTCGACGGCCTGACCCTGATCGACACGACGATGGACCCGGGCGCGGCGAAGGCGATCCTCGGCCGGGCGAGCCGCCCGATCGTCCGCATCGTGCTCACCCACGCGCACCAGGATCACGTCGGCGGGCTCGACGCGCTGGCCGCCGAGCTGCCGGACGCCGAGGTCCTCATCTCCGCCCGCGACGCGAAGCTGCTGGCCAAGGACATGACGCCCGAGCCGGACGAGCCGGAGGACGCGAAGCTGCGCGGCGGCTTCCCGGGCGCGAAGACGAAGCCGACGCGCACGCTCGCACCCGGCGACCGCGTCGGCTCGCTCGAGGTCTTCCCCGCGCCCGGACACACGCCCGGCCAGCTCGCGTTCCTCGACACG
>Ga0081539_10003955_pt1 | contig 17165 bp, 17 predicted proteins | sample TabmetS4T2R2_FD_71023 | JGI IMG/M metagenome (GOLD analysis project Ga0081539, IMG submission 71023) | Tabebuia heterophylla rhizosphere microbial communities from the University of Puerto Rico - S4T2R2 | ecosystem: Host-associated > Plants > Roots > Rhizosphere ...
GGGGGGCCCCCCGCGGGCCCCCGCCAATTAGTCTGGAGTCAAACTATTTGGGCCCAAACTAATTCCCGCCCGCGGTCAGATGGACGGCGGTCTCGTCCTGCCGCGCGGCCTCGACCTGGCGGACGAGCTTGCGGAAGCTCTCGAGGTCGGCGCCGGCGAGCTTGGTCCGCTTGGCCTTGGAAAACGTCATGGGGTCGGTCGCCTGGCCGTTGCTGATGATCTCGAAGTGCAGATGCGGGCCGGTCGAGCGGCCGGTATTGCCGACGAAGCCGATCACCTGGCCGCGCTCGACCTTCACCCCGGGGCTGATGCCCGGCGCGAACGCCGACAGATGGCCATAGACGGTCGAGACACTGTGGGCGTGGTCGAGGCGGACCCAGTTGCCGTATCCGGCGTTGGGCGCGGCGCCGACGACCGTTCCGCCGGCCGCGGCGAGCACCGGCGTGCCGGTCGCTGCCAGCAGGTCGACGCCGTTGTGCATGAAGAAGGCAGCGCCACCCTTGGCGGCGGTCTTGCCCGGACCGGGCGCCAGGCCGAGCGCGATGCCGCGCGCCGTCGCGGTGTTGATGGTGGCGCCGACGGTACCGAGCTTGCTCGGCGCGCCGAGGCCGTGCTGCGGCTGCTCGAACGGATCGGCGCGAACGCCGAAGCCCGACGTCACGCTGACCGTTTCCAGCGGCAGGCGCATGTTGGGCGCGGCCAACGCTTCGCCGCTGGCAAGCCACAGCTGCTCGGCCCCGCGGATCGGACGAAAGCCGTACAGAGCGACCTTTCCCTTGGCGGCGGTCATGACTTCAGCCGACACGATGCGGCCGGCGCCGATCTCGCGACCATCCACCGCCACGGTCTTCTCATAGCGGACATGAAACCTGTCGCCGCTGTCGAGATGGCGCCGATCGAGGGCCGACGACAGGGCATCCGCCAGGGTGAGGCTGAGGCCGGCGGGCACTCCGGCTCGGACCAGCGAGGCCTCGAGCGATTCCTCGACGAAGCCGCTCAGCGACACCTCGCGGCGGACGAACGGATCATCGAGGGCGATGACGCTTTCCGGCTGGCCGCCCAGCAACAGTTCGGTGCCGGGACTGCCGGGCAGATCGCCATCGAGGGCGAGCGCCGGCGCACAAATCAACGAGCAGGCCGCGCCCAGCAACCCTCGCCACAGATCGTTCGAAGCAGGCATGCCGAAGACGAGCAGGACGCCGGGGCCGATGCCAGTGCCATTGCTGTGACGTGCCGTGCACGGTCAGCCAAATGTCACAGCGCTGAACAAAATTCAGCCGCGCTTCCCGCGCCGTGGAAATTTCTACAGGCTGGTCGTGATGCCGCCATCGACGTAGAGCGTGTGCCCGTTGACGAAGGACGAGGCGGTGCTGGCGAGGAACACCGCGGCGCCGATCAATTCGCCGACGTTGCCCCAGCGTCCGGCAGGGGTGCGCTTTTCGAGCCAGGTCGAGAATTCCGGATCGTCGACCAGCGCCTGATTGAGCGGCGTCTTGAAGTAGCCCGGCGCGATGGCGTTGATCTGCAGGCCGTGCTTTGCCCAGTCGGTGGCCATGCCGCGCGTCAGGTTACGCACCGCGCCCTTGGTCGCCGTGTAGGGCGCGATGTTGGGCCGCGCGAGCTCGCTCTGCACGGAGGCGATGTTGATGATCTTGCCGCGGCCGCGCCGGATCATGTGCCGGGCGACCGCCTGGCCGACGTAGAAGACGCTGGAGACATTGGTAACCAACAGCTGCTCCCAGCGCTCGACCGGGAAGTCTTCCAGCGGCGAGCGGAACTGCATGCCCGCATTGTTGACCAGGATGTCGATCGCGCCGGCCTTCTCGACCGCGGCGACGCCCTCGGCGACGGCATCGGCCGAGGTGACGTCGAAGCGGGAGGTCGAAACCTTGTGGCCGCGCGCCGCGATCCTTGCCGCTGCAGCGGAAAGCTTGTCGCCGTCGCGGCCGTTCAGCACGACCTCGGCACCGTGGTCCGCAAGACCCTCTGCAATCGCAAATCCGATGCCTTGGGAAGAGCCTGTGACGAGCGCGCGTCTGCCCGTCAGATCGAATAGTTCGAATGCCACATGACCTCCGCCATCCGGCAGCGAGCTTAGTTCGATGGCGCCGCAATCCGAATAGGTAATGCGCGCGTCGCGGATGATCTTGCCCAGCGCACGATCTCGTCGTTGACGAACGCCGAGAACAGCTCGGGCGCACGCTCCCCGGCCGTCGGTACCTCCGCGCCCAGCTTCTCGAGCCGCTGCCGCACACGCGGGGTCGTCGGCCGCGGCGAGGCCCAGCACGGCTCCGCCCCGGACATCGCCGGACGCGACCGCGCCAATCCCGTGTCGCTCATCCTGTCGTCGGCAATGCTGCCGACTGGCTGGCGGCCCGCTGGGGACAGCGGCGTTTGGTGATATCGTGGCGCAGGCCGTCAGAAAGGGAGCTGCCTGAAAAGCATGACGCGCATCGCTCTCGTCCACGCCACGCCCGCCGCCGTCGATCCCATCAAGGCGGCCTTCGCCGAGGCATGGCCGGAGCCCGACCTCGTCAACCTGCTCGACGATTCGCTGAGCCGCGACCGTGCCCTCACCCCGGAGCTGACCGACGGCATTTTCAGCCGCTTCGATGCGCTCGGCCGCTACGCTGTGTCGTTCGGCGCCGATGCGATCCTGTTCACCTGCTCGGCCTTCGGTCCCGCGATCGAGCGCGTGGCGCGGTCGGTCGGCATTCCGGTCCTGAAGCCGAACGAAGCGATGTTCGCCGAGGCCATCGCCGCCGGCGGCCCGATCGGCATGCTGGCGACGTTCGAGCCTTCGATTGCCAGCATGGCCGAGGAGTTCGAGCAACAGGCGATCCAGGCTGGTACACAGGCGAAGCTCAAAAGTGTGCTCGTCCCACGGGCCATGGCGGCCCTGCTGGCCGGACGGCGCGAGGAGCACGACGCTCTGGTCGCCGAAGCCGCCCCTCAGCTCACCGGCTGCGATGCGATCATGCTCGCCCAATTCTCGATGGCGCCGGCGGCTTCGCGACTGCGTGGACAGACGCGCGTTCCCGTGCTCACCAGCCCTGACTCTGCCGTCGCTGCCCTGAAGAAGAAGCTCGGCTCGACGCAAGCTTGAGGCGTCATGAAGGGCCTGGCGTCCGCCCCGCCACGCACGTCTGTCCGCCCGCCCACAGCCAGCCCGAGTCGTGCCGGCGAAAGACGCAAAACGACCGATAAGTCTCGGCGACGGCCTGCCCTTCGCTCTCGAACCGATCGTGCAGGGTCATCGTCGCAATGGCGACGTCGCCGAAATCGGCGACGTCGAGTCCCTCGATCTCCTGGCTTTGAAAGCGCAGCCCGTGCGGGCCGGTGCCGTTCTCGACGTAGGCGTCACGACGGAGCCGGCGGCCGGATGCCGTGACATAGACGAACTCCGCCTCGAGCAACTCCAGGAGCTTCGGCGCCGATCGTTCCTTCAGCGCAGCGGCCTTGCGCTCCAGCACGGCCCTCACTTCATCCGTCGTCGAGCCTGCCATGGCGGACCGCGGTTACTCCGCCGCCTGCCGCCGCCGCGCCACCGCGTCGAACCGGCGCTCGCGCATGGCCGTGCGCGGATCGTCCATCTCCGGCTCCATCGGCTCGGCGACCCACGCATCGCGACCCGGCACGTAGTTGCGATTGGTCTGGGCCGGATTGCGGTTGACCAAGGGCCGCGCATAGAGCGGGTGCGTCATGCAGCGCACCTCGTGCTCGATCTGGAACAGCGGCTTGCCGCTCTCGAGGTCGGTGATGTCGACGAAGCGGTACTGGTACTGATTGCTCTCTTCGGTGACGAGGTTGCGCTCGAGCAGGCGCTTGTGCGGCCGTGAGAAGTTCGCGACATAGACCTGGATGTGATGGCCGTCATAGGCCGCAAGCTTCGACTTGGTCTCGCGGAACACCAGCTCCTGCGCGGGGCCGACCGAGACGCGCGCCGCCGGCATGTCGCCGCTCTCGTCGACGCTCGCGGGAGTCTCGAAGATCTTGCGGTAGAAGTCGGCGATCGCCTTGGCCGAGCCCGACGGCACGTCGAACTCGACATAGGGCATGCCGAGCTGCATGCGGCCGAAGCTGCCGGCCTCGTGGACCAGGAGCTTGTTGCCGCACGGGCACGTCGTCTCGACATGGTCGGCATGCTCCTTGAAGGCAAAGCGCGTGCCCTCGAGCGGCTTCTTCATCTTCTCGAGACGCTTCAACAGCGCCTCGCGGTCGGGGATGACCAGGCCGGTGCGACCGCGCAGGTGCTGCGGCTTGCCGGTGATCAGGTGGAACTGGCTGTGGCCGACATTGACCCACATGTTGTCGATGCTGGTCATCAGGTAGGGATCGCGCGTCAATCCCAGGCCGCTGATGTAGAACAGCGTGGTCAGGCCCTGGTCCTCGACCTGCAGGTTGACGTGCTCCAGACCGACGATGTTGCCGAGGTCCTCGGCGCTGCGGTCGTACTGCTTACCGTCCTTCGGCATGGTTCGCCTCCATCGGGGGAAGGGGAGCTTTGCACGATTCTTCATTGGCAGCCCCTGCAAAAAATGCGGAACTGCCTGCAAATTAAGGCCCGGGAGGAACAGGCCATGATCACCAAATTCGACAGTTCCTATGTCGGCTCGGTCGACCTGGAAAATGCGGGGTATCTCGGCACGCCGATCAACGACCGGTGGTATTCCAACGAGGAACTGGCCGACGTCATGCACAAGACGGTGGCCTACGCCAAGCAGATGGACCGGCTGGGCTACGACACCTTCTGGATGGCCGAGCACCATTTCCAGCCGGAGGGGACGGAGTGCATCCCCAACCTCTTGATGATGGCCACGCACCTCTGCGGCGTGACCAGGAACCTCAAGATCGGCTGCGGCTTCAACATCGTCCCGATGTGGCATCCGCTCCGCCTGGCCGAAGACTACGCCATGGCCGACATCCTGACCGGCGGGCGCGTCATCTTCGGCATCGGCCGCGGCTATCACACCCGCGAGGTCGAGACCTTCGGCTCGCCGCTCCTGGACCAGGACGCCAACCGCGAGCTGTTCGAGGAAGGCGTCGACATCATCTTCAGGTCATTCAACGAGGAACGCTTCAGCCACAAGGGCAAGTACTACACCCTGCCGCCCGAGGTGCCCTATCGCGGCTACACGCTGAAGGAACTCACCCTGGTGCCGCGCCCGTTGCGCCGGCCGGTCGAATGCTGGCAGCCGATCCAGAGCGGCTCGCAGCGCGCTTTCGACTTCATGGCGAAGTACGGCATCTCGGGCGTGATCGGCGGCGGCTCGGCCGAAGGCGGCGCCGTCGACCGGCACATGACGGAATTCCGCGCCGCCTATCAGCGCCGCGGCATCGAGCTCAAGCCGGGCGAGCGCCTGGCGCTGGGCTACCAGTTCTGCATCGCCGAAAGCCGCGAGGCGGCCATGCGCAAAGCCGCGAACTTCTACGAAGAGAACATGAAGATGTTCGGCGAGCTGCGCCTGGTACGCGCCATCACCGACCAGCAGATCGCCGCCATGCGCGATCCCAGCCTCGTGGCCGGCACCAAGCTGCCGCGCATCGAAGATGCCGTGAAGGCGGGTGGTTTCCTGGCCGGCACGCCGGCCGACATCATCGAGGAGCTGAAGAAGGTCGAGCAGCGCTATCCCGGCCTCGAGCGGGTCATCTGCACCATGCCGCTCGGCACGCATCTCGAGGACACGCTGGAGCAGCTCGACCGCTTCGCCAAGGAAGTGATACCGGCGTTCCGGCCCGCCCGGGCCGCCGCGGCGGCGGATTGAAAAGGAGAGACTGATGATCTTTGAAATGCGGACCTATCTCATGAAGCCGGGCAGCATTCCCAAGGTGGAGGAGCTGTTCGGTGCGGGCATGCCGGCGCGCACCAAGCTGTCGCGCTTCGGCGGCTTCTGGCGCACCGAGGTCGGCACGCTCAACCAGATCATCCATGTCTGGCCCTACAAGGACCTCAACGAGCGCGATCACATCCGCGCCGAAGCCGTGCGGACCGGCGTGTGGCCGCCCAAGATCCAGGACCATATCCTGGAGATGGAGAGCAAGATCCTCCATCCCGCGCCGTTCTCGCCGCATTTCGAGCCCGGCGAGCACGGCGGCATCTACGAGTTCCGTACCTACACCTACGGTCCGGGCAACATCCCCAAGGTGATCGAGGCCTGGACGCCGCTGATCAAGGCGCGCGCCGCCATCTCGCCGCTGGTCTTCGCGGGCTTCACCGACATCGGATCGCTCAACCAGTGGGTCCATGTCTGGGCCTACAAGAACATGGCCGACCGCGAGACGCGCCGCGGCCAGGCGATGAAGCCGGGTGTCTGGCCACCGCCGCGGCACGAGAGCGTGACCCTGCTCAAGCAGGAGAACAAGTTCGCGGTGCCGGCGAGCTGGTCGCCGCTGCGTTAACCGTCATCCCGACCGGCGCCGAGCGCAGCGAGGCGCAGTGGAGGGACCTGTTTTGGGGATGCATCGACAAGACAAGGTCCCTCGACTGCGCCGCCCTTCGGGCAGCTCCGCTCGGGATGACGAAGGAGGAAGCGATCAATGACCATCTCCATTCGCCAGGTCGGGCCGTGCTTCGCGGGCGAGGTCGAGGGCATCGACATGCGGCGCCCGCTCAGCCAGGACGAAGTCGCCGCCATCCATGCCGGCATGGACCAGTACGCCGTGCTGGTGTTCCGCGACCAGAAGATCGACGACGCCCAGCAGCTCGCCTTCACGCGCAGCCTGGGCGAGATCGAGCACGCGATCGGCACCAGCCTGCGCGCGGCCAACGAAACCCGCCTGCCCACGACCTTCGCCGACGTCTCGAATCTCGACAAGAACAACACGCCGTATCCGCGCGACGACCGCCGCCGGCTGTTCGCCATCGGCAACCGGCTGTGGCATTCGGACTCGTCGTTCAAGGTGGTGCCCGCCAAATACTCGCTGCTGCACGCCATCACCATCCCGTCGAAGGGCGGCAACACGCAGTTCGCCGACATGCGCGCGGCCTACGACGCGCTGGACGACGAGACCAAGGCCGAGGTCGAGACCATGGTCTGCGAGCATTCGCAGATGTTCTCGCGCCAGATCATCGGCTTCACCGACTTCACCGACGAGGAGCGCGAGCGCTTCCGGCCGGTGCTCCAGTGCATGGTCCGCGTCCACCCGGTCACCGGCCGCAAGTCGCTCTATCTGTCGTCACATGCCGGTGGCATCGTCGGCTGGCCGATGCCCGAGGCGCGCGGCTACCTGCGCGACCTGATCGAGCACGCCACCCAGCGCGAGTTCGTCTACACCCACAAATGGCGGGTCGGCGACCTCGTGATGTGGGACAACCGCCAGACCATGCACCGCGCCCGTCCCTTCCCCGCCAACGAGCCGCGCGACATGCGCCGCACGACACTCGCGGGAGATGGACCGACCGCGGTGCAGGCCGCTGCCTGAACCTTCAGCTCAGGGCTTGCCCGCGCAGGTGGTGGTGACCTTCTCGGTGCATTTCTTCGTGCTGTTGGCCGATATGCACCCACGTCCGCACGGGGTTTCGTAGGCTCGGCAGTGGCTGGTGCAATAGTCGCCCGGATGCCGCGGCGTCTGCATGCTCTGCGAGCCCGACCCCGAGGACTTCGGTTGCGTCTGCTGCGCCAGCGCCAGTCCAGTCGCGAGGACCGGCATGCCGAGCAGGACAAACAACAACACCAGCACACGCATCAAAGGCTGCTCCCGTTCCTCTCGGCCAACGTCCACAGCATAGCAGGGCCGTGTCAGGTTTTCAGCAACGCCGCCATGATGCGCTCGCGAGTGAGCGGCATGTCGTGAATGCGCACGCCGAGCGCATGATTCACGGCATTTCCAATGGCGGCAGCGGTCGGCCCGACCGTGCATTCGCCGACCCCCAGGGTGGGATTTCCCGCGCCGTCGACGAACTCGACTTGCATGTCGGGCACTTCGCTGAACCGCAGGATGGGATAGCTCTCCCAGTCCCGCGAGGCGATGCCCTCGGCGTCGAGCTTGACCTGTTCCTTCAGCGTCCAGCTGACGGCCTGGACGATGCCGCCCTCGAGCTGGTTGCGGGCGCCGTCGGGATTGACCACCAGACCGGCGTCGGCGACGCACCAGACGCGATCGACCTTGACCGTCTCCTGCACGGTGACGGCGGCGACCACCGCGGCGTAAGCCGCGCGGTTCTTGTAGCGGGCGACGGCCAGACCGAGGCCTTTGCCGGCGCCGGACGGTCCGCGCGCGGTCCAGCCGGCACGCTCGGCCACCAGCTCGACCAGCCGCCGCGCGCGGGGCTCGGACAGGATCGACAGCCGGTAGGCGACGGGATCCTCGCCGGCTCGCGCCGCGAGATCGTCGATCAGCGATTCGATGGCGAACACATTGGGCAGCGCGCCCAGTCCGCGCAGCGCCGACGTGCGCACCGGGGGACGCATCACGAGATGATGCAGGATGCGATGCGCCGGCACGTCGTAGAGCGGCACGGCGTTGCGCGTGCCGCCGCCGCCGCGTTCCTCCGGTGGATCGAATGGCGCGATCTCGGACGGTGGATTGGCGAGCGCCTCCGACGCCAGCAGGTAACCGCTGCCGCTGCCCGGCCGTTGGACATGGGTGGGGCTCCAGATCTCCGTCGTCCAGTCGGCCGGACGGCCGCGCTCGTCGAGATCGACATGCAGGGTCACCAGCATGGCGGGACCAACCGGCTCGAAGCCGAACTCCTCCTCGCGGCGCCATTGCAGGCGGATCCAGCGGCCCGGGATGCGCATGGCGACCAGCGCGGCATCGAGGGCCGCGTCGTCGGCGCCGTTGTGGCCATAGCAGCCGGCGCCGTGCAGGTGCTGCGCGGTGATCGCCTCGACCGGCAGGCCGAGCACCGCGGCGAGGTTCTTGCGCAACGGATGCATGCCCTGGCCATGCGAGCGCACCGTCAGATGTCCGTCGCGGAACGTGGCCAAGGCGCACGACGGCGACATCGAGGCGTGCGCGATATAGGGCCGCGAGACGGTCATCTCGACGAGGCGCTTGGGCGGCCTCGCCGGCGCCGGCCAGGCGCCGATGCGGCGGTCATCGCTCGGCTGGCCTTTTAGCCAGGCCGCCTCCTGCTGGGCCGGTTCGAGGCGACGGGCGTTGTCCCACGTGGCGAGCGCCGGCGCGGCCGCAGCGGCCGCTTGCGCGACGCTCTCAACCGGGCTGACGAAGGCCACGAAGTTGGCTTCACGGATGATCTGCAACTCGCCCTTAGCGGCGCGACGAATCGCAGCCTCGTCGAGCGATGCGAGAGTGGCGCCGCGATTGGGCTGGCGTAGCGTCCGGGCGTGCAGCACGTCCCTCGGCAGCACGTCGTGCACGAAGGCGGCACCGCTCAGCTTCGCCGGCAGGTCGAGGCGCGGCACGCTGTGGCCGACCACGCGATACGACGACACCGGCTTGACGGACGCTGTTCCGGTCACCGTCTGGGTGAGGTCGATCTCGCCGGCGACCGTCCAGTAGTCCTGCCCGGTCGCCGCGCCGTTCTGCAGGAACTGGCCGTCGACCACGCTGAGATCGTCGCGGCTGCAGTTGAGGCGAAGCGCCGCGCGCTCCAGCGCCTTGGCGCGCACCTCGGCGCAGACCAGGCGCACCGAGCCGCCCGACACTTCGACCGAAAGCGACGACGTGGTGTAGAGCTCGTCCGGACCGTTGGTCGTGTCGCCCGACAGTACGACGACGCGATCGAGCGGCAAGTCGAGTTCCTCGGCAGCGATCTGGCCGATGGCCGTGACGACGCCCTGCCCCATCTCGACCTTGCCGGTCGCGATGCGCACCGTGCGGTCGGGCTGAAAATGGATCCAGCGGTCGAGCCGCGGATTGTCGACCAGGCTTGCCGGCAACGGACGCGCGTTCATGCCCGGCCTCCGTCGCGCAGGGTGGCTGCCGCGCGTTCGACCGCGCGCAGGATGCGCTGATGCGCGCCGCACCGGCAGAGATGCTTGTCGAGGGCCGCGACGATGTCGCCGCGGCTCGGCGTGGGATTGCGATCGAGCAGCGCCTTGGCCGACATGACGATGCCGCTGAGACAATAGCCACACTGTCCGGCCTGCTCGTCGAGGAAGGCCTGCTGCAGGGCATGCGGCTTGGCCGGCGTGCCGAGGCCTTCGATGGTGGTGATCTTGCGCTCGGCCACCGTGCCGACTTCGCGCGTGCAGGCATAAGTGGGCTGGCCGTCGACCAGCACCATGCAGCTGCCACACTGCTCCAGGCCGCAGCCGTAGCGGGTGCCCATCAGGCCGAGATGATTGCGCAGGACGTCGAGCAGCGTCGCCGTCTCCGCCGCTTCGACGCGCTTTGGCTCGCCGTTGACCGTGAACGCGATGGGCATGGAGTCCCCTCTTGTCGGAGCGCGGACCTTCAGATCCGCTCTTGCTCTTCCGGACCACGGGCGCCGCGCCCGCTCATGAGTCATGAGCGGACCTGGAGGTCCGCGCTCCGGCAAGACTTTATAAAAGGTCGGCGACGGCCTTGCGATAGCGCGTGATCGCGTCGAGATGCTGGGCGTAGCTCTTGCCGGCGATGCGCTTGTGGTGGTTGCTCACGTAGGTCGTGTGGCAGGTGATGTGGGTGACGCCGGCCTTCTTCCAGAAGCTGAATTCCTGGCGCCAGTCGTCGGGTGTTCCCTTGCCCGGCGACACCCAGACTTCCAGCCCGACCGACGCCGGGTCCCGCCCTTCCGCCTTGATCAAGCCGCGCAGCTTGTCGAAGGCCTTCAGCGCCTCGTCGCCCGCCGGATACTGCAGCGGCATGAAGCCATCGCCGTACTTGGCTGCGCGCCGGAAGGTCGCCTCGGCATGGCCGCCGAACCAGATCGGCACCCGACCCGACTTGGGCCGCGGATTGATGCCGCCGTCGTCGAGCTGGTGGAACTCGCCCTTGAACTTGACGTGCGGCTCGGCCCACAGGGCCTGCATGAAGCGCACCTGCTCCTCGGAGCGCTTGCCGCGGGTGTGGAAATCCATGCCGAGCGCCTGGAACTCGATCTCGTTCCAACCGACGCCGATGCCGAGGCGGAACTCGCGGCCCTCGCACAAGGCGTCGAGGCAGGCCGCCTGCTTGGCGACCAGGGCAGCCTGGCGCTGCGCCAGGATGACGACGCCGGAGGCGAAGCCCACCTTCCTGGTCACGCCCAACAGGAAGGCGAACAGCACGAAGGGGTCGTGATAGGCGGTCGCCGTCGTACCGACGCGCTTGCCGCCATGGTCGACATTGGGATTGCCGCCTAAGACGTGGTCGGGGCCGAGCAGGTAGCTGAAGCCCAGGCCTTCGGCGGCTTGCGCGTAGTCGCGCAGGACAGTGGCGCCGGTGCCGATGTCACCGACCGGTAGCGAAGCGCCGAGTTGCATTGTTCTCCCCCTCTTGCCGGACCGCGGGCCTCCAGGCCCGCTCATGATTTCTGAGCGGGCCTGGAGGCCCGCGGTCCCGGAAGACTACTCCGCTGCCGCTGCTTTTGCAGGCTTCAAGTCGGTCGAATACTTGAGATGCACCGGCGCGTTCGACTCGAACGGGCTCTTGAGGTCGAGGCTCTTGGCGATCTCGCGGATCGCCGGGAAGACTTCCTGGCCCATCAGCCTTACGCAGGTCATCGAGTCCTCCTGGCTGACGCGGCCGTCATTGCCCCACAGCGCCAGGATGCCGGGCCGCGTCTGCTCGAGGATGCGCTTCAGCTTGGCCACGACCTGGTCGGGCGTGCCGTAGATGATGCGCAGGTCCTCGACCTGCTGCTCGAAGCTGGTGTTGCCGCGCGGGTTGATGGCGCGGCCGGCGGCGAACTCGACGAAGGCCCGGCGGTTGGTGGGCGAGCCGTAGCCCGACGGCGTGCTCCACACCGGATGGGCAAGCCCGGTGAACTCGCCCTGCATCCAGCGGAACTGCTTGGCGTTCTCGCGCGCCTTGTCCTCGTTGTCAGAGATGTGGACCTGGATCAGGTAGCCGCGATTCTCCGGCCCGCCGACATAGCCCGACTGCAGCGCTACCTGGTCGTAGAGCTCCCAGATCTTCTTGGTCTGCTCGATCGAGGTGTTGAGCGCGATGTAGGGATAGCGCTGTTGCGCCGCCCACACGATCGTCTCCTTGCTGATCACGCCCGGGATCCAGACGCGCGGATAGGGCTTCTGCAATGGCACCGCCCACGGATTGACGACGCGGTGCTGGTAGTGCGTGCCCTCGAAGCGGAACGGCCCGGTCCTGGTCCAGGCCTGGACGATGAGCTCGTGCGCCTCCTCGAAGCGCTCGCGGTTGAAGGCGGGATTGACGCCGGTGGCGAGCTGCTCCTGGCCGCCGCCGCGCACGAAGCCCGAGACCAGCCGGCCCTTGGAGATCATGTCGATCATGGCGAGCTCTTCGGCGAGCCGGATCGGGTTCTCCGCCAAGGGCAGCGGATTGCCCAGCATGACGATCTTCACCTTCTTGGTCATGCCGGCCAGGATAGCGGCGAAGATGTTGGCCTTGGCCTGCATGCAGAACGGCGCGTTGTGGTGCTCGTTCAACATGATGCCGTCGATGCCGACCTCCTCGGCCAGCATGTATTGCTCGATGTAGTTGTTGTAGAGGCGCGAGCCCGCGACCGGATCGAAGTGCTTGTTGGAGAACATCAGCGCCGTGGCGCCGAAGTCGCGGCCGGCCTGCTCGTCGTAGGCCGACATCGGCTGCTCGGTGAAATACATCAGGTGCATGGCGTCTACTCCCGACCGATGAAATTGCTGACCAGCTTGGCGAGCGCCTCGGGCTGCTCCATGTCGACGGCGTGCCCGCACGACTTGACGATCTCGAGGTGGGCATCGGGCAGCGATTCAAGATAGCGCTTGCCGGCGCTGATCGGCACCACCTTGTCGTCGTCGCCCCACACGATCAGGGCCGGCGCGCGCACGGTCCTGAGGAGGTGCGGCAAGGTCTGGCTGTACATGTAGGGCTTCCAGGCGATGCGGAAGCTCATCTCGCGGCAGATGTCCCACATTTCCAGCTGATCGACCGAGGGTTCGGCGCCGTAGACCCGATCGAACGCCTTCTGGTCGTGGAAGCCCGCGCGGGCGTAGTCGATATAGCCGGTGACGGCGAGATCGAGGATGTCGCCCACCGGCGGCTTGATGCCCATGGCGCCGACCAGTACCAGATGCGAGAGGTCCGCAGGCGCCATGGTCGCCATCTCGGCCGCGATCCAGCCGCCGAAACCCAGCCCGACCAGCGCCGGCCTGGCGATCTTCAGTTCGCTGAGCAGGCCGCGATAGATGACGGCGATGTCGCGCACGCTGCGCATCCACTCAGGGCGTTCGGAGCGGCTGTAGCCGGGATGATGCGGGACAACCACCGCGTGGTTTGCCGCGAGCGCGTCGTAGAATGGCAGACTGTCGAGCGTGCCGGTCTCGTGATGCAGGACCAACAGCGGACGCCCGCGACCCGCGCGCTTCACGTGGAGCCTGGTCCCGCCGGCCTCGATGGTGGAGCTCGTCCAGTCGACCGCCATGCCCGATTTCCTCCGCCTATTGCGAGGATCGTTGCAACCGGACCTAGACGAGTCAAACTTGCGGTCCCGCAGGGCAGTATTTCGCTCAGGCGTCGCCGGCCAAGGCCTCGCGCAACCGCGCCGCCGCGGCGCGGCCCAAGGTCAGCGCTTCCTCCATGCCCTGCAGCATGATGCGCGCGCTCTCGCGCGACTGGGTCTCGACCCGGCGCAGCCGGTCGCGATTGACGATCAGCGAACGTCCCAGCCGCAGGAAGGGTGGCGACGGCAACAGGCTCTCGAAGTAGGCCAGGGTGCGCCAGATCATCAGCGCCGGCTGATCGGCGACGAAGACATGGGTGAAATCGCCGTCGGCACGCACGGCCACGATCTCGTCGGTCTGGGCGAGCAAGGTGCGCTTGGGGGTGCGCAGCGCGATCACGCCGCGGCCGGTGAATGCCGGCTCGGCGCCACGGCCGAGCTCGCGCTCGACGCGCGTCAGCGATTCGGCCAGCCGCTCCGGAGCAACGGGCTTCAACAGGTAGTCGACCGCGTTCACGGCGAAGGCCTCGACGGCATGCTCGGCATAGGCCGTGACGAACACCACGACCGGCGGCTTGTCCAACACCGCCAGCAGGTCGAAGCCGTCACCGCCGCCCAGCTCGATGTCGAGGAAGATCATCTGCGGCTGGGTGCGCTCGATCTCCTGCCGAGCCTGCGCCACGCTCTCCGCTTCGCCGACGATCTCGACCTCGGGGTGGGCGGCCAGCAGCCGGCGCATGGCCTGGCGCGCCAGATGCTCGTCGTCGACGATCAGGACCCGGAGCACGGTTCGCCCTCCAGCGTGAGCCTGGCCACTACCCTGCCTTCGCTGTCGCCCAGCGCGAACGTGTGGCGGCCGGGATAGTGCAGATCGAGCCGGCGCTTGACGTTCTCCAGGCCGATGCCCGACCGGCGCCGGCGCGAGCCCGTACTGTCTTCGAGCGAGCCGGTGTTCTCGATCTGGACGCGCAGGACGTCGCCCTCGGCGCGGATGTCGATATGGACGTCGAGGCCGCCCTCGCGCCGGCCATACTTGACGGCGTTCTCGACCAACGGCTGCAGCAGGAAGCTTGCGATGCGCCGTCCGCCGGCGGCGTGCTCGACATGGATGTGCGTCCTGAGGCGATCGCCGAAGCGCGCCTTCTGCACGCCGAGGTAGGCCGACAGGCCTTCGACCTCGGTGTCGATCGTCACGATCGCCTGGTGGATACTGTCGAGCGAGTTGCGCAGGTAGGCCGTGAGGTTGCGCAGCATGGCCAGCGCTGCGGCGGGACGCTCGAGGATTTCCTCGGCGACGCCGTTCAGCGCGTTGAACAGGAAATGCGGATCGAGCTGCAGGCGCAGCTCCTCGAGCTCGAGCCGCAAGGCCTCGGCCTCGGCGCGCACGGCGTGCCGATGCTCGGCCTGCTCGGCCATCTCGGCATGGATCCAGAAATAGCAGAGGCTCCAGCCGGCCAAAGTCAGCGTGTAGTGTATCCACGGCACCACCACGGCCTCGACCGGTCCCCAGTACGGCATGTCCCAGTCGAAGGCCTGGCGAACCGCGAAGACGATGCCGACGGTGATCGCCGCGGCGCCGGCCGACAGCACCCCGATCAGCGCGATCGAATACGGCGTGAGGCGATTGTTGAAGGCGTGCGACGTGTAGACCGAGCGCATGCCCGCGGAGACGATGACCAGGCAGGGCGTGACCAGAAGCGTGATGCCAAGCGCGATCTGGAAACTGCGGTAGGTCAGAACGCGATTGACCAGATCGACGAGGAAGAACAGACCCCAGCCGACGATCTGCGCCCGCCAGAACACCGACAGGCGGCCCGTCCACCACGCGCCGACCGATCCGGCAGCCATGCTGAGCACGTTTTCGCGCAAAATCGCGGTTCCGCCGATCCCCCAAAGGCCGCCCGGCAGGCGACAGACGCCATGAAAAGCCATTTGCCGGCGGCGGGCAAGCCGCCGGTCACAGCTCGGTCACCAATTGACCACTTGGTTCACCGACTAATCTGCCCGCTTCGCCGAGAGTCCGGCCGCATCCCAATGCCGTCCTGCGATCGACATGACATATCGCCGTGACAAGGCGACGCAGCAGGAGGAGCGGGAATGGCTATCACCTACACCATTGGCGATGACTGGGGTTCGGGGTTCATCGGCAACATCAAGGTGCCGGGCGGGACCAGCGGGCTGCATGGCTGGACCCTGGAGTTCGACGCCACCTTCGACATCACCCACATCTGGGGCGCCGAGATCGTCTCCCATGTCGGCAACCACTATGTGATCCGCAACGCCGCCTGGACCGCCGACGTCGCCGCCGGCAGCCAGGCGAGCTTCGGCTTCGAGGCCAAGCCCGGCTCGGCCGGCACCACGGCGACGGGCTTCGCGCTGAACGGCGCGACCGACACGCCCACGCCGCCCCCGGTCGTCGTTCCGACCATTTCAATCGACGACGCCTCGATCACCGAGGGCGACAGCGGCACCAGCCAGCTAAGCTTCACCGTCAAGCTCTCGCAGGCCGCCAGCGGGCCGGTCACCGTCACCTATTCGACCGCCAACGGCACGGCCACTGCCGGCTCCGACTACACTGCGCTCACTGGCACCATCATCTTCGCCGCCGGCGAGACCACCAAGACGATCGTCATCCCGGTCGCCGGCGACACCGCCGTCGAGGCCAACGAGACCTTCACCGTCAACCTCGCGAGCCCCTCCGGCGCCACCATCGCCGACGGCGCGGCAACCGGCACCATCATCAACAACGACGTGGCCCCGCCCCCGCCGCCCGCCACCGGCGGCCTGTCGCTCGACTATGATATCGTGAGCAACTGGGGCTCGGGCTTCACCGCCTCGATGGCGGTCGGTGCCGGGAGCGCCGTGCTCAACGGCTGGACCGTCGCCTTCGACGCCTCGTTCAACATCACGAGCATCTGGAACGTCACGATCGTCAGCCATGTCGGCAACCACTACGTGGTGAAGAACGTCGACTGGAACGGCACCATCGCCGGCGGCAAGGAGACATCGTTCGGCTTCCAGGCGACGCCGGGGAGCGGCGGCACGGCCGCCTCGGGCTTCACCATCAATGGCACGGCCGTGGGCACCGACCCGGTGCCGACGCCCGCCGGCCCGTTGGAGATGCGCAGGTCGGGTATGCCCAGGCGGGGAATGCCGGGCACCAGCCGGGCGATGCCGCCCGCGCCGCGCTCGGTGGTGTGCGTCTGCGAGATCTTCTCGTCCAAAGTCATCTGGGCGACCAGCTCGGCCGCCCGCGCCTCCGGCGTTCGCGCCTCGGAGGCCGCCGGTGGCGGCGCCAGCGTCATCGCGGCGGCCATCGCGGCCCCGCCCGCCCTTCGGATGATCATGCGGCACTCCCGTCACCCGTACGCATCGGTCGCCCTGAACGCTAGGAGCGATACATCTGATGAGTCAAGGCCATCGATATTGCCGAGCGGGCCGTATCGGTGCGAATATGACGCTGCAGCGGCATATACATCCGATGTCTGCGAACGGAGATGGCTGTGGCGGAGCTGACGAGAAGATCGGTCCTCGGTGGGGCGGTCGCGGCCGCCGCCTCCTCGGCCTTACCCGGATTTCCGCCCCGCTACCGCTGGCTCGACGACCGGATCGACTGGGCGTCGTTCCTCGGCGACGCCGACCTGGTCTGGCAGCGCATGCCCACCACCTGGTACGAGGG
>Ga0081539_10003956_pt1 | contig 17165 bp, 9 predicted proteins | sample TabmetS4T2R2_FD_71023 | JGI IMG/M metagenome (GOLD analysis project Ga0081539, IMG submission 71023) | Tabebuia heterophylla rhizosphere microbial communities from the University of Puerto Rico - S4T2R2 | ecosystem: Host-associated > Plants > Roots > Rhizosphere ...
CGGCCATCTGCCCGTTCTCGATGTGAAAGACGCCGACCGCCTGGCCGATGAGCCGCTGCCCCATCCCGAGCTCCATCGAGTACGTGACGAGCGCGACGGTGTGGTCGTCGGAGTGCAGGCCGTCGTGGAACTCGCCCACGAACGTGCCCTGCTCGATCCCGACCTTGTAGAGCTTGCGGTAGAGGTCGAGGATCGCCGCGCGGCCCACATAGTCGCCGGACAGGAAGTGGTTGCCCGGGTAGTGGACCACGCAGTTCTCGGCCACCATCGGCGCGAAGGCGTCGATGTCACCGGTCGTCAGCGCCGTCCAGTACTTCTGGAGGAACTCGCGGCGGTCCGCGTAGGGGTCGGCCGCGACGGTCTCAGACGGTTGCAGGGGTGCGCTCCTCGGTCGACGGTGCGGAGGTCTGGTCGGTCTCGAAGTCGGCGTGCGGGAGGACGCGGTCGAGGCTCTTGGGCAGCCACCAGTTCCACTTGCCCATGAGCTCCATCGTGGCCGGCACCAGCACGAGGCGGACGAGCGTGGCGTCGAGCCCGATCGCCACGGCGAGGCCGACGCCGATCTCCTTGATCTGCGGGATGCCGGTCAGCGCGAAGGTCCCGAAGACGACGACCATGATGATCGCCGCGCTGCTGATGACCTTGGCGCTCGCCGAGAGGCCCTCGGAGACGGCCAGGCGGTTGTCGCCGGTCGCCATGTACCGCTCCCGGATGCGCGAGAGCAGGAACACCTCGTAGTCCATCGAGAGCCCGAAGACGATCGCCAGCAGCAGCGGTGGCGTCACCGCGTTGATGTAGCCCAGCGAGTCGTAGCCCGTGATCCCGTCCAGCCACCCGTACTGGAACACGGCGACGAGCACGCCGTAGGCGGCCGCGACCGACAGCAGGTTCATGACGACGGCCTTGAGCGGGAGGATCACCGACCGCAGCACGACGAGCAGCACGACGTAGCTGCACACCATGACGAACAGGAAGATCTTCCAGAGCCCGCCGGAGATCAGGTTCGTGAAGTCCTTGGTCTGGGCGGTGGCCCCGCCGACGTTGACCGCCGCCAGCTTGTCGATGCCCGACGCGTGGCCGGCGTCGGCCCGGATGTCGCCGATCAGCGCGAGCGCCTCGTCGCTTTCCGGGTCCTGCTTGGTGACGACGCGCAGCATGACCGCGTTGCCGTCCGTGGAGACCTGCGGCGGCTCGACGCTGGCGACGCCCGGGAACCCCTTGAGATCGGCGGCGTAGCGCTGGGTGGCGGCCTGGTTGTCGCCGCTGGTCGCGGAGCCGTTCTTGAAGTCCGCGACGACGAGGACGGGCGAGGCCGCGCCCGGGTTGGCCAGCGTGCCGGCCAGCTCGGCGCCGCGGCGCGTCTCGTTGTCCTTGGGGAACTGGCGCAGCGCGCCGTTGCCGAACTGGAGCGAGAGCGCCGGGATCGCGAGCACGATCATGAACACGGCGACGAGCAGCGCGGACAGCGCCGGGCGGCGCATCACGCGGGTCGTCCAGCGGTCCCAGAAGCCCGGCCCGGTCGACACGGCCTTCGTCTCGGGCCGGCGCGCGAGGCGGCGCAGGAGCACGCCGGTCGCGCTCACGACGCGGCCCCGCTCGTCGGCGCGGCGGCCGAGCACGGCGATCAGCGCCGGCAGCAGCGTGACGGCGCCGAGGATGGCCATGCACACGACGACGATCGCGCCGATGGCCAGCGACCGCATGACCGCCGAGTTGAGCAGGAACAGGCCGGCCAGCGAGACCACGACCGTTGCGCCCGAGAAGACCACGGTGGCGCCGGACGTGCGCATCGCGATGTCGATCGCCTCGGAGCGGTCGCGGCCGGCGTGGATCTCCTCGCGGTAGCGCGAGAGGAGGAAGAGCGAGTAGTCGACCGCCACGCCGATGCCGAGCATCGACGCGATGTTCGTCACGAAGACCGACATCGTCGTCGCCAGCGCGAGGAAGTACACGACCGCGCCCGTGGCGATGACCGCTGCGACGCCGAGGCCGACCGGCAGCAGCGCGGCGAGCAGCGAGCCGAACACCGCGAGCAGCACGATGAGGATCGCCGGGAAGCCGGTGCTCTCGGCCGACTTGAGGTCCTCCTGCTGGACCTTCTGCATGCCCGCCCACAGCGCCTGCTGGCCGACGACGTACGGCTGCACGCCGTCCGTGACCTCGCCGACGTTCAGCTCGTCGCGCAGGTCGATGGCGGCCTCGAGCGTGTCGTCGCGGGTGCCGGTGACCACCAGCGGCATCAGCACGACGTTGCCGGTCTGCTGCTTGGCCGCGTTGGCGGCCGCCGTCGCGAGCTCGACGTTGTCGACCTTGGCGGCGGCCTTGTCGACGCGGTCGACGGCCGCCTGAAGCGCGGCGGCGTCGCCGCCGCGGCGCTCGAGCACGATGCCGAGCGGCTCGCTGCTCGCGCCCTGGAAGCGCTTGATCTGCTTGTCGACCGCGACGGAGCCCGTGCCGGGGACCTCGAACCCACCGCCGGTGAGGTTCTTGGTCTGCTGGGAGGCGAACGGGACGGAGGCGAGCAACGCGAGCCCCCAGACGACAAGGACGAGCTTCCGGCGATGGCGCACGAACGTGGCCAGCCGGCCCATGGCAGCTTGCATGGCGCAATGAATAGCCCACTCCGCCGGGGGCGTGGGAATTTCTGCTGGCCTTTCGACAGGAGTTCTACTGGACGAACAGCCCCTTGCTTTGGCCCGCCCGCGCGGATAGAAACGCGCCATGGCCGTCTCGAGCGGTGACGTGGCGTCCCTGCCGCGTCCCGAGTACCACGACGTCCCGACCTCGGACGGGACCGTCATCCGCCTCACCCACTACGCGATGGGCGGCAAGGGGCCCGTCGTGCTCGCGCCCGGCTACGGCAACGCGGCGCGCGCATTCGCGCTCGACACCGTGCCGCTGAGCTACGCGCGGTACCTCGGCTCCAACGGCTACGACGTCTGGCTCCTGGACTACCGCGCGAGCCCGGATCTCGAATCGAGCTTCACGCAGTTCACGGTCGACGACATCGCGATGCGCGACTGGCCCGCGGCGATCGCCCACGTCCGCACGCAGACAGGCGAGGAGACGGTGCAGGCCATGGGCCACTGCGTCGGCGGGCTCTCGCTGTTCATGGCGCTCGGCGGCGGCCTGGAGGGCGTGCGGTCGGCGACGTTCTCGGCGCTGGCCGGCAACCCGATCCCGACGCCCGGCAACCAGCTGCGCGCCGGCGTGCGGCTCGCGACGCTCTTCAAGGCGCTCGGCATCAAGGGCCTGAACACCGACTACCGGTCCGGCTCTCTGGCCGACCGCGCGGTCGACGCGGCGATGAAGGTCCTCCCGTTCCGGCACGTCTACGACAGCCCCGAGGGCCGGCGCATCTACTTCATCTACGGCGACGTCTTCGACTACGAGCGGATCGACGAGAAGACGATGCGCAGCTCGGTGCCGAGCTTCTTCGGCAACGGCAACATCACGTTCTTCGAGCACATCTCGCGCATGATCCGCAGGGGCAAGGCGGTCGACGCCGCCGGCCGCGACGCCTACTGGTCGCATCCGGAGCGCTTCCGGATGCCCATCTCCTTCATCACCGGCGAGCACAACCGGATGTTCGTCCCCAAGGGTCTCGCGCGCACGCACGAGGCGCTGCGCGCCGCCAACGGCCCGGAGCACTACAGCCGGCACCTGATCCCGGACTACGCGCACCTGGACATGTGGCTCGGGCGCGACTCGGCCCGTGACGTCTATCCCATCGCCCTCGCAGAGCTGGAGCGCCACAACTCATGACCGCACCCGAGACGACGACGACCCACGCGGGGCTTGCAGACCTGTTCGGCTACCCGCTCGCCGCCTGCATGCAGGACCGCCGCACGCGCCGGGTGGCGCAGGGCGTGTCGATCAGCGCGCGGGACATCTCCTACGAGAGCGGCAACGACCCGTCGCCGCTCACGCCGCTCGAGGAGGCGATCCTCATCGCGGCCACCGGGCCGACCGGCGCCGTGATGCACGACGGGCCGATCGACAAGCCCAGCGGCGCGCCCGAGCTCGGGACGCCGTTCCTGCACGTGACCGGCCGCGCGGCCTCGAGCGCCGACAACTGCCAGGCCACGTCGTTCTTCATGATCAACGACGAGGGGATCTGGCTCATCAAGCGCCCGCAGGAGCGCGAGGCGATGGAGCTCTTCAAGGACATCCCGGTGCGCTGGGAGGACCGCAACGAGGCCGACTGGCTCGCCTACGCCGACGCGGTCAAGGTCAAGGTCCACGACGGCCGCTTCCAGTTCCCGCGCGAGTGGCCGTACTACCTCGGCTGGAACGCGCAGCACTCCAACCGGCCCGGCACGACGTGCTTCCTGCCCGTGGTGGACAACACGCGGCAGTACATCAACGTGATGCTGATCCTCCTGTCCGAGCCCAGGGGCAAGGTGCCGCTGTTCATCGACGACTGGCGGCCGTTCAGGCCCAGCTCGGCGCTGGAGTGGGCGGCGTGGTTCGCGGCCAAGGTCGGGCTCGTCGACCCGATCCCGTACCAGCCGATCGGGGGCATCAAGCGCGCCCGCGGCGGCTTCGCGTCCCCCGACACGCCGGCGCCGCTGGGCAGCATCGGCGAGGTGCGCACGGATCAGGAGGCGTACTTCCTGATGCAGAACCTCATGCTCATGGGCGAGGCGCTGCGGCTCGGGGGCTGGGTCCACGGCGCGCCGATGATCCCGTACGTCTGGCGCCGCGACGAGGCCAAGGGCCACCTCGGCCTCGGCTTCCGCGAGCACCTGGCCAAGCCCGCGCCCGGGCGCTGGAAGCGCTGGCCGCCGGTGCCCGCCTCGCAGCCGAACTTCGTCGGCATCGACGGCATCCTCGAGGGCCTGTGCCCGCCGTACGTGACCGACATGGACGCCGCGGTCGACCAGGTGCTCGAGGAGAAGTTCGGCTCCGGCGGCGCGTACGCCGACGCGGAGGTCTTCGGCCAGGCCTACCGCGACCGGTCCGACGCCGCCAAGTACCTCCAGCACGCCGAGCACCACCCGAAGGAGGCCGTGGACTACACGAAGGAGATCTGCCGCTACCTCGTGGAGACCTACGGCCGCTTCCCGGCGCACACGGACGCGTTCTTCCTGCCGGGCACGTGGGTGCAGTTCTCGCACCTCGACATCGAGTACTACGACAAGTACGCCGAGCCGGGCCACGCCCGCCGCGCGGCCGAGGGCCGCGAGATCTGGCAGCGCCGCTAGGACCGACGACGCACGGCGGGGGGTGCGTCACGTTTGTTCGATCCTGATGAACGTTCGTGACGCACCCCGGGGGTGGAGCACGTTTCCGTCCTATGGGTCCGCCGTACGAACCGCCGTTCTGTGCTCGCCCTCAAGACGCGGTGTGCCGGTCTCGCACGTCGGCGTCCCGCCCCGCGCCGTCCGGGCCGGTCGTGGCGCCCGCGGCACGATCGCGGCCGGCGAGCTCGGCGTCAACGCCGTTCGTCTGCGCTTCGTGCGGGGGCTGCGCGCGGGTCACGACCGGCTCCGCGCCCGCCTCGGCGTCCGCCACTGACCACAGCTTGATCTTGGCCCGGCGGCCGCGGACCTCGAACTCGCCGACCTCGACGAGGTCGTCCGCCGGGGCCAGCAGCGCGGCGCGGGTGGAGTCGGCGACGTAGAGCTGGTAGGGCGTGCCCTTGGTCATGCCCTCCAGGCGCGCGGCCGTGTTCGTCGTGTCCCCGAGCGCCGTGTACTCCAGGCGGCGCTCGGAGCCGACGTTGCCGGACATCACCGGGCCGGTGTTCAGGCCGATGCCCATCTTGAAGCCGGTGTGCAGCTCCTCCGCGCGCAGCCAGTCGTTGAAGCCCTCGAGCCGCGCGAGCATGTCGCGGGCCGCGGCGAGCGCGCGGTCGGCGTGGTCGGGCTGCTGGAGCGGCGCGCCGAACACGGCCATGATGCCGTCGCCCATGTAGGCGACCAGCGTCCCGCCGTGGTCGAGGATCGCCTCGCTCATCGCGGTCAGGTAGCGGTTGAGCGCGTCGATGACGATCTCGGGCTGGAGCGTCTCGGAGAACGAGGTGAAGCCGCGCAGGTCGCTGAACATGACCGTCGCCTCGCCCCGCACGCCGCCCAGCCGCACGCCCTCGGCGTCCTGGAGCACCTGGTCGACGACCGACTCCGGGACGAAGCGCGCGAACGCGTCGCGGGTGTTCGCGCGCTCAAAGGCCACGGTCACGCCGTGGATGGCGCCGGTGAGCAGGAGCGCGCCGATGCCGGCCACGAGCGCGTAGATCACGCTGATGATCACGTCGTTCTGGAACGCGACCTGCGCGCCCACGAGCAGCGCGGTGATGGCCACGAGCCCGATCGGCACCGTGATCAGCATCCGTAGCCGGATCGCGGCGAACGGCGCGGCGACTCCGAGCAGCACCACGAGGAGCGCGTCGATCCACCCAGGCCCGCCGTGGAGGGGGAAGCCCGCGAGCGCTGTCGTGATCGCATTCGCGTGGACCTCCGGGCCCGCCATCTCCTGCTGACCGGTCGTGGATGTCGTCCGGACGTCCTGGAGCACGCTCGCCGTGGCGCCGACGACGACGACCTTGCCCCTGACCGCGGCCGGATCGAACTTCCCTTCCTCCACATCGATGAAGCTCAGCGCCTTGAACGTCTCGGGTGGACCCTGGAAGTCGATCCACGCGGTGTTCCCGGGCGGGGCGTTGATGCGGTGGCCAAGCTTGATCTCGGCCGCCGCGATCGGGAACGAGACGAGACCCTTCTCCGCATCCTTCATATGTCGCGTGACGCCGTCGGCGTCCTTCTCGAACCCTGAGAACGATGGCTTGGCGCGGCTGTACGCGAGGCCCACAGTGCCGCCGAAGATCTGCGTCTTGGGGCCAGGATCGACCGCGGTCGTTGCCATGACGACGCGCGGCGCCGCCGCACGCGTCGCCCGGATCAATGCGTCGTCCGCGTTCTGGTTTTGGCTCAACGTCGTGAACTGCACGTCGTACGCGATCACCGCAGCGCCAGCCTTCGCCAGATTTCGGATGACCTTGGCGTGATAGAAGCGGGTGAATGGCCACACGTGGTTGCGCGCGTTGACAGTCGGGTCGTCGATGCCGACGATCACGACAGAGCTCGGCGTCGGTTGTTTGCCGCGCACGTCGAACCGCATGTCGACGCTGTTGAGATCGATGCGCTCGAGCGCATTGAAGGCCTGGAGTACGAGAGCGCCGACGACACAGAACAGCGCGGCGCCCAGCAGCAACGTGGTGCGTAGCCGCCTGGTGCGCCGGTTGCCCGTACCGGGGCTGAGCGCATCCAGCACGCGCGCCACGCGCGGGTCGCCGTACGGTGCGGCGACAAGGAGCGCGCCCACGAGGCCGGTGCCGACGGTCACCAGCGCCGGCATGACCGTGATGACGGCGCCGCCGTTGAACGCGAGCTGCGCGCCGACGAGGAAGAGCCCCGCCGCGAGAACTGCGCCGCCGATCGTCCCGAACGCGCTGAAGCGCATGGCCACGAGCGGCGGGACCGCCGCGAGCGCCAGCACGACGAGCACGTCGACCCACCAGGGACCGTCGCGGAGAGGGAAGCCGTTCAGAATGGTGGCGATCTCGGCTGCGTGGATCTCCGACCCTGACATGTCCCTGCTGACGGCCGTCGGGCGGAAGTCCTTGAGCGACGGCGACGTGGCACCGACGATCACGACCTTGCCGCGCACGGCCTCGGGCGAAAAGGCCCCTCGCTCGACGTCGCCGAAGCTCAGCGTGGGCACCGTGCCGGCCGGGCCCGGGAAGTCGATGTAGGTACTGTCGCGCGAGGCCTGCGGCACCGTATGGCCGAGCTTGAGCTGGGCCGCAGCGTGGTCGAACTCCTCGACTCCGTCCTCGGTGGGCGCCGAGACGTGACGGAGCACGCCGTCGGCGTCGCTCTCCTTCGCGGAGAACGCCGGCGTGGCACGGCTGAACCTCAACACGTCGCCGCCGCCGAAGATTGCAGTCTTGCCGCCTGGGTCCACAGCCGTCGTGGCGAGGACGACGTGCGGTGCGGCTTCGCGAACCGCTCGGATCAGCGCCTCGTCGGCGTCGGGGAATGGGCTCGGCTGCGTGAATTGAACGGCGTAGGCGATGACTGCGGCGCCAGCCTTGTCGAGCTGTTGGATCACCCGGGCATGTCGATGGCGGTTAAACGGCCACTTGACGTTCGGGTCCGCGCTGAGCGTCTTGTCGTCGATCCCGACGATCACCACGTCGCTGCGCGGCGTCTGGGTGCCACGCACCGAGAAGCGCGCGTCGACCGTGCTGTGCTCGGGGCCGCGGAGCGCGTCGGTCGCGAGGAGCACCAGCCCGACGGCCGCGGCGATCAGCGCCACGGCGATCAGGGAAGCCGCCCGCGCGCGACGGCTCATGCTGCTGAGACGAGAAGGGCCACGAGGAACAGCGACAGGATGTGGAAGGACTGATCGACGGACGCGGCCAGGCCGATGTCGAACCCGTCGGCCCGTTTCACGTGCGCGAGATAGGCCCGGACGATGCGTCCGTCGTCGACCACGAGGTGCGGCAGGAAGATCAGTGCGGCCGCGAGCACGCCCCAGCCCGGCGTGAGCTGATCCCCGATCCAGATGAGCGCGGGCAGGAACGCGAGCGTGTAGGTCGTCACGTGCGCCGAAAGCGCGCGCAGGGCGGTCCCCCCGCTCAGGCCGCCGCGCTTGTTGCGCGCCTGCCAGTCGGTCTGAAACAGGTAGTCACCGACCATGTGCGCGACCAGGAACGCGGCGAAGACGGAGACCCAGCTCATCGGGCTACCGCTTGGCGAAGTACGAGTGCCCGGCCTTGACGATGACGGTCTTGTGCCGCTTGAAGTCGCGGACCCTGACCGTGCCGCGCTTGACCTTCGTGAGCGTGCCGTCGCACCGGTCCTCGACCAGCCACTTGGTGCCGAGCACCGTCGCCGCGCTGTTCCGGCCCCTCGTCGTGAACTTGCCCTTGCCGTTGCCCCACAAGTGCCGCCGGCGCTTCTTCCTGAACGCGGCGTTCGCCTTGCCCGCGCCGCCGCACTGGAGCTTGCCGGTCAACGTGAGCGTGGTCAGCGGCTTCTTCGCGTGGGTCTGGCCGAACTTGAACAGGCCCTCATACAGCCAGGCCTTCGACTTGCCGGCGGCCTTGAACGTGACCTTGCCCCTCGTCGTGTCGATGGTCGACCCGACCGGGATCTGCTGGAGGTCGTTGAGGTCGAAGAAGCTGTCGCTGCCCTTGACCTTCACGCGGACGTGTCCGCTCTTGGTGTAGACGTTGACGCTCTTCCCGGCTTCGGGCGGCGGAACGACCGGCTCCGGCGGCTTGCCGCCGAACTCGAACGCGCCGATGTCGCACGGGCCGACGTACGCGGCGCCGCGCTGATCGCCCTGGAAGCAGCGCTGCGTGTCGCCGGTGTCGATCGCCGGGCTGCCCGCCCGCAGCGCCCGCGTGTCGGTCGGGCCGCCGTTGTTCGTGAGCGCGGCGAGCATCGGGTCGAGGTTCGAGCGGCCCTGCGTGAGCGTGAAGCCGCACGTGCCGTCGTCCGCGAGATTGCCGGTCCAGCTGAAGCGTCCCTCGAGGGCCATCGCGCCACCGCATGCCCCGCCCGATCCCGCGCCCGCGACGATGGTGTTGGTGAGGTCGTCGCCTCCGGCGCTCCCGGACTCGACGAAGAGGCCCCCGCCGGAGGCGGCGCTGTTACCGGCGACCGTGGCGTTCAGGAGCGTGAAGTGGCCGACCGACGAGATGCCGCCGCCGGAGGCCGTCGCGCTGTTGCCGCTGATGGTCGACACCTGGCCGACCACGTCGCCCTGGCTCTCGATCGCGACGCCGCCGCCGTTGGCGCCGGCGTGGTTCCCGGAGATCGTCGCGTTCGCGAGCAGGAGCGAGCCGCTCGCGACGTCGACGCCGCCGCCCCGGCCGGTGGCGACGTTGCCGTCCACCACGGAGTTGTAGAGGTAGAGCGCGCCGTTGTTGCCGACGAGCGCGCCACCGCCGGTCGGGGCCCGGCCGCCCGTCAGCGTCACGCCGGCGAGGAACGCGAGCTGGTTCCCGGGCACATTGATGACGCGGCTCGTGCCGCCGGCGTCGATGATCGTGGTCCGGGCCGATGCGCCTTGCCCGTTGAAGGGGCCGGTCCCGAACACGGTGACGTTGTTGCGGGCGACGAGCTCGCGGCCGAGCGTGAGCTTGTACACGCCGGGCGGCACGGAGACGCTGTTGCCGTTCGCCGAGTCGGCGAGGCTCATGGCCTCGCGCAGCGTGCAGTCGTTGCTGCACTCGTGGTCGTCGCCGTCCTTCGTCGTGGTGACGGTGAACAGCTGCCCCTGCGCGGACGCCATCGCCGGCGCGGCCAGCGCCAGGAGCCCTGTGGCCAGCGCTGCGACTGCGATCCGGGAAGCACGCACCAGACGTCGATGGTCTTTCGCGGCTCTGGTCATGTCAAGTGGGCCTGGACCGATGGACGGCACGCGTCACGGCTTCGATCGCGCGATGTAGCGATGGCCCTTGCGCACGATGACCGTCTTGTGCTTGATGAAGTCCCGGACCCGGACCTTGCCGCGCTTCACCTTCGTGAGCGTCGTCGTGCACGTGTCCTGGACTAGCCACTTCGTGCCGAGCACGGTCGCGGCCGAGTTGCGGCCCTTCGTCGTGAAGCTGCCGTGCCCGTCACCCCAGAGGTGCCGCCTGCGCTTCCTCTTCCTGGCCGCGTTCGCGGCCTTGCCCACGCCCTTGCAGCTGAGCTTCTCGATCAGCGTCAGCGTCGTGGTCTTCTTGCCCTTCTTGCTCTGCTTGAGCTTGAACAGCCCCTCGTAGAAGTCCGCGTTGGTCACCTTGCCGTTCTTGCCCGCGACATAGAGCGTGATCCGACCGTTCCGGGTGTCGACGATCGTGTTGTTCGGGAGCTGGTCGCCGTCCGTCAGCTGATGGAAGCTCGAGTCGCCGGGGAACTTGACCCTGACGGTGCCGCGCTTTGGAGCGCCGTTGATGTCCTTGCCCGCCACCGGCTTCTTGTCGTCGTTGGTGATCGTGCAGGTCTTCGACTGCCCCTCGGCCAGCGTCACGACCCCGTTGGCCGCGCACGAGCCGCCGATCGCCGCCGAGTAGCGGCTGTCCGCATCCTCCCTGATCACGTACGTGCCCGGCGCGAGCAGATATGTCCGCCCACTCTCGCTGCCGGCCGCCGGGCTGCCGCCCACGTCGGTGCCGTTGGTGCGGCGCACGTGGAGGTTGAAGTCGGCCGCGGTGAGGGTCCCGCCGTGGTCGTTGACCACGTGCTTGACGACTGTCAGGCGAGGCGAGCGGTACTCGTACGCGCCGATGTCGCAGACACCGAGCTGCGGCCGCGCGACGCCGCGCTGGTCGGTGCTCTGGCACAAGAAGCCCCCGTTGAACGCCGGGCTGGACGGCAAAATGGCATGCGTGTCAGTCACGCCGCTATTAGCCGCAAGCGGTGCGAGCTGGGGATCGACCCCGGGCTTGTCGCCGACCCCGATCAGGCCGCACGTGTTGTCGTCGTCGATGCTGTGGTCCTCGCTGCTCGGATTGAGACCACCGCACGCGCCCCCGCTGACGCTGTCGGCAATGATGGTGTTCTTCAGCGATAACGACCCGTCCGAGTTGTAGAGCCCGCCGCCACTCTGCGCTCCGTTGCGGGCAATCGTGACGTTCCGTAGCGTCAAGGTACCGGCGAGCTGAAAAATCCCCCCGCCCGAGGAGCTGAAATTCGACGGAGGGGTTACGCTGGCGACATTTCCACTGATCGTCGAGTTGATCAGCGTCGTAATCGCCGAAGCGTCGTGGTAGATGCCCCCGCCCGTCGTGTTCGTGAACTGGGCGTCTTGGGCGTGGTTGCCCGCGACGGTGGACCGATCAAGGGTCAACGTACCGTCTGATGCGATCCCTCCACCGATCGCTGCGCTATTGCCGACGACCGCGACCGCGGCGAGGCCGAGCGTCGCGCCCTGGTCCACTAGAACGCCTCCACCCAGCGTGTCGCTCTCGATCGCTACAGGCCTGCCGCGTGTGATCCTGACGCCGGAAACCTGGTTGCTGCCGCCAACGACATGCAGCACCCGCGTCCCGTTCTGGCCGTCGATCGTCGTCGTCCTCGCGCCGTCGCCCTGAATGGTCACGCCGGGCGCACCCAGGCTGAGTTCCCCCTGGGTTAGCCGATAGGTGTCAGCCGGCAGCCTAACCACGTGGTCGCTCGTGCGCATAGCGCGCGAAATGGCTTCACGAAGCGTGCAGTCGACGACGCATTCCCCATCATCGGGCTGATCGACATTCGTATCGACGACCCATGCCGCGCTCGCCGTAGGCGCGAGCGCGAGCAACGGCAGGGCAACGGCGAGTGCCGTAATGGCCGTCCGTGTTCCCCGTCGCCGCCGCAAGGCCCGCCGATCCTCGCCCAGCGGCGGGGCGCCGTCAAGGCCACTGGACGAGTGTCGGCTCACCGCGCCCGCGCGACGTACTTGTGGCCCGCCTTGACGAAGACAGTCTTCTTCTTGACGAAGTCGCGCACCTTGACCCGGCCGCGCGCGACCTTGGTCACGGTCGTGGTGCAGGTGTCCAGAACCATCCACTTCGTGCCGAGCACAGTCGCCGCCGAATTGCGGCCCCTCGTCCTGAAGCTCCCGTGGCCGTCACCCCACAGGTGCCGCCTGCGTCGCTTCTTCCTCGCCGCGGTCGCCACCTTGCCCGAGCCCTTGCAATCAAGCTTCTCGACGAGCGTGAGGACCGTGATCGGCTTCTTGCCTTTGGTCTGCCCGACCTTGAAGATGCCTTCGTAGAAGTCCGCCTGTGCCGTCCCGCCCGAGTTGTTGGACGCCGCGACGAGGGTGACGCGGCCGGCCTTCGTGTTCAGCACCGTGCCGAGCGGGACCTGCTGCCCGGCCTTCAGCTCGATGAACCGGTTGCTCCCGGGGAGCTTGATCGTCACCTTGCCGTCGACGGGCTCGACGACCGCGGACTTATGCGGCTCGGGCTCTGGTTTCGGCGAGCTCTGGACGTCGTCGTTGGAGATCGTGCCGATCGCCTGCGGATCGGCGATACGGCCGCCGACGGCGTTCGAGAGGTTCAACCGGAACCGCTCGTTGGGCTCGACCGCCGTGTCGCCGTGCACCTGGACGGTGACCTGCTTCGCGGTCTGTCCGGGGTTGAACACGAGGTCTCCGGCGGCGGCCGCGTAGTCGGATGGCGCAGTTGCGGTGTCGTCGGCGGTCGCGTAGTGCACGCGGAAGGCGGCCGGACTCGGCGTCGACAGGCTCACGGTGAACGTGAACGCGGTATTGCCGCCGTCGCCTTCGGCCGCGCCGAGGTTGCCGACCGAGACGCTAGGTCGCGCCTTCTCGCCCGCCGCGAACGCGAAGATGTTCTTGATCAGTGCCGCGTTGTACGTCGCGCCGCCGTGGTCCGTGAACACGTCCACGTCGGCAACGAAGATCGCAGCGCCCGAGCCGGGACCGAGCTTGCCGCGCTCGATGACGGCGAGCGTCGCGCCCGGGCCCGATTTGTAGCGCCCGATCTCATGGGCGTTCGGGCCAAGCGCGCTGTAGTGGCCGGTCAGGTCGTACTGGCGATAGCTCGCAACCGTACCGAACGCGCCATTCGCGAGCGCGTGGAATGGAGCGGTGATGACGTTCTCCATCGGGCTCCCGGACCCGCCGGCCTGCGTGAGGCCGAATGCGTCAACCATCGTATGGAACGGGTCATCGGTCGTCGCTATCAGAGTCCCCCCGTCCTTCACGAACTGCACGAGCGCATCCTTCTCGGCGTCCGTGTACGAATCAGTCGCCACCCAGCCCGTGAAGAAGACGTCGACGCCCGCGAGGGTTCTGGCGTTGGCCTCGCGGATGCCTGGCGCGATCGTGAATGCCTGCTTGACGGTGCCGCTCGGGCCGAACAATGCTGGATCCGTGAGGTAGCCACGCGTGCGGCTCAGAAAGGACTCGTCGAGCCCCCACTCGCCGTCGGTGCGGATCGGGCCGTAACCGTCGACAACCAGCAAGCCGGGCGGCGCCGGGACGTCGCTGTCGGTGATCGTGCACGTCTTCGTGTCCATCGGCGCCAGCGTGATAGTGCCGGTACACGCCGGGTCGGCGGCGTGGGTGTACCCACGCGCGGCCTCCTGCGTCAGCGTGTAGCTCCCAGGAATGAGCAGGTAGTCGACCCCTGTCTCGCTGCCCGGCTTCGCCGTTTCCTCGCCCCCGAGGAGGCTGGTGAAGTCGGAGGCCTGCCACTTCCCGCCCTCGTCGTTCACGACGTGCGTGACGACCTTCAACGTCGCCGGCTCTTGATCGTCCGCGGTGATCGTGCACGTCTTGGCGACACCTGTGGCGGGCGTGACGTGGCCATCGGCCGAGCAGTCGCCGGAGATCGTGACGTCATAGCCCGGCGGCGGATCGACGTTCACCGTGTGCTGCACATCGGCGGGGAGCGTGTACGTCGTGCCACTCTCCGAGCCCGCCACCGGGCTGCCCGCAACATCGGCGCCGACGTTGTCGCGCATGTGCACGGAGAAGTCTCCGGCTGTCGACGCGCCGAGATCGTCGTTGATCACGTGCGTCTTGAGCGTCACTGTCGCCGGCGCCACGAACCCGCGCACGACGACGACGCGGTCACCGCCACCGAACGTCGAGAAGAGGAAGTCACCGGTCACCGGGTCAATGAGTGCGCCCTCGGCCCCGTCCAAGCCGCTGATGAACGTCCGCCTCGTGCTCACCACCGGATCGCCGTTGGCGTCGACCTCATATGCCGCGACGTTGCCCGCGCCGTACTCCGAGATCAGCAGACCCGTCTTTGCGAACTGCGGCGAGCCCGACGCGACGTAGACGAACCCCTCCGGTGCACCGGGAAGAGTCGAGTCCGGAACGTTGGCGAGCCCCTCGACGTTATACGTCCCGTTCCCGTCGTCCGAGACGCCGCCGCTGTACCACTTCCCACCCTCGTAAGTGGTCATCTTGAGATGGCCGGCGCCCGGCAGCCCCTGGGGCACGAACAGCAGCGACGAGATCGACGACTCGACGTTGTATGGATCGACCGACAGATCGACGATCTTGTCCGTCTTCGTGCTCCCAGGCTTCGTCTGGCCGAGCTCGTCTGCGGGCCAGCGAGCGAGGAAGAGCACGTCCCCGGGGCCGTATGTAATCCCGCCGTCGTTAAACGCCGCGTCGGCGTACCTGGTCGCCTCTCCCGAGAAGCCGTTGATGTGACCGGACGCGTCCCGCTTCACGCCGATCTCATACAGCGCGCCGGCATCGCCGTTGGCGGCACCGCCGATCAGCAGTCTGTCCGTCGTTCCCGCCTTCAGCGTGAGTCCGCCGAGGGCGGCTGGGACACCGGGTGGCGCTCCGAGGTCCGTCAGCGCGTATGCGGTGTCGAACGGTGGCTCCACCGTCTGCGCGCTCGCAGGCGCGCAGATGAGCGCCGCGAGCACGATGGTAAGCGACAGAACCCGAAGCACCGCGACTCGAGCCTCGCGGAGCGGCGGGGACGTTGTCAGTCCAAGCTGCCGCGGTGGGCGGCTTGTGCGCCCGGTCACGGCTTCCCGCGAGCGACGTACTTGTGGCCCGCCTTGACCGTCACGGTCTTCTTCTTGGCGAAGTCGCGCACCTTGACCTTGCCGCGCTTCACCGTCGTCGTGGTCGTCGTGCAGGTGTCCTCGACGAGCCACTTCGTCCCGAGCACAGTCGCCGCAGAGTTCCGGCCCCGTGTGCGGAAGCTGCCGTGCCCGTCACCCCAGAGGTGCCGCCGACGCTTCTTCTTGCGGGCGGCGTTGGCCTTGCCGGCGCCGGCGCACGAGAGCTTCTGAGTTAGCGTGAGCGTGGTCAGCTTCGACTTCTTGGCCTGCCCGACCTTGAAGAGGCCCTGGTAGAAGTCGGCCTGCGCGGTCTTGCTGGCCTTGGCCGCCGTGACGAGCGTGATGCGGCCCTTGGTCGTGTCCACGGTCGTGCCGACCGGGATCTGCTCGCCGACCTTGAGCGTCTTGAAGCCCTTCTTGCCGGGCAGCTTGACCTTCACGGTCCCGCCCGCGGGCACGGCGTTGACCTTCTTGCCCGCGACCGGCGGCGGGAGCGGCTTGGCGAACCCGCTGACGACGACGACGCGGTCGCCGCTCCCGAACGTCGAGAACAGGAAGTCGCCGGTGACCGGATCGATGAACGCCCCGTCGGCGCCGCTGAGATTGCTGATGAACGTGCGGCGCGTCGAGACGATCGGGTCGCCGTTGGCGTCCACTTCGTAGGCCGCGACCTGGCCGGCCCCGTACTCGGAGACGAGCATGCTCGGCCGAGCGAACTGGGCCGATCCCTGGCCGACGTAGACAAAGCCGACCGCGCCGCCGGGCAGGGTCGCGCCCGCGACGTTCTTGACGCCCGTGAGGTTGTAGGTGCCGGCGCCGTCCGGCGTGACGCCGGCGTCGTACCACTGGCCGTCGCTGTAGCTCACGAGCTTGAGGCGCCCGGCCCCCGGGCTGCCGGCCGGCACGAAGCGGTTGGCGACGAGCGACGGGACGCCGAACGGGCTCATCGGGATGACCTTGTCCGCGGCGGTGCTGCCGGGCTTGAACTCGCTGAGCTCGTTGCTGGGCCAGCGGGCCACGAAGAGGACGTTGCCGGGGCCGTAGTCGACGCCGCCGTCGACGTTCGGCGCCGCGGCGTACACCTTCGCGGTCCCGACGAAGCCGGTGATGTGGCCCTGCGGGTTGCGCGCCACCGTGACCTCGTAAAGCGTGCCCTGCGCGGAGTCGGCCGCGCCGCCGAGCAGCAGCTTGTCGCTCGTGCCGGCCTTGAGCGTGAGCCCGCCGAGGCGCGGCGAGACGCCGGCCGGGAGCCCGAGGTCGTCAACGGAGTAGTTGCCGTTGAAGGGCGGCTCGAGCGTCGGGACCTGCGCACTCGCGGGCGCGCACGCGAGCGCCATGAAGACAGCGATGAGTGACAGACTCCGACGCACCGGAAGATCGACCCTCCCGGAACCGGCGAGGCGTTGTCAACGAATGCTGGTCGGTTGGGCAGGTTCGGCCTGGCTTCTAGGATCGGGCCCGGTGAGCGACTCCTTCGGGCTCGACAACCTGCCCTACGGCGCCGTCGCGCGGCCCGGGGAGCCGGCGCGGCTGGCCGTGCGCTTCGGCGCGGAGGCGGTGCTGCTCGAGGGCTTCGAGGAGAAGGCCGGGCTGCCGCCCGGGACACTCGCCGGGCCG
>Ga0081539_10003957_pt1 | contig 17158 bp, 13 predicted proteins | sample TabmetS4T2R2_FD_71023 | JGI IMG/M metagenome (GOLD analysis project Ga0081539, IMG submission 71023) | Tabebuia heterophylla rhizosphere microbial communities from the University of Puerto Rico - S4T2R2 | ecosystem: Host-associated > Plants > Roots > Rhizosphere ...
GGGCGACGGAGCGGGTCGGCCCGAGGTCGAGCGCCGCATCGGTCAACTCGGTCTCGCCGACCACGTGGTGCTCACCGGCTCAGTCGCCAACCGCGATCTGCCTCGTCATGTCGCGGCGATGGACGTCGCACTTGTGAGCGCGCCCGCCGATCGCGCGTTCCACTACTCACCACAGAAGTTGCGTGAATACCTCGCGTGCAGCACGCCCGCGGTCGCGCCGCGTGTCGGCGACGTCGCGCGCATGGTCACCGACGGCGTCGACGCGCTCCTCTACGAGCCCGGGGATGCCGTCGGCATGGCCCGGCGCATCGAGCAGTTGGTGGCTGATCCCGAGCTCCGCTCGAGACTCGGTCGCGCCGGTCGGGCGCGGGTCGAGCAACGGGACACGTGGGACGCGCGGCTTCGCGACCTGCTCGACTCCGACGCGTACGTGGCCGCGAAGCGGCGTCTCAGCCCGGGCTGAGCGGCTTGCGCATCTTCTCCAACGAGGGCAGCTCGCTGTCGTAGACGCGCTTGATCCCGTCACCCAGCGCCGACTCGATGGTGCGGATGTCGCGCACCAACCGCATCAGGCCCCCCGGCTCGACCGAGGCCGACTGGTCGGTACCCCACATGGCGCGGTCGAGCGTGATGTGCCGTTCCACGAAGCACGCACCCATCACCACCGCTGCCAGCGTGGTCTGCAGGCCCACCTCGTGACCCGAGTACCCGACCGGGCGATCGAACTCGGCGCGGAGTGTTTCGATCATCCGCAGGTTGAGCTCCTCGGGCCGACACGGGTAGGTGCTCGTTGCATGGGCGATGAGGAGATCGCCATCGGAGAGCCGACGCACCGCGCCGCGGATCTCGTCCATCGTCGACATGCCGGTCGAGAGGATCACCAGGCGACCGGTCTTGGCGATGCGTTCGACGAGCTCGTGGTCGGTGATCGACGCCGATGCCACCTTGTAGCAGGCCGGGTCGAAGGCTTCGATGAAGTCGACCGACGCGGTGTCCCAACACGATGCGAACCAGGTGATGCCCCGCTCCCGGCAATAGCGATCGATCTCGGCGTACTCGTCCTCGCCGAGCTCCACGCGGTGGCGGTACTCGAGGTAGGTCATGAGACCCCAGGGCGTCTCGCGCATCACGTCGCGTTGCGCGGCCGGCACGCAGAGCTCCGGTGTGCGCTTCTGGAACTTCACCGCGTCGCAGCCGGCTACGACGGCGACGTCGATGAGCTGCTTGGCGAGATCCAGTGACCCGTTGTGGTTGATGCCGATCTCGGCGATGACGTACGTGGGTTCGCCGGGACCGATCCGCTGATCGCCGATCGAGAGCGCTCTCATCGTGGTGCCTCCCGGCTCGCGAGGATGAGGTCGGCCAGTTCGCGCACGGCTCCCCTCCCACCGGCGCGGGTCAGCACGAGGTCGGCGGCGGCGACCGCGGCCGGCCAGGCGTCGGCCACTGCGACGCCCAACCCGGCTGCGCGCAGGCACTCCACGTCGTTGATGTCGTTCCCCACGAACACGACCTCTGACCACTCCAGCTCATGCGTCGCCAGCAACGCCGACATTGCTCCGATCTTGTCGTCAGTTCCCTGCACGCACTCAATCCCCAACTTCCGGCACCGGGCCGTCACCACCGGGTTCTGCTCCTTGGAGAGCACCATCACCGGGATGCCGACCTTGCGCAGGCGCTCGATCCCGAGGCCGTCGGAGCGGTCGGACGACACCGCCTCGACGCCATCCGTGGTGGTGAGCACCCGGTTGTCGGTGAGGACGCCGTCGAAGTCGAGGACCACGGCCGCGACGCGGTTCGGGAGTCGACGGGCACGATCGCGCGCTTCGACGAGCGGGGCCAGCACGCGTGCGCGCGCCAGATCATCGGGTTCGTCGATCTCCATGGCGCGCAGGGGCGGCACTTCGTACAACGCGACGGATCCGCAGAACCGGTGCGCGGCGCGGCGGAACACGTCGGTGCGCATCGCGTACACGGCGCCGGTTTCGATCCACTCCGGGGCCCGGTCCTGACGACGGAGTCGAACGCGCTCGTCGTGGTTCACACCGGTCGCGCTGCCTTCGCCGAGCCGCCACACGAACGCGTGCGATGGCGTGGCCGAGAACGCGCAGTCGGTTCCCTGGGCCTCGAGTGCGCCCACCACACCGTCGATGTCGGCGGGCAGCACGAAGGGCGACGTGCACTGGATCATCACGACCACGTCGGGGTCCGGAGTGCCCGCGTCGCGCAGCGTGTCGAGCGCGTGGAGCACCGCCGACTCGGAGCTCGCTTCGTCGCCCGCGAGCTCGGCGGGCCGGTCGACGACGTCACCGCCGGCGGCGCGCGTCGCGGCGGCGATGGCGGGATCGTCGGTGGTGACGACGACCCGGCTGATGGTCGTGGCGTCGCGGGCGGCGGCGACTGCGCGCTCGATGAGAGAGATCCCGCCGACCAGCGAGAGGTTCTTGCCCACGATCCCCTTCGATCCACCACGAGCGGGGATGACCGCGAGAGCCACAGGCACGCCTACCATCATGCCCGAATGGGCCCGGATCTCGTGCAGCGGTGAGAGGCGCGACGTGAGCGCCTCCGCAACTCGAGCTCCGTATGCGCGCGAGCGCGCGCGGCAGGTGGCACATCGATTGCCGTGGCTCGTCGACCTCTACCGCTTCGGTCGCAAACCCAACTGGGAACTGCCCCTCTGGCGCGATCTCGTCGAAACCCGTCGCGCGACGTCGTTCATGCGCGATCGTCGGGCCGATCCGGGACCCGACGCGCGGGGTGCGGTCGTCGCGCTCTACCGCGACGACCTGTTCGACGCCAAGTTGGGGATGCTGCTGGCATCGGCGCTCGCACTCGAAGGTCTGCATCCGGTCGTGTACGCGCCCACGAAGCGCGCCCGTCGAGTGGCGCGCTACTCCTCGGCGTTCGGCATCTCCGACGTCGTGTTCGCCGACGAGCTGGAGCTCGATCCTGAGACCGCGCGGTCGATCGACGAACGCGCCGCGCAGCTCCTGGCCGGGCCGTGCGACTTCGCGTCGGTCAAGGCGTGGCGATCGGGCGACTACCAGGTGGGCAATCACGTCCTGTCGACGGTGATCCGGCTCACGTTCGACGGGTCTCCGGATCTCTCGGTCGACGGCAACCGCGCGCTGCTGACCTCGGTGGTCCACGACGTCCTCACCAACTACGCGCGCGCCGAGGAGTTGCTGGATCGCACGAAGGCCGCGGCCGTGCTCGTCGAGGAAGCGAACTACTCGGTGAACGGCCCGCTCGTCGACGTCGCGGTCGCGCGCGGCATCGACGTCGTCCAAACCATCGCGATCTGGCGTGACGACGCGCTCATGAGCAAGCGGCTCACCGCCGAGAACCGTCGCGAGGACGCCAAATCGGTGTCGACGGTGACGTACGCGCGGTTGCTCGAACAACCGTGGACTCCGGAAGACGAGCGCGCGCTCGACCTCGACTTCGAGCGTCGATACCGCCGGATGTGGGACTTCGGACGGCGGTTCCAACCCGACATCGCAACCGTGCTCGGCGACGACGAGATCATCGAGGAGGTCGGGCTCGATCGCACGAAGCCGACCGCGGTGATCTTCGCGCACGTGCTGTGGGACGCGAGCTTGTTCTTCGGCGTCGACCTGTTCGCGAATTACTCGGAGTGGCTGGTCGAGAGCGTGCGACGCGCGATCGGGAACGACCGGCTGAACTGGGTTGTCAAGACGCATCCGTCGAACGTGTTCCGGGCCGCGCACGGTGACGTCGCGGAGTGCTCGGAGCTCACGCTGTTGAAGCAGTCGTTCACCGATCTCCCGCCTCACGTGTTCGTGCTGCGCCCCGACACTCGCATCGCGACGAACGCGCTCTACCGCTTCGCCGACTTCGGCATCACCGTCCGCGGCACGCCAGGCCTGGAGATGGCGTGCTATGGCAAGACGGTGCTCACCGCGGGAACGGGCGCCTACGCCGGACTCGGCTTCACCCTCGACTCCACCTCGCGTGATCAGTACCTCGATCGATTCGATGCGCTCGAGGCGACGCCACCGCCGAACGCGGGAGCAGTCGAACGGGCGCGTCGCTACGCGCATGCGTTGTTCGTGCGGCGACCGTGGATCAGCGAGTCGTTCGAGATGCGCTTCCAGTTCTCGGATCACGGATGGAACCCGCTCGACCGCAACCTTCGGCTTCGAGTGGACGATGTCGATCAGTTCCGCGCCGCACCCGATCTCGCTCCGTGGCGAACATGGGTCACCCGCTCGCGCGACCCCGACTTCTTCGGTCCCGCGAACGCCGCGACGCGGCCGACGAACGCGCCCACGCCGACCTGATCAGGCGTCGCCCCGTCATCACGTCCCGTCGGCCACCCGGCGGAGCAGCGCGTGCAGGCGGCCGACGTTGGCGGTGACGCTGTACTCGTCCTCGACGCGGCGGCGCGCCCGCACCCCGATCGCCGAGCGCCGCTCGTCCGAGGCGACCAGATCGGAGAGGGTGTCGTACCACTCGCGTTCGGTCGACGCGAAGAACCCGTCCACGCCGTCGGTGATGATCTCGGTTGCCGCACCCACGGGGCTGGCCACGACGGGCACGCCCACTGCCATGCACTGGATGGCCTTCAGCCCGCATCGACCGCGAGCTTGCTCGTCGTCGTCGAGCGGCATGATCCCCACGTCGAACCGACGCAGCGACTCGACCTCGGTCGCGAGCGACCACGGTTCGAACTCCGACGTGAGCTCGGGCCGGTCGAGCGAGCGGCTGCTCACGACCCGAAGCCGCGCCGCGCCGTCGGTGCTGAGCTTCGCCAACGCGCCGACGATCTCATCGGAGAAGTCGCCGAGACTCGCGGTGTTGCCGATCCAACCGACGACGGGCGGCCGGCTCGCCGGTGACGCGTCGCGCACCGGATAGCGCTCGGTGTCGACCGCGGTCGGTATCCGCTCGACGATCGTGTCGGGATGGCGACGTGCGGTCGCGTCGGCGAGGTACTGGCTCCCCGTCGAGATCGCACGGGCGACGCGGGCGCTCCGATCGAAGCGTTCCCCGAACACGGGATTCCACGTCCAGACCGCGTCGTCGATGTCGACCACGAGCCGCGGGTTGACCCGCCGGAGCATCTCGAGGATCGCGGGATGCAGTCGCGGCTTCAGCAGCACCACGACGTCGCTCCCGCGCGCGTCTCGGAGCAGGCGAGTCGTGAGCCGCGCCACGTCGTGTGTGGTCTGGGGCACCCACTCCAACCGCCGCACGGCCACGCCGAGGGTGGCGAGCGGCTGCTCGTACTGCATCAAGCGGACCCGAGTCGACGCGTGGGAGACGTCACGGCCGACGAAGAGCACCCGCACCCCGCGATCGTAGGGGCGCGCGGTCTCGCCGAGTTCGGAGCCGAGGGCGGCAGGGCTACGCTCGACCGATCACGATGGAGTCCGAGCCCTCGATTTCCCAGCCCCGGCGGGCCTATCGCGCACCGCTCCCGCCGAGGTTCGAGCGTCCGCCGACGCGCTTCTCGTGGCAGCCGATCGCGTGTCTGCTGTTCGTGATCGTGATGGCCGTCACCTTCGTCCTCTGGATCCATCGCGTCACGTCGGTCGGTGGAGTGGGTGTCGGACTCTTCATGATCCCGGCGTTGACGCTGCTCTCGACGCCGTTGTTCCTGCGCGCTTCGCGCGAGCAACGCTTCGATCTCGCCGGACTCATGGCCGTGGGTCTCATGCTGCGCTTCCTCGCATGCTTCGTCCGCTTCGACAACGCGCAGGACGGCGGGATCTACACGCTCAAGGGTGGTGAGCTCGCCCAGAGCTTCCGGAACCTCCACTTCGACGTCGACACCGGCGCGTCGCTCCCCGGCACCGGCGGCATGCGGTACGTCGCGGGGCTCGTGGCCACGATCACCAACACGAGTGCCTTCGCCGAGTTCCTCGTGTTCACCTGGCTCGGATTCGTCGGTTGCTATCTCCTCTATCGAGGGTTCGTGACCGCGATGCCCGAAGCGGATCATCGGCGGTACGCGTTGCTGATCTTCCTCTGGCCCACCCTCGTGTTCTGGCCGTCGAGCGTCGGCAAGGACTGCTGGTTGCTGTTCACGCTGGGCATCGGCGCCCTCGGCGCGGCGCGCGTCTTCGTGCGTCGACCAGGCGGTTACACCCTCCTGATCATCGGCTTGCTGCTCGGCAGCCTCGTGCGACCGCACGTCGCGCTGATCGAGCTGGTCGCGTTCGCGTTCGCGTTGCTGATCGGGCGGCGTGTGCACGCGCGTCCGGGCGCGATCACTCCGGCATCGGTGGCCAAGATCGCCGGGCTCATCGTGATGCTCGTGATCGGGACGTTCGTCGTCAATCGCACCGCGGATCTCCTCGCCGCCAACGACATCAACGCGTCGGTCGACTCGGCGCTCACGACGAACTCGACGCGCACCGCCCAGGGGAGCTCGCGCTTCAATCCGTCCGACCCGCGGACTCCGATCGGATACGCGATCGCATCGGTCACGATCCTCGTCCGTCCGTTCCCGTTCGAGGCTCATGCCGCCGATCAGCTGATGGTCGCGATCGAAGGACTCGCGCTCATGGTGCTCGCGGCCGCGTCGTGGAGGAGATTGCTCACGATCCCGCGGAGATTGCGTTCCGACCCCTACATGACCATGGCCATCATCAACATCATGATGTTCATCTTCGCCTTGGGCACGGTGAGCAACTTCGGGATCTTGTCGCGCCAGCGAGCGCAGCTGGTGCCGTTCGTGTTCGTGCTGCTCTGCCTGCCCGCGGTGTTCACGAAGCCTCGAATCGACGCGCCCCGGCGTTGAACGGGACGACCGGTCTCGGCGGTACACTGCACGACCGGCGGCCGCGACATGAGGCAGGCCTGATCGGGGACGATGGACCTTCTCTCCTACTTCCGCGTGCTCCGCCGACGTTGGGTGCTCATCGTCGTCTGTGTGATCCTCGGTGGCGCCCTCGGCGTGGCGACGACGCTCTTCGACACGAAGGCAGCGAACCAGCGCACGTACTACAAGGCGACCAACACGCAGATCTACGACAACTCGCAATCGGGACCAGTGCCCTCCGTCGTCAACAACATCGACCAGATCGCGGTGCTGGTCACCACCGGAGACGTCCCCAAGGCGGTCGCCCAGGCGATCGGGAGCGACGAGCTCGGCCGTCAGCTGGCGGAGCAGGTGGTCACCACCACCAACAGCGTCACGACCACGCTCGACATCACCGTGACCGACCCGTCACCGAAACGCGCCGCCGCGCTGGCCGACGAGTTCGCCAAGCAGATCGAGGCCAGCCTGGTGGCGCGCGACACGGCGCGCTTCAACTCCGCGCGCGACGACCTGCAGAAGCAGCTCGACGACCTGAAGGCCCAGGCCAACGGATTCCTCGTGCAGATGGGGCAAGTACCGAGGATCCCCGACTTCGACACCATCCAGCGGCAGTACGACGCCACCCAGAACCAGTACTACAGCGTCTACGGGCAGTTGCAGTCGCTCACCTCGGCCGGCCCACCCACGAGCCGCCTCTCCACGCTGGAGACTGCGCAAGCCGTGCCGATCACCGAAGCCGAGTACCTGGCGCGTCTCAACCTCGGTGCATTGGGCGAGAACCACATGCAGGCCGGCAACCAGAGCAACGCGTCGGCCACCAACCCACTCGTCGTCGCTTCGAGTCCGTCGCTGTTCGAGAGCCGAGCGTCGCGCGGCGTGCTCGGCGCGCTGCTCGGGCTGCTCGTCGGCATCGGCCTCGCAGTCGTGGCCGACCGTCTCGACCGGCGCATCCGCACCCGAGCCGAGGCCGAGGAGGCGTTCGGGCTCCCGGTGCTCGCCGAGATCCCCAACTTCACCCGCTCGCAGGCCCGCAACCGCGAGCTCGTGGCGCACACCCGACCGCAGTCGCGCGCCGCCGACGCGTTCCGCGCCATCAAGACCTCCGTGCTCTTCCAGCAGTCGGCCTCCAGCGGTGACGAGCGCACCATGCGGGGCGTCACCCCGATCGAGGGCATGTTCGACGCCGAGCCGCACGAGTGCCTGGTCGTGATGGTCACGTCGGCGTCACCACGCGAAGGCAAGACCACCACCAGCGCCAACCTGGCCGCGGTCTTCGCCGAGGCCGGTGAGGAGGTGCTGGTGGTCAACTGCGACTTCCGCCGCCCCACCATCCACCAGCAGTTCGGGGTGGAAGACGTGCCCCGCTCGGTGCAGTCCACGTCGGTGCCCAACGTGAAGATCGTCACCAACGTCCTCGCCGACCCGACGGCCAACCCCGCGCAGATCGTCGCCGCGCAACGTCAGGTCGTCGCTGCCGCGCGCGATCGGTTCACCGTCATCATCCTCGACACCGCGCCGATGCTCGCGGCGAACGACGCGATCGAGACGGTGAGCGTGGCCGATCTCGTCCTGCTCATCGCGCGGGCGAGCGTGACGACGATCGAGAGCGCGACGCGTTCGATGGAGATCTTGACCCGCCTCGGAGCATCGCTCGGTGGCGTGGTGCTGGTCGCGACCGATCAGCCGACGAACGACTATTACTACTACTACCAGCGCGACCGGCTCGCGCAGCGCGAGCGTCCGGCTCCTGCGACCACGAACGGCAGTGGTGTCACCTTCGATGCGTCCACGAACGGCTCCACGACCGTGAGCGATCCCGCCAGCGAGGCGCCGCGGTTCTGATGACCGTCGCGGGCGCGGCGGTCGCCGCGTACGGGTTGCCGTCGGCGCACTCACTCGAGCACGCCGATCGATCAGAGTTCGGGGCGCTGCTCGCGGAGTGCGAGCGGGAGCGACTCACCGGGCTCCTCGCCCGCGCGGTGCGCGACGGCCAGGTTGTCGTCACCGACGACGAGCGCGACGAGCTGGAAGGCGTCTTCCGATCCTGGCTGACCCACGCGCTGCGGGTGGAACAGCTCGTGCTCGAGGTGACGAGCGAGCTCGATCGGGCCGGCATCGACACGCGGGTGCTGAAGGGCGTGGCGCTCAGCCACACCGCCTATCCCGACCCGTCCGACCGGGTCTTCGGCGACGTCGACCTGCTCGTCCCCGGACACGAGCTGCGACGGGCGGCCGAGGTGCTCGGCCGGCGCTTCGACGCACCCCGCGCCCAGCCCGAGCTGCGGCCTGGCTTCGACGACCGCTTCGGGAAAGAGGTCATGCTGCGGGTGCACCGCATCGAGGTCGACCTCCACCGCACGTTCGTGGAGGGCGCGTACGGGCTCACGGTCCAGCTCGACGATCTGTTCGCCCCGCCGTACCGATTTCCGTTGGGCGGTCACGAGTTCGACGCGCTCCCGCAGCCGCAACGACTGCTGCACGCGTGCTACGCGGCCGCGCTCGGTGATTGGCCACCGCGCCTCATGTCGCTCCGCGACGTCGCGCAGCTGCTCCTCAAGGAGCAACCCCACATCGTGGACGTGCTCACGATGTCCCGGAGGTGGCGAGCCGAGGCGGTAGTGGCCCGCGCCGTCGTCACCGCGTGGGAAGTGCTCGCACTGACGCAACGCCCTCCCATCGTGAACTGGGCGTTCAACTACACACCGGGTCGGACCGACCGCATGCTCCTCGCGGCGCACGAGGGTCCCGCGCGCGCGTTCACCCGCCACGCGGCCGCGATCGTCGTCCTCACCGACATGGAGGCACGGCTCGCGTACCTTCGCGCGATCATGTTCCCGCAGCGCTCATATCTCGAAGCGCGCGGACTGAGTGTGGGGGCTCACGCGCAGCGAGCGTGGAGGAGAATCGTGGGATGAGCGGGGTGTACGCGACGCGCTCGTTCCACGCGCTGGCGCACGACTTCCGTGTCGTCGCCGAGTCTCGCGACGTGCGTGACTATTTCGAATCGGTGCTGTCGGGGTTCCCGGAAGCGGATGCCGTCGACGCCGAGTACGAGCTGCGCGTCACGGGAAGTGGAGAGGAAGGCGAGCGGTTCGAGATCGTGCTCGACGGCGCCGCGGTCGTGAGCGAGGTGAGCCTCGGCGTGCTCGCCGGCAGCTTCGTCCACTCGCTGAATCGTCGGGCCATCTCGTCATCCGACGACGCGGTGGTCTGCCATGCCGGTGGAGTGGAGCTCGACGGAGTGGGGTTCGTGTTCCCGGCGCACATGGAGTCGGGCAAGACGACGCTCACGACCGGACTCGTGCGGGCGGGGTTCGGCTACCTCACCGACGAGGCGGTGGCCTTCGAACCGGCGTCGTGCATGATCGAACCGTTCCCCAAGCCGCTGTCCATCGACCAGGGATCGCAGTTCTTGTTCCCGGAGCTCGAGCCGGCACCCGCGCCGGGAGACGAGCAGGCACCCGATCTGCAGTGGCAGGTACCGCCCGACACGATCCGGCCCGGTGCGGTCGGTCGCCCGTGCATCGCGCGCTTCATCGTGTTCCCGCGCTACGACGCCGACGCGGCGACCGAGTTGGAAGCACTCTCCCGCGCGTCGACCTTGATGGAGCTGGCGAGCAACACCTTCGAGTTCCGCGAGCGTGCCCGTCACTCGTTGGAGGTGCTGGCACGCGTCGTCGAGGGTGCCCGCGGGTTTCGCCTCACCATCGGCGATCTTCACGAGGCGTGCGTCGTCATCGCCGACCTCGCCGGTGCTCCGGAGCTGGTTCGTGTCTGACGAACGAGCGGCGCGGCTCGACGAGACCTTCGTTCCGGTGCAGTCACCTCACACGTTCGTGGTCGAGCTCGATGGTGAGGCAGTGGTGCTCGACGAGGACGCCAATCGCATCCACCTCCTCAACCAGACCGCGACGCTGATCTGGAACTGCCTCGACGGTGAGGTCGATGTGCGCGGGTTGGCGGTGGAGATCGGTGAGGTGCTCGGCCTCCCGTTCGAGCAGGTGCTCGCCGACACCTTGGCCGTGGTGCGCGACCTCGGCGACGAGGGCCTGCTCGACGGCGTGACGGCTCGGGAGGATCCCACGTGAGCGAACCGGCCTTCCGGCGCCGACCCGACGTGTTGTGGCGTCGATCACTCGATGCGGTCATCGTGCTCCCCGTCGACGCCGACGATCCCATGACCGTCGCCGGCACCGGGGTGGACGTGTGGGAGCTCCTCGACACGTGGCGAACCGTCGACGGGATCGGCGAGCTCCTCGCCGCTCGCTACGACGCCGATCCGGCGGTCGTCGGCGGCGACGTGGCGGTGCTCATCGGGAAGCTCCGCGACGGCGGTGCGCTCGAAGTCGCCGCCGAAGGTGACGGGCCGACCTCCGGGTAACGTACTGAGGGCAGGTCTCGGCCCGACTCGGACGTCGCTTCCATGGAACTACTGCTCATCCTTCGAACAATTCGGCGCCACTGGGTGCTGATCCTGGTGCTCACCGTCGTGGGCGCCGCGATCGGCATCGCGTCGACCACGTTCGACTCGGAGACGGCGAAGTCGCGCACCTACTACAAGGCCACCACGACGCTCGTGGTCGACCTCAGCCAGCGCTCCGGCCAGTCGAACAACGCGTTCCAGAGCCTCGACCAGCTCGGCATCTACACCACCACGGGTGAGGTGCCCGACGCGGTCGCCGAGAAGCTCGGCTCCGACGAGAGCGGGCGCGAGCTCGCTGAGCACATCATCACGTCCACCAACGGCGGAACGTCGACGCTGGCGATCACCGCGGCGGCGCGCTCGGCAGAAGACGCGACCCGCCTCGCCGACGCGTTCGCGACCGAGTTGGTGGCCAACCTCGACAAGCGCGGCCTCGACGCCTATGCGAAGACACGCGATCAGCTGCAGGCGCGCCTCGACAACCTCACCAACCAGCAGAACACGCTGTACCCGCAGATCGCGGCCAACCCGCCCAACGTCGACAACCTCAAGTCGCAGCTCGCGGCCATCTCGAACCAGTACCGCATCACCTACGACTCGTACTCGCAGCTGGCTGCTGCCGGTCCGCCCACGACGCGCTTCAGCATCCTGCAGAAGCCGGCGCCGGTCCCGATCGACCCCCAGGAGTACTTCGCCCGCCTCGGCCTCGGCGCGACCTCGCGCAACAACCTCACCACTGGCAGCGGCTCCGACGCGCTCGACGAATCGCTCTCGGCGCGCCGCGAGGAATCGCCGGTCAGCGGCCCGCTCGCTCGTGGTCTGCTGGGCGCGTTCCTCGGGCTGTTCCTCGGCGTCGGGCTGGCGTTCCTGCGCGAACGACTCGACCGGCGCATCCTCAACCGGGCCGACGCGGAGGAGGCGTTCCGGCTCCCGGTGCTCGCCGAGGTCCCCCAGATCACCAAGTCGCAGCAGCGCGACCGCGAGCTCGTCGCCAACAGCGCGCCGTTGTCACGGTTCACCGAGGCGTTCCGCGCCGTCCGCTCGAGCGTGTTGTTCACGCGCGCCGCGATCGAGGCCGAAGCGGCCGGGGCCGCGACCGCGCGTGGGGTCGGCAACGGGAACGTTCCCGGCGGATCGCTGTTCGAGCCCGACCCCGACGATCCCTTGGTCGTGATGGTCAGCTCGGCGTCGCCAGGCGAGGGCAAGACCACCACCACTGCCAACCTTGCTGCCGTGTTCGCCGAGGCGGGGTCGTCGGTGCTGGTCGTGAACTGCGACTTCCGCCGTCCTGCCATCCACCGCTTCTTCGGCATCGACGACGAACCGCGCCGCGTGCACGAGACGAACGTGCCCGGCGTCAAGGTCGTCACCAACGTGCTCACCGATCCGGCGTCGAACCCGGCGCAGGTGCTCGCCGCGCAACGGCAAGTGGTGGCGGCTGCGCGCGGACGGTTCGACGTGATCCTGCTCGACACCGCACCGTTGCTCACGGCCAACGACGCGGTGGAGCTGGTGTCGTCGTCCGATCTCGTGCTGCTCGTCGCCCGCGTCGGCATGACGCGCTCCGACACCGCGGAACGCAGCATGGCGCTGCTCACCCGCCTCGACGTGCCACTCGGCGGCGTCATCCTGATGGGCGTGGCCAGCGCGACGAACGACTACTACTACTACTACCAACCGGGCCGTGTGCCACGTGCGGGTGAAGCCACCGGGCGCTTCCGCGGGCGCGCGTCGACGTCCAACGGCAACGGCCGTGACGCCGAGTCGGAGATGTTCGTCGGCGAAGCCGGAACCGAGGGCGGCCAGCTGCGCGACTAGCTCCGACAACTACCGCTCGGGGGTTGGATACAGCAGCGCGAAGATCTGTTGCGCGAGGTCGTCGACTTCCTCGGCCATCGTGACGTGGTCGACCGCGCGGGAACCGGTGGGGTCGTCGACGTCGTCGGCGCGTGACGCGCCGAGGAGCTCGGTGGGCCGGCGGCCCCGGTGCACCTCGGCCAACCACTCGCCGACGGGCTGGTTGTCGGCGCGCGGGCCCACCTCCGCGCCGCGGCGCGCCAGCTCCTTGAGAGTGAACGACCGGCTGAAGGCGCGGGGATCGTGCAGCACGATCTCCTGGACGTGACGGCGCTCGAGTCCGATCACGAGGTCGGCGTCGCGCACCGACGCCGGCTCGAGTGAGGTCGCGTAGTGGCCGCTGAGATCGAGCCCGAGCCGGCGGCCGGCGTCGACCGTCGGTGGCGTGGCGAGTGCTCCCGGCAAGGCCGCGATGCCGGCCGAGGTGACGACGACCGGGAGATCGGCTTCAGCCGCGCGCCGAGCGAGCGCCGCGGCCGTCAACGGTGAGCGGCACTGGTTCGCGGTGCACACCACCAGGATGCTGATGCCGTCCGCCGCCACCGCGCGAAGCCTACGCGCCGTTCACCAGACGGTCCCAGAGGTTCTGCTTGCCACCGTCGGGCACGATGTGCACGCGGAACGTCGTCGACTTGTCGAGCGTGATGTTGGTGCTGGCGCGGCGCGCGAAGTCGCGGGTCATCTTCGGTGCCTTGTCGATCTTCCAGCCTTCCGGCACATCGACCGACACGTGCAGTCGATCCGGGTTCAACGTCGGTTGCGCGCGCACGCGCAGCTCGTACCAACCGTCGTGCAGCGACACGGTGCCCGCGAGCCTGGCGACGGTCGTCTTCTCCGTCTCGGCCGGGATCCGTTGCAGCATCGAGTACACGTTGCGACCGCGCTCTCGCCCGGGACCGACCGCGGTTGTACGTCCGTCGACCGACGCGGTCAGGAACGTGAGCGGCGAGTACATGGAGAGGAACAGCCGGTTCTCGCCTGCGACGAAGCGATCGGGGATGAACGGTCCGATCACGACTTGGGGGAGACCGGTGGCCGGCGCGGTGTTGTCGAGATCGATCGAGAGGTCGGACGAGGCGCGCGCCGACGTGCGCGTGTCGTTGGGCGTGAGCATCACGCGGTAGTCGACCGAGCGATCGAGGTAGTAGTCGATCTTGTTGCCGCCGAAGTTCGACGTCGTGACCGCGAGCGCGTCGGACTGCACGGGATCGAGCCGGCCGGACACACCGAGGTCCACTGCCAGCGCCTGCTCCTCCGGTCGCGCGAACGCCAGGTCGAGGTGCCCGGCGTGCGCAGCGCGACCGAGCACCTTGGCGATCTCGGCCGGCTTGCCGAGGGTCTCGGAGGTCGCCTTGTCGACCGCGGCCTTGGCGACATCACCGAGGAAGTCGGCGCGTTCGGGAGTGTCGGCGAAGGCCTCGTAGGCATCGCGCAGCGTGACGTTGACGACGTTGCCGCTGTCGATCGGCGTCGGCCAGCCCTCGACGTCGACCGGACCGGTCAGCTCCAGGAGCGCGGCCAGACCGGCCGGATCGACCGACAGCACGCCGTCGACCTTCGGCAGTCCCGCCTGGGGGGCCAGGCTCATCAGCGCCTCGCCGACGCTGGGGAAGTCGGGCGACAGGTTGATGTTCTGCAGCGTGGTGTCGGGACGGTACTGCCCGTAGCGACGCTTGTAGTCGTCCGGCGCGTCGTAGCTCACGGGCCCCTGGTCGCGGACGGCTTGGTTCCACGTGGTGGTGCGGATGATGTCGCCGACGTCGAGCTTGCCGTCGTGCGCGGTGATCAGTGCGTAGCTGCCGACGAACCCTCCGGTGGCGCGCGACTCGGCGTTGTTCTGCACCACCAGGAGGTACGTGCGGTCGCCGTCGGCGCCGAAGATCGCGGGCGCCAACTTCGCGGCTGCCGAGGTGTGCGACGCCTCCCGATCCGCGCGCGCGAGCTGCCGGTAGACCTTGTCGACCGCGTCGCGCACCTGTTCCACGAGGTACGGATCACGCCGGAGGTCGTCGAGTCGCGCGCGCGCGTCGGCGAGTGCCGCGGCGCCGTGGTCGAGCTCGGGCGTGATCTTGCGCACCTCTTCGACGGGGAGCCGACCGTCGACGACTTGCAGGGCGTCGGGATCAACGGCTGCGGTGAGCGATTCACCGGCCTCGGCGAGGTCGGTGCCGATGTCGGCGAGCGTCTGCGCCGCCCGCACGTTCGACGCCAGGAACGGGATCCCGAGTCCGGTCGAAGTGAGCGGGTTCTCGAGCTTGTCGCGCGCGTCGCGGAACGACTGAGCGGCTTGCTCGAACGATCCGCGCGCGGTGATGGTGTCGCCGTCACGCGCCGCGCCGAGCGCGCGCGTCGCCGCCTCCCGGCCTTGCTGCATGAGATCGACGGTGTCGTTGGCGGCCAACGCGAGCGGTGCCGTGGCGGCGATCAGCCAGATGACGAGCACCACGGTGACGATCCACGCCCACGCCGGAAGTCCCCGAGGGTCGGAGCGCTCGAGTCGGGCGCGCGCGCCTTCGATCCCCACGACCCCCAGCACGACGACGGTGCTCAGCGCGGTGAGCCAGAACGGGCACACGCCGCGGGCGGTGAACAGGGCGATGATCGCCAGCAGCACCTGGGCGACCACGAGGAACACGACGGCCTCGGTGCTCGTCCATCCGAGTGCGGAGAGCCGGTTGACGAGGTGGTCCTTGCGGTGCTCGTGGAGCGAGCGGCGTCGACGGACGCGGTACCCGATCACCATGAGCGCGTCGAGCAGGAAGATCCCCATCACGATGAGCGGCGTCGTGAGCTCCCGCCAGGAGACGGGGACCGGATCGACTGCGAGGGAGCCCACCGCCAGCGTGAACCCGATGCAGAGGCGACCGGCGCGGCCCACGAAGAGCGAGGCCGGGCGGGCGTTGAACGCGAGGAACGCGAAGCAGGCGCTGGCGAAGCCGACCAGCACCGTCGCGAGCCCGTCCTGATGCCCGAATGCGGCGATGCCGAAGAGCCCGGCGCTGGCGGCGAGGCCGGTGCCGGTGCTGAGGCCGTCGATGTTGCCCAAGCCGTCGATCGACTTCATCACGAGGACGATGAACACGAACGCGCCGATCACGTCGAGCGTGTCGACCGCGGTGGGTGTGAGCCGCGCGCCGACCGCGACGGCGACGCCGGCGGCGACGAAGACGGCGACGAGCGTGTCGCGCTCCGCGTTCTGTGATCGCTCGATCAGCGCGCCGACCCCGGCCAGCGCGGCTGCGCCCAACCCGACGAGGATCACGAGATCGCCGCGCTCGGGAGCCAGGACCAGACCGACCACCGGCCCCAAGGCGATGAGCGCGCCCGCACGGCGCCGGGTGCCGCGTCGACGAGCGTTGCGGCTGGTGGCGCGCGCGCGGGTGGCCAGCGCGAGCACCGCTACGGCGCTGATGATCCCGGCTGCCAACCAGCGGTTCGCCGTCGACACGGCTACCGCCGTCGTCAGCATCGGGTCATCGTACGCGTGCCCCCCTTGATCGGGAGGCGCGACCCGAAGGGGGTCAGGAGGCGCGAAGCGGGCGGTCGGGACCGCTCGTGCCCGGTTCGACCGTCGCGCCGCGAGCGAGCGCGAGGAGCGCGGCCCGCGCACCGACGTGGTCGTCGGTGATGGTGAGCTGCTCGAGCTCGTCGAGCACGGCGTCGAGGCGCTCCGGGCCGAGCCCGACCGGTTCGATGCTGTGCAGCACGTCGCCGTAGCAGGGCGCGCTGGCCTCCGCGGGCCCGATGAGCGTCTCGGTGAGCTTCTCGCCCGGCCGCAGACCGGTCACGCGGATCTCGATGTCTTCGTGCGGCCGCAGCCCGCAGAGCCGGACCATGCGTTCGGCGAGGGCGTAGATGTTGACCGGCTCGCCCATCTCGAGCGCCAGGACGTGGTGGTCGCCGCCCAGAGCCGCACCCAGCAACACCAGGCGGACGGCTTCGTCGGTGCTCATGAAGTAGCGGGTCATGCGCGGGTCGGTGACCGTGACCGGACCGCCGGCCGCGGTCTGCTTGCGGAAGGGGGGGATCACGCTCCCGCCGCTACCGAGCACGTTGCCCGAGCGCACAGAGCGGGAGCCGTCGCG
>Ga0081539_10003958_pt1 | contig 17147 bp, 12 predicted proteins | sample TabmetS4T2R2_FD_71023 | JGI IMG/M metagenome (GOLD analysis project Ga0081539, IMG submission 71023) | Tabebuia heterophylla rhizosphere microbial communities from the University of Puerto Rico - S4T2R2 | ecosystem: Host-associated > Plants > Roots > Rhizosphere ...
CCCGGGCGTTGGAGCCGATCCTCGTCGAGGGCAAGGCCATCCAGGTCCACCCGCTCGTCTGCCACGCGTTCAACGCGGACTTCGACGGCGACCAGATGGCGGTCCACCTCCCGCTCAGCGCCGAGGCGCAGGCGGAGGCCCGCATCCTCATGCTCTCGTCGAACAACATCCTGTCCCCCGCGCACGGCGCGCCGCTGGCGACGCCGACGCAGGACATGGTGCTCGGCGCCTACTACCTGACCTACGGCCCCGAGCCGAAGGAGCTCGCCGAGCTGCAGGAGACGCTGCAGGCGGGCAAGTGGCCGGAGAGCATGGGCACGCTGCGCCGGTTCCGCACCGCGCAGGAGGCCGAGCTGTCCTACGAGGCCAAGTCGGTCGGGCTGCACGACGTCGCGGAGTTCCGCCCGCTCGGGCGCGAGGGCGGCCACGTCCTCACGACGGTCGGCCGGATCATCTACAACGACCGCATCGAGCGGGCGCTGCTCGAGGCGCTTGGTGACGAGTTCGACGCGGCGACCTACGAGTTCGTCAACCAGTCGATCCGCAAGCGCGACAGCGTCCGGATCATCGACGCCCTCGTGGAGCGCTACGGGCCGGCGACGGTCGCGCAGGTGCTCGACGCGTTCAAGGATCTCGGGTTCCAGTTCGCGACGAAGGCCGGCATCACCGTGTCCAAGAACGACGTGGTGACCCCGCCGGAGAAGGCGCAGATCCTCGCGGGGTTCGACGCCCAGGTCGCGGAGATCCAGGACCAGTACGACATGGGCCTGATCACCCAGGAGGAGCGCCACGAGGCGGTCGTCGACAAGTGGACGGAGGCGACGGACGCGGTCGCGGAGGCCATGCAGAAGAACCTGCACGAGCTGAACCCCATCTTCATGATGGCCAACTCGGGCGCCCGCGGCTCGTTCAAGCAGATCCGCCAGCTCGCCGGCATGCGCGGCCTCATGGCCAACCCGAAGGGCGAGATCATCGAGCGTCCGATCAAGGCCAACTTCATGGAGGGCCTGACCGTGCTCGAGTACTTCATCTCGACGCACGGCGCGCGCAAGGGCCTGGCCGACACCGCGCTGCGCACGGCCGACTCCGGGTACCTCACCCGGCGCCTGGTCGACGTCGCGCAGGACGTCATCATCCGCGAGGCCGACTGCGGGACGGAGGGCTTCATCACGCTCGACGTCCTCACGAACACGGGCACCGTGAACGACAACCTGCTCGGGCGGATCGCGGCGGCGGACATCGAGACCTCCGACGGCACGACGATCGCCGCGAAGGGCACGGAGATCGACCGTCCGCAGCTCGCGCAGCTGTTCGACGCGGTCGAGCGTGAGGTCCTGGACCGCATGGTGCCCGTGCGCTCGGTCCTGAAGTGCGAGGCGACGAGCGGCGTGTGCCAGAGCTGCTACGGGCGCTCGATGGCCTCCGGGAACATCGCGCAGATCGGCGACGCGGTGGGCATCATCGCCGCCCAGTCGATCGGCGAGCCGGGCACGCAGCTGACGATGCGGACGTTCCACACCGGCGGCGTCGCCGGCGCGGACATCACGCACGGCCTGCCGCGCGTCGTCGAGCTGTTCGAGGCGCGCAAGCCGAAGGGCCTGGCCCGCATGGCCGAGCAGGACGGCGTGATCGGCATCGAGGAGACCGACAAGGCGCTCACCGTCGTCATCACCGACGACGCGGGCGAGGAGCACCGCTACACGTTCCCGCGGCGCACCCGCGTGCTCGTGGAGCGGGGGGAGCGCGTCGGGGTCGGTCGCCAGCTCGTGGAGGGCTCGCTGTACCCGGCGGACATCCTCGCGCTCGGCGGCGGCACCGCCGACGACCGCAGGACGCGGACCGAGCGGTACCTCGTCAAGGAGGTCCAGGAGGTCTACAAGTCCCAGGGCGTCGACATCAACGACAAGCACATCGAGCTCATCGCGCGCCAGATGATGAAGAAGGTGCGCGTGGATCAGAAGGGCGAAACGGACTACCTGCCGGGCCAGTTCGTCGACCGCTTCGAGTTCGCGAAGGTCAACGACGAGATCATCGCCAAGGGCGGCGAGGCGGCCGCGTTCGAGGACATCATCCTCGGCATCACGAAGGCCTCGCTGAACACCGACTCGTTCCTGTCGGCCGCCTCCTTCCAGGAGACGACCAAGGTCCTGACCGACGCGGCGCTCGAGGGCAAGATCGACCGCCTGAACGGCCTGAAGGAGAACGTGATCATCGGGAAGCTCATCCCGGCGGCCACGGGCCTGAAGCGCTACCGGCGCATCGAGATCGAGCCGGCCGAGCCGCTGCCGCGCGCCATGGACGAGGTCGGCCTTCTCGACCAGGACGAGATCGCCGCCGAGCTGGGGCTCGGCGACGGCGACGGCCTGGGCGGGTTCGGCTCGGCGTTCAACGAGGACATCGCGTCGCTCGAGGACATCGGCACGGGTGGGACGGACACGGGCTTCGCCGAGGAGCTCGCCGACCTCGACATCCCTGACGACAAGTAGCCGCCGGAGACTTCGTCTTCGAACGCCAGAGGCCCCGGTGACTCGGGGCTTCTGTCGTTTCTCAGGCACCTCCGAGGAGCCGCCGAGTCTGCGCTGAGGGAGCGCGGCGATCGTCGTGTGAATGTTGCGAGCGGCGACACGCCAGGTCCGGCACGGTGCGACGGCCGCCCGCAACCCTCCGAGAACGGCTGTGTTCCGGCCGCTTTGCGCGGCCTGCGACCGGGCGGACGGATGTCCGGGTGGTCGAGGCGAAGTTCAAGGGCGACGGTGCGGTGCCGACTGTAGGAGCACGGCGGTCGTCCGCCGAAACCTCTCCGTAAGCCTGGCCCCTTCTCCCCCGGACAGCTGATCTCTTGACGCTCCAACTCGGCATCCTCCTGGCACTGGCGTGCGCGTTCGCGACGAACCTCGCGTTCCTCTACAAGCACCGTGGCGCCTGCGCCGCACCGCCGGTCGACATCAAGCGTCCGCTGCAGTCCGCGGGCGCCCTGTGGCAGCAGCCGTGGTTCGCGATCGGCATGGGCATCGGCTCCGGCGCGTGGGTCCTCCACGTCGCCGCCATCTCCTTCGCGCCGCTCTCGGTCGTGCAGGCTGTCCTCGCCGGCGGGCTCGTCCTCCTGGCCGTCATGGCCGACCGCCTCTTCGGCTTCCGCGTCGCCCGTCGCCAGTGGGTGGGCCTGGGCCTGACGACCGTCGGCCTCATCCTGCTGGGCATCACGCTCCCGCAGAGCCACGGGGCGCACGCGAGCTTCTCCGTCCCTGTGCTCGCCGGTTTCGAGGCGGGCCTGCTCGGCCTCGGCGGCCTGCTCATCATGGGCCCGCAGGTCGGCGTCCGCGCCGAGCACCACGGCGTCATGCTCGCCGCCGCCTCGGGCATCCTGTTCGGCGTCTGCAACGTCGGCGTCAAGGCGCTCACCGGCATCGTCGGCGCTGAGGGCCTGTTCGCCGTGCTGCTCACGCCCTGGACCTACGTGGCGATCGCCGGCTCCGTGGGCGCGTTCTACGCCTCGGCCCGCTCGCTGCAGGACGGCGAGGCGGTGGCCGTGATCGCGATCACCGGCACGGCGGCGAACATCGCCGGCATCGCCGGCGGCATCCTGGTCTTCGGCGACCCGCTGCCCAGCACCGGCCTCGGCATCGCCCTCCAGGCGCTGGCCTTCGTGCTGGTCATCATCGCCTCGGCGCTCACGCCCGCGCCCGTCCGCGCGGCGCACGGCGCGCCGGCGCCGGCCGCGGCCTGAATCCGCAGCCGGCGCAGGCAGAGCGCTCGCGTCACAGCGTGAGCGCCCCGCTGTAGGTGCCGCCGACGCCCGAGACGCCGCGGAGCTCGAGGGCGCCCCGCAGGCCCCGCAGGCCACCCGAGCCGCTGAGCACGACTAGGACACCGCGGGCGTTGCCGGCCTCGTCGATGGTCCCCGAGAAGACGAAGTCGAACTGCCCCGTCCTCGTGCGGGTGCCGATCGTGACGTCACCCACGAACGTGCCGCTGGCGAGGAACGCCTCCGCACCGGTTGCCGGCGGGCACGCGCCCTCGTGGAGGATCGTGAACGGCGCCGTGAACGCTCCGTGCAGCGTTCCGGTGAACGAGAACGTCGCGGTGAGCTTGATCAGGCAGTCGCCGCTTGCCGTGGGCTGCGGCGTGACCTGCAGCACCGTGACCGTGAAGTCGCCGGCCGCGGGCGCGACCGTCCGGGCGGCGGCGGGCGAGACGACCAGCAGCATGGCCGCGAGCGTCGCCCCGAGCAGTCGTCGCATGGCTCTCACTCCTTGCGTTCGGAGAGGCCGGCTCAGAGCCGGGCCTCGTAGACGATGTTGAACGGTGTCTCGGTCGCGCGCCGAAGCCTCGTGAAGCCGCCCGCGAGCACAACGTCGCGCGTGCGCGCCTCCCCGGCTTGCGCGCCGAGTGCCAGGCCGACCTCCTGCGAGAGCGAGTTCGGCGTGCAGATCAGCGTCGAGAACGCGTAGTAGGCGCGGCCGATCGGGTTGAGGTTGTCCTCGGTCCGGTCGCTTGCGAACGGCTCGACGATGAGCCAGCTCCCCTCCGGCGCGAGCGCCTCGCGGACGTGGCGCGCCACGCCGACCGGATCGCCCATGTCGTGCAGGCAGTCGAACGTCGCGACCAGGTCGTAGCCCGTTCCCGGGAAGTCCTTCGCGCCCGCCACGGCGAAACGGACCCGGTCGTCGACGCCGCTGTCGGCCGCCCTGCTCGCCGCGGCTGCGATCGAGCCGTCGTGCAGGTCGAACCCGTGGAACCTCGAGGCAGGGTAGGCCTGCGCCATGATGATCGTCGACGCGCCGTGCCCGCAGCCGACGTCGGCGACGGTCGCGCCGTCGCGGAGCTTCGCCTCGACGCCGTCGAGGGCGGGGATCCACTCCCCGACGAGGTGCGTGGCGTAGCCGGGCCGGAAGAACCGCTCGCAGCCGTCGAAGACGTCCTGGTCGTGCTGGTGCCAGCCGACGCCCGCGCCGGTCAGGAACGCGTTGCGCACTGCGGCCTCGGCCTTCATCGCGCCCACCGCGGTCTGGTACGCGCCGATCGAGAAGACCGGGCTGTCCTCCTCGGCAAGGACGAGCGCCTGCTCGGGTGGCAGCGAGTAGCGCTCGGTCTCGGGGTCGTACTCGAGGTAGCCCCCGGCGGCCTGGGCGTTGAGCCACTCGAGGACGTAGCGCTCGGCCGTGCCGGTCGCGTGCGCGAGCTCCGACGGGGTCACCGGGCCCGCTCCTGACATGGCGCGGTACAGGCCCAGCTTGTCGCCGATGACCACGAGCGCGGCGTTGGCGGCCGCGCCCGTCTCGGTGAGGACCTGGCCCAGGAAGGCGTCGAGCTTGTCGTCGTCGATGACGACGGTGGGAGTAGTCATGGCGTCCTCCGTGACCAGGTCAGGGGATGAAGGTGAGCGGTCGGGCGTGCTTCTCGTCGCCGCTCGAGCGCCAGGCGGCGGACCAGGCAAGGCGGATGGCCCAGGCGGTGAAGGCCGCGACGACTGCCGCGCCGACGCTCGCCTGCGTGATCGCGTAGGCGATGATCGCCACGGCCACGCCGCTCCAGAGCGCCGCGAGGGCGGTGTGCGCCCGCAGCCGCTCGGCGTGCGTGGCGCCCGTCGCGTCGATTCGCTCATCGCGGCGCGGCGCCGCGGGACGGAGCAGCCGAGCCCGCGTGGTCGCGGCCGGCTGCGGCTCGATGAGGAGGTGGTCGGTCATGGGCGCCATGCTCGCCGCGCCCGGACCGCGTCGCATCGGGGCTATCCCCGACATCCGTCCCTGATGTTTCCGCGGCCTCAGGACGCCAGGGCCGCGGAGAGCTCGCGCCGCGACCGGACGCCGAGCTTCGCGTAGGCGTGCCCGAGGTGCGTCTCGATGGTCTTCTCGGTCACGAACAGCGTCTGCGCGATGTCTCGGTTCATCGCGCCCGACGCCGCCAGGGACGCGACCCGTCGTTCGCTCGGCGTGAGCGATGCGGCTCCGACCGTGGCGCTGCGACGCGGGCGCGCTCCTGTCGCCGCGAGCTCCGCGCGGGCGTGGCCCGCGAGCCGCTGGGTTCCGCACTCGACCGCCAGGGCGTAGCCCTCGCGGAGATGGTCGCGGGCCTGCGCCCTGTGCCCCTCCCGGCGAACCGCGGCGCCGAGGTCCACGAGCGCCCGCGCGAGCTCGAGCCGACCTTCCGACCGCCGCAGCGTCTCCACGGCCTCGCGGAGAAGCGCAAGCCCACGATCGCCGCGCGTGAGCGTGCCGTGCACCCGCAGCGCCATCCCGAGGCTGCGCGGCGCTGCGATGCTTCGTGCCCGCTCCACCTCCTCGGCGGCGAGGCGGTCGGCCTCGCGCTCCTCGCCGAGCGCGGCGGCTGCCTGGGCGGCGCCCGACCGCCAGGCGGCGACCGAGGGATTGGCCGCTCCCCAACCAAGCTCGGGCCGCTCGAACGAGCGGAAGATCGCAAGCGCCCGGGCCGGGTCGCCGCGATGCAGCGCGACCACGCCGCGTGCGAAGAGCAGCTGGGTGTAAGGCGGAGCCTCGGGGTTCTCGACCACGCGCGGGTCCGCGCCGAGCTCGTCGAGCTGTGACGGCGTCGCGTCCCGCTCGATCGCGGCGAGGAGCGCGTAGGCGAGCGCGATGTCGCGGATGCCGAACGGCTGCTCGGTCTCGAGGGCCACGTTGGCGTCCGCCTCCGCGTCGAGCACCGCGCCGTAGCGGAACGCGGCCATCGCCCGCAGCGCGGAGAGCGTCGCGACGCCGGTCACGTTCCCGCGTGCGCGGGCGTCGTCGAGCGCGGTCGTGTACAGGCGCTGCGCCAGGACGAGCCGCTCGCAGAAGACGAGCGCGACCACGGCGACGATGAACGCGTTGCCACCGGTGGTGGGGTCGGTCGGCAGGTCGGCGTCGAGCGCCCGCAGGGCGAGCTCCACGCCGCGCTCGACCGGGACGTCGCTCATCGTGGTGTCGAGTGCCAGCCCGGAGATGTGGACGGCCTCGAGGAAGGTGCGGACCGCACCGCCGTGGTCGTGTACCTCGGCAAAGACGTCCTCCACGTCGCGCCGGGCGGCGAGGTTCAGGTAGGCCGCGCCGATGAGCCCGGCCTGCAGGAGCTCGTCGAGCTCGCGATCCTCCGGTGAGAGCGTCTGACGGGCCGCGCGCAGGACCGCCACCGCCTCGCGCGGGTGTCCGCGATACATGAGGAAGCCGGCGAGCTCGCGCGCGGCGAGCACCCGCGCTCGAGGCTCGGTCGCGAGCTCGATCGCCTCGTGGAACCGATCGACGGCGGACGGCCGTCCGGCGCGGGCCTCGGCATGGGCGAGCTCCGCCACGATCTCCGCCCGCCCCTCCGGCACGCGCTCGTCGAGCGCACGCGTCAGCAGGCGGGCGGCGTGCTGGGGATCGCCCAGCGCGAGCGCGCGGGCCGCCGCCTCGCGCAGCCTGGCGACGACCCACTCGTCGTTCGCCGGCGGCGTGCGCAGGAGGTGGGCGCCGACCTCCTCGGGCGGGGCTCCCCGCGCGTACCGGATCCTCGCGGCCCGCGCGTGGCCGCGCTCGCGCTCGTGCGGAGGGAGAGCCTCGTAGAGCGTGTTGCGCACGATCGGGTGCACCAGGTGCAGCGTCTCCTCCCGGCCCTCGAGGATCTCGCTGCGGACGAGCGCGGCGCGCGCGTCGCCGAGCGGCTCCGCGTCCAGCCCGGCGAGCTCGGCGGCGTCCGTGGTGTCGGCGCCGTCGCCCAGCACCGCGACGGCGTGCGCGAGCCGAGACGCATGCTCCGGGAGGCGCGCGAGGCGGAGCAGCACGACGCGGGAGACGCCGCCGGGCTCCAGCGCGAGCGGCCGAGCGGCGTTCGCGGCGGTCGGCGCGATGCCCCGCGCGGTGACCTCGCGCACCAGCTCGCTCAGGAGGAAGGGATTCCCCGCGGTCGCGTGGTGGCAGGCGCGGCAGAACTCGTCGTGCGCGCCGGCGCCGATCTGGTCGCGCACGAGCTCGGCCGTCGCGGGGACGCTGAGCTCCTGCGGATGCAGGGGCGCCGCAGCGGGATCGGCGAGAAGCTGAGCGACCAGGGGGTCGCGGAAGGGATCCACGGGCCGCGATGCCACGGCCAGGACGACGCTCAGCCCCTCCAGCCGGCGCGCGAGGAAGCCGAGGAAGGCCAGCGACGACGCGTCCGACCACTGCAGATCGTCCACCGCCAGCAGCAGAGGGCGCTCTGCCGCGAGGTTCGCGCACAGCCAGTACAGGCCGTGGAGCAGGGGAAACAGGTCCTGATCGCCGGGGGCAGAGGTCTCAACGCCGGGCACGTCGAGGATCGCCCCGGCCAGACGCGCCGCGCCCGCGAACCAGATCGTGCGCTCCTCCGCGGACGCAGTCATGACCACCGGCTCCAGCAGCTGGCGCACGACGCCGAAGGAGAAGCTGCGCTCCAGCTCGGAGGCGCGCGCCGCCACGACACGGACGCCGGCGGCGCTCGCCCTCTCGCGGGCGGCGGCAAGCAGCCGCGTCTTCCCGATCCCGCCCGGCCCCTCGATCGTGGCGAGTGCGCCCTGGCCTCCCTCGATCCGAGCGATCAGGCCGTCGAGCGTCGTGAGCTCGACGTCACGCTCCAGCAGCGGCTGCGAGCCGGGTGTGGCCACGGCCGCGCGATCGTAGCCGGGGGCTCAGGCGCGTGGGCGCTCCAGGATGGCGCCACTTTGGACCATCCAAGCCAATTGACCTGGTGCAGTGCGGACGGTTAGCGTTGTCCACGACGGACAACGACCGGCCGTAGAGGAGAAGGGAAGGCTCGATGGCGACGACGCACCGGCAAGCGACGGGCACGGAGGATCTGCAGGCGACGGCACGCCGTCACCTGTGGCTGCACTTCAGCCGGATGGGCGCCTACTCCGACGAGGCCGAGATCCCGATCATCGTGCGCGGCGAGGGGTGCTACCTCTACGACGAGCACGGCAGCCGCTACTTCGACGGCCTCAGCGCCTTGTTCTGCTCGAACATCGGACACGGCCGTCAGGACGTCGGCCAGGCCGGCGCCGATCAGGCCGGCGTGCTCGAGTTCGTCACGAACTGGTCCTACGCCCACCCGCAGGCCGTCACGCTCGCCGCGCGGATCGCGGCCCTCGCCCCCGGCGACCTGAACCGTGTGTTCTTCACAAGCGGGGGGAGCGAGGCGGTCGAGTCGGCGATCAAGCTGTCGCGCCAGTTCCACAAGGTCACGGGCAACCCGCTCAAGACGAAGATCATCGCGCGGGACACCGCCTACCACGGCACGTCGCTCGGCGCCCTGAGCGCCACGGGCATCACGTCGCTGCGCACGCCCTTCGAGCCGCTCACGCCGGGCGCGTCGCACGTGCCCAACACGAACCTCTACCGCTTCGAGGGCGACGATCCCCTGGAGCTCGCGGAGGCGATCCGCGAGCGCATCGAGTTCGAGGGCCCCGAGACGGTCGCCGCCGTGATCCTCGAGCCGGTGCAGAACGCCGGCGGCTGCTTCGTCCCGCCCGACGGCTACTTCGCGCGCGTGCGCGAGATCTGCGACGCCTACGACGTCCTGCTCATCTCCGACGAGGTGATCTGCAGCTGGGGCCGCCTCGGCGAGTACTTCGGCGCCCAGCGGCTGGACTACCGGCCCGACCTCATCACCACCGCGAAGGGCATCACGTCCGCCTACGCGCCGATGGGGGCGCTCATCGCCTCCGATCGCATCGCCGAGCCGTTCATGCAGGGCACGCAGTCCTTCCTGCATGGCTACACGTTCGCCGGGCACCCGGTCGCCTGCGCGATCGCCCACGCGAACCTCGACGTCTTCGAGAACGAGGGCATCCTCGACAACGTCCGCGAGAACGAAGGCGTCTTCGCGGCCATGCTCGAGTCGCTGCGCGACATCCCGATCATCGGGGACGTACGCGGCCTCGGCTACTTCCGCGCGATCGAGCTGGTGAAGGACCGTGAGACGAAGGGGAGCTTCGACGACCACGAGAGCGAATGGCTCCTGCGCGGCTTCCTCTCCGGCGAGCTCTATCGGCGCGGGCTGATCTGCCGCGCGGACGACCGCGGGGACCCGGTGATCCAGCTCGCGCCGCCGCTCATCACCACCGCCGAGCAGTTCGGCGAGATTCACGACGTCCTGCGCCCGGTGCTCGAGGAGGCCTCGAGCCGGCTCGGGCTGGGTTAGCGACACCGATGCTCACCGTCCGGGAGCTGCTCGCGGACCTGCGCGTCACGCTGCACGGCGGCGCGAGCGGACTGGACGGGCCGGTGCGCTGGGTGCACGCGTCCGAGCTGCTCGATCCGACGCCATGGCTGGCGGGTGGCGAGATCATGCTGACGACCGGCATGCAGCTGGCGGACGCCGACTCCCAGCGCGGGTTCATCGCGCGGCTGGCCGACCACGGGCTGTCGGGGGTCGGCCTCGGCACCGGCTTCGCCCATGACACGGTTCCGGACGCCATGGTGCAGGAGGCGGACGCGCGCGGACTGCCGCTGTTCGAGGTGCCGTACGAGGTGCCGTTCATCGCGATCACGGAGCGCGCCTTCGGGCGGCTCGTCAACGAGCAGTACGAGCTGCTGCAGCGCTCGATCGCCGCGCAGGAGCGCCTGCAGCGGATCGTCCTGAGCGAGCGCGGGATGCCCGCCGTGGCGGCGGCGCTGTCGACGTCCGTGGGCGGCGCGATCGTCGTGCTCGACGCCCGCAGCGAGCCGGTTGCGACGCAGACGTTCCATCGCCCGCTGCCCGAGGAGCTCGTCGCCGCGCTCGTCGAGGACGTCCGCGCGCGGGGAGCGGATGCGGACCCGGGCGGGATGGCGCCCGCCCATCCGGAGCTTGCCTCGCGCGCGATCGTGCTGCCGGTCGCGCCCGCCGGCCAGGGCGGATCGGACGGGCCGCCGCAGGCCTGGCTCGTCGCCGTGAAGGACGCCGGCGGCCTCACCGACGCCGACCGGCTGCTGTTGCAGCAGGGGGTCACGGCCGTGGCCTTCGAGCTGCTGCGCCTGCGGGTCGCCGACAGCACCGCGCGGCGCCTCGCGGGGGACGTCCTGAGCGCGCTCGTCCGCGGCGAGCTGCAGGGACCCGAGCTCGCGCGCCGGCTGCAGCCGTTCGGACTCGGCGACGAGGTCGGCGCGCTCGTGCTGCGCGCGGGCGACGCGCGCGGCGAGGCCGAGCGCGTCGAGCTGGCCCTGGACGCCGGGCTGCGCCACGAGTCCTCAGCGGGTCTCGTCGCCGTCCACGGCGGGCTGGCCTGCGCGCTGCTCCCCGGCTCGCCCGACGACGACCTCTTCGCGCTCGCCTCCCGCGTCCACGCGCGCGTGGTCGAGGAGCTCGGCGACGGCGCGGTCCCCGCCGCGGCCGGCCGCGCGGTGCCCGCCGGGCGCGCCCGGGCGACGTTCCACGAAGCGCGCTGCGCGCTCGAGGCGGGCGGCCTCGGCGCGGTGAGCGCCAACGGCGACCGCGTTGGGTCGCTCGTCACCTATCGCGACCTCGGATCGTTCGCGCTGCTGCTCTCGCTGCAGGACTCCGACTCGCTCCGGCTGTTCTGCGAGGCCCTGCTCGGGCCGATCGAGGCCGACGAGGGCCATTACGGCGACGAGCTGCTGCGCTCGCTGGAGGCGTTCATCGAGTGCAACGGGCAGTGGGAGGCAGCGGCCAGGCGGCTGTTCTGCCATCGCCACACGCTGCGCTACCGGATGCGCAAGGTGGAGGAGCTCACCGGGAGAGACCTGTCGAGCGCGCGCGACCGGATCGAGTTCTGGCTCGCGCTCCGCGGCCGCGAGCTCGTGGGCTGACCTCGCCGAGGACCACGTTCGCCGGCGGAAGATCGTACGTTCTCGCCTGCACACCGCCACAGCGAGCGGTCCGGGCGGCGCAAGGCACGCTGCTACCATCACGCGTCGCATGCCAACGACCAGCCAGCTCGTGCGCAAGGGCCGCAAGGCCAAGACGAAGAAGCTCGCGACTCCCGGCCTGAAGTCCGGTAAGGGACGCAAGAAGAAGGTGACCGCTCCCCAGCGGCGGGGCGTCTGCACGCGCGTCTTCACCACGACGCCGAAGAAGCCGAACTCCGCCCTGCGCAAGGTCGCCCGCGTCCGCATCACCGGCTCGATCGAGGTCACGGCGTACATCCCCGGCGAGGGCCACAACCTCCAGGAGCACTCCGTGGTGCTCGTCCGAGGCGGCCGCGTCAAGGACCTGCCGGGCGTGCGCTACAAGGTCGTGCGCGGCACGCTCGACGCCGCCGGCGTGTCCGACCGCAAGAAGGCCCGCTCCCAGTACGGCGTGAAGAAGAAGTAGGACGCGTCAGCCATGTCCCGTCGCGCAGCCGCACAGATCCGGCCGATCGAGCCGGACCCCGTCCATCGCTCCCGCCTGGTCACCCAGGTGGTCAACAAGGTGATGCTGGACGGCAAGAAGCCGACCGCCGAGAAGATCGTCTACGACGCGCTGGCCATCATCGCCGAGCGCACGGGGCGGGAGCCGATCGAGCAGCTGGAGACGTCGATCAAGGCGCTGACGCCGGCGCTCGAGGTCCGCTCCCGCCGCGTCGGCGGCGCGACCTACCAGGTGCCCGTCGAGGTGCCGGCGCGGCGCGCCCGGACGCTCGCGATCCGCTGGCTCGTCGAGTTCGCCCGCCAGCGCCGCGAGAAGACGATGGCGCAGCGGCTCGCCAACGAGCTGCTCGACGCGCAGTCCCAGCAGGGCGGCGCCTACAAGCGCAAGGACGACATCTACCGCATGGCGCAGGCCAACAAGGCCTTCGCTCACTATCGCTGGTAGGCGATGGCGATACGGCCGCAGGGCGGCCTATCGCTCGGGCGACGGCCGCCGGGCGGCCCTTCGCCCGGGGTTCGCAGAGATGTCCGACCCGCTCCATGACCTTCCCAAGAGTTTTGCGGCGTTCGCGCGTGCGAGCGACCGGTTCCGCAGGCCGCTTGCGGTGAGCATCGTCGCCCTCGTGTCGGCGACGGCGCCCGCGACCGCCTTCGCGCAGGACGACCCGCCCGATGGCGGGGCGCCCGTGGCGGTGCTCCCGGACCAGACGCCGGGGTCCTCCGGCGACTCGGTCGACACGAGCGCACCGGTGCAGCCCGAAGCTCCGCCGGCGCCCCGTGACCCCCGCGCCCGCGCCTGCGCCTCCCGCTCCTCCTCCGGCGCCGCCCGAGGCGCCCGCCCCGGCGCCACCGCCCGAGGCTCCCGCCGCCCCGGTTCCGGCGCCGCCGGCACCGCCGCCAGCACCGGCGCCGGCGCCCGCTGCCGCCTCCTCGCCGCCGGCCGGGCCGGTGGTGGTCACCGCGCGGCCGCAGCGCACCACCGGCATCGCCGCCGAGCCGAAGCCCGTCGCCGTCTCACCCGCAGCGCCCGACTCGCCGCCGCGCGAGGTCGTCGCCGTCGCCGAGTCGCATCCCGACGCCACCGGGTCGGTCGTCGTGCGCGCGGGGGACACGCTGTGGAGCATCGCGCAGCGCCGGCTCGGCGCCCGCGCGCCCGCCGCGAAGGTCGCGGAGGAGGTCCATCGGCTCACCGCGCTGAACCACCTGGCGGATCCGGACCTCATCAGAGCAGGCCAACGGCTCCGCACCTGACGAGTGCCGCGCTGCGGCAGCGTCGCCTGCAATCGGCGCCGCGCCCAAGGACCGCTGCTATATTCGGCAGTCGTTCCGTTGGCACGCGCTTGTGCGCGGTTGCGCGGAGCGCAGTGCGGCAGCAGATGGAGACCCTGGCCACATAGCGCGACCCCTCGACTTCACGGTCGGTCGTCCGCGCGGGCCCAAAGGGCCCGTTCTTTTTGCCCCGACCTCCCCCCGAAGAGACTCGCTACATGCCCCGCAAGTACACGCTCGAGAAGACCCGGAACATCGGGATCATGGCGCACATCGACGCCGGTAAGACGACGACGACCGAGCGCATCCTCTACTACACCGGTCGCACCTACAAGATCGGCGAGGTCCACGAGGGCGCCGCCGTCATGGACTGGATGGAGCAGGAGCAGGAGCGCGGCATCACCATCACGTCCGCGGCGACGACGGCCGAGTGGCGCGACCACAGGATCAACATCATCGACACGCCGGGGCACGTGGACTTCACGGTCGAGGTGGAGCGCTCGCTGCGCGTGCTCGACGGCGCGATCGCCGTGTTCGACTCCGTCGCCGGCGTCGAGCCGCAGTCGGAGACCGTCTGGCGCCAGGCGGACAAATACAACGTCCCGCGCATCGCCTTCATCAACAAGATGGACCGCATCGGAGCCAACTTCGAGGGCTCCGTGCAGACCATGATCGACCGCCTCGGGGCCAAGGCCGTGCCGGTCCAGCTGCCGGTGGGCTCGGAGTCCGACTTCACGGGCATCGTCGACCTGGTCGGCATGAAGGCCGTCATCTACAAGGACGACCTCGGCAAGGAGCAGGACGTCGTCGACATCCCGGCCGCCCAGCTCGACGACGCGACGCACGCGCGCGAGCACCTGCTCAACGAGCTGGCCGAGCTCGACGACGACCTCGCCGAGCTCGCACTCGAGGAGCTCGGCGGCGGCGACCACGTCCCGGTCGACGCGCTGAAGGCAGCGATCCGCCGTGCCACGCTCGGCATCCAGATGACGCCCGTCTTCTGCGGCTCCGCGTTCAAGAACAAGGGCGTGCAGCCGCTGCTGGACGCGGTCCTCGACTACCTCCCAAGCCCGCTGGACGTCCCGCCCGTCGAGGGCGTCCTGATGAAGAAGGGCGGCGAGGAGGGCGAGCACGCCGAGCGCCACGCCGACGACTCAGAGCCCTTCGCGGCCCTCGCGTTCAAGATCATGGCCGACCCGTTCGTCGGCAAGCTCACGTACTTCCGCGTCTACTCGGGCAAGCTCGAGGCGGGCGGCCGCGTCCTCAACGTGACGACCGGACGCACCGAGCGGGTCGGGCGCATCCTGATGATGCACGCAAACGACCGCGAGGAGGTCTCGGAGGTCTACGCGGGCGACATCGCCGCGGGCGTGGGCATCAAGCAGGTCGTCACCGGCGACACGCTGTCGGCGCCCGATCAGCCGATCCGCCTGGAGACCATCGACTTCCCCGAGCCCGTCATCAAGGTCGCGGTCGAGCCCAAGACGAAGGCCGACCAGGAGAAGATGTCCGTCGCGCTCGGCCGCCTGGCCGAGGAGGACCCGACGTTCCAGGTCGCCACGAACGAGGAGACCGGCCAGACCGAGATCTCCGGGATGGGCGAGCTGCACCTCGAGATCCTCGTCGACCGCATGAAGCGCGAGTACAACGTCGAGGCGAACGTCGGCCGCCCGCAGGTCTCCTACCGGGAGACCATCCGCGGCACCGCGCAGAAGGTCGAGGGACGCCACGTCAAGCAGACGGGCGGCTCGGGCCAGTACGGCATCGTCTACATCGACATCGAGCCGGCGCCGGGCGAGGGCTTCGACTTCCGCAGCGCGATCAAGGGCGGCGCGGTTCCGACCGAGTTCATCCCCGCCGTCGAGCGCGGCGTGGAGGAGGCGCTGCAGACCGGCGTGAAGGCCGGCTACCCGATGGTCGACGTGCGCGTCACGCTCACCGACGGCAAGTACCACGAGACGGACTCCTCGGAGATCGCCTTCAAGATCGCCGGGTCGCTGGCCTTCCGAGAGGCGGCCAGGCGCGCGAAGCCCGTGCTGCTCGAGCCGGTGTTCGCGGTCGAGGTCGTGACGCCCGAGGAGTTCCTCGGGGACGTCATCGGCGACCTCAGCCGCCGACGCGGTCACGTGCAGGGGCAGGAGCGCCGCGGCAACGCGCTGGCGGTCACCGCGCGGGTCCCGCTGTCGGAGATGTTCGGGTACGCGACCGACGTCCGGTCGAACACCCAGGGCCGCGCGACCTACACCATGCAGTTCGACGGGTACGAAGAGGTTCCGCCCAACATCGCGGAGAAGGTCGTCGGCGAGCGGACTGGTGAGCCGGTTCCGGCCTGATTCCGCTAGCTTGCACGAGTTCACACGAGAGGCTTAAGAGGAGCGATCCACCAGTGGCGAAGGAGAAGTTCGAGCGCGACAAGCCGCACGTCAACGTCGGCACGATCGGTCACATCGACCACGGCAAGACGACGCTGACCGCGGCGATCACGAAGGTCCTCGCCGAGACCTATGGCGGCCAGGCGCGCAGCTTCGAGGAGATCGACAACGCTCCTGAGGAGAAGGAGCGCGGCATCACGATCGCCACGTCGCACGTCGAGTACGAGACGAACAACCGTCACTACGCGCACGTCGACTGCCCGGGTCACGCGGACTACGTGAAGAACATGATCACGGGCGCCGCCCAGATGGACGGCGCGATCCTCGTGGTCTCGGCCGCGGACGGCCCCATGCCGCAGACGCGCGAGCACATCCTGCTCGCCCGCCAGGTCGGCGTGCCGTACATGGTCGTGTTCCTCAACAAGGCGGACATGGTCGACGACGAGGAGCTCCTCGAGCTCGTCGAGGTCGAGGTCCGCGAGCTGCTCTCCGAGTACGACTTCCCCGGCGACGACATCCCGTTCGTCGTCGGCTCGGCGCTGAAGGCGCTGGAGGGCGACGCGGAGTACACGCAGAAGATCATCGAGCTCGCCGAGCAGCTCGACACCTACATCCCGGAGCCCGAGCGCCCGCTCGACCGCCCGTTCCTGATGCCGGTCGAGGACGTGTTCTCGATCACCGGCCGCGGCACGGTGGCCACGGGCCGCATCGAGCAGGGCGTCGTCAACACGGGCGACACCGTCGAGATCGTGGGCATCCGCGCGACGACCTCCACGGTCGTCACCGGCGTGGAGATGTTCCGCAAGATCCTCGATCAGGGCCAGGCCGGAGACAACGTCGGCTGTCTCCTTCGCGGCACCAAGCGCGAGGAGATCGAGCGCGGACAGGTGCTCTGCAAGCCGGGCTCGATCACCCCGCACACCAAGTTCAAGTCCGAGGTCTACGTCCTCAAGAAGGAGGAGGGCGGCCGCCACACGCCGTTCTTCACGGGCTACCGCCCCCAGTTCTACTTCCGCACGACGGACGTGACCGGGGTCGCCAACCTGCCCGAGGGCGTCGAGATGGTCATGCCGGGCGACAACGTCCAGATGGAGATCGAGCTGATCCAGCCGATCGCCATGGACGCCGGCCTGCGCTTCGCCATCCGGGAGGGCGGCCGCACGGTCGGCTCGGGCGTCGTCACCGAAGTCATCGAGTAGGAGACACGGACGAGCACTAGGGCCGGGGGGGG
>Ga0081539_10003959_pt1 | contig 17145 bp, 16 predicted proteins | sample TabmetS4T2R2_FD_71023 | JGI IMG/M metagenome (GOLD analysis project Ga0081539, IMG submission 71023) | Tabebuia heterophylla rhizosphere microbial communities from the University of Puerto Rico - S4T2R2 | ecosystem: Host-associated > Plants > Roots > Rhizosphere ...
CCCCCGGGAGCCAGGCAGGGCGAATCGCCCGCTCCACGGCCTTTTTCTCGATCGCCACCGCGGCCTCGCGGATGGTCGGCCTCCTGCGCGAGGTGATCGCCGCCGGCTTCTACGGGATCAAAGGTCCGATGTCGGCCTTCACGATCGCCTTCCAGGTCCCAAACCTGATCCGCGCCCTGTTCGCCGACGCCGCCCTGCAGCCGGCCTTCGTCCCGGTCTTCACCGAACTCCTGGAGAAGAAGAACTACCGCGAGGCGTTCCGCCTTGCCTCGACCCTGCTGATGATCGTGACCATGGTGCTGGGCGCGATCACCGCGCTTTTCGTGCTGCTGGCGCCGGTCGTGATGCCGCTCTTCGCGCCGGGCTTCAAGGGCGAGATCCTCGACCTCACCGTCTCGCTCTCGCAGGTGCTGTTCCCGATCCTGATCCTGCTCGGGATCAGCGGCGTCGTCGTCGGGATCCTCAACAGCTACGACCGCTTCGGCGCCTTCGCGATCTCGCCGCTGTTCTGGAACCTGACGATCATCCTCGTGCTGATCGCGCTCGAGCCGATGTTCGAGGGCAACGACCGGATCTACGCCTACGCGATCGGCATCCTCGTCGGCACCGCCGTGCAGTTGGCGATCCCCGCATGGGACCTGCGCAACACGCCGTTCAAGTTCAACTGGAGCTTCGAGTGGCGCCACCCGGGGGTGCGGCGGGTGCTGCTGCTGATGCTGCCGGTGACGATCAGCCTCGGGCTGATCAACTTCAACCTCGTGATCAACAGCCTCTTCGGCTCCCTGGTCAGCGACGAGGCGCCGGCCGCGATCGACAAGGCCTTCAGGATCTACCAGCTGCCGCAAGGGATCTTCTCGGTGGCGATCGCGACCGTGCTGTTCCCGACCCTGGCCCGCTTCGCCAACCGTGGCGCCTTCGACGACCTGCGCGCGACCCTGGCCAACGGGATGCGGCAGATCCTCTTCGTGCTGTTGCCGGCGGCGGCCGCGGTGCTGGCGCTCTCGGAGCCGATGATCCGGCTGGTCTACCAGCGCGGCGAATTCGGCCCCGCCGACACGACCCTGGTCGCCACGGCGCTCTTCTGGTTTGCCTTCTCGCTGCCGTCCAACGGCCTCTTCCTGCTTCTCACCCGCACCTTCTTCGGCCTGCAGCGGCCCTGGATTCCGACCGCGATCTCGGCCGGCAACCTGGTGATCACCGCGGTCGGCGCGCTCGCCCTCTACCACCTCGGCGTCGGCGGGATCGTCGCCTCGACCGGGATCGCGACCGGGCTCAGCGTGATCGCCCAGGGGGTGATCCTGAGGCGCCTGCTGGGCGGGATCGAACTCGGCCGGCTGATCGACGCGGCGATCCGGATCTCGGTCGCCTCGGCCCTGCTCGCCGGCGTCTCCTACGGGATCTGGGACCTGCTCGACCAGGAGCTGGGGCGCGGCCTCGCCGCCCAGATCGTCTCCCTGGGCGTCGGCCTCGGGATCGGCGCCGCGGCCTACCTGCTCGCCGCGCGCCTGCTGCGGATCCCCGAGCTGGAGCAGATCCTGCGCCTGCTGCGACGGCGGCGAGCGGCGTAAGCGCGATGCTCGGTCCGGGTCGCTACCTGCTGGGCGTAGTCGAGCTGCTCCTGCTCGTCGGCTTCGCCGGCCTCGGGGCGGCGCGCCTCCGCGCCTGGGCGCTGCCCCGCTTCGAGGGGCCGCCGGCCTGGCTGGCGACCGGGGTGATCGGGCTGGCGCTGCTGTTGTGGTCGGCGGAGCTGCTTGGGAGCTTCGGGGCGCTGGATCCGCTGCCGCTGGTGCTGTTGCTTGGGGTCGTCGCCGCGGCGCTTTGGAGATTTGTGCCGCAGCAGCAGGGGGAGGGGGATTCTCCGCACCCTTACTTGCCAGGGAGGGTGCGGAGAATCCCCCTCCTGACCTGGGTCGCGCTACTTGTGGGTGCGGTCGCGCTCGTTTACTTCGCCTACGAGGGACGCGATCAGATCAGCTCCGGGATGACCGGGTTCGATTCGACCTGGTACCACGGGCCGTTCGCGGCGGGCTTTTTTCAGAGCGGGGACACGATGGACCTGCACTTCATCGCGCCGCAGTTCCTCGCCTGGTTCTACCCAGCGAACTCTGAGCTCGTGCATTCGGTCGGGATGCTGGCCTTCGGGCGTGACATCCTCTCGCCACTGCTCAACATCGGTTGGTTCGCGGGGTGTCTGCTGGCGGCCTGGTGCATCGGGCGGCCATACAGGGTGGCCCCATGGTCGCTGATCCTCGGGGCGGTGGCGTTGAGCGTGCCGGCGCTGTCCGATCAGGCGGGAGAAGCGAGGAACGACATCGTCGGGATCTTCTTCCTGCTCGCCGCGGTGGCGGTGGCGCTGAACGCGTGCAGGGACGAAGGCGGTGCGGGGGAGGGGCTGGGTAGGCGCAGAATGTCGGGGGGGGCGCTGGCCGTGGCCGGTCTGGCGGTAGGCCTCGCCGCCGGCACCAAGCTCAACTTCCTCCTGCCTGCTGCTGTTTTCGTGGTCGGACTGGCGGTCGTGGCGCCGAAGGGGGCTCGCTGGCGCGCTCTCTGGGTTTCGGGTCTGGCCGCGCTGACCGGCGGGGGCTACTGGTACCTGCGCAACCTCGTCCACACCGGCAGCCCGCTGCCGTGGATCGACAGCCTGGGTTTACCCGCGCCCGACCAGGCCCTGGGCGGCCGCGAAGCGCACACCGTGCTCGGCTACCTGACCGACGGCGCCGTTTGGTCGGACTGGCTCTTTCCCGGCCTCCGCGACGGTCTCTGGGTCATCTGGCCCCTGCTCGGGGTCGCCGCCCTCGCTGGTCTCCTCCTGGTCCTCCTCCCATCCCGCGGTTCCTTTGTCCTCCCAGGGAGGACAAAGGAACCGCGGGATGGAACGGGGCGGCGGAGCGAGCCCGTGCTGGCCCTCGCCGGCGTCGTTGGCCTGGCGACGGCCCTTGCCTGGCTCGTCGCTCCGACCTCCGCCTCCGGCCCCGAGGGCATGCCCCGCGGCTTCGAGTCCGGCCTCCGCTACCTCGCCCCAGCCCTCGTCCTCGGCCTCGCCCTGCTCCCAACCGCCCCGCCGATCCGCCACCGCTTAGCCGGGTGGTCGCCATTTCAACCGCGTAGCGGTAGAAATGGCGACCACCCCCTTCGGGATGGTCGGGGGTGGGTGCTCGGCGGGGTGGCGGCGCTCGTTGGTGTGGCGGCGCTCGCCGGCTACGCCTACCAGCGCCACTACCTGCAGGAGCGCTATGAGCACGTCAGCTTCTCGGTCCCCGGCCTGAACATGGCGTTCGAGTGGGCCAACGACAAGAGCGACGTGCGGATCGCCACCACCAGCACCCGCCAGTACCCGCTGTTCGGCAACGACCTCTCCAACCACGTCCAGTTCGTCGGCGAAGAAAAGCCCTACGGCGGCTTCGAGGCGCCCAGCAGCTGCCGCCGCTGGCGCGAACTGCTGAACGAGGGCGACTACGACTACGTGGTCGCCAGCCTGGACCGGTTCGAGCAGGGCAAGCCGCCGCTTCCCCCGCAGGCGGGTTGGACGGTGGCTCCCGAGACCGAAATCATCATTCAGGAGCCACCCACGGTCGTCTTCCAGCTCAATGGCCCGCTGGATCCCGACGGCTGCCCCTGAGCTGTCGACTTCCTCACCCCCGTCCGGGAGGAAGTCGACAGGCGCGGTCCTCCATACTCCTGCTCCGCCCATGGACAAGATCCGCAACTTCTCGATCATCGCCCACATCGACCACGGCAAGTCGACCCTGGCCGACCGCATCCTCGAGCTGACCGGGGCGGTCGACCCGAAGAAAATGCAGGCGCAGTTGCTCGACTCGATGGACCTCGAGCGCGAGCGCGGGATCACGATCAAGGCGCAGGCGGTGCGGGTCGAGTACAAGGCCCGCGACGGCGAGACCTACCACCTGCACCTGATCGACACGCCCGGCCACGTCGACTTCTCCTACGAGGTCTCGCGCAGCCTCGCCGCCTGCGAGGGCGCGCTGCTGGTCGTTGACGCCGCCCAGGGGGTCGAGGCGCAGACCGTCGCCAACACCTACCTGGCGATCGAGAACGGGCTGGAGCTGATCCCGGTGATCAACAAGGTCGACCTGCCCGGGGCTGAGCCGGAGCGGGTCGCGCAGGAGATCGCCGACCTGCTCGGCGGCGACCCCGAGGAAGCGCTGCCGATCTCGGCCAAGACCGGGGTCGGGGTGGAAGCGGTGCTGGAGGCGATCGTCGAGCGGATCCCGCCGCCCCAGGGCAAGCCCGAGGCGCCGACCCGGGCGCTGATCTTCGACTCCGAGTTCGACCAGTACCGCGGCGTGATCGCCTACGTGCGGATGGTCGACGGCTCCTTCCGCAAGGGTCAGCAGATCCTCGCGATGCAGAACGGGACCGAAGCCGACATCGACGACATCGGCTTCTTCCGGCCGGCGATGACCGCGGTCGCGGGAATGGAGGCCGGCGACGTCGGCTATCTGATCACCGGGATCAAGGACGTGACCAAGCTGCGGGTCGGCGACACCCTGACCAGCCCCGACAACCGCGCCTCCGAGGCGCTCGAGGGCTACCGCGAGGTGCGGCCGATGGTCTTCTGCGGCCTCTTTCCGATCGACACCGACCGCTACGAGGACCTGCGCGAAGCGCTCGAGAAGCTGGCCCTGAACGACGCCGCGCTCTCCTGGGAGCCGGAGACCTCGGAGGCGCTCGGGTTCGGCTTCCGGGTCGGCTTCCTCGGCCTCCTGCACATGGAGATCGTGCGCGAGCGTCTGGAGCGCGAGTACGACCTCGACCTGCTGGCGACGACCCCGAACGTGCGCTACGTCGTCCACCTGACCAACGGCGAGGAGGTCGAGGTCCGCAGCCCGACCGAGCTGCCCGACCCGGGGACGATCGAGTCGATCGAAGAGCCCTTCATCCGGGCCACGATCATCTGCCCGAAAGAGCAGGTCGGCGCGGTGATGGAGCTCTGCCAGCAGCGTCGCGGCACCCACGTCGACATGCACTATCTGAGCCCCCAGCGGGTGCAGATCCGCTACGATCTGCCGCTGGCCGAAATCGTCCTCGACTTCTTCGACCTCCTGAAGTCCTCGACCCGCGGCTACGCCTCGCTCGACTACGAACCGATCGGCAACCGGCCCTCCGACCTGGTCAAAGTCGACATCCTCCTGGCCGGCGAGAAGGTCGACGCGCTCTCGATCATCGTCTTCCGCGAATTCGCCTACGACCAGGGCAAGCGCTTGGTCGGGCGGCTGAAGAAAACGATTCCGCGCCAGCTCTTCGACGTGCCGGTTCAGGCCGCGGTCGGCTCCAACATCCTCGCCCGCGAGACGGTCAAGGCGCTGCGCAAGGACGTCACCGCGAAGCTCTACGGCGGCGACGTCACCCGCAAGCAGAAGCTCCTCAAGAAGCAGAAAAAAGGCAAGAAACGGATGAAGGCCGTGGGCCGGGTCGAAGTGCCCCAGGAGGCCTTCCTCGCGGTCCTGGAGATCGACGAGTAACTACACCGATCGGTGAATGGATAGGGTTTGGCCAGCCAGCCAAATCCAGGGAGCAAGGGATGCCGATCAAGACTGACGCAGTGGGGAAGGAATGGCCTGCCGTCACCTATCAGGTGGGGCGGGAGAAGATCAAGGAGTACGCGGCCGCGCTGGGGATCGACAACCCCGTGCACTTCGATGTCGGCGCCGCCCGCGAGGCGGGCTTCCGCGACGTCGTCGCGCCGCCAATGTTCGCCGTCGTCTACAGCGGCCCGGCCCTGGGCCCGGTGCTATTCGACCCCGAGGTCGAGATGAACTTCGCGGCGATGGTCCACGGCGGCCAGGTCTTCGAGTGGGGCGAGCCGGTCTGCTCGGGAGATGAGATCTCGACCGTGCCGAAATGCCTCTCGATCGAGGAGAAAGGCGGCAAAGGCTTTTACGTCTTCGAGACCGTTTCCACCAACCAGGACGGCGCCGAGGTCGTGCGCGGCACCTGGACCAACATCGTCAGGGGGGTCTGAGATGAGCGATCTGAACGTGGGCGACGCGGTTCCCGAGCTGAAGGTGACCCCGGACAAGTACCTGCCGCACCGCTACGCGGGCGCCTCCGGTGACTTCAACCCGATCCACATCGACGACGAGTTCGCGAAAATGGTCGGGCTGCCGCGCAACATCCTCCACGGCCTCTACTCGATGGGCCTGGTCGCGAAAGCCAACGCGGCCCTCGCCGGTGGCGACCCGCGAGCGCTGAAACGGCTCTCGGTCCAGTTCCGCGGGATGGGCATGCCCGAGCAGGAGATCGTCGTCTCCGGCACGGTCAAATCGGTCGACGGCGACCGCGTGGTGATCGACACCGTGGCCGCCCAGGGCGAGACCCAGATCATCAAGAACGCCGAGGCTGAACTCGAGCTTTAGGGGCCGGGAAGGTCGGGTACCCTACTCGCTCACCCACTCGCAGGGTGCCCGCCCTCCCCGGCCGCGTGACCTGATTTCTAAGATGTAGCGGTGCTCTCGCCGCGACAAGAGCTAATCCTGCGCTTGGTAGTCGACGCCTACCTGGCCTCGGCGCGCCCGGTGCCCTCGAAGGAGATCGCCGACGCGCCCGAGGTCGAGTGGGGTCCCTCGACCGTGCGCGCCGAGCTGGCGGCGCTGGAGGCGGCCGGCTACCTGACCCACCCGCACACCTCGGCCGGCCGTGTGCCGACCGACTCTGGCTACCGCCGCTACGTCGACCTGATGCTCGAATCCGACGCGGTGCCGCCGGCGGCGCGGGTCGAGCTCGAGCTCTCGCGGCTGCGCCGCGAGGTCGACGAGGCGATGCGGGAGACGACCGCGGCGCTGGCCGAAGTCACCGACCTGGTGGCGATGGCGACCGCGCCCCAGCAGAGCCTGGCGGCGACGATCCACCGGGTCGAGGTCCTGCAACTGACCCCGAACAAGGTCGTGGTGATCGCGATTGCCTCGACCGGGGACGTCGCCCGTCGCGTCTTCGAGTTCGGCTCGGCCGTCGACCCCGGCCTCGTCGCCTGGGCCTCCAGCTACCTGAACGAGCAGCTCAGCGGGCTCGGGGTCGGCGCGCGGATGATCGCCACCCGGCTCAGCGATCCCGGCCTCGGCCCGGTCGAGGCCGAGTTCATCGGCACACTCGGCGCTGCCTTCACCGAGCTCGAGACCTCCTCCGCCACCGATCTCTACATGGACGGGACCTCGCGCCTGCTCTCCGATGCCCACCTTGCCGACCTGCCGCGCGCCGACCAGCTGATGACCGCGCTGGAGCGCCGCGCCGACGTCTTGGCGATGCTGCGCTCCTCGCTCGCCGAGCGCTCGGTCTTCCTCTGGATCGGAGCCGAGAACCCGCAGCCGGAGCTGCGCTCGGTCAGCGTCGTCGGGGCGAACTACGGGCTCGGGCACCGCAACCTCGGCGCGGTCGGCGTGGTCGGCCCGCTGCGGATGGACTACGCGACCGCGATCGCCTCGGTCCGGGTCGCCGCGCGTGAGCTCTCCCGTTACTTCGAGACCGTCTACGACGGCTAGCCTGACACCCCACCGATGCCCCGCGACTACTACGAGGTTCTCGGCGTCCCCCGCGACGCGGGCGAGGCCGAGATCAAGAAGGCCTTCCGCGGCCTCGCCCGCGAGCTGCACCCCGACGTCAACGGGCACGACCCGGAGGCCGAAGCGAAGTTCAAAGAGGCGGCCGAGGCCTACGAGGTGCTCTCCGACGCCGAGCGGCGCCGCACCTACGACAGCTACGGGCACGAGGGCCTGCGCTCCGGCGGCTTCGACCCGCGGGCCAGCAACTTCGGCTCGATCGACGACATCTTCCAGGCCTTCTTCGGCGGTGCCCAGGGGTTCGGGTTCGGCGGCGGCCCGCGCGGGCCGATGGCCGGCGCCGACATCGCCCTCGCGGTCGAGATCGAGCTCGCCGACGTCGCCACCGGGGTGCGCCGCGAGCTCCGCTACGACGCGGTCGGCGCCTGCGAGCACTGCCACGGCAACGGCGCCGAGCCGGGCACGCCGATCTCCACCTGCGAACGCTGCGGCGGCGCCGGCCAGCTGCGCTCGGTCTCCCAGACGCCCTTCGGTCAGATGGTCCGCGCCGTCACCTGCGACGTCTGCCACGGCGACGGCAAAGTCGCCGAGACGCCCTGCGAGGTCTGCGGCGGCAACGGCCGCACGCCCGGCGAGCGGGTGCGCGAGGTCGAGATCCCGGCCGGGATCGAAGCCGGTCAGCGGCTGCGCGTCCAGGGGGCGGGCCATGCCGGCGAACCCGGCGCTCCCGCCGGCGACCTCTACGTCGAGGTCGACGTCACCCCCGACGAGCGCTTCCAGCGCGACGGCACCGACCTGATCAGCGTCGTCTCGATCCCCGCCACCGAGGCGATGCTGGGCACCGCGGTGACCGTGCCGACCCTCGACGGCGAGCAGGAGATTGAGGTCGCCGCCGGCACCCAGCCCGGCCACGAGGAGGTCCTGCGGGGGGCCGGGCTGCCGCAGCTCGGCGGCCGCAAGCGCGGCAACCAGCGGGTCGTCTTCGAGGTGATCGTTCCGACCAACCTCAGCGAGGAGCAGCGGGAGACGGTCGAGCGGCTCGATGGCTCGCTGAGCGCCGAGAACCTCGAGCCCCAGCACGGCGAGGGCCTGTTCAGCCGCGTCCGCCGCGCCTTCGGGTGACGAGGGCCGCTTGATCCGCCTCGCGGTCCGCTGCTCACCCGAGCTGGCGGAGCTGGTCCTGGCCGAGCTGACCGTGCTGGCCCCGAACGGGGTCGAGGAGGAGCGCGGCCCCGGCTACGTCGAGTACGCGGTCTACGGCGGCGAGGGGGAGCTGCCTGACCTCGGTGAGCTTGACGCGGTCGTGGGGAAGGGGCGGATCGAGGTCAGCTCGACCGAGATCCCCGACGACTGGGCCGATCGCTGGCGCGACTTCCACAAGCCGCTCCTGGTCGGCGGCCGGCTCTGGCTGCGCCCCTCCTGGGAGCCGCCGCGCGAGGGAGCCATCGACCTGATTGTCGATCCCGGCCAGGCCTTCGGCACCGGCGCCCACCCAACCACCCGCCTCTGCCTCGAGTACCTCCTCGAGCTCGCCGCCGCCAACGAAGCCACCGGCCCCCTCACCGACCTGGGCTGTGGCTCCGGCATCTTGGCGATAGCCGCCTCGAAGCTCGGCTGGGACCCCGTCAGCGGCTACGACCACGAGCAACCAGCTCTGGAGGCGTCAGCCGCCAATGCGTCCGTCAATGGAACCCAGCTCACCTTGGGCCAGATGAACCTCCGCGAAGCCCTGCCCCCGCTGGGCCCCACGGTCGTCGCCAACATGACCTCGCCGATCTTGAAGGCAGTAGCCGCGCAGCTGAGCGCCGACGAGGGGAATCGGGTGTCCCGCAGGAACCTCCAACCAGTGACGGAGGGACACCCGATTCCCCTCACCACCCTCATCTGCTCGGGAATCCTGCCCCCCGAGCTCGACGAGGTCTCCGCTGCCTTCGCCCGCGCCGGCCTAACGGAGTCAGACCGCCGTCAGGAGGGCGACTGGGCCGCGCTTTTGCTCCGTCGCCGGTGAGATATAGGGTTTCCGCGATGCCTTTCGGTTCGATCATCAGCGCCGACTACAAGATCGCGTTGTTCCTGCACGTGCTGGCCGTCGTCCTGGCCTTCGGCCCGACCTTCGGCTACGGGATCGCCTTCTCGGTGCTGCCGAAATACCCCCAGTCCGCCCCCGGGATCCTCGCCGGGATCCAGAAGATCGACCGCTATCTGGTCAACCCGGGGATGATCGTCGTGCTGCTCGCCGGGATCTACCTGATGATCGCCAGCGACGACGTCTGGAAGGGCGACGAGGCGTTCATCATCGTCGGCTTCCTCGCGATCATCGCCCTCTTCGGCCTTCAGCACGCCTACTTCCAGCCACGGACCCGCCGGTCGATCGAGATGGCCGATCGCGACCTCAAAGCCAACGGGACGCTGAGCGAGGAGTTCGCCACGTTCGGCCAGCAGACCGGCCAGGTCGGCGGGATCGCCGGCCTGATCGTCGTCGTGACGATCTTCTTCATGACGTACAAGCCCTTTCTGTGAGCGACGCATCGCCCCCCGTGGCGATGTTCGACTCCGGCGTCGGCGGCCTCACGGTCCTGCACGAGTGCCTGGTCTCGCTGCCCCAGGAGGACTTCCTCTACCTCGGCGACACCGAGTGGTTCCCCTACGGCAGCCGTGACCCCGAGCGCCTGCGCGCCCGCATCGCCCGGATCGCCGAATTGCTCCTGGAGCGCGGCGCGAAGCTGCTGGTGATCGCCTGCAACACCGCCACCGCGGTCGGCGAGGAGACCGCCCGCGAGGTCGCCGCCGCGAGCGGGGTGGAGGTCGTCTCGGTCGTCTACCCGCAGGCCGAGATCGCCGCCGCGATCACTGCCAACGGCCGGGTCGGCGTGCTGGCGACCCCGAACACGGTGGCGAGCGGCTCCTACCGGCGCGCGCTCGAAGCCCAGGGCCGCGGCCTCGACGTGATCGAGGTCGAGGCGCCGGAGCTGGCGCCGTTCATCCAGGACGGCTCGCTCTTCGACGAGGAGACGATGGAGATGGCCCGCACCTACTGCCGGCCGCTGAAGCAGGCCGATGTCGATACCCTGATCCTCGGCTGCACCCACTACCCGCTGGTCTCGCCGATGCTGCAGCGGATCCTTGGCCGCGACGTCCGCCTCGTCGCCGGCGGCCACGCGGTCGCCGCCGCCGTCCAGCGCACCCTGGGGGCTGCCGGTACGGCTCGCCCGGCCGACGGCCCCGAGGGCGCCTACGACTTCCTCTGCAGCGGCGACGCCGCCGCCTTCCGCGAGGTCGGCACTCGTTTCCTGCAGATGCCCCTGGGCGAGGTCGAGCGGATCGAGATCGACGCCGTCACCGACTCGCGCGCCTGACGGCGCCAAAAAGTCACGTTCTGCGCACCACCTGTGCGATCTGACCCGTCAAGGTCAGTCCATGCCCGTTCTGACCGCCGGCAATACCGTATACACTCGCCCCGTGGCCAAGGTGATGATCTCCATTCCCGACGACCTCTTGCAACGGGTCGACTTTCACGTCAAGACTGGAGGTGAGACGCGAAGCGGCTTCCTGCAGCGGCTCGCCGAAGCCGAGCTTGAGTCGTCCGAAGCTGCCAATCGCGCCGAGGCTCGACGCCTCTTCGATCTGATCAAGGCCGAATTTCGCGATGACGAGCCTCACTTCGACGCGGCTCAGCTGATCCGCGAAGACCGCGACTCGCGTTGAGCCTGTTGATCGACGCGAGCATCTGGGTGAGTCTGGTCGACGCCGAGGATCGCTTCTTCGCGGACGCGAAGAAGCTGCTGATCGACGCTGACGCCTCGCTGGCCGCGCTCGACTTGACTTACTTCGAGATCGCCAATGCGGTCGGGGTGAAGAAGCGCCAGCCCGAGCGAGCCCGGTTGCTGACCGACCTGGTCGCGACCCGCTGTGGGGATCGAATCGTCCGGGTCGATCCCGCCCTCGTCGAGGCCTCGGTCCAGTTGGCCGCCGAGCATGGCCTCAGCGCCTACGACGCCGCTTACGTCGCCGCGGCCCGGCGCCACGGCTGGCAGCTGGTCAGCATCGACCAGCGCGACCTCGTCTCCAAGGGGCTCGCGGTCACGCCTGACGCCGCCCTCTACCCTTAAGGCGCATGAGCGTTCTCGAACAGGTCCAGGACGACGTCAGGACGGCGATGAAAGCGCGCGATCGCGATCGCGCCGCCGCCCTGCGCCTGGTCGTCGACGTGCTCCAGCAGGACGCGAAGTTGGGCAAGGGCGACGAGGTCGCGGTGCTGCAGCGCGAGCGCAAGAAGCGGGTCGAGGCGGCCGAGGCCTACGAGAACGCCGGGCGGGCCGAGCAGGCCGCGACCGAGCGCTTCGAGGCGGAGCTGATCGAGAACTACCTGCCCCAGCAACTCTCCGACGAGGAGCTGGCGGCGCTGGTCGAGGAGGCCGTGGCCGAGACCGGCGCCAGCGAGCAGAAGCAGATGGGCCAGGTGATGTCGGCGCTGATGCCGAAGGTCGGCGGTCGTGCCGACGGCAAGCGGGTCAGCGCCGCGGTGCGGCAGAAGCTGGGTGCCTGAAGCCTTGGCCCGTAGGCAGCTGACCCTCGACAACACGGTCGCCGCCGAGCTCGCCGGCTCCGAGGACTCGATCCTGCGCGAGCTGCGTGGCAAGCTCGACGCCAGCGTGCACCTGCGCGGCAACGTGCTCACCCTCGAGGGCGAGCCGGCCGACGTCGAGCAGGCCGCGACCGTGGTCGACGAGATGGTCGAGCTGATCGAGCAGGGCCACGACGTCGCCCCGGGGACGATCGAAGCCGTGACCGGCGCGCTCGACGCCGAAGAGAACCCGGCGGAGATCCTCGACGACGTCGTCTGGCGTCACCGCAACACCAAAGTCGCGCCGAAGACGCTGAACCAGAAACGTTACGTCGACTCCATCCGCCGCAACACGATCACCTTCGGGATCGGCCCGGCCGGCACCGGCAAGACCTTCCTCGCGGTAGCGATGGCGGCCGCGGCGCTGACCGAACGCAAGGTCCAGCGGATCATCCTCACCCGGCCGGCGGTCGAGGCCGGGGAGCGGCTCGGCTTCCTGCCCGGCGACCTGCAGGCCAAGGTCGACCCCTACCTGCGGCCGCTGTTCGACGCCCTCTACGACATGCTCGACCCCGACCGCGTCAACGGCTACTTCGAACGCAACGTGATCGAGGTCGCGCCGCTGGCTTTCATGCGCGGCCGCGCGCAACCGCTGACGAGTCGGGTGATGACTCCGGACGGGTTCCGCCCGATCGGAGAGCTTCGGGTCGGCGACCTGGTGATCGGCTCGGATGGACGGCCGACTCCGGTGCTCGGCGTGTTTCCGCAGGGCCGCAAGCAGGTGTTTTGCCTTCGGGCTCAGGATGGAGCGTCGACGCTCTGCTGCGCGGAGCACCTGTGGCATGTGTTTACGGCATCGGACCGTCGCCGCGGTCGCCCAGGTCGCGTGCTTGAGACCCGCGAGATGCTCGGCCAGTTGAGAACTGCGCATCAGCGCCGTTATGAGCTGCCGCTGCTCAGCGCTCCCGTCGAGTTGCCGGCTCGCGACGTGCCACTGGACCCTTATGCCCTGGGTCTGCTGCTCGGCGACGGTTGCATCACCGGCACCACGACCCCTACCTTCGCGACCGCTGACCCGGAGCTCGCCGATGCGCTCGAGAGTCGGCTCCCCGGGATCGAACTGCGCCGCAAGGGCGAATTCGACTACGTGCTCCGGCACACCGCCGGGCAGCGAGGCGGAGTGATCCTGGGCAATCCGGTAACGCTCGCGCTGCGTGAGCTGGAGCTCCTGGGGACCCGGTCCTCAACGAAGTTCGTGCCGGACGTTTACCTCCACAACGAGCCTTCTGTGCGCCTTGCGGTTCTTCAGGGCCTGCTCGACAGCGATGGGGGGCCGGTGACCCAGCGGGACCGCAGTTGCCGAATTCAATACGGAACCTGCTCGCCGCGCCTCAGGGACGACGTTGCCTTTCTGGTCCGGTCGCTCGGAGGGGTCGCCTATGCACGGCGCCGAATCGCGGAGGGTTGGCCGCCGGGCATCGCGAAGGGGCGGCCGGTGCATCACCGTTCCGACTCTTTCGTAATGGATCTGCGACTGCCGCCCGAGCTTGAGCCGTTCCGCCTCGAGCGCAAGCGGCATGCCTATCGGCGTGACGGAGGGGGTCGGCCGCTGCGCTTCATCGACTCGATCGAGCCAGCCGGCGAAGCCGAGACGGTTTGCATCCAGGTCGGCGCTGCCGATTCCCTCTACGTGACGGACGACTTCCTCGTCACCCACAACACCCTCAACGACTCGTTCGTGATCCTCGACGAGGCCCAGAACACGAGCCCCGAGCAGATGAAGATGTTCCTCACCCGGCTCGGCTTCAACTCGCGCATGGTGGTCACCGGCGACGTCACCCAGATCGACCTGCCGACCGATCAGCGCTCGGGGCTGATCGCGGTCCGCGACATCCTCGACCGGATCCAGGAAATCGAGTTCGTCGAGTTCGGCGGCGAGGACGTGGTCCGCCACAAACTGGTCCAGCGGATCGTCGCCGCCTACGACAAACAGCCTTGAGCCTGGATCTCTCCGACGTCCCAGACGATCTGCGCGAGGCGGTCGCGGCGGCGCTGGCGGCGGTCGGGGTGCGGGACGGCCACCTCGCGGTCGAGATCGTCAACGCCGAGCGGATCCGGGAGCTGAACCGCGAGCACCGCGGCAGGGACGCCCCTACCGACGTGCTCGCGTTCCCGATCGACGAACTCGGCCCCAGCGCCGGCCCGCGCGAGCTCGGCGACGTCGCGATCTGCCCCGAGCACTGCAGCGACGTGACCGAAGCCGCCGTCCACGGCGTCCTCCACCTCTGCGGCTACGACCACGAGACCGACGCCGGCGAGATGCTCCAACTTCAGGCCCAGGTACTTGAATCGCGGTCCCCGGACGCGGAGGCTCGGTCGGGAGATCGCCGGTCGTGATGAGCCCGACCGAGCCGGAGCAGAGGAGACCGCGATCAGGGTTCGTCGGGCTCGCCGGGCGGCCGAACGTCGGCAAGTCGACCCTGGTCAACGCCCTGGTCGGCTCCCACGTCGCGATCGTCTCGATGCGCCCGCAGACGACGCGGCGGGCGATCCGCGGCGTCGCCACCGACACCGAGGCAGAACGCCAGCTGGTCCTCGTCGACCTGCCCGGGGTGCAGCGCCCCCGCGACGAGATGACCGAGCGGATGCAGCAGCGGGTCGAGCGCGAGCTCGCCGACTCCGACGTCGCCCTGCTGGTCGTCAACGGCGAGGAGGGCGTCGGCGCCGGGGACCGCTTCATCGCCCGTTCCCTGCTCGCCGCCGGGCCGGAGATCCCGGTCATCTGCGCGGTCAACAAGGCCGACCGGATCGGGCCGAACGAGATGGTGCCGGCCCTGGCCGACGCCGCCAACCTGCAGGGCGTCGACGAGGTCTTCCCGATCAGCGCCCGCTCCGGCGACGGGCTGCCGGAGCTCCTGGCCCGGCTCGGCGAGCTGGTCCCGGAGGGGCCCTACATGTACCCGCCGGAGGACCGCAGCGACCAGTCGAGCGAGCTGCTGCTGGCCGAGCTGATCCGCGAGCAGGTGCTGAACCGGACCCGGCAGGAGATCCCGCACTCGGTCGAGGTCAAGGTCGGCGAGGTCCTCCCGCGCGAGGACGGCCTGGTCACCGTGGAGGCCGAGATCTGGGCCGAGACCGAGTCCCAGAAGGGGATCCTGATCGGCAAGGGCGGGACCAAGATCGGCGAGATCGGAACCGCCGCCCGGCGCTCCCTGGAGCGTGAGCTGGGGGCCCAGGTCCACCTCGACCTGCAGGTGCGGGTGCGCCGCCACTGGCGCCGGGACGAGGATCTCCTGGATCGCCTCGGCATCGAGTAGCGCCGGGCGCCCTTTACGATTGCCCGATGTTCGGTGAAATCGAATTCGACCAGCGGGGGCTGGCCCCCTGCGTCGTCCAGGACTTCGCGACCGGCGAGGTGCTGATGCTCGCCTACGTCAGCTCGGAGTCGCTGGAAATGACGCTCGAGAGCGGCGAACTGCATTTCCACAGCCGCTCCCGCGACCAGATCTGGAAGAAAGGCGAAACCTCGGGCAACTTCATGCGCCTGCGCCAGCTGCGCTACGACTGCGACGGCGATGCCCTCGTCGCCCTGGTCGACCCCGCCGGGCCGGCCTGCCACACCGGAGAGCGCAGCTGCTTCTACCGCGAGGTCCTGGGCTCCGCCTCGGCCCGCAAGGACGCGCCGCCGGCCCCCGGCGAGCCCTTCCCGGTCAGCTACGAAGCCTTGACCGACCTCGAGCGCACCCTGCGCAGCCGCTCGCTCGAACGCCCGGAGGGCAGCTACACGGTGAAACTGCTCGACGACCGCGAGCTGATCGGCGCCAAGGTCGAGGAGGAGGCCGAGGAGGTAATCCGCGCGGCCCGCGAGGAGACCGACGAGCGGGTCGCCGAAGAGGCGGCCGACCTGCTCTACCACCTCAGCGTGCTGCTGGTCAGCCGCGGGGTCCCGCAGTCGGCGGTGATGGAAGTGCTGAATGGCCGTCGCCGCTAGTCAGATGGGCGAGCTGCGGCTCGAGCCGAGTCTCGAGCAGGCGCGCGTGCTGGCCCGCGAGGGCAACGTGGTCCCGGTCCGGGCCCGCTTCGTCGACGACTGCGAGACGCCGGTCTCCGCCTTCCTGAAGCTGCGCGAGGGCGAGCCGGAGGGGGCGCCGTGCTTCCTCCTGGAGTCGGCCGAGCAGGGCCAGGTCGGCCGCTACTCGTTCGTCGGCCTGCGGCCGCGCGCGACCCTGCGCTGGAGCGAAGGGACGCTGAGCGAGTGGAGCGGGGAGGAGGCCGCCGCCGGCGCGCCGCCGAGCCGCAGCGAGCCCGCGCCGGATCCCTACGCCGCCGCCGCGGCCCGCCTCGCCGAGTACGCCCCGGCCCCGGTCGAGGGGCTGCCGCCGTTCGTCGGCGGCGCCGTCGGCTTCTTCGGCTACGACCTCGTGCGCACGGTCGAGCCGCTCGGCGAGCCCAACCCGGACCCCGTCGGGCTGCCCGACATGGCGCTCATGCTGTCCGACGTGCTCGTCGTCTTCGACCACCTCAAGCACACGATCAGCGTGCTCGTCAACGTCTACGCCGACGACGGCCACGGCGACCTCGCGCGCTCCTACGCCGATGCCGTCGCGACGATCCGCCGGGCGCGCGAGCTGCTCGCCGGGCCGGTGCCGCACGTCGAGCCGACGCCGCCGCGACCGCGGCCGGAGTTCCGCTCGAACATGACGCGTGACCGGTTCGAGTCCAACGTCGCGCGGATCGTCGAGTACATCCGCGCCGGCGACGCCTACCAGGTCGTCCCGTCGCAGCGCTGGTCGGCCGAGCTCGACGTCGACCCGTTCTCGGTCTACCGCGGGCTGCGCGTCGTCAACCCGAGCCCGTACATGTACTTCCTGGACTTCATCGACCTCCAGGTCGCGGGCGCGAGCCCGGAGCCGGTCCTGACCGTCACCGGCCGCCACGTCTCGACGCGGCCGATCGCCGGCACGCGCCCGCGCGGCGCGACCGTCGCCGACGACGCGCGCATCGCCGAGGAGCTGCTCGCCGACGAGAAGGAGCGCGCCGAGCACGTGATGCTCGTCGACCTCGGCC
>Ga0081539_10003960_pt1 | contig 17145 bp, 13 predicted proteins | sample TabmetS4T2R2_FD_71023 | JGI IMG/M metagenome (GOLD analysis project Ga0081539, IMG submission 71023) | Tabebuia heterophylla rhizosphere microbial communities from the University of Puerto Rico - S4T2R2 | ecosystem: Host-associated > Plants > Roots > Rhizosphere ...
TGTCACCCTAACGACTTCTTCGATCGTCGTTTTGCCCTCGAGAACGCGCCGCCAGCCGTCTTGGCGCAAGGTCTGCATCCCCTGGGTAATAGCGCATTGCTTCAGTTCGCCACCGTCGGCCTTTTTCATGATCAGCCGCTTGAGCGGCTCGGTGACGAGGCAGATTTCATAAATCGCCAGCCGGCCCTGGTAACCGGTCTGGCGACAATTTTCGCAGCCCGCGCCGCGCTGGAAAGTCGTGCCTTTGTCGAGCGGGAAACCGATTTCCTCCAGGTATTCTCTCGGGTACTCGACTGCGTCGACGCAATCGGGACAAATCGTGCGAACGAGGCGCTGAGCGAGAAACGCTTTCACGACCGAAGCGAGAAGGAACGGCTCGACGTCCATGTCAATGAGACGGGTAATCCCGCCGACGGCGTCGTTCGTGTGCAGGGTGCTGAAGACGAGGTGACCGGTCATGGCCGCGCGGATGGCGATGTCGGCCGTCTCGACGTCGCGAATCTCTCCCACCATGACGACGTTCGGGTCCTGGCGCAGGATGTGGCGCAAACCCTTGGCGAAGGTGAGATCGATTTCCGGTTTCACATCAATCTGCGAAACCCCGGGGAGGCGATACTCGACCGGTTCCTCGATCGTAATGATGCGGCGCTGGACGGAGTTGATGCTGCTGAGAAAACAGTAAAGAGAAGTCGATTTGCCCGAGCCGGTCGGTCCGGTCACGAGAATGATTCCGTTAGGCTGAGCGAGGAGCGACTTCATCATCCGGGTATGCTCCGGGCTCAGGTCGAGCCGCTCGAAACCGAACGCCTGCTGCTGGTCGCGGCTGAGCAAACGCAGGCTGATCGATTCGCCGTTCACGGTCGGGATGGTGGAAACGCGGACGTCGATTTTTTGATCGGCGCTTTCGAGGTTGATCCTGCCATCCTGCGGGAGTCGACGCTCGGCGATGTCCATGTGCGCCATCACCTTGAGGCGCGAGATAATGGCCGATTGCAGGAGGCGCAACTGGGGCGGGACGGCGACCTCGTGCAGGATGCCGTCGATCCGGTAACGAATGCGGAGATCGTTCTCGAGCGGCTCGACATGAATATCGGTCGCGCGTTCGTGGATCGCTTCGCGGATGATCTGGTTGACGAACTTGACCACCGAAGCTTCCGGATCATCCGCGTTCAAGTCGGTGCTTGTCTCGATGTCCTGGAGCGCTTCGAAAGAGCGATTGGTCTTGAGGATTTCGTCGAAGGTTTCGGCGCCGACCCCGTAGAGAGTTTTCATGGCCCGGAGAATCTGGGCGCGCGGAGCAAGGACCCACTCGGCCGGGCGGTCGAGAAGCTGCGAGGCGAGCTGGCGGCCAATCGAGTTGAAGAGGTCATAAGTCGCGAGCACGATCGACTTCTCTTTGATCTCGATGGGCAAGATGTGGTGCTGGAAAACAAACCGGCTCGGCAGGACAGAGAGAGTGGCGCGCTCGATCCGTTTCGAATCAACCGTCACCACCGGGACCTTGAAAAACTGGCCGATGGCATGAAGGAATTTCGTCTCATCCACCTTGCCGGAGTTGAGGACTTCCTCGGTCCAGGAACTGCCGTTGAGATTGGCGGTGAGGGCGGCCGCTTCCTCGCTGCTCGAGACGCCGCTGGCGAGAAGAATGTTGGTCAGAGATTTGTTCAGCGCCGGACTCATTTTAACTCTAAGGAAGGTGCAGCGCCCGGCGAACCCCGAGAGTCAGCGTTCCGGTAACCACCAGGGAGTGGTTTTTTTCCATATGAACAATCGCCTCCGCGACCGCCGGGGAAAATATCCCGTCGATCGGGCCGCAATAGTAGCCATTATTGCGGAGAGCAATCTGAAGCGCCCCGACATAAGCCGGGTCCTTAATCAGAGCGTTGCCCGATTTGAAATAGTAAGCGAGGCGGGTGCGATGACGTGGTGCGAGATCAGTCGGGTTGAGTTGTGGCATCTGATGGAGGAGCCCATATTCGTCGCGCTGGGATAGGGGATCCTGGAATGGATCATAGAAGAAAAAGAGCGGATCGTTCTGTGCCAGACAAGAAACCGTCGGGAGCACAGTGAGAAGAGCCAGCAAAATAAGAGACAGGCGGCGGCTCATGAATCGGCGATCTATCATTTGGTCGGTGGAAGGTCAGGCGGAGGCAACTGTTTGCCATCGATGACTGGTGGACAATCCGGGCAGTCGTCCTGTTCAAGTTCCGGACCGAAGTGAGTGCGATCTTCCGTCTTCTGCCGCAGCCGATACATGTCTAGCTTGGTCAGGGTCACCTCCGGTCGCATCAGGATGATTAACTCCGTGCGCTCTTTTGTTTTGTTGGTGTCGGCAAAGAGTGCGCCGATCACTGGCAGACGATCGAGAATCGGAAAACCGGTCCGGGCTCGTGTCTGATTGTCTTGAATCAGCCCGCCGAGGACAACGGTGGAGCCATTTGGCGCGCTGACGGTGGTTCGGACATAGCGGGTCGCAATGTTTGGAATGTTGTTGTTATCGATCCGGGTGGTGCCGGCCACGCTGTCGACTTTTTGCAGAATATCGAGGGAGACTTCGTTGGTCGAGTTAATGAGCGGCACGACCTCGAGTTGGAGCGCAACCTTTTTGAACTCAATGTTCGACTGCTGCGAGATGCCGCTGCCAATAATCGTGGTCGTTGTCGGCGAACTGATTGTGCTCACCGGGACCGGAATCTCTGTTCCCGACGCGATGATCGCTTTCTTGTTGTTGCTGGTAAAGACGGTCGGGCGGGAAATGGTGCGAAAGCGCCCGGTTGAATCGAGCGCCTTCACGATCAAGGAAAGCGTGTTCCCAAAGGCGACATAGGCGGTCGCCTGCCCGCCCGGCAACGTGGAAAATGCCGGATACGTAATCAGACTGGCGGGATCAATGATCGGCGCTCCGGTATAAGTGGCCGCTCCGCCCACTCCAACGTCGTGGCCGAGATTGTTCTTCTTGAACTGTAAGAGATAGTCGACGCCGAACTCTTCGTTTGTGTTCAAGCGCAGCTCTCCAATGACGGTGCTGAGTGAGACCTGCGGCGCTTTCACGTCCATCTCGCCGATCACCTTGCCAATCTTGACTGTATCCTCGCGATTCCCCAGCACGATGATCGTGTTTGCCCGCGCGTCGGCGATCAGCTTCGTGTTTCCTACGACCACCGCTTGCGGCGCGGTATCGACTGGTTCGGTGGAGAGTCCTTCGCTCACCTGGAGCGCGCCTTCCGTCCCGGTGCCCGTGGTGCTGCTTGAGGTGTTGTTGAAAAGATTGCTCGGGCTGGGCTGGGTGCGTGGGTTGCGCTGATTGGGTTGTGTCGCGCCCTGCTGACTTTCCTCCCCCGGAGCGCTCAGGACCTGGACGAGAACCGGCAGAACGTCGTTCGCCGAGACATAGCGGAGCGGATAAACCATCGGCTTGCCAAACTCGACGTTGGCATCGTACTCCGCGATCAACTTCTCGATAAAGGGCAAATTGATCGGTCGGGTAATGACATGGATGCGGTTCGTCCGGACATCCGCCTCGATCTTGATCTTGCCGACGATGAGCGATTCCTCCGAGAGAACTGCTCCCTCATCCTCCTGCCCACCCTGGTTGGGCGGGACAACTCCGCGGACCCGTCGGATGGCGCCGGGTGTGGTTTGTTGGTCGCTCTTCTCGAGCAAGTCTTTGAGCATCTCGACCACCTTTTGGGCGTCGGCACGCTCCAGTTTGATGAACTTGCTTGTCACCTCCGCGGGGGCGACGTCGATCTGCTCGACCATTCGCACCAGTTTGCGCAGCACATCCGCGCTCTGGGTAACCAGCAGCGCATTCGATTTTGGCAAAGCGAGGATCGGCGCCTGGCCGCCGATCCCGGCGAGATATTGCGAAAGGACCTGCTGCAACTCCGTCGGATCGGCATACGCCAGGCGGAAAAGATAACTGATCACCTTTGCCCCCGGTGGGATGTCGGCCGGATCGGAAACGATCGGCACCGGCGCGGCCCGCGGATTTTTGTTCACGCCGACGACTTCGACGATGTCGCCATCGGCCGGGACCAGGGAATAACCGTTGAGGGCGAGATTCATTTCGATGATCCGGATCGCTTCCTCCCGCGGGACTGGCTTGGGCAGGAAAATGTTCACCTTGCCCTGGACGTTGTTGTCGATCACCAGCTTCTTGTTCGTCAGGTTTTCGTAAAGATGCAGAACGTCGAGGACGTCGCTGTTTGGATACTGCATCGTTACCAGGTCGCGCGCACTGCCGGCAGCCCCCGGGGGGATAAGCGGACTCGGACCCCGATTTTGAGCGGACACGGAAACCGCCGCGAGGAGCAGCGGCACGAGGTAAAGGCAAAGGCAGCGCAGCACGGGCCTATGTAACGGTTTGGCGGGCGAAGGTCAACAACTTACGCGAGATGCGGGCAGGCGGGGAGAACCGGTAATTCTGGAATCGTGAGTCGTAAATTGAGGCTCGACCGTCGCTGCCGGAGAGCGCATTCTCGGCTCATGCGTCGCCTCATTGTCGTGATAGTCCTTTGTTCGTTAGGCGGAGTTTTTTCATTTCCCTGCAACGTGCAGGCGTCGAGTGCGGATGAGATTCGCGCCGTCCTCGAGGCCCAGGCCGAGGCTTGGAACCGCGGCGAGATCGACGGCTTCATGCGAGCCTATGCCGCCTCGGAAAACACCTCCTTCGTCGCCGGCGACGAGATCACCCGCGGCTGGCAGACGGTGCGGGATCGTTATGCGAAAAAGTACGACAGCCGGGAAAAGATGGGGCGGCTGACCTTTTCCGATCTCACGATCATGCCGCTGTGCGAGGACGCCGCGATCGTGCTGGGGAGCTGGAGCCTCGAGCGAAAGAGCGACCGACCGCACGGGAAGTTTACGCTCCTTTTTCGCAAACTACCGGAAGGATGGCGAATCGTGCTCGATCACACGTCGTGAGTGGAGGAGTGGCGGGTTGAAATCGAAAATCGAAAATCGTGAACCGTGAATCGGGCTTGCCCTCGCGACGATGTCACGATTCTCGATTCTCGACCCGTGGCTTCACTGGGTGTTGTGCAAATAGGCAAGCAGCTTGGCGTGGATGTCATCAAACCCGCCGTTGCTGAAAATCGCCACCACGTCGTCAGGCTGAAGGAGCGGCACAATTCGCGTGACGATCGCATCCGCGTTTGGCTCGTAAAACGCGGCGCGCCCTGTTTCTTTCAACGCTGCTACAATTGCCTCGGGGTGGAGCCGCTGATTTTCTGGGATTTGTTCGAGGGCGGCGACTTGGGAAATGAAAATGCCATCGGCCAGTTGCAGCGCTTCGGGAAGCTGTTGTTGAAAAACGGCGCGTCGAGTGGTGTTGGAACGCGGCTCGAAAATCGCCCAGAGTCGCTGACCGTGATAACGGCGGCGGAGCGCTTCCAAAGTTTGGCGAATCGCGGTTGGGTGATGGCCGAAGTCGTCGATCACGGTCACGCCTGCCTCCACCCCGCGCACTTCCTGCCGGCGCGCGATCCCTTCGAAGCTCGTTAGGGCGGTTTGGATCACGTCGGGGGTGAGGCCGTAAAACCGGGCGGCGGCCGCGGCCATGGCGGCGTTGCGCACGTTGAACTCGCCGATGAGGGGCGATTCATAAGTTTCCTTGCCTAACGAAAAGCGGGCCCCGCTCGAGGAATGGGAGAGATCGCGGATGCGCTCGCCGCAGTTTTCGGAAAAGCCCACCTCGACGATCGGCGCAAGACAATCGCGCGCTACCTCGACGCAGTTCGGATCGTCGCCATTGAGCAGGATCATTCCATTCTGAGGCACGATGTTGACCAGGCGGCGGAAGCTGAGCTTAATCGCGGCCAGATCGGGAAAGATGTCGGCGTGATCGAACTCGAGGTTGTTGATCAGAAGCAGCTCCGGCAGGTAGTGAATGAACTTCGAGCGCTTGTCGAAAAAGGCGGTGTCGTATTCGTCGCCTTCGATCACGAAATATTTTGAATCATTGAAGCGCGCCCCCTGCCCGAGGTTGCGCGGCAACCCGCCGATGAGATAACCGGGCTCGAGCTCGCCGACGGTGAGCATCCAGGTGAGCAAGGCGGTCGTGGTCGTTTTCCCATGGGTGCCGGTCACGACCAGGTTGTGTTTTCCCCGGAGGAAAAATTCCTTCACTACTTCAGGCAGGGAAAGGTAATAGAGTTTGCGGTTAAGGACGGCTTCCACTTCGGGATTACCGCGCTTCATCGCGTTGCCGATCACGACCACCGCCTCGGGGTCGTTAGGCAAGTTTTCAGCCTGAAAGGGCTCGAAAAACGCGATCCCCTGGCGCCGGAGAAAGTCCGACATCGGGGGATACACTTTTTCGTCCGAGCCGGTGATCGCGCAGCCGCGCTCGCGCAGAGCGGCCGCGACCGCGCCCATCGCCGTCCCGCAAATCCCAAGAAAATGGAGGCGCCGGGGCAGTTCTTGCACAAGGCATTTCTAAGCGAAGGGGGGAGAATTTGCCAGCGGACGAGCCAGCAAGAAGTAACCATGCGTTTACCAAACCGTAATGTCGTAGTGGTAAGTTTTCGGCGTTACTTTTGCCTGTGAAATCGTTCGTCTGCGCTTTGTTCTCTTCTTTGCTGCTGCTGGCGAGCTTTGCCTCCGCGACGGAAGCACGCGCACAGGCGCCAAGTTCGGAGGTTTACGCAACCGCAGACGACGGGACGCCGCTGACCTGGACGGCTTTCATTCCTGCCGGTTCCGGGCCATGGCCGGCGGTGATTGTGATTCATGGCGGGTTCTTTTTCGCCGGTTCGGAGACGGATTCGGGTCCGGCCCAGTGCGCACAGGATTTGGCCGATGCCGGGTATCTGGCTTTTTCCATATCTCATCGGCTGGCGCCTCCCGGTTCGATCCCCGGGCAGGTCTCGCTGGGGAGATTCCCCGATCAGCCTAACGACGTTCGCCTTGCGGTGCTGGCAGCGCGCAGTGATCCACGCGGGAATGGGCAGGTCGGGGCGGTGGGCGGTTCCTCCGGCGCGACCCATGCCGCCTGGGTGGCGGCAACAGGGACCTCGGGTGACGACCGCGTAGAGGTCGGGGTTTGTTTCTCCGGCGCCTACGATTTTTCCGATTTCCGGCCCGATCCGGAAATCGAATACTTCATCGCGACGGTGACCAACTACGTCGGTGTTCCCGAAAGCGACATTACGGCGCTGCGGGCGGCGTCTCCCGCGTGGCAGGTCGGAAGCACGGTCGCACCACTTTATCTGATCGATTCAGTTGGCGACTCGATGCCGGCAGTGCAGCTCGACGATATGGTGACGCACCTCACCGGCGCAGGCGTGACCACCTTCCAAGCCAAATCGCTGCCCGGCAGGGGACATTCCTTCGAGAATTGGAGCGCGGTCAAAGATGAGGCGATCGCTTTTCTCGCGGATGCCTTCTCCAGCCCGCCACCCACGCCGACGCCAAGCCCGAGCCCGAGCGCAACGCCGACGCCGAGCGCGAGTCCAAGCACAACGCCGACGCCGACGCCGAGCGCAACGCCGACACCCAGCCCAAGTGCCACGCCTTCGCCGCCCCCGGCCGGTAATACGCTCCTTAACATTTCCACTCGCGCCCGGGCCGCGACCGGTGACAACGTGCTCATCGGCGGCTTCATCGTGGGCAATGGCGGCGGGGCCAAGCGAGTCATCGTCAGGGCAATCGGCCCCTCGCTTATCGGCGCTGGCCTACCGAATGCCCTCGCCGACCCGAGCCTGGCGCTTTTTGATTCGAGCGGAGAACTGCTCGCCTCGAATAACGATTGGATCAGCAGCAGCCAATCCCAGGAAATTATCGAGACGGGCCTTGCTCCAACCGATGGCAAAGAGTCGGCCCTTATTGCGGTCCTCGCGCCCGGCGCTTATACCGCGATTGTGACTGGGATCGAAGGGGCGCAAAACATCGCGCTCGTCGAAGTTTACGATCTCGAGGCGGCTAATCCGGAGCAGTTGCTCAACATCTCCACCCGCGGGCTGGTTGACACCGGAGACGGCGTTATGATCGCCGGATCGATCATTGGCGGCACTTTGCCCGAGACGCTGGTAGTGCGCGGTCTGGGACCTTCGCTCGGCGGCGGCCCGGCTCCGATCTCCGACGCGCTGGCCGACCCGACTTTGAGCCTCGTCGATAGCCAGGGCACGACGATTTCCAGCAATGACAACTGGCAGGATTCGCAGGCCGCCGAACTGAGCGCGCTCGGCCTGGCACCGGGCGAGCCACTGGAAGCGGCGCTTCTGATTACGCTTCCGCCAGGCAGTTACACTGCGATTCTCTCCGACCTGCAGGGTACGGCCGGTGTTGGTCTGCTCGAGATCTACAATGTTACCGACAGCACTACCGCACCCGGCCAGTAACAGATTTTCGTTGAGACGCTGTTTTTTTGGCCCGGCTATTCCGGGCGGGGCGACGTTCGGAATGACCCTTTAGTCGTTAGGGGGAAAGGGAAAACGATCCCCGTGGCGCAAGCGCTCGAGGAGGGAAGCCCGGCGCAGGTTAGGGTCGTCCGGTCGCAGGCAATATTCCTCCATGAGCGAGCTGCGGGCCACGATCATTCCGTCGGGCCGAACCTTTTCCACCCGCCAATAGTTGTCCTTCACATAGTAGTAAAACTCGCCCCTTTCTGCGGGGTGAACGTTGCGAACACCTCGCGCGGGGCAGGTTGAAGTCTCGACCATTCGGTAGACGATAGGCGCGCCCGCCTCGAGTTTTCTCCAGGGAAAAATCCGTCCCGGCGCGAATTCTTTTCTCGCCGCCAGCAGGCCGGCGAGAGCGGGCAGGGCGACAAAGGTAAATAACAACAGAAGCGTAGCCACGCTTCGCAATGAGCAAAGTGTGTGCCCTGCCTGTAATCGGGCGCCGGGCTCTACAAAGCGTCGTGGACCGCGGCTACAAAGCGCGGCCGGGATCACCGTCCCCGGCCAACGCAGCAGCGTTCCGGTCGTAGGGAATAATGTTGTCCCATTCTTCTGCCGAGGACCGCGCGACGAAGGCAACGACCGGTTCGCTCTCGCTCATATTGAAGACCTCGTGCGGTACGCCCGGCTTAATGTAGATGAAATCGCCCGCTTCGTTCTCGATCACCTGTTTAAGACCATCTCCAAATTCATGACGCACTTTGCCTTCGAGGAGGTAAAGGATGACCTCGAAATCTACGTGAATGTGCCCGTAGGCGACACCGCCCGGTGGAATGGTGGCGATGTTTGCTGAGAGCCGGGTCGTGCCGACGTTTTTCGCCGACATGCCCTGCTTGTAGTGAATCCCGTTCCAGTCGCGCTGGGCTCCGCCGCCGCGGATGGTCAGGATGCCGCCGTGATCTTCGACCGCGTTTAATTGGATGCTTTGGTCTTTCATCGAGTTGATTGGGAATTGCCGCGCAAAGCGCGAATCTCCGCCGCGTAATCCGGCATATGGAAAATCGAGGTGCCGGCGACAAGGACGTTGGCGCCGTTTTGGATGGAAAGGCGAGCGGTTTCCCGATTGATTCCCCCGTCCACTTCGACGTCGTAGTTCGCGCCTAACGACTCCCGCAGGGCACACCCGCGGCGCACTTTCTCCATCATCTCGCGACGGAACGATTGTCCGCCAAAGCCGGGATGCACCGTCATGATGAGGAGCAGGTCAAGGTTAGACAAATGCGGCTCGACCGCGGAAAAAGGCGTTGCCGGGTTGAGGGTGAGACCGGCGCGACAACCGCACTCCCGAATGAGGCGCAGGGTTTTCGCGACCTCGTGTTTTGCCTCCGGCTCGACATGCACCGTGATCGAATCAGCGCCCGCTTCGGCAAAGCGCGGCACATAATGATCGGCCCGTTCGATCATGAGATGAACATCGAGCGGCAGAGTCGTTAGGCCCCTAACGAGTTTGACGATCGCCGGGCCAAAGGAAATATTATCTACGAACTGGCCGTCCATGATATCAAGGTGGAGCCAGTCGGCCCCAGCCTCGATCACCCGCTCAAGATCGGCCGCGAGGCGCCCGAAATCGGCGGCCAAAATCGAAGGCGCGACGACCACGTTGACCATTGAACCGCGACTTTGAAGCAGCTGCGCGCCTTCGGTCAACCCTCGATCCTCAAATCCCTTGACGCGCGGTGGAGTCGTTCGAAGATACATCGTTTTTCGCCAGTCCGGACGCGCGGCACAGCTTTCGCTTCAACAAGGTCGGCCGGCGTTGACGCAATTCAGGCTTCTCCATGTTCAATAGAGTTTTCGGTTGGTTCTCCAGCGATATCGGAATCGATCTCGGCACGGCCAATACGCTGGTTTATGTAAAAGATCAGGGCATCGTTCTGCGCGAGCCCTCCGTCGTCGCGGTGCAGGCTGGCACCTCCAAAGTTCTGGCGGTGGGCGACGAAGCCAAGCGCATGCTCGGGCGCACCCCGGCCAACATCGTCGCGGTCCGTCCGTTGAAGGACGGCGTCATCGCCGATTTCGAAGTGACCGAGGCGATGCTGCGCCACTTCATTACCAAAGTGCACAACAGCCGGGTGCGCGCGCGCCCGCGAGTCGTGATCGCGGTTCCTTCCGGCATCACCGAGGTGGAAAAGCGCGCGGTGCGTGAGTCGGCCACTCACGCTGGCGCGCGCGAGGTTTACCTGATCGAGGAACCGATGGCGGCGGCAATCGGGGTTGGGCTCCCGGTGCAGGACCCGGCCGGCAACATGATCATCGATATTGGCGGCGGCACGACCGAGGTAGCCTTGATTTCGCTCTCGGGAATTGTTTTTAGTCGGAGCGTGCGTGTCGCGGGGGACGAGTTGGACGAAGCGATCGTGCAATACATGAAGCGCGCCTACAACCTGATGATCGGAGAGCGCACCGCGGAGGAAATAAAGATTCGGATCGGCTCGGCTTATCCAAGCGATAAGGAAACAAGCGTCGAGGTGAAAGGCCGCGACCTGGTCGCAGGTTTACCCAAGACCCTGACGATCACCTCGCAGGAGGTGCGTGAAGCGTTGCTCGAGCCGATCTCAACGATTGTTGATTCGGTCCGCATCACTCTCGAGCGATGCCCGCCGGAATTGTCGGCCGACCTGGTGGATCGCGGTTTGGTGCTGGCCGGAGGGGGCGCCTTGCTCCGGGGCTTTGATCGACTCTTGAGCGAGGAGACCGGCTTACCGGTCCACGTTGCGGAAGATCCCTTAAGCGCGGTCGCCGAAGGCACCGGAAAATGTTTGAACGAGCTCAAATTTCTTCGCCAGGTTGCGACGGCCGATCGCCAGTGGCGGCAGTGAGCCGATTCGAAATTTCAAATTTGAAATTTGAAATTTCATGAGCCGGAGCAGCATTGTTGCGATCGTCATTTTCGCGGCTGCCCTCTTCGCTCTTTTCAGCATCGGGCCGCAAACAACGCGCAAGCTGCAGGCGAGGTTTTACCAGCTCATCGCGCCCTTTCTCCAGACCGGCTCCGGCCTCGAGCGGCAGATCACGTCGGTCCGTTCGGGTTTGAAAACGCTCGAGCAATTGGAGCGGGAAAATGCCGAACTTAAAGTCGAGAACCGGTCGCTCAAGGCAACCAATGAAGCGCTCCGCGACGTCGAGCACGAAGTTAATCGGCTTCGCCACGCGCTCAATTATCGTCAACGTTCCGTCTTTCGGCTGGTTCCGGCGGAAATCATTTCCCGCGACTCCTCCACCTGGTGGCGCACGGTCACGATCAACCGCGGCTCGGAGGATGGGATCGAGCCGGAGATGCCAGTGCTGACCGATGAAGGGCTCGTTGGCCGCACCACCACGGTGGCGGAAAACATCTCCGTCGTCCTTCTCGTCTCGGACGAGAACTGCAAGGTGGCGGTGAGTGTCGAGGGGACGCGGGAGCAGGGAATTGTGACCGGCGAACGGGTCGAGGGTAGCGTCACCCCGATGCTCGAGCTCAATTATCTTTCGAAAGACGCCGACCTGAAACCGGGGCAGAAAGTTTATACCTCCGGCGTGGGCGGGGTTTTTCCTTCGGGACTCTTTGTCGGCACGGTCAAGAGCTACAAAATGCGCGCCCTCGATAGCCAGGCGAAGCTCGCCCCGGCGGTCGAACTGGCGAAGCTGGAGGATGTCTTTGTCGTGATTGGGCGAAAATGACTAACGAGAAGAAAATCCGAAATTCGAATCTCGAAATTCGAAACAACTTTGAAGTCCAAATGACCAAAATCCCAAACTGGGGCAGCCGGACGCATTGTTTTGAAAATTTGAATTTCGAACTTCGTGTTTGTTTCGGAGTTGGATATTCGGACCTCGAATTTCTCCGATGATTTTCTTCTTTCTCCTCGTCATCCTGGTGTTTCTCGCGCAGCTCGCCGAGATCTTCATCCCGCCGCTCGAGTGGATGTACAACGCCCATCTTTACCTTGTGCCGATGATCGTCTTTTACGGCGCGATGGCGCTGCCTTTCCCGCTCATGCTCGCGCTCGCCTTTGTCGCCGGCTTTTTGTGGGATGCCATGACCGTGCAGGTGCTCGAGAGCCATGTTGAAATCTCTTTCGGATGGTCCATACTCCTCTACGCGGTGCTCGCCGCCATCATGCACGGCCTCAAGCCCTTGTTTAATCGGGGTCGTTGGGAGGTGCATTGTCTCCTCAGTGGCGTTTGCACCTCGAGCATCCTCCTCACTCAATACCTCATGATTTCTTTCCGGCGCGGCTCGCTCCTTTTTAATCGCGAAGTCTGGTGGCAGATCACCGGGCCGGGTCTGCTTGCCATGATCATGGCGCCACTCGTCTTCTGGTCGCTTCACTGGCTTTCCCGTCTGACGAACAACCCTTATCAACCGCAGGAGGATCCTTTCGGTGAATATGCGCCGCGGTAGCAGACCGACCTTGCGCATCCAGTTCGTCGGGCTTTGCATGTTGCTCGGCCTGAGCGCGATTGTCCTCCGCCTCTGGTGGGTGCAGGTCGCCCGGGGCGAACTTTGGGCCGCCCGGGTCCAGAGCAGCTCGGAGGCGACCGTGCGCATTCCTTCCATCCGCGGTGAGATCCGCGATCGCAACGGCGTCGCCCTGGTGCAGAATCGCGCCAGCTACGAAGTGGATTTTTATCTCCCGGAAATGGTCAAAGGCTACCGGCAACGCTACGGCCGGCCGCCCGAAACTCAGTATCGGGCGACGATCAACGGGATGCAGAAGGACATGAAAGAGGCCGACATCGTCCGAATTGTGAACGACGGAATCGTCCCCCGGCTGGAAGACCTTGACATTGCGCGTGATTACAACGCCCGCCAGCTCCAGCGCCATTACCGCAACAACACCGAGGTCCCCTATTCCTACATCAAGGACATCGACTTCACGACCATGGCGAAATTTTCCGAGCACGATGTCGGCCTCCCGGGAGTCGACGTCGCGATCAAGCCAGTCCGCAGCTACATTTACGGCGCGCTCGCCTCACATTTGTTAGGCTACGTCGGCGCGCCGGACGACACCAACCAGGAGGAAGCGCGCAAATACACCTTCTACCAGAGCGATGTGGAAGGAAAATCGAACGTCGAGAAAACGATGGACGAATATTTGCGCGGCCAGCCCGGGGTGCGCGTCCTGCGCCGCAATGCCAAGGGCGTGATTGACGGAGTCGTCAGGGAAGAAGCCCCCAAACAGGGAGCCAATGTTTATTTGACGATCGACGCCCGGATCCAGGCGATCGCCGATGAGGCCCTGCGCGCAGTCGGTCGCGGCGCCGCGGTCGTGGTCGACCCGAACAACGGCAGCGTCCTTGCCATGGCCTCGGTCCCATCATTCGATCCCAACGCCTTTATTCCCAGCATCAAGGCGAGGGATTGGAAAATCCTGCGCGAGGATCGAGCCCACCCTTTGATCAATCGCGCGGTGAGCGCTTTCCCGCCGGGCTCGACCTTCAAAATCGTCACCGCGCTCTCGGGTGTGCGCAAAGGTTTGGCGAAAACCAAATTCGCCTGTTACGGGGGCGTTTCCTACGGCGACCATTATTTTCAGTGCTGGATTAATGAGAAAGGCAGCGCCCACGGAACCCTGAGCGTGAGCGATGCGATCAAGGTCTCGTGTAACGCCTTCTTCTACCAATACGGCAACGCGGCCGGCATTGACGCGATTGATCAGACGGGCGACGAGCTGGGGCTGGGCAAGCCGACCGGAATCGAGATCACCGGCGAATCGCCCGGCGTCCTACCCGGACCAGATTGGATGCGGATCAATCACCCGAATGAAAAGTGGTCGTCCGCTTACACGGCTAATGTTTCTATCGGTCAGGGCTACGACCTGGCCACGCCCTTACAAATGGCCATGGCCTACTCCACGATCGCCAACGGCGGCATTTCCTATTACCCGCGTCTGGTCGATCGCGTCCTCAACCAGGACGGCACTCCGGCGCTCGACGACGAGGGTAAAGTCGCGGTCCCGCAAACGCCGAAGCTGCACGCCGATTTCCGCCAGGTTTTGACGCCCGACGACATCGAACTCATTCGGCGCGGTTTTTGGAAAGTGGTGAACGAAGAGGGCGGCACCGGCCACGCCGCCCAGATGGAAGGGGTGGAGGTGGCGGGCAAGACCGGGACCGCCCAGGCGATGTTGAATGGCAAGAAGGATACGGTCTCCTGGTTCTGTTGTTTCGCGCCCTACGATCATCCCCGTTACACCGTGGTGGTCATGGTGCAGGGCGGCGAACATGGCGGCTCGGTCGCCGCGCCGATCGCTTCGCGCATTCTTCAGCGTACCTTGGCGATGAACGAGGGGAAATACGAGCCGCAGCTCGCCTGGGTCGCGCCCGCGCATAAAGAGAATCCTTTCGATATGATCGCGGCCGTAAAATACAAGGACGATGCCCTCGCGACGCCCGGTTCCGATGAAGAGAACGCCGCCTCCAATGGCAACCAGTCAACTGAAGCCGCAGTCATGGCCAACCCTGGCGGGTCGCCCGACGTCGAGCCGGAGGCCGACGCACAAGGCCAGGTGAAAAATGCGCCCCGCGTCCGCCGCGCCCTTCCGGCGGGACCGGTGGCCACGCCTCCTCCGCGACCCCGAAACTTTTTTGAGCGGATGTTCAATCGGCGTCCGCGCCAACCCGCTCCAACCCCAACACCAACCCGCCGCGCCCGCCCGGCCTTTTAATGAACCCATGAAGCTCACCACCGGTTCCACCGAGAAAGCTTCAACAATTTTACCGCCCTATGATCGAACGTGTCAGACGAATGCTTGGCTTGCGCCGCAAGACCGGCAACAAGCTCATCATCAGCGTCGAGAAACTCGAGCGCCGCGTCGCGCTCCTCGAAGAAGGTCAGCTCGAGGAGTATAACGTCGAGCGCGAGCAATCGCGCAACATCGCCGGCAGCGTTTACAAGGGCCGGGTGAAGAACATCGAGCCGGGTCTCAAGGCGATGTTCGTCGACATTGGCCTGGAGAAAAATGCCTTTCTCCATTTCTGGGACGCGATCCCCGCCGCCCTCGACAGCGGGATCGAAGAAATCGAGCGCGCGGGAAAGAAACAGCCGAAAAAACGGATCACGGCCAAAGACATTCCCAACATTTATCCGGTCGGTTCCGAGGTCATTGTCCAGGTGACAAAAGGTCCCATCGGGACGAAAGGCCCGCGGGTTTCGACCAATCTCAGTTTCGCCGGCCGCTATCTCGTGCTCATGCCCTTTAGCGATCGGAGCGGGATTTCCCGCAAAATTGAAGACCCCAAGGAGCGCGCCCGGCTGCGCAAGATCCTCCGCGAACTGGATATCCCCGATGGACTCGGCGTCATCATCCGCACCGTCGGTGAAGGTCAGCGCGCCCGTTATTTTGTCCGCGACCTCCATTATCTCCTCGAACAATGGAACCGGATCGAAGAAAAAATCCGCGATCGGCCCGCCCCGGCGCTACTCTTTGAAGAACCGGACCTGATCGAGCGAACGGTGCGCGATTTTCTCACCGAAGAGATCGATGAAGTCATGTGCGACGATCGCGCAGCGGTTGATCGCATGATCGACCTGGTCGGGCAAATTTCCCGCCGCTCGAAAAAACGGATCAAGTTTTACGATGGGTCCGCGCCGATCTTCGAAACCTTTGGGGTGCAGAAACAGATCGACGACGCGTTTCATCGCCAGGTCTGGCTGAAGTGCGGCGGCTACATCGTGATCGACGAGACCGAGGCGCTGGTCGCGGTCGACGTCAACACCGGGCGGAACAAAGGCGGGCGCGATGTCGAGAAAACCATTCTCCAAACCAACCTGGAAGCGGCCGACGAGATCGCCCGCCAGCTCCGCTTGCGTAACATCGGCGGGCTCATCATTGGCGACTTCATCGACATGAAGAACCGCAAAGACCAGCAGGCCGTCTACCAGCGAATGCGCGAACGGCTCAAGCGGGACAAGGCCAAGACTCACGTCCTGCCCATCTCGTCGTTAGGCTTGATGGAGATGACCCGGCAACGGGCCCAGGAAAGCCTGAGCGACGCGCTTTATCAGAACTGTCCCTATTGTTCGGGCCGCGGCGTGGTCAAAACGGCCATGAGCACGAGCGTGGAAGTGCATCGCGCGCTCAATTCAGTCATGCGCAAATACCAGGACTCGATCCACGATTTCCGGGTCATCCTGAATCCCGATGTTCTCCAGCGGTTGAAAGAAGAGGACGAAGAGCTGCTCATCGAGCTGGAGCGTCGTTATGCCGGCCGGCTGATGTTCCGGGCCGACCCGACCTTTCATCACGAAAAGTTCGTCGTCACCGACGCCAACACCGGCGCCGAGCTGAGCGCCTGATCCTGTAGCCGGGGCGCTGACCCCGGCAAATATTGCCGGATTAGGAAGGAATCTCTCAACTTCGGGCGAACCACTCCTGGATTTGTTAAAGAAATCCCTCCATTCTTGATAGATCATGCCCTGGTCAAATAGATGATAGATATGGAGCGAAGAAGGACGGGCAAACTTGGATTGGCGCTCATTGGGCTTTTGACTTGCGAAGCCGCGATGGCTCAGGACCCGGAGGTTTTGCTGGGGGGAAACGGAAACGAGCGGCAGAATGCGCCGGATGCTTCCAGGATCATCTTCTGGAGCAACCTGCTCTCCGATCCTTGTTCAACGTGCGACTATTCCGAAGATGGCGGCTATGCGGTGGTTGGGCCGGACAATTGTATCGCGCCGGGCACGACGCAGTGGATAGCCGGAATGTTTATCGCCTCGGCCAGCGGAGTAGCGGAGCGCATCTCGGCGGCAGTCATTTTG
>Ga0081539_10003961_pt1 | contig 17144 bp, 12 predicted proteins | sample TabmetS4T2R2_FD_71023 | JGI IMG/M metagenome (GOLD analysis project Ga0081539, IMG submission 71023) | Tabebuia heterophylla rhizosphere microbial communities from the University of Puerto Rico - S4T2R2 | ecosystem: Host-associated > Plants > Roots > Rhizosphere ...
GTCTACGCCACGCTGCTGACGGTCTGGCTCGTCCCCGGCCTGCACCCGCTGGAGTTCGTGTTCGGCCTCACCCACGGCGTCGGATGGATCCTGATGTCGATCGCCTGCCTGGCCGCCGTGAGGCTGCGCGTGATCTCCCTGCGTCTCGCCGTCGCGGTGGTCGTGCTCGGCGGGGTCGGGCCGTTCTTCGGCACCGCCGAGTTCATCCGGGAGGGAAGGCGGAGAACCGCCTCTCAGAGCCACGCTAGAGTCCAAACCTCATGGCCGTGAACACGACGATCCAGGTCGTCATGCCCCAGATGGGCGAGTCCGTGACCGAGGGCACCGTCCTCTCCCTCCTCAAGCAAGAGGGAGACGAGATCTCCGCCGACGAACCGCTCGTCGAGATCTCCACAGACAAGATCGACGCCGAGGTGCCCTCGCCGGGCGCCGGCATCATCGCGAAGCTCCACGTCGCCGAGGGCGACACCGTCACCGTCGGCCAGGTGCTGGCCGAGATCGCGCCGACGAACGGCGCGAGCGCCGGCGAGCACTTCGAGACGGAGGGCAGCGGCAACGGCGCCGCGGTCGCCGAGGCGCCGCCCGTGCCGGACACCGGCGCCGAGGTCCTCGAGATCGTCATGCCGCAGATGGGCGAGTCCGTCACCGAGGGCACGATCCTGGAGTGGGCGAAGTCGGTCGGGGACAGCATCGCCGCCGACGAGACGCTCGTCGAGATCTCCACCGACAAGGTGGACGCCGAGGTCCCGTCGCCGGCGAGCGGCACGCTCACCGAGATCCTCGCCGACCCCGGCTCGACCGTCACCGTCGGCCAGGTCCTCGCCCGCATGCAGGTGGGCGCGGGCGCCGGCGGGACCACGGCGGCGCCCGTCGTCCCCGAGGCTCCGGCCGAGGAGCCGGGCGTGGGTGGCGATGGTGCCTCCGCCAACGGCGTCACGGTTCCGGCGGCCGCGAACATCTCGCCGGTCGCGCGTCGCGTCGCGGCGGTCGAGGGCGTCGACGTCGCGGGCCTGCAGGGCACGGGTCCGGGCGGTCGCATCACGAAGGCCGACGTCGTCGCCGCGAGGGACGGCGGCGCGGTCGTCGCCGTCGCCCCGGCTGCGGCACCGGCGGCGGCGCCCGCGGGCGCCCAGCCGATCCGCGGCGGCGGGGCGATGCTCGCGAAGTACATGGACGAGAGCCGCTCGATCCCGACGGCGACCTCGTTCCGCACGATGACCGTCACGGTCATGGACGGCCGGCGCAAGGAGCTCAAGGAGGCCGGCCAGCGCGTCTCCTTCACGCATCTCATCGCCTACGCGGTCGCGCGCGCGGCCACCGAAGAGATGCCCGTGATGGCGCACCACTTCGCCGAGATCGACAACAAGCCGCACCGCGTGGACGACGGCCAGGTCAACCTCGGCATCGCGGTCGACGTGGAGAAGAAGGACGGCACGCGGACGCTCATGGTCCCCGTGATCCGCGACGCCGGGCGGCTGAGCTTCGGCGAGTTCCTCGCGGCGTTCGGCGACCTCATCGCGCGCGCCCGCGACAACAAGCTCACCGCCGACGACCTCACCGGCGCGAACATCTCCCTGACCAACCCGGGCGGCATCGGCACGATCGCCTCCGTCCCGCGGCTCATGGTCGGCCAGGGCACGATCGTCGCCACCGGCTCCATCGACTACCCGGTCGGCCTCGGCGCGATCGGGGCGATGATCGGCGCCGAGAAGGTCATGACGATGACCTCGACGTACGACCACCGGATCATCCAGGGGGCCGAGTCGGGGCGCTTCCTCGCGGTCGTCGAGGCGTACCTGCAGGGGGAGAACGGGTTCTACGAGCAGCTGTTCGCGGACCTGGGCGTGACGCTCGGCGCCGCGCCGGCGGCACCGGCGCCGGCCGCTGCCGCGGCGGCCGCGCGCGAGGTCGATCGCGCGCCGTCGGCAGCGCAGGTCGACGAGGAGCTGCTGCAGGCGGTCCAGGCGGCGACGTCGCTGCTGAAGGCGCACCGCACGCACGGCCACCTGGCCGCGCGCCTGGACCCGCTCGGCACCGAGCCGGAGGGCGATCCGGCGCTCGATCCCGGACCTCTCGGCCTCACGACCGAGGTCATGCGGCGCATCCCCGCGCGGATCCTGCGCGTGCACGTGCCGGGCGCCACGCTCGCCGACGCGCTGCCGCACCTGCGCGAGACCTACTGCGGCACGATCGCCTACGAGATCGAGCACCTGGCGTCGCATCGCCAGCGCAGCTGGCTGCGGGAGAAGATCGAGTCCGGCGAGTTCCGCCGCCCGCTCACCACCGACGAGCAGAAGTGGCTGCTCGGGCGCCTCATCAAGGTGGACGCGTTCGAGCGCTTCATGCACAAGGCCTACCTGGGCCAGAAGCAGTTCTCGGTCGAGGGCCTGGACATGACCGTCCCGATGCTCGACCAGCTGATCATGCTGGCCGCGGCGCACGGCGGTCGCGAGGTCGTGGTCGGCATGGCGCACCGCGGGCGCCTGAACGTGCTGGCCCACAACCTCGGCCGGCCGTACGACTCGATCTTCGCGGAGTTCGAGGGCGCCTCGACGCTCGAGGCGGTCACGACGATCCCGCAGGGCGGCACCGGCGATGTGAAGTACCACCACGGCGCCCAGGGCGCCTACGGCCTGCCCGACGGCGGCTCGATCCTCGTGAACCTCGAGTCCAACCCGTCGCACCTGGAGTACGTCCACCCCGTCGCGGTCGGCGCCGCGCGCGCGGCGCAGACGACCCGCCAGGGCCCGCACGCGCACCGGGACACCTCGTCCGCGCTGCCGCTCGTGCTCCACGGCGACGCCGCGTTCCCGGGCCAGGGCGTCGTCGCGGAGACGCTGAACCTTCAGGCGCTCGACGGCTACAGCGTCGGCGGCACGATCCACCTCATCCAGAACAACCAGGTCGGGTTCACGACCGATCCCGACGACAGCCGCTCCACGCGGTGGGCGTCCGACCTGGCCAAGGGCTTCGACGTCCCGATCATCCACATCAACGCCGACGACCCGTCCGCCTGCGTCGCGGCGACGCGCCTGGCGTTCGCCTTCCGTCAGCAGTTCGGCCACGACGTCGTGCTCGATCTCGTCGGCTACCGCCGCTTCGGCCACAACGAGGGCGACGAGCCCGCGTACACACAGCCGGAGATGTACGCGAAGATCAAGCAGCACAAGCGCGTCGTGGACATCTGGGCCGAGCAGCTGGTCGAGAAGGGCACGGTGACCCGGGAGGAGGTCGAGGACCAGAAGGCGGTCGTCTGGGATCACCTCAGCCAGCTGCACTCCGACCTCAAGGCGCGGATCAAGGCGGCCGAGGAGGCCGGCTCGGTCGAGCAGCCGACGGGCGAGTACCAGCTCGACCGCTCGCCGTCGCCGGACGTCCCGACCGCGGTCGAGGCCGGCCGGCTGCGCGAGCTCAACGAGCAGCTCCTGCGGCTCCCGGACTCCTTCACGGTGCACCCCAAGCTCGTCAGCCAGCTCGAGCGCCGGCGGGCCGCGCTCGACGGCGAGGGCCGTATCGACTGGGGCCACGCCGAGGCGCTGGCCATCGCGTCCCTGCTCACCGAGGGCACGCCTGTCCGCTTCACCGGCCAGGACTCCGAGCGCGGGACCTTCTCCCAGCGCCACATGGTCCTGCACGACGTCAAGACGGGGCAGACCTACAGCCCGATCCAGCACCTCGACGGGGCGATGGCGCCGTTCGAGCTGCACAACTCGCCGCTGAGCGAGGTCGCGGCCGTCGGGTTCGAGTACGGCTACAGCGCCGAGGCGCCCGACGCGCTCGTGCTGTGGGAGGCGCAGTTCGGCGACTTCGCCAACGGCGCGCAGGTGATCGTCGACCAGTTCATCGTCTCCGGTCTCGCCAAGTGGGGGCAGACGACGCGGCTGACGCTGCTGCTGCCGCACGGCTACGAGGGCTCCGGGCCCGAGCACTCGAGCGCGCGCCTCGAGCGCTTCCTGCAGCAGGCGGCCGAGGGCAACATCCGCGTTGCGAACCTCACGACGCCGGCGCAGATGTTCCACCTCATCCGTCGCCAGGCGAAGATCCCCAAGCAGCGGCCGCTCATCATCATGACCCCGAAGTCGCTGCTGCGGCTTCCGCAGGCGTCCAACCGCGTCGAGCACCTCTCCGAGACGCGCTTCTACCCCGTGCTCGCGGAGCCCTGGATCGACGACTCCAAGGTCACGCGGCTCCTGCTCTGCACCGGGAAGATCTATTACGACCTCATCGGGCACGCCGGGCGGGAGAACAACGAGGCGGTCGCGGTCGGCCGCGTCGAGCTGCTCTACCCGTTCCCGGAGGCGCAGATCATCGAGCTCATCGCGCGGTATCCGCGCCTCGACGAGGTCGTCTGGGTGCAGGAGGAGCCGCGCAACATGGGCGCCCGCGCGCACATGTCGCCGCGCCTCATGCAGATCCTGCCCGAGCACCTGCGGTTCGGCTACGTCGGCCGGCCCGAGCGCGCGTCCACGGGCGAGGGCTATCCGGCCGCCCACGTCATGGAGCAGAGCCGCATCCTGGAGACGGCGCTCGACGTCACGCGGCGCGCCACGCTGTACCCGACGAAGACGCCAGGCGAGCGCTAGCCCACGACCGTAAACGCGACGGTCCGCGGCGCCGACCGGTTGCCGGCTGCGTCGCGTGCGCGAAGCGTGAGCCGATAGCTCCCGGAGCGCAGGGCGCGGCCGTTCACGCGGCCGGAGAAGGTGAGGCTGTTCGGGCCTGCGAGGCCGTTTCGGCGTAGCGACCCGACCGTGACGTAGCGCGTGCACCGCGGACGCGAGCGGTTGGCGCGCGTCTGCGCGCGACACCGTCCGCCCACACGGCGCCCCGTCTTGCGCCGCGCGATCGTCAGCGTCACGGTCGCCGCCTCCGACAGCTCGAACGAGAGCCGACTGCCGCCCGGCACCCGGAACCGGGACGGCGTCAGCGCCGGCAAACGCACGAACCGCGGCGCAAGGCGATCGGTCACCGCGCCACCACCGCCACCACCGCCGCCCGGCCCGCCGGCCTGGACTGGATCGAGGCGCAACCGCCCGATGATCCCGGTCGCCGACTCCGTGAACCACAGCCCGCCGTCCGGGCCCGCCGCGATGCCGATCGGCCGGGCGTTGGCCGTCGGAATCGGGAACTCGTTCGTGAGGACGCCAGCGGTGGTCATGCGGCCGATCTTGTTGCCGTAGTACTCGGTGAACCACAGCGCCCCGTCGGGGCCGACGACGATGTCGTTGGGCCCCGCCCCCGGGGGCAGGGGGAATCTCGTCCGCTCGCCGGCCGGCGTGAACCGATCGATCGCCGATGCGTCGAACATCGTCACCCACAGATTGCCGTCGGGACCCACCGCGAGCCGCACCGGGCCCGAGCCCACCGGCAGATCGACTGCGAGGTCCATGTCATTGCCGTCCGCCGTGAGCCGGCGGAGGCGGTTCGCCTCGTACGCCGCCGCCCAAAGCCGCCCGTCCGGGCCGAGCGTGAGACCGGTGTAGCGCGACGAGTCGCCCCCGAAAGTGATGAGCGAGCCCCGGGTGGGCCATCCCGCGGTATGGCGGCAGACCACGCCGGGAGCGCCTGCGACCGGGAGGTACCGCTCCGTCCAGCGCAGTTCGCCGGCGGCCGTGAACGCGATGGCGTAGGCGTCGCTGACGATGTACTGGGTCTGGACGTCGCCGTTCGGAAGGCGCCGCCCCAGGCCGTCATCGGCGGTCCAGTAGACGGTCCCGTCGGCTGCGGTCGCAAGGTCCACGGGGTAGTGCGGGTCCAGGATCGGCGCGAAGCGCTCCCCGTTCGGGCCGATCCGCCCGATCCCCGGGTTGTCCGTGAACCACAGGTTCCGGTCCGGACCGGACTCGATGTAGCGAGGAGCATGCGCCGTCGGCGGCGATCCCGGCTCGATCGGAAACTCCGTGATCGTCACCGCCGCGGCGGGGGCGGCGAACGCGAGCGTCAGAAGACACCCAAGCACGGCAATCGTCCGTGACGCTCGCATGTGCGCGACGTTACATGACGCACCGACGCTCGGTGCGATGCTCGAGTAAAGGGTCAGCTGAGCACTGTGAAGGTCAGGGTGCGCGGGGCTGATCGGTTGCCGGTGGCGTCTCGCGCGCGCAGCGTGAGCCGATAGCTGCCCTCGCGCAGCGCGCGGTCGTTGACGCGGCCGGAGAACGTGATGCTGTTGGCACCCGCCAGGCCGTTGCGGCGCAGCGACCCGACCGTGACGTAGCGCGTGCACCGCGGACGCGAGCGGTTGGCGCGCGTCTGCGCGCGACACCGTCCGCCCACACGGCGCCCCGTCTTGCGCCGCGCGATCGTCAGCGTCACGGTCGCCGCCTCCGAGAGCTCGAACGACAGGCGACTGCCGCCCGGCATTCGGAACCGGGACGGCGTCAGCGCCGGCGAACGCAGGAACCGCGGCGCGAGACGATCGGTCACCGCGCCGCCGCCGCCACCACCGCCGCCACCGCCACCGCCGGGCGTCGCGTCGTCGCCGAGGCGCAGCCGGCCGACCTTCGCGGTGACCGACTCGGTGAACCAGATCGCGCCGTCGATGCCGGCGGCGATGCCGATCGATCGTGCGCCTGCGGTCGGGATCGGATACGAGTTCGTCACAATCCCCGCGGTCGTTAGCCGGCTGATCCGGTTGCCGTAGTACTCGTTGAACCAGAGCGCGCCGTCCGGTCCGGCGGTGATGTCGTTCGGCCCCAGCCCGGGGGCGAGCGGGAAGCGCGTCCGGATGCCCGCCGGCGTGATGCGATCGATCGCCGACGCATCGAACATCGTGACCCACAAGTTGCCATCCTGGCCTGCTGCGATCCGGACAGGGCCCGAGCCTGGTGGAAGGTCCACGGTGAAGTCGAAAGTCGTGCCCAACGGGTTCAACCGCCGGACCTGGTTCGCCTCGTAGTGGGCCGACCACAGGCGTCCGTCCGGGCCGAGCGTGAGGTCGGTCGTACGGCCGGGCACGAGCACGCAGTTGTACGGTGGCCCTCCGAAGCCATTCTCCCACCTGCAGACACCGGAATCTCGCGCGCCCCAACGCAGATCGCCGGTCGCCGTGACGCCAACGCCGTAGGCCACGTAGGGGATGCTGGGCGTGGTGACAAACCCGGTTGGGACGCGACGACCGGCGCCGAAGTCGCCGGCCCAGTACACGGTCCCGTCTGGTGCGGTGACGATGTCTACCGGGTAGTGCGCGTCCGGGATCGGAGCAAACTGCTCGCCGGCAGGGCTGATTCGGCCGATCCCCGCGTCGTATGCGAACCAGAGGTTCCCATCGGGCCCTGGATGGATGTAACGCGGCCCGTTGCCCACGGGGAACTCCGTGATGGTCACCGCCGCAGCGGGAGCGGTCGCGACGAGCATCAGGACAAGGCCCAGCGCAACTGCCCTCCGTGACGCCCGCATGTGCCGGACGCTACATGACGCGGCGACGCTCAGTGTGATTCGTCACAGGGAGCCACTGCAGGTTGCACGATGGAGTAAAACGGATCGAACGGTCCGCTTCTGAGAAGGAACTGCATGACACACGCGTTCGACACCAGGTCGGGCGGGGAGACCAACCGCTGGCTCGTCCTCGTCCTCGTCTGCCTCGCCCAGTTCATGGTCATCCTCGACGCGACGATCGTGAACGTCGCGCTGCCGTCGATCCAGGCCGATCTCGACTTCACGCAGGGCGACCTGCAGTGGGTCATCAACAGCTACACGCTCGTCTTCGGCGGCTTCCTGCTGCTGGGCGGACGCGCGGGCGACCTGTTCGGCCGCAAGCGGCTGTTCCTCGCCGGCGTCGTGGTGTTCTCGGTCGCCTCGCTGCTGAACGGCTTGGCGCAGTCCGGCGAGATGCTGGTCGCCGCGCGGGCACTGCAGGGCCTCGGCGCGGCGCTCGTGTCGCCCGCGGCGCTCTCGATCGTCACCACGACGTTCGCGGAAGGCGAGGAGCGCGCCAAGGCGCTCGGCGTCTGGAGCGCGATCGCGGCCGGTGGCGGCGCGTTCGGCCTGCTGCTCGGCGGCATCCTCACGGACCTGCTGACGTGGGAGTGGATCTTCTTCGTCAACGTGCCGATCGGCGTCGCCGCGTTCGTGCTGTCGCTGCGCTACGTGCCCGAGTCGGTGGCCCCGGAGCGGCCCGAGACGGTCGATCTCGCCGGCGCGGTGTCGGTGACCGCCGGCCTGATGGTGCTCGTCTACGCGATCGTCAAGGCGCAGGACTTCGGCTGGGGCGACGAGCGGACGCTCGGCTTGGGCGCGGTCGCCATCGCGCTCCTGGCGGCGTTCGTCTTCATCGAACTGCGCTCGCCCGGCCCGCTCATCCGCATGAGCATCTTCCGGGCGCGCACGATCTCTGGCGCGAACGTCGGCATGATCCTCGTCGCGGGCGGGATGTACGCGTTCTTCTTCCTCTGCTCGCTGTACATCCAGCAGGTGCTGGGCTACTCGCCGCTGGAGGCCGGGCTCGCGTTCCTCCCCTTCACCGCCGGCATCATCGTCGGCGCCGCGTTGACGCAGGTGCTCGCGAAGCGCATCGCCGTCCACTACGTCGCCGTGATCGGCCTGACGCTGGCGAGCGTCGGGCTGTTCCTCCTCGCCCAGGCGGAGACAGACGGCACCTACCTCGGCAACCTGCTGCCCGCGATCATCCCGATGTCGATCGGGATGGGACTCACGTTCGTGCCGCTGACGCTCATCGCGACCACCGGCGTGAGCGAGTCCGACGCGGGCTTGGCCTCGGGCCTGTTCAACACGTCGCAGCAGGTCGGTGGCGCCCTGGGCCTCGCGGTGCTGTCGACGCTGGCGGCCGACAGGACGACCGGCGTGCTGGAGGATCTCGGCCGCGCCCCCAACGCGCAGGATCGCCTGTCCGCGCTCGTCGACGGCTTCCACGTCGCCTACTACGGCGGCATCGGCCTCCTGGTCCTCGGCGTCGTCGCGCTGCTCGCCGTCCTGCGCAAGCGCGACGTCGAGGCGATCGACGCCGAGGCGCAGCCCGTGGTGGCAGGTGGCTGACGCGCCACCCCGAGCGCTGCGCTCGGACGCGGAGCGCAACCGCCGGCTCGTCCTCGAGGCGGCGGCTGCGCTCTTCGCCGAGCGCGGCCTGGAGACCGGCGTCGCGGAGGTCGCACAGCGAGCCGGCGTTGGGAACGCGACGGTGTTCCGTCGCTTCCCGACGAAGCAGGACCTCATCGTCGCGGTCATCGAGGCCCGGATCGCGGAGATGGGCGCCGAGCTGCAGGCGGCGCTGGAGCACCCGGATCCCTGGCTCGGCGTCGTCGCCGCCATGGAGGCGTTGGCGCGGCTGCAGGCGCGCGACCGCGGCCTGTTCGAGGCGATCGGCGGGCGCGTCGTCGGCGACGCCCATCTCCACGCACGCCACCTCGAGCTCCACGCCGTGCTCGAGGACATCGTCGCGCGCGCCAAGGCAGCGGGCGTGCTGCGCGAGGACGTCGTCGCCGTCGATCTGCCGCTCCTCGCCGCGTCCGCGGCCGGCACGTGCCAGGTCGCCGGCGGCGAGGCGCCGGAGCTGTGGCGCCGCTACCTGGGGATCATGCTCGACGGGCTGCGACCGGCCGCCGCGACGCCGCTCTCCGAGCGGGCGCGGACGATGGACGAGATGCTCGCGGCCAAGGCGAAGCTCGCGCGGTGAGCGCCCGCGCGCGGCAGGTCCTGGCACGCATCCGGGCCATCCCGCCGGGCTTCGTGCGGTCCTACGGTGACGTCTCCCCCGGCGCTCCCCGCTTCGCCGGGACGGTCCTCTCCGAGACCGAGGATCCCGACGTGCCCTGGTTTCGCGTCGTCCGCGCCGACGGCTCGCTGGCCAAGGGCGAGCGCCAGCGCGCGCTGCTGGAGGCCGAGGGCGTGCCGTTCCGAGGCGACCGCGTCGACATGGCCGTGGCACGATTGCCGGACTGATGTGGCTCCAGCGGGAGATCACGCTGCGCGCACGGCCGCGCGGGTTCCACCTCGTGACGCGCGAGGTCGTCGACGCGGTTCCCGAGCTCGGCGACGTGCGCGTCGGCCTGGCGCACCTCTTCATCCGGCACACGTCCGCCTCGCTGACGCTGAACGAGAACGCCAGCCCCGACGTCCGGCGCGACTTCGAGACGTGGTTCTCCCGTGCGGTGCCGGAGGACCTCGACTGGGAGCACTCGCTGGAGGGTCCGGACGACATGCCCGCGCACATCAAGGCCTCGCTGCTGGGCCCCTCGCTGACGTTGCCGATCGCCGACGGGCGACTCGCGCTGGGGACCTGGCAGGGCGTGTACCTGTGCGAGCACCGCGAGCACGCCGGGCCGCGGAGCCTGCTCGTGACGGTGCAGGGCGATTGAGCTATTCCGCGCTCGTCGCGCGCGAGGGCCTCTCGGAGAGCCATCGCCTGCTCGTCGACGCGGTGCCGCCCGGCTCGAGGACGCTCGACGTGGGCTGCGCCGGCGGCTACGTCGCCGTGGCGCTGCGCGAGCGCCGCTGCTCCGTGCTCGGCGTGGAGGCCGATCCCACGGCCGCGCGGGAGGCGCGCATGCGCGGCGTCGAGGTGGTCGACGGGCCCGTCGATGACCCGAAGGTCCAGGTTGCGCTGCGCGCCGCCGGCCCGTTCGACGCGCTCGTGTGCGGCGATGTGCTCGAGCACCTCGTCGATCCCTGGCGCGTGCTCGCCGTGCTGGCGGACCTGCTGCGCCCGGCCGGCACGGCCGCGATCTCACTGCCCAATGCCGCGCACTGGACCGTCCGGCGCGCCCTCGTGCGCGGGCGGTTCCCGCGCGAGGATCACGGCGTCTTCGACCGGACGCACCTGCGCTGGCTGACGCTCGCCGACGCACGCGCGCTGGTTGCCGGCGCGGGCCTGAAGACGGTGCGCGAGTCGTACACGGAGGCGCCGCTCCCGCTCGAGGCGCGGATCGCGCTGCCGTCGTGGGTGCGGTCACTCGCCGTCCGGCGGCTGCCGACGCTCTTCGCGCTGCAGGTCGTGCTCGTGGCTCAGCGACCGCCGGCCGACGCGCGGTAGCGCAGGGAGCGCAGCTCGCGGACGTCGGCGTCGATCGAGCGGATCGCCTGCGGATGGCCGGGGAGCGCCTCGACGGGCACCTCGGTCACCCGGGCACGGTCGCCGTCGCGCTCCACGCGGACGCAGTGCAGCCCCCGCTTGGAGCCAACCACGCGGACCAGCTTGCGATCCTCGAACAGGAGGGCCACGCCGTCATCGGCCGCCCACCCGTCCGGCAGCGCGCCCGACGCGACGGCGTCGAGGTAGGCCGGACGACGCTCGGGCTCGCCGTCGAGGTGCACGGAGAGCGAGCCCTCGAGCAGGCCGAGGCCCTCCACGGGCGCCGGCCGGCCCGAGGACTTCGTGATCCCGCCCTCGAACCAGCACATCGCCCCCGCGCTCAGCCCGGCGAGCACGGTGCCTTGCTCCCAGCACTCCCGAAGGATCACGTCGAGCTCGTGCGCCCGCCAGATGGCGAGCATGTTGCGCATCGAGCCGCCACCGACGTAGACGATGTCCTGCGCGAGCAGGTGGCTGCGCAGGTCCACCGGGTTCACGCCCAGCCGGAAGAGCGACAGGTGGACCGCGTCGCAGGGCCGATCGCCGAACGCCGCGTAGAAGCGGGCGATCTGCTCGCCCGGATCGCCGCTCGCGGTCGGGAGGAAGCAGATCTTCGGGACGGGCGTGCGCGCCAGGCCGAGCACCAGCTCGTCGAGCGCGCCGCCGACCGGCTCCATCGTGAAGCCGCCGCCGCCCATGGCGAGGATCGTGCTCAAGCGACGGTGAGCGGCGATCCCGCCCCCAACCAGTCCGGCTCGATGGCGACCTCCATCGCCTCACCTTCCACGGACTCCACCCTATAGGCGGCGCGGTCCCGACGCGAGGCGACGACGCGCGCGAGGTCGGTTCCGATGAAATGCAGCGCCACGCCGTCGTCCGCGGCGTACCCGGCCCGGACCTCGCCGCTGCCCACCGCGGCGCGATACGCCTCGCGGCGCGCGGGCTCCCTGTCGTAGTGCACGCAGTTGGACAGCGGCAGCAGCCCGAGGCCGCGCACGGACGTGGGCTCGCCATGGAAGGCGCTGACGGCGTCCTGAAACCAGCACAGCGAGCCGGCGCTCAGCCCGCAGAGCACGACGCCGCGCCTCCAGCACTCGGCGAGGACCTCGTCGAGGCCGTGTGCACGCCAGACGCCCAGCAGCGAGAGGACGCTGCCGCCCCCGACGTAGATGACGTCCTGGTCGAGCAGGTGCTCGTCGACCGCGCGTCCCAGCCCCGCGCCCTTGTCGCGGCGGAACAGCGAGACGTGCGAGGGCTCGCAGCGCGCGGGCGAGAAGGCCCGGTAGAAGCGGACGATGTAGTGATCGGCGTCACCGGACGCTGTCGGCAGGAAGCAGACCTTGGGTCGCTCCGCGTGGGTGAGAGAGAGGACGTAGTCGTCCAGGAGCGGGTTGCCGGCCTCCATCGAGAAGCCGCCGCCCCCGAACGCCACGATCTGGGCCGGGCCCACCATGGATCGAGGATGCGGATCCCGCGCCCTCCACGCTATGGACCGGCGGTCGGAAGGGAATGGACTTCCGGGTCAGCGGCCCTGCCAGCGCGGCGCGCGCTTCTCGGAGAACGCCGTGGCGCCCTCCTTGGCGTCCTCGGAGGAGAACACCTCGTCCATCAGCGGGCGCTGCCGCTCCCAGAACTCCTCTGCCGTCCAATCACGGACCTGCTGCAGGATCTCCTTGGACGCCGCGAGTCCGAGCGGCCCGTTGGCGGCAACGACCCCCGCCAGCTCGAGCGCGGCGTCCAGTGCGCCCCCGAAGTCCGTGAGCCGGTTGACGAGTCCCAGCTCATAGCCGCGCTCGGCGAGGATCGGCTCGCCCGTGAGCGCGAGCTCCATGGCGACGCCGTAGGGCACGCGCTGGGGGATGCGCAGCAGGCCGCCGGCGCCGGCGAACAGACCGACCTTGACCTCGGGGATGCCGAAGCGCGCGCCCTTGGCGGCGACGATGAGGTCGCACGAGAGCGCGATCTCGAAGCCGCCCGCCATCGCGAAGCCCTCCACCGCAGCGATCACCGGCTTGCGCGGGGGTTGCTGCACGATGCCGGCGAATCCGCGCCCCTCGACGAACGGCCGCTCGCCCTTCACGAAGGCGCGGAGATCCATGCCTGCCGAGAATCCCTTGCCGGCGCCTGTGATGACCCCGGTACGAAGGTCGTCGTCGCCGTCGAGCAGGTCCACGGCGTCAGCCACGCCCTGGGCTACGGCGGCGTTCACGGCGTTGCGCGCGTCGGGCCGGTTCAGCGTGATGACGAGGACGCCGTCGCGACGCTCGGTGAGGACAGGCTGATCGTTCATGGGCCGGAGCCTATTTCCGTCCGCCGGTCGCGGCACCCTGGATCGGATGCGCTTCCTGCACACCGCCGACTGGCACCTCGGCCGCCCGTTCCACGGCGAGTCGCTGCTCGAAGCGCAGGCTGCGATGGTGTCGCACCTCGCCGACGTAGCGCGCGATCAGGCCGTCGACGCGATCCTCGTCTCCGGCGACCTGTACGATCGCGCGCTGCCACCGGTCGACGCGGTCCGCCTGGCCGACGACGCGCTCGGGCGCCTCAGCGAGATCTGCCCCGTCGTCGTGATCTCCGGCAACCACGACTCGGCCGCGCGGCTCGGCTTCGGCGCGGGTCTTCTCTCGCGAGCGGGCGTGCACGTGCGCACGACCCCGGCGGGGATCGGCCGCCCGGTCGTGATCGGGGACGCGTGCGTCTACGCGATCCCCTACCTGGAGCCCGATCTCACGCGCGTCGCGCTCGGCTGCGAGGAACGCGGCCACGGAGCGGTGCTCGGCGCGGCGATGGCCGCTGTGCGGGCGGATCTCGCGGCGCGGCCGGCGGGCACGCGGTCGGTCGTCATGGCCCATGCCTTCGTGACGGGCGCGATCGCCTGCGCGAGCGAGCGCGACCTCGCGGTCGGCGGTACGGCGTCGGTCGCGGCGTCCACCTTCGCCGGGGTCGACTACGTGGCGCTGGGGCACATGCACGGCCCGCAGCGCGTCGGGGATCGGGGCCGGTACGCGGGCTCCCCGATCGCGTTCTCGTTCTCCGAGGCGCAGCACCGCAAGTCCGTGGCGATCGTGGACCTCGCCGGCGCGGCGCCGCGCGTGGAGCTGTTCGCGACGCCGGTCCTGCGGCCGCTGGCGCTCCTGCGCGGCACGCTGGACGAGCTCCTCGCCGACCCGGCGCACGCCCTGCACGAGTCCGCATGGGTGCACGCGACCGTGACCGACCCGGTCCGCCCGCGCGACGCGATGGAGCAGCTGCGCCGCCGCTTCCCCCATGCCATCGTCCTCACGTTCGATCCCCAGGGCGCCGGCGCGCGCCCGGAGGGCAGCTACACGCAGCGCCTCCACGGCCTGGGCGACGCCGAGCTGCTGGCGCGCTTCGTGCGCGACGTCCGCGGCCGTGACGCGGACGAGGAGGAGCTCGCGCTCCTCGGGGACGCGCTGACGGCGGGTCGCGTCGCCGAGGTCTCGGCGTAGTGGGTCCTCTCGTGGCGTTGCGCGTGGCACGGTGGGATGCCGGCGCCGCCAGGCAAGGACGCAGGGAGGGAGACAGGTGGGACACCTTTCCCCGACCGAGGACGCGGCATGGCGGTGATCGGCGCCCGCCGTGTCGCGTGAGACGCCGCGAGAGGGCCCACTAGGTGCGGCTGCACCGCCTCGAGCTGGCCGCCTTCCTCGCCTTCCCAGAGCGCGAGGTGGTCGACTTCGACGAGCTCGGCGAGAGCGGCCTGTTCCTGCTGCACGGCCGCACGGGCGCGGGGAAGACGTCGCTGCTGGACGCCGTGTGCTTCGCGCTGTACGGCGATGTTCCGGGCGCCCGCTCGGGCGGCGCCCGCCTTCGCTCCGACCATGCACGGCCGGAGGTCCGCACCGAGGTCGTTCTGGAGGCGACGCTGCGCAACCGGCGGGTGAGGGTCACCCGCGCTCCCGAGCAGCAGCGGCCCAAGCGCCGCGGCGACGGCGTCACCACGGACCCGCACGCAGTGTCGATCGTGCGCATCCGCGACGACGGCTCTGAGGAGGTCCTCGCCACCCGGCACGACGAGGCGACGCGCGAGCTGGGCGACCTGCTGGGCATGACGCGTGAGCAGTTCTGCCAGGTCGTGCTGCTGCCACAGGGCGGCTTTGCTCGCTTCCTGCACGCGGGGAGCGACGAGCGCGACCGGCTGCTGCGCGAGCTGTTCGACGTCGGGCGCTTCGCGGACGTGGAGCTGTGGCTGCGCGATCGCCGGCAGGAGGCCGAGCGCGCGCTGGGCACGGCGATGGGGGCCGTGCGGGATGCCGTCTCGCGTGCTGCGCAGGCCGCGGAGGCCGATCCGCCGGACGGATGGGCGTCCGAGCCCGAGACGGCCGCGGGGTGGCTCGAGGAGCGCCTCGTGGTCGCGGAGGCGAGCGCGACGACCGCCGCCGATGCCGCGCGGCGCGCCGAGGAGCGGCGGGAGGCGATCGAGACGCAGCTTGCGGCCGCGACGTCCCTCGCCGCACGGCAGGCCCAGGCGACGGCCGCCGCCCGTGAGCTCGCGGCGTGGGAGTCGCAGCGCGAGGGACGCGATCGCGCCGCCGAGCAGCTCGCCGCCGCGCGCCGCGCAGCGCCCGCGCAGGCGCACGCGGAGCATCTGCGTGAGCGGGCCGAGGCGGCGGCCGCTGCCGGACGGATCGCGGCCGCGGCGGTCGCAGCGGCGCGCGACGCCGGCGTCGAGCTGCGTCCCCTGGATCCCGACGCCGAAGGCCGTCTGTTCGCCCTCGACGCGCCGTCCCAGTCGGAGCTGCTGCGCCGAGCCGCCTGCGAGCTGCGCGAGGAGGCCGGCGCCGTGCGGTCGCTCCTCGAGCGCGAGCGCGCGCTGCACGAGCAGGAGGCGGCGGCCGCGGCGCTGCAGGAGGAGGCCGTGCGGCTCGCGGCGGAGGCGCAGGCGTTGGCCGCCGGGATCGAAGCCGCGCGCGACGGGCTCGCCGCGAGGCTCGTGGAAGCGACCGAGCGCCACGCAGCCGCACGCGAGGCGCATCTCGCCGCGCGCGAGGAGCACGCCCAGCTGCTCGAGTTGCGGCTCGAGGGCATCGCCGCCGAGCTCGCGGGGCGACTGGCCGAGGGCGTGCCGTGCGCGGTCTGCGGGTCCCTCGACCACCCCGACCCCGCCCCACCGCCGGAGGGAGGGCTGGTCGATGAGGCGCGCGTCGACGGCGCACGCCGGCGCGCGGAGGGGCTGGCGGGTGCGCTCGAGGACGTCGAGCGCGAGCTCTCGCTCCTGCGGGAACGGCATGCGGCGGCCGTGGCGGTCGCCGGCGAGCAGCCGCTCGACGGGCGCGCCCGCGACGCGGCGACGGAGATGCTCGAGCGCTCGCTCGCCGACATGGGCGCCCGCCGCGCGGATGCGCAGGTCGCTGCCGCGCGTGCCGCCTCTGAGGCCGCGCAGCGGTCGGCTGCGCTCGCCGCCGACCGCGAGGCCGTGGCCGCCGCCTGTGGTGGGGCGTCGTCGATCGCCGAACGCGTCGCCGCGCTGCTCACCGCCGCCGACGCGGCGGAGCGCGCGGGCGATGCGCTCGACGAGGCCGACCGGCACACGCACGAGGCCGGAGCCGTTCGAGCGGCGGCCCTCGCCGCCGTGTCGCGCGCGGGCTTCGCCGACGTCGACGCGCTGCAGGCGGCGCTGCGCACGCACGAGGAGCAGGAGCAGCTCGAGGCCACCGTTCGCGCGTGGGACGACGGCCTGGCGACCCGGCAGGCGGCTGCCGCCCGACCGGACCTGGTCGAGGCCGCCCAGCACCCCGCGCCCGACGTCGCCGCGCTCGAGGCCGCCGTCCTCGAGCTCCGAGCGATCGCCGAGCGCACGGGCGGCGAGCGCGCGGTGATCCGCCGACGACACGCCGAGCTGCGCGGCCTGCGCGAGCGCCTGGACGCCGCCCTGGAGGCTGCCGCGCCGGTCCGCGACCGCTTCGAGCTGGTCCGCGAGCTCTCCGACCTCGCGAGCGGCGGGATCGGGAACCGGCTGCGCATGCGGCTGAGCGCGTACGTCCTCGCGGCCCGCCTGGAGGCGGTGGCCGAGGCGGCGACCGTCCGTCTCAGCTCGATGACCGGCGGGCGCTACGCGCTCGAGCACGCCGACGACGACGCCCGCGGCAATCGCCGC
>Ga0081539_10003962_pt1 | contig 17143 bp, 18 predicted proteins | sample TabmetS4T2R2_FD_71023 | JGI IMG/M metagenome (GOLD analysis project Ga0081539, IMG submission 71023) | Tabebuia heterophylla rhizosphere microbial communities from the University of Puerto Rico - S4T2R2 | ecosystem: Host-associated > Plants > Roots > Rhizosphere ...
CTGGTAGTCTTTCAGCAGCTCGTCGAGTAGTTCGGGTCTGATCGGTGGCATAATCAAATCTCCTTCCGAGACTGAACGGTTGATTATCGCCACTTACACAGAATTTAGAGAACCTCCGAGAAGTAAGGTCTAATGGCCCTACAATGTATTCTGTATAAGTACCTTGAGGTTGAGGCCGCCCATCGGCACTCGCCATTTCAAGAGAATTACGAACTGGCTCATCACCGCGAAACCAATAACAAGGGGAGCAACAAAGGGGTGATTTCATCAGCGAGTTCTTTGGTCGAAGCAATCACGTAGCTGAGCTTCGATGATGAGGCCGCCGGACGCATTAAAGATTGCTCAAGATCTTCCAAGGTCATGTCCGCGTACTTACCCTCTTTTGTGTCGCTATCCACCCAGAGCTTTCTCATTGTCGCCTTAGCTTTAATAGCCAAGTAGGCACCTGGGACAACGTCGTGCGGCTGTTGCCCTCTTAGGTCAAATACCACGTCAATGTTTTTGGCATTTTTAATTCTGTGATCGATAAGTTTCACTATCATTGGGATGCCAGCGAGGGTATATATGCGGAAGGGGATTGGTTCGTCGGCTTCAGTTATCAGTTCCCCATTTTCTTCTTTTTCTTTGCGCCGCTTTTCACGCTCCGAGTCGATCCGTATGACATATTCGAGCAACGATTCTTGCGCGGCTAGCTCAGGACTGTTCTCCTTAAAGATCGAGTTAAGATTTGCCGCCTTCTGCCCATAAAAGCTGACAGAAGCATTTATCAACTCCGTGATCGTGGACGGGCCAGCGACTGTCAGTGATGGCCGCTTCTCGGACGGCTGGCATAGTACGTCCGCCATCATCGACGTAGAGTAATAAATCTCTCCCGATGTGAGTCTCACAAAACTGGCAATGATTCTAGACCCAGGGGGTGCTGTGGGTTGAAAGAAGCAGCACGCGGAACACCAGTTCGACAGACCACGCTCCAGCAGATCAGTGCCGTCTACGATGTCGGCAAGAGCATAAATACCCTCAATAGCTCGGAGATCAAGCGACTGATCATCAGGAACTTTTCTGCCTAAGCTTTCCTCTCCGTGGGCCGTGATAAACGTGCATCTGTCACCTAAGGCTACTTTGAATTGAGCTTCCGCCAAATTATCTACAAAGAGAGCCTTTTTACCGTCCTTGGTCACCTCGGCAAACGCTTCTTCCGGATAGTAGTCTATGAATTTGAAAGCTTCCCTAAAGGCGATGCGCATCGCCTTCATCCCATCCTGACACAAACCATCGACGTTAAAGTTCTCCGGTGGCTTAGGTGTTTTCATTTCTCCATCTCGCAGATGCGCAATATGTGAGAACTTGGCCGTAGTTCAGATGAGAGATATTAACGCCCGTCTCACGTATTAAAAATAGAGAATCAACTCATTATATGAAACAGGTGCGGCCAATTGCTGAAGCCTTTTCAAGGTCGTAAAAAGCCGACTTCAGCACGGCTTAAATAAAGGCATACAAAAACCTTTTTGCCAATCCGGCAAACAAAATTGCAGGAACGATATTAGGAAGATAATTTAAGGCGGCTTTAGGTCTTGGTGATGGCAACGCCGCCTTCAATAAATCTGACGGTAAAACAAGGCTATTTCTATTTTTTGTCTGGGGCCTGCCGCCATTCTTTTGTGAGAAGGTCAGCTCTCCTTTTTGCCTCTTCGGGCTTCTTGTGCAGCACCTCAACGAAGAGCTTATACGTTGTGTCGTAGATTGCTTGTACCCTGTCCGTCGGGAATGGGCGGCCGACCTTACCGCTGCCACTTACTGACAGATGATTTCCACCGTTGCTGCTAGAGGGCGCAGCTACGTTCCGGCCATTGTCCGGGCCTTGATCAGATGAGACCGCTACATCCGGCTTCGCTTCCGCCAATGCCATTGTTTCTCTCCTTTGCCTTGGGAGAGACCTCTGACGTGCATGTTCAACACGCACATTGTCAGATGCCCTCTCCCGTATCGTTGGTTGTTGGGCTACTTTGCTGTGACGGCAGTATAAGGGTGAGTGCCGTTAGCACAAAGAAAGACCAGACCATGCCAGGATAAGGTCCTCCCCCGCCTCAACAGAGTAACCCGCGCCAACAATGTTTTACAAGACCTAAATTTGGGCGGCAGCTTAGTCGGCTACACCTAACTTAGGTCGGTTCTGTTCAAAACGCGTTGCGAGAAGTTCTAAGTAGCCTCTTTCGCAAAATAACCGGTCACCAATTTCAAGATAATCAATATTTCGCCCAATGCGCTTTAAATAACGTTGCCTTATTGCTTTTTCAATCCTGTCTTTCACCGTCGTTTCCGGCAATCGCAGTGCCTCACTTACCCATTGAACGAAGCTCACATAAGGTATCTGTCCGTCTACACGGTACTTCTGTGGATATTCAATCAATTTTAGCAGGATGGTCGCAGTGTCGCTTTGCGTTACTAAGTGTTCCGTTGACAGACGGTACCGTACCGGTTTCTTACCCTTGACCGTCCGCACGTAGGAGGATTTGGACACTTCCCGGAGTTCGTGGAGAAGCCGATTAAATTCCCCTTTTGTAAGACCAGCTCTTTCTATCACACGATCTGCTGTCACTCCCAGATACGGATGTGAAGTTTGTATTTGCCAAATCACTTCAAGTAGTTTACATTGCTCCTCTCGTAAGTCGCGGAATTCTATTCTTTTCGGCACGTTTCCTCACGCTGCCCCTTTATATAAAAACGGAGTCTAGGTGAAATTTCATAAAAATTTCAAGCGCACTATACGCCCTGTATCACATAGGGTCAAGGGCATTTGTGGTCAACACGGGTGGTTTCAAAATATGTATTTATTTTGAAGCATTTATTAGAGGGCATCTGAGAAGTCGGATTTCGTAAGCTTTGCGGATGAATCGCAAAGCTTATCACAGTGATCTGACTGACAAGGAGTGGGAGCTACTCGCCCCCTTTATACCGCCCGCTCGACCTGGTGGGCGGCCTCGCACGACCGACGTGCGCGAGGTCTTAAATGCGATCTTTTACCTCCTCCGCGGCGGCTGCGCGTGGCGACTGTTGCCGCACGAATTTCCGAAGTGGCAGACCGTTTATCACTATCAGCGAGCTTGGCGCAGGGCGGGTTTGTGGGAGCAGATTCACTCAGTCCTGCGTGAGCGGTTGCGCGTGATGGTCGGACGTGAGCCTCAGCCGAGTGCCTGCATCATCGACAGCCAGTCGGTGAAGACCACCGAGCGTGGAAGCGTACATGGCTACGACGGCGCGAAGAAGGTGGGCGGGCGTAAGCGCCACATCCTTGTCGATACGCTGGGGTTACTGCTCAAGGCGCACGTCCACGCCGCAGACATCACTGACCGTGACGGCGCACCTTTGTTATTGGAGAAGTTAGCTGGCTCGTGCCCTCGCTTACAGCATATCTGGGCCGACATGGGCTATCGTGGTCGCGTGGTTGACTGGATCAAGGCACAACTGGGCTGGACGGTGGAGATCGTCGAGCGTCCCAGCAAGTGGGGCCGTTATCCGATAGATGTCGAACCACCGCCGATGCCCCGGTGGACGACACTGCCGCGGCGGTGGGTGGTCGAGCGCACGTTCGCGTGGCTTGGGCGCTACCGGCGGATGAGCAAAGATTACGAATACCTGACCGAGATGAGTGAAGCTTTCATCTACGCGGCGATGGTGCGGCTGATGCTCAGAAGGCTGGCGCGAACGGCAGCAGAAGCAAGATGAAGAGGGCTTTTCAGACGCCCTCTAATTACAGTGCCTGTGATGGCGGTTAAGATTTTCGAGCAAGCCGGGTTCACTAAGCCGCAACAGATCAACGTGTTCGTCCTGTTTGGCCTACCGGGTGAGGACTTGCAGCACGTGTACGACACAGCCGTGTACGCAGCCAACCGCACTGGCTCCGTGATTCCGATGCTGTTCGCGCCAGTGCCTGGCACGCCGCTGTTCACAAAACTCAAAGGTTATATTGATGAGCGCGGCCTCGATTTCCAACACCTGAACGGCAAATTACTGCCCTTCCTAGAATTCAACCGGCGTGCGCTGCGTGGGAAATACGACCTAAAGATTCAAGACTACTACGACATCGAGGCCTTCATGTTCCGCCTCAACGAGAAAGTGCGTAACAGCACCTTCAGGCCGGGCTACAATACCCGCGTGAGTACTGCCTTCCGTAAAGTATTCACGAGCTACAACAGCGTGTATGAGGAAAAGGAGCGGAGGTTATATCTTCCCGATTTGCCCGCAAGCATGAATATCGGAGATTCCATTACGGAGTACCACGGGTCGGGTAAAAGCCTGCAAGTTCTACAAGAAGGGTCAGCACAGCTACTGTAAACAGTTGCAGTTACACCCGACTATCCCCACGTCGCGGCGCATCTCGTGTGGCTCCTTGCAAAGTTCGACTCTGGGCTTGATCGGCCATGGAGTCTCATCAATTAACCTCATGATTGCAAGGTAGGTCTCTATGCGGTGCGCTTTCGGCAAGTGGCGATGAGTGCCATCTTTAACCAGGTCTTTTGGCTCCCATTCCGGTTCCGGCAGCCCCCAGACAGCACGCCAGTGTTCTAGCTGAGCGTTCTTCTCTCGGTAAGTTCCTAAAGTAATATAGCGTGGTGTTACCCCCAAGGAAGCGGCCTCGCGGAAGAATTCAGCGTAATCCCTCTCCCAGCCTTCCGGTGTCAATATGGGGTCTAGTCTCCAACGGATTTCGAATCCGAAATCCTGAGCCTGCTTGCACGCCAGCAAGCGCTTATGAACTGTTGGAGTGATCCGCTCTCCTGTGTCGGCGAACTTACCCTCCCAAAGATCGGCCTCGCGCTCTGGGTTTATGGAAAAGGTGACTGCTACGTTGTCCGTCGGCAACCCTTCAAGATAATGAGTATTTGCAGACTTTGTGAGCAATATGAGTTTGTTTCTGCGCGGGTTAGTGATCGGGTCGGCGAACAGTGGAATGTAACGCCGGGCGTGGCCGGTGACCCCCTCATACAGGAGTGAATCTGAGCAATCAATGCCAAGACCTAATGTATCAAGATGTGTGCGGCGGAAAAATCTTTTCCCCTCTTGGTCTGTGTACCAAGTGTCGGCGATTAGCCACTTCCGTACGTCAGCCTCGAATTCGTCGATGTTATCGTAGATCACGGGCCGCATTGGATCGCGCATAGCACGAAAGGTGAGCATGAGAAAGCAAAACTTGCATCCATAGCCGCAGGCACCAGAGCCTAATGCCAAATCAAACCATTTTGGCGGACAGAATGTCTGCGAGTCCCCGTGCCAATCATGCTTTATGCGATTAGTTTTTCTGGGAGCTCGGAAAATGCAGATATCGCGTGTGGTCCCAGCTATATCCGCTGGGACTATTTCCTCTTTCCATTTACCGGAAGCAGCTTGTGCTTCCACGAAACTATTAATAGGCCTCTTACTGTTCATAAGCGCTATAGATGAAATAGTTTGGGTAACGCTCCTAGAACTAGCTGATAATATTCTCGGCTATGGCAATAACATCCCAATGATGTTCATAGACTATCGACGTCGAAGAACTGATCCTCTTTTGGCTGGCAACCTCTTTGGCAATTCAAGCTCATCATCGATCAGGGCATCTACAATCAGATTTACGGCTCTAGCATACTTCAGCAAGGTCAACAATGATGGTACTCGTAATCCGCGTTCGTACTTCGAAACCTCCTCACGAGTAAGTTGATCTTCTAGGTTTAGCTGTCGGACCATCTCGTCCTGGGAAAGATTAAGTGCCCTACGAATATGCGTTAGCTTTTCGGCCAATCTTGCTGGCTTTTCGCGTGGGGTACGGCCCATCAGATGTTACCTCCTGATGGGACATTCCCGATGATACTTCGCTTGCTAAAGGGGCAAGATGCCCCTAATATAAACCCGAACGCTTTTTTCGCCGGGAACCAGTGTATGACTGGCTCCACAGCGACGCGCATTATCCGAACTGTCGGGCGGCTGCACGCATGGATTGCTCAACGAATTACTAAACTGAACCTGCTGGCCACCGAAGATAGCAGAAGCAGTGTCGCCCGTCACCTCCCATTTGGAGCTAGTTAATGTCGTCTTCTTCTAAACTCCGTCAGCGGATATTTACCGCCGCCATATGCCTATCGCTTCTTTATAGTTTCGCCTCGTCGCAGACAACACGCCGCCGCCAGCCCACTCCGCAGCCGCTCGGTGCTAGTGTGGTCGCGCGCAGTGTCTTGCACTCGGTCGTACTCATCACGATGGAAGGTGGCTGCTTCGGCAGCGGCTTCTTCGTTACCACAGAACTCGTCGCTACCAACCACCACGTACTCGAGTGCGGTGGGCGCGGCACGGTGCGTCTAACCAACAGTTCTAAAGCCTTCCCCGTCCTCGCGAGTTGGACTGACGAGCAGCACGATCTGGCGCTCGTTAAAGTCTCTGGCGCGGGCGCACATCCACTGCCGCTCGCACAGGACTGGCCAATCATCGGTGACGACATCTACGTCGCTGGCAACCCCGAAGGACTCGAAGGCACGTTCTCCCGCGGCATTGTCAGCAGTCTTAGGAAAGACGAAGGCTTGATCCAATTCGACGCACCGATCTCGCCCGGCAGTTCGGGCGGGCCCGTAGTCGATACGCAAGGTCGGGTCATCGGCGTCACGGTCGCATCTGTCAGGCAGGGACAGAACCTCAACTTCGCCGTCCCCGCGCGCTTTCTGCCGGCACTGATCGCGCACGCCCGCAGTAACATCGCTGGTGACACAGTTGCGCCCCTGCGGAACACTCCTATGTCGCCGCCAGTCAACTCAGCCCGAGCGCAGTGGGAGGCGAACAGGGATTGGAGTTTCTTCGCTTCCGACATCCTCGGCGACGATGCCGTACCCGAGCGACTCAAGGCGCTCGTGGACGCCGGCATCAGCCCAGACGAGAAAGATATCCAGGGGCGCGCTGCCTGGCACGTCGCCGCCGAGCGTGGGCAGACCGGCTTGGCCCGCTACCTGCGTGCGCTGAAAGCAAATCCCGACGCGCGCGACCCACTGGGCCGCACGCCGCTGATGGTGGTGCCACTGGGCGGTGCATTGACCGGGTGGGTCTGGACCACACCGCTGTGCTCGGACATGCCGACGACAGAAGCAGGCAACGCACAGCTAAACCTACTTTCATGGCTCCAGCAGGTGCAGGAGCACAGAGCCGTCATGCGCGAATTGCTCGCGGCCGGCGCAGACGTAAACGCCAGAGACGATGGTGGGCACTCGGTGCTCGATTACGTTAGTCTGCCGCTGGTGGACTTCGACCGACTGCTCTACGCCACCGGGCGGGTGCGTGGCGCGCAGGCCTGTGAGTTGACGGCGGCGCAGGCACCGCCACTGCAAGGCTTCCGCCTGGAGATGAGTTTGCGTGACGCGCTCGCCAGCCAGACCCTCGTGCGTCTGCGCCCTACCGATCATCCTGAGGCGGATGCTTGTGGGCGACGCACACTTGGGTATAACGCGCCGCCAACAAGCCATCTCAGCGAGTACCTCGGCGGCCCGCCAGAGAAGATAGACATTAGCCACGTGACGCTCGCCTTCATTGATGAGCGGCTCGTTTATGTGCATGTCACGTTCGGGCGCAGAACAGAATGGCAGGAGCAGTACACGCAGGCACTGGCACGAGCGTTGGGTAGCCCGGCTGACTGGCACGACTTGGGCTATAGGGATGATGGATCGCGTGCACGGCTGCTCTCGTGCGCCAACTGGCAGGTGGTGGCAGGCTATAACAGTGCCGGCCCTTACGTCGAACTGCACGACCTGAGTGCCCTGCAACTGCTGCCGCCGCGCCTGTCCGAGCAACTGCGACATAGACAATCGATCCGCCAATGAAGCTGACCATCAGGGGCATGATGAGATGGCATGGTCAATAATATCGGTAGCTCACATGGGCAGACATTACGACTCCTGCTGTGGTTACAAAGATTAGAAGTCACTCGAAGACTATCGCCAGGGCTGGGGCGTGCTGCTGCCACTCAGATAGGAGGATTGATGACTGAGAGTCACCAGCGCCTGCGTGGCCACAAGGTAGCTAAGTCGCGGACTAAGAAGTGGCCAGCGAAGATGAAGGCTGGCGAGGCGCAGCAATTCTTGGGCTGTAGCCCGGCGAAGCTGACCATGCTGTTGCTCAGCGGGCAGCTCGCTTATGAGCGAGACCAAGACTGGCATTGACCATTTGAAATGCTTTGACGGGATTTTTCTGAAGAGAATCGCCGCGCCTACTTGTAGCCGACTCTATGGCATCGAACCTATAGGTGTCGGCACGCCCGTTGTTGAGAGCTTAACCAGCTACCTTGCAAGAGTGGCTTTAGCCCACTGTGTAACGACAGGAGCACTGATTGCCAAGGAAATTGCTCCAATCATTAATAAGCCTTACCTCATCGATATAACATTGGAAACTGTATCTTCTCCATTCCTTTTAGCAGCAAGAGCCATGAATGGTTTTGGTATCCTAGCCACTGATTGGGTAAATGCCTTGCAAAGTCTCACGTCCAGACAGGAGCTTCGCTTTCTGACGATGTTGCCCTGGAAGGGCCTAGTTGCTAGGAGTAAGCTTCTACGCAAAGTTCGTGCATGGTGTCCACATTGTTACCAAGAATGGCATGAAGCTGCAACGCCGCTTTACGATCCTCTCATTTGGTCGCTAGAACCGGTAATAGCTTGCCTCAAGCATAAACGATCTCTGCTCTATAAATGTGGGCATTGCAACAAACACATTCCGCCCTTAGTTCGCCAATTACAGACCGGCTTTTGTCCGCATTGTAATCAGTGGCTTGGCGTTGCTCTGGATTGTACGTCTTCTATAAGTGAGGTGCTGGATGGTGAGCAGCTGAGATGGCAAGCATGGGTGTTTGAGCATCTTGGGACAATCTTTGCTACAGCCGAGCAGCTAACTTCTCTGCCTGAGAGAGGAGTGGTAGCAGATTTGGTTTTTGCGTGTGTTCAAAAGGTAACTAGGGGTGATTTGCAGGCGTTCGTTCGTCGATTCCGTTCTTTCAGTCAACAGGCAATAAACCAGTGGCGGCGAGGGGAGAGGTTACCCGAGCTCGGTAGATTGATGGCTCTCTGCTATCAAACTAATGTTTCAATGAAGGATGTCCTACTTGGAAAGATAGGTACAGATACTATTCTATTGAAAGTTGATCCTGTTCGAAACGGTAATTCGTACCACGTGGTGACTATCGAATTAGAAAGGATGGAGTCTGCTCTTCACTCAATGCTCAACGAAAACCCACCACCAAGTTCGAACGAGGTCGCTAAACGTCTAGGATGTCATGTAGAGACCTATAAGCGTCACTTTCCAAAGCTTTTTTGTATTATAAGGGAAAGGTATTCTACATATGAAGCGGAGCGCTTCAATAGAGAAAAGATTAAACATTCTCTATTAGCAGCAATAGATGAACATCCCCCCCTATCACTGAGTTCGATTGCACAGAGTCTAGGCTGTAGCCCCGGCTTTCTCAGGGAAAAGTTTCCTGAAGAAACCAGTATCATTGTAGAGAGATATCTTAGATTCAGGCAGGTTTTTGTAGATGTTAAGAACGTACGCGATCAGTTACAGGCTTTTCAAAATGAATCTCCACCTTTGTCAATTACACAATGTGCAGAGAGATTAGGCTGTAGCTGTGTACACCTGTATGTATACTTTCCTAATGCTTGTCGTGCAATAGGGGCGAGATATTCTGACTATCGCAGAGAGAAGGCTAGACAAAAGAATGAGAGCCGACAGCAAGCTATTATTAAGATAAGTATGGCTCTGGAAGCCGAGCAAGTTCCTGCCAATATTTATCAAATTCGGAAGCGACTCAGTCATATAAAAGGGCTGACTAACCGTGAGATCAAGGCCGTCCTTAACGGGCCAAGTAGAGGGACAGGTAGCTCTACCTAGAGGAGTCGCTATAAGCCCGCCGCAAGCAACTGTGGAGATCCAACATCTTTACAATTCTTGCTCAAGCCGCATTTAGTAATAAACTTTCGATAGCATAAGTTTTCCGGTGCAATTCGGTAGCATAACGATTCCGAATCGGAATCCTTTTGGTACTAATTACACGAGGATGGGTGCCTCACCCGCCGCGCGACATTCCAGAAGTATTACGAGCAACACGAATTACGCTCGTGGATCGACGACACACTAGGCGAATCCGGCGTGCCTGCCGGTCCCGGGGTTTTCTATGTCTTTCGTGACACTGCCGTAAAGGAATCTTTCGTCGCAGCCCGATACCGTAGAACGCCTTCCGCACATTACCAGCGCCGATCGGATGTATTGTATGAACGCTATAAAGAGATTCTCGACCCGCTCGCATCTTTCTACGGGCTGCGCGGGCGGCTGCCTGATCGGTTTGAGATACAGGTAGGCGAGGAGCTGTGCAAGCACCTGGGGAGTATCAAGAATGCCTTTAACGTAGTGAGGCGCGTTACCGGGGGCGAACACTGGGATAAGATAAGTGAGGAAAGAAGACAGGATTTCCTCGTTTACCTTGCGCTGTCGAAGTTTGGCAAACGCCCGCCTATCTCCTCTCTACCAAGGGACATCCAGTTGGACGTGCGAGCATTCTTCTCCACGTACACGCGGGCTTGCAGCCTGGCTGATCAGTTGTTGTTTTCCGCCGGCGACATGAATAAAATCCGGCAAGCCTGCCTTGCGGCACCGGTAGGTAAGCTGACCCCTGGATCCCTTTACCTGCACGTTAGCGCTCTCGCATCCCTGCCGCCGGTTCTGCGAGTTTACGAGGGGTGCGCCCGCGCGTACATCGGATCGGTTGATGACGCTAACATAGTCAAGCTGAAATACCTCTGGCCTCAGGTTTCATACCTAGCATACCCTGATTTTGACACAGACCCTCACCCGGTCTTATTGGCTTCTTTAATAATCCCGCTGCGTCCTCCCGGTCTGAAATACCGCGACTATAAGGAGTCCACAAATCCGCCTATACTACACCGAAAGGAAGCATTCTTGGCTGAAAGCCACCCATTGCGTGAAAAATTCGCGCGCCTTACGAGGCAGGAAGAGCGCTACGGGCTTTACGAGAACACAAGTACGATTGGTAATCGCAGCGGATGGGAGACCGCCCTTAGGGACAAGGGTGTGACACTAAGGGGGCACAAGCTTACCAAGCTCAAGGCTGCACCGCGCGCAGAATAGATCTGATTAACTACCCAATATTGGCGCTTTCTTCTTCTAAGGCTCTATCGATGTTTTTTTTCAGCAAAGGAAGGAAAGTTTCCATCGCCTGGGGTCGCTCACCGAACCATTCGGTCAACACGTCGAACCCGCCGAAGGAGTACCGGTTCAGCTCCCTGAGCCCTGCCTCACTGAGATGTGAAGACGAAAGAGGGTCTACCAAGCCTCTGATGGTGGAGTGCAGGGCCTGCCTCTCCGACATTTTAATGCCCAAGCCTTTAAGTTCTTGGCTAAGGAACAACGCGGTGATGAGTCTACCCTTTTCGCGGTAGGCCCCTGGGAAGTCGGTTACGAGGTCGGTCGTTTCGCTGGCGGGGGCGTCCTCCTTGCGGCCGGTCGCGAGGCCCGCGATTAGACACAGGTAGTACATGTCGAAGTCGAGCGAGAACTCGCCGCTTATATTCTTGAACCACTCGCGCGTGGCTTTGCGTAGCCTAAACGGCACTTTGGCCCTCCGAGTCGAGGTGGAACTGCGTGAAGAACGGGCGCCCAAACACGCACAGACCGTCTGTCGTTTCCTCTGCCTGCCCTGATTCCAAGGCTGTAGCGTCTAAGTCTGTCGCCCCCTTGCGGAACAGTGTGATGTACTGAATCCTGTTCTTAGCTTCGCGTTCGAGGGGTGTTAGGAATCCCTGCCTCTCGCTCGAGATGGTGAAGGCGATAAACTGACCGGTCAGGCGGGGGATTAACTCGGCCACTTTAGCTCGCACCCTTAGGTCGATGGGGTTAGCCGGGCTGTCTACTATGAACGGTAGCTTATGCTCCGTGCGGTTAAAGAGAGTCGCAAGGAACGCATACGCCACCGACAAGGTCTCGCCAACGCTCCCTCCTTCCTGATCATGCAGGCGGAGGCTTCGGTCAACCCTGTCGATCCTGATCGCGTTATTTGGCATCAGTTCGGCGATCCTCAGGTTCGCATCCTTGCTGATCTCAGAGCTGATCCCCTCGCGGGCCTTCTGCTGTGCGACCTCTAGCAACCGGATCAGTACATCTCTCTTCTGCTTCAACGTAAGGGTGTGGGTCACTTCCGCCAACTTGTTTTCGGCATCTTTTAGGCGCCTCTCTAGCACGCGGATGCCGTAGGTATCCTCGTCACCCGCCGTCTCCGTTGGATCGTCAAATCTCTCGATCTCCCCCCGAAGACTAATGATGAGATCTTGCAATTCTTCAATTTCTCCACGAACTTTCTCAAGCGCAGGGTCATTAGCTATTCCTTCGTTCTGGATCTCGTCGCGCGCCGTCCGGGCCTCCTGTTCGATACGGCAGTTGTCGACCAGTTCGTTCACTTCCTCGATTAGTGCGGTCTCATGCTCCTCCGGGTTCGGGCCTACGAAGTCTCCCACGTCGCCCTTAATGGCGTTGAGCAGCGCCACATCGTTAGATCCCAAATACCGGGACGCCCGCTCGCGGATCATGCGCCGTGTCGCTTCGTCGAGCTCTCGGCCGCAGATGCAGGCCTCCTCCTCGGCAAGTTCCTCGAAGAATTCGCGGGCGGTGCTCTCTGGTAGCTTCACCCTGTCCAAGTTCTCCTTGAGGGCGAGCATCTGTTTCGCGAAAACCGCGGAGATGTTCTGGGGACTACGCATTCGCGCCAAAAGCGATTGAGCGCTCTCGCGGACGGCTGCCTTCGCGGCCATGAAGTCGTTCTCGGCTTGCCTGAGTTTCTCTCGTATTTCCCCCTGCTGCGCCAGGGCGGTCCTGAAGGAGTCCTCCTTCTCACGCAAATCGGACGACACCTTCTCGAATTGCTTCTGGACCTTGAGCTGTTCGCGCTTCAGCAGCTTGATTCTGGAGCGTAGCGAAGCCACTCGGTTACGGCGCCGGCTCAGCCCGCGGTCTTCCGTGGCCCCGCGGCCGTCCGTCTGCCTTTCCCAATAAGCCCCAACATGGCTCGCTATGCTGGAGAATGTTTTTAGCTGGAAAAGATCTTCGATGACGGTCTGGGCGTCAGTGTGTTCGCGGCTGAGGAGTTGTTCGGCCAGCTCGCCGTCGAAGACGAAGAACCTGACGAACTCAGGGCGAAGGAATTTTTTCAACTCCCGTGGCGGATGGAAGCCGGCTCTCATGCCTGACGGGAGGGTAGTGGCGTACTTGAGCGAGCCGTCCTCGAAGTCAAAGTTTAGGGTAATGGTGAGGCGCTGGCTGTTGTAGGAGAGGATCACGCGGAACATGCCGCGCCCGCTACGGTTTCCACGCTTTTTGAGCGAGCGGATCTTATCCCCGTCCCAGTTGTCCTCCGCGGCGCCCGAGAGCGCGGCCCGCAATAACTCAAGGGTGGTCGTCTTCCCTGTGCCGTTAGGCATCTGCAGCAGGCTGATTGGAAACACCTTGCTGGCCCGATCAGTGAAGGACACCTGATGGTCCGGACAGCGTAGCCCTTTAGCCTCCCACCCGAGTATCTGGACGTTAATCTGCAAGCGTCCTCCTAGCCTTACTCATCGCCGCCCTCGACCGAAGTGGCGTCGTAGAGGAGTCTGAGCCGGCGGTACGTGGCGTCACGGTCTTCAAGGCTTTCGTTGCCGTCGGCTATAGCTTCGAACCATGCTACCAGCTTTGACGCCAGAGCCTGATCCTGGTCGAGTTCGCGCGCGGCCTCGGTTATAGCCTCTTTTATGCGCGGGTCTAGCGTCATACCACCTGCTCCTCATAGTTCAGGCGAGACAGTTCGGAGAGCCAGTCCCGCCTTTCGAGGTCCGAGTTGTTCTGCCCATCCCCTCCCCCGTCGCCTGGCACTCTGATGAAATCGACGACGTTGGCGCGTTTGGACGGGTCGTGTGGGTTGATCCGGAGGCACCGTCCGATCCGTTGGATGGTCTCAAGACGCGCCCGCGCGGATGAAAAGAGTATCACGGTCTCGATGGAGCGAATGTCTATACCTTCTGAGAGCCTGTGACACGTTAGGAGACATTCCACCTCCCCGTTGGCGAATCTCACCAGCGTCTCCGAGTCAGCATCGGCGTAGTAGGTGTGGAAGTCGTGTCTGTACCGGTGGACGATTGACAGAACCTTTTCGCCGTACTCGCGGGTCTCCACGAAAATGATGCAGCGCTTAAGGAGCGTCTGGTGCTCTGCGATGAACTGGTCGAAGAGGGGAAGCTTCGCTTCCGACGTCTTATGTACTTTTGCCAGCTCTATCCAAATCTCCTCTTCGGACATGGGGGTGCCAGCCTCACGCCGGGCGGCGGCCCTACGGTAAACCTGCTGCAGCCGCTCCCTATCGTTCTCATCAGGTACGTACTCGATGGGGTAGTAGTTAAACGGTGCCAAGATGCCACGTTTGATGGCGTCACCGATGCCGAACCGCACCAAGACTTGCCCAATGTGCTCTTCTATAAAGAGGTTTCCCTCTTGGTCATAATCACGTTCGGGTGTGGCGCTCAAGCCGAGCCTGTAAGGAATATGTTTGGAAAGCCCGTTCAGCGACTGGCGGTTCCCCGGGCTGCCAAGTCGGTGGACCTCGTCGTGAATGAGTAGCGTTCGACCAGCTTCGACTCTGGAGAGGTCAGCAAGCGCTGGGGCGAGCGCCTGCCTAGAAGCCAGGAGGAAGGTCATCCGCTTGTTCAGCAGAAAGTAGTCCCGCTCGTGGTGGTGGTAGTAGTGCCGGAGCACGGCATGGCGGGCTGGCAGCTCCTTCGTCAGTTCAAGCAGTTGCCCGTACCACTGATCTAGGAGGTCGTTTCCGTCGGCCGAAACAACTACAGTATCCACCTTTCCGTCCGCAATGAGCTTGCGACAGATGTTTAGGGCCGTCCTCGTCTTGCCCGTCCCCGTAGCCATCTCCAACACGCCTCGAGGGCTCTTCAGGAAAGCCTCGACCGCCTCCTGCTGGTGAGGCCATAGCCCTTCGTCCGAGGAATGGCGGGGAGGAGTTTTTATCAGCCCAGGCGGCGGGCTGGTTGCCTTGTATCTGCGAATCAGTTCTCTGTTAGCCGCCTCGGGGAAATCAAAAGTCTCAGCGCCCGGCGCGTTACCGTCCCACAGGAGTTCGAAGTGTCGTCTCTTTGCTAGGGCGCGTTTGCCATCATCCCAGGAGGTGTAAACGTCAACGCACTCATAATTCACCTCGAGTCCGGCCCGGCTCTCGTTCGCAGACCCCGAGAACGAAACGTAATTTCCGTCCGCGTCCAGAAACACCCCGACCTTTTCGTGGTAAATCCCGCGCCCCCGCCTCGGCACGGCGATCTTAATCTCCAGCCGACCTGCGGCGAGCAACGCCATCAGAAGGTATGTGCCCCGGCCAAGGGTCTGGGCAAACTCAGAGTTGATTTGTGACAGGAGTCTCTGTTCGTACGCTTGCCGCCGATCAAGCCCCTGCTCGATGGCCGCGACATCCTCTTCATCCAGACAAACGGAGGTAACGAGCCTCATCGTCCCGCCCTTGGACACATACCCAAGAAGTGGTGCGCCGATCGCCTCGAAAACGCTGCTTGAGAAGAAGCCCGCGGCCCGCATGTAGGAAACAGCACGCTCCAAGGCAGGAAGATAGAAGTCGTTAACCAGGTCGTCAGCCCCGGACCGATATTCATCCTGGAACTGGTAGGATCGGAGGGTCGCGGATAGACCCGGAGATGCGACGGAATCGTCAGTGAGGTCAGCGGTGTGTGCAGTCTGCGTCATCTGTCGGCCTACGAATGTTCTTCAGTGATGTTCCCATCCCAGCGGCAAGAGCGGCTGGCGCGAGCCGCTGCTATTTGTGATCTCGTACAGATCATCACCGCGAAGTTCCGACCCGTCCCAGCCATTTGGCCAGACCTGATTATCGATAAGCTCCTCGATGCGGTTGAGCTCTTCGGCATTGATGAGATGAACCTCCGGACGCCCCTGTGCGGCGGCTGCCCCGTTAATCTCGTTTTGGATGTCCAGCACCTCCCGAAGTCCTAGACGTCGCGCACCGAAGGTCAGGGGGCCGAGTCGATTCTGCTTTGAGGCAAGGTTGCCATCTTTCTTGCGTTCGTCGACCTTCCTCAGCCGGTATTGTGGCTCTTTGAGCTTACGATAGAGTGGGCGGAGCCGGCGCAGCGGCGCTAAGTACTGCCACCGCGGCAGCCGCAGGACGACTTCCAAGGCGCGATCTTCCTCAACCAGATTACATCCTACGCAGCCCGTGCGGGCATTGACCTCCTGCGCCTCGTCACCGCCGTAGCTCTCCGCAATGTCCACCGTGGGGAACCCGTGGTGGGGAGCGTCGAACATCAGCCAGTCCCACACATGGCACACTCTCCAGTGGATCATGGGCGACAATGTGTCTGCGATCTGCTCGGGCGTCGTCTCTTGGAACCACCCTTGGCCACACTCGGCCCCATCGCGCGAGCAGGAGAGTGCTATACGGCTGTCCCTCGCCGCGCTTTCGCCAATGCGTACGCCCGTCAGGGTGAGAAATTTCTCGCCGACCTCTCGGTACATCTCCTCAAGTGCGGAGATCATCGGCATCACTTTGAGTTTTGGGGTACACCATCTGAAGACGTTCGACGGCGGCGGGACTCCGCGGCCGAGCATGTAAACGAAGTACCGGTGGTCGAGTGGGGGAAGTACAACTCGGGACTCGATGCCGCGTTTTCGCAACGCTTCAAGAACCCCGAACGCGCTCAACTGAAGCGGCGGCAGCTCCATCCGCGTATCAGCGTAGAGAACGGTAAGAGAGTCAGGTGCCGTCACCTGACCGCTCTCGATCAAGTGCGTTACTAGCGTAACGGTCGCAGAGGAGTCCTTGCCGCCAGAATATGCTATAGACCAGTGTCGATACCTTTTTCCGTACTCGTTGAGCGAGTCCGCCGTAAGGCGGATGGCCTCGTCAATGGTCATCCGCTGGCCGGCGAATAGACTTTGCGCTCTTCCTGCCATTTAAGTAGTCGGCAAAAAGTTCTTTGACAGAAGATTCATTTCGTCAGCCAGAAGTTCCCCGAGAGGACTCCGGCCGCCTTGAGCCGCTCGCGCCGACTCATCTCGATGATGTAGCGGCAGG
>Ga0081539_10003963_pt1 | contig 17136 bp, 14 predicted proteins | sample TabmetS4T2R2_FD_71023 | JGI IMG/M metagenome (GOLD analysis project Ga0081539, IMG submission 71023) | Tabebuia heterophylla rhizosphere microbial communities from the University of Puerto Rico - S4T2R2 | ecosystem: Host-associated > Plants > Roots > Rhizosphere ...
CGGGAGCGGCTGCGGGCGGCCGGCCTCGCGCGCGCGTCCACCTTCTCCTGGGACACCGCAACTCGGGAGATCGACCGGTTATTGCACCCCTAGACTCAGCCGACCCCGCCATGCGCCGACTGCTCCCCGCCTTCCTCCTGCTCGCCCTGCTCGCGCCCGCCACGGGTGCGCAGGCCAAGGTCCCACGCGGCTGGCTCGGCGTCAGCGTCGGCCCGGAGTACGTGGCCAGGTACTCGAGCCTCACCGCGGAGTTCAAGCGCATGCGCAAGGCCGGCGTCCGGACCGCGCGCCTCGCCGTCTACTGGTCCAAGATGCAGCGCACCGGCCCGGGCAGGACGAATTTCCGCAACACCGACCGGATCGTCACGGCGGCGGCCGGGGCGCGCCTGCCGCTGCTCCCCGTCGTGCTGGACGCGCCCCACTGGGCGACCGGGGACCCGAACCGCCCGATCCACACGCCGCGGGACCCCGCCGACTACGCCAGGTTCCTCACCAAGCTCGTCGACCGCTACGGCCCGACCGGCACGTTCTTCAAGAGGCACCCGAAGCTGCGCCGCGTCCCGATCCGGTCGTGGCAGATCTGGAACGAGGTGTCGAACCCGTGGTACTGGGACGTCAACTACGCCTCGGAGTATCCGCAGACGCTCAAGGCCGCCTATGACGCGATCAAGGCCGTCGACGCCGGCGCGCGGGTCATCCAGGCGGGTCTGAACACCGGCGGGGCGGGGACGTCGTGGGACGCCCAGGAGGCGCTCTACCGCGAGTACGACCGCTTGGGCATCGGCCGGCCGTTCGACCAGATCGCCGTGCACGTGTACACCAGCCGCGTCTCCGACGCGCTGAAGGTCGTGCGCAAGACGCGCGACGTCGCCGCCCGCTACGGCGACGCCGCCCGCCCGATCTACGTCAGCGAGCTGGCCTGGCCGGCGGCCAAGGGCAAGCTGCGCGACGAGCACGGGCACAAGCGCGACTTCTTCGCCGCGACGACCGACAGGGGCATGGCCAGGCGGCTCAGCCAGGGCATCCGGCTGCTCGCGCGCCACCGCAAGGACCTCGGCATCTCCGGCGTCGACTGGTTCCAGTGGGTGTCCGCCTACAAGGGCACCGACGACGCCTTCCGGTACTCGGGCCTGCGCCGCATCGTCCGCAAGCGCGTGGTCGACCAGCCGGCCATGAAAGCGTTCAAGAAGGTGGCTCGCAGACTGCGCGGTTAGGATTGCCGAGAATGGCCCCCCGCGTCGCGCTCGTGCACGATTTCCTCGTCGACCTGCGCGGGGCGGAGCGGGTCTTCGCCGCGATCTGTGACGCCTGGCCGGACGCCGACGTCTACACCGCGGTCTACGACGAGCAGGGCACGGAAGGGCGGTTCGCCGACCGCGCGCCGCGCACCTCGTTCCTCCAGGGCCTGCGCCCGACGCACCGGACCTTCCGGGTGCTGCTGCCCCTGTACCCCCACGCGATCGAGTCGCTCGACCTGCGCGGCTACGACATCGTCGTCTCGTCCTCGAGCGCGTGGGCGCACGGCGTGCTCGTCGACCCCGGCGCGGTGCACGTCTGCTACTGCCACAACCCGTTCCGCTACGCGTGGTCCGAGCGCGAGGCGACGCTCGCCGCCCGCCCGGTGCCGCTGCGGCTCCCGCTCGCGGTGCTGCTCTCGCGCTGGCGCCAGTGGGACTGGATCGCGGCCCAGCGGGTCGACCGCTACGTCGCCAACTCCCGGCTCACCGCGTCGCGCGTGCGCCGCTACTTCGGGCGCGACGCCGACGTGCTCCATCCCCCGGTGGAGCTCGAGCGCTTCGCTCCGGGCCGCGTCGGCGACCAGTACCTGGTCGTCGCCGAGCTGATGGCGCACAAGCGGATCGACGTCGCCGTGCACGCGTTCAACCGGCTGCGCAAGCCGCTCACCGTCGTCGGCGACGGGCCCGAGCTGCGCCGCCTGCGCCGCCTCGCGGGCCCGACGGTGCGCTTCACCGGCCGCCTCCCCGACGCGGGCGTGGCCCAGATGCTGCGCTCGGCGCGCGCGCTGATCGTGACCGCGTCCGAGGAGTTCGGCATCGCCGCGGTCGAGTCGCTGGCGTCCGGCCGGCCGGTGATCGCGCTCGCCGACGGCGGCGTGCTCGAGAGCGTGGTGGAGGGGGAGACCGGCACCTACTACGGGCAGAACACGCCCGAGGCGCTGGCGGAGGCGGTGGCGCGGTTCGACCCGCTGTCCGTCGATCCGGCCGCCTGCGTGGCGGTCGCCCAGCGCTTCGGCACGCGGCGCTTCCAGGCGATGATGCGGGCGATCGTGGGCGAGGCCGTGGCGGCCGAGCGCGCACCGCGGCCCGAGGAGCGGCCCGCTGTCGTCACCGGCCTGCTGGCGCGACGGGCGGCCGCCGGGTCCTGACGGCGCTATCCTGTCGGTGAGGTTCCACGCCCGCCCCTTGTGTGCGGTGCGTCACACAACAGCGCCATCACGCCGCATTTTCCCGCCATTTGCTGTTCACTTCATGAGCGGGGCCTAAAACTCGCGCGCTGCGGGCAGAAAACCGCGTAACTTGCGGTGGCTTCAAGGGTTGTCTGTTGTGCCCGGATCTCCCCGGAGACCCGGCCCCTGAGCCGCGTGCGGGTCCACAGCGAAGTTCGCGGCGAGGAATTGCCTCATTGGGCGACCGTCCGACCTCCCCCGGGCGGCCCGACCCAGACGGTCGACGCAGGAGGCGTCGGTCCGGCCGGTGTGGCGCCGGCGAATTGTTGCACGAGCAACTGGATCTCTCTATAATTCCTACTGGAAGCGTTGGTTTTAGACACCGTGGCTTCAACCGCATTGAAAGGAAAGAAGACGAGCACGTTCACCGATATCCCCCGTCCCCGGACCGAGCCCGAGCACGAGCCCGATCCGACTCTGGACTCCCTCCAGCTCCTGCTGCGTGAGGCGGGTCGCTACCCGCTGCTCAAGCCGAGCGAGGAGATCGAGCTGGCCAAGCGCATCGAGAAGGGCGATCTCGCTGCCAAGGACCGCATGATCAACTCGAACCTGCGTCTGGTCGTCGCCAACGCGCGCCGCTACCAGGGCCAGGGCCTCGCGCTGGGCGACCTCATCCAGGAGGGCATGCTCGGCCTGATCCGAGCTGTGGAGAAGTTCGACTGGCGCAAGGGGTTCCGGTTCTCGACTTACGCGACGCTCTGGATCCGCCAGGCCATCCAGCGCGGGCTGGAGAACACGAGCCGGACCATCCGGCTCCCCGTTCACGTGGCCCAGCGCTCTCGCAAGGTCGGGCGCATCGAGCGTGAGCTCACGACCAAGCTCGGTCACGAGCCGACGGACGAGGAGATCGCCGACGCGGCGGACCTCCCGCTCGAGGACGTGATCGAGATCCGCAAGGCGGACCGCGCGGTGGTCAGCCTCGACAAGCCCGTGGGCGACGACGGCGACACGTCGTTCGGCGACCTGCTGGCGATCGAGACGGCCCCCGTCGACGAGGAGGTCGGCGAGAAGCTCCGCTCGGAGACGCTCCTGAGCGCGATCGCAGAGCTCCCCGAGCAGGAGCGCAACGTCATCGAGATGCGCTTCGGCGCCGGCGATCAGGAGCCGCAGACGCTCAGTCAGGCCGGGCGCAAGCTCGGCGTCTCGACAGAGCGCGCGCGCCAGATCGAGGAGCGGGCGCTCAAGCGCCTCAGCCAGCGCACCGACGTGATGGCGCTGCGCGAGGCCGCGTAGGGCGCGGGTAATCAAGGCGCTCCCACGAGCTTGCGAGTGGGAGTAAGCCGCATTCAAATTACCGAGGCCCGGGCAAACGCCCGGGCCTCGGTCGTTAATCCTCCGCGTGCACGTCGCCCGACCCCTGCACGTTCTGGCTCACGCGCGGGTTGCCCCGGTAGGCGACGTCGCCGGAGCCCTGGACCGAGATGTCGAGGCGGTCCTTCACGTTGACCTTCGCGTCCCCGGACCCCTGGATCGCCACGGTGGCGGTGCGGGCGACCAGGCGCCCGAGGTCGGCGTCGCCGGATCCCTGGATCGTGGCCGTGAGGGCGCCGACGGTGCCGGTGGCGTCGACGCTGCCCGACCCGTTGATCTCGATCGCCAGCGCCGGCGCGTCGATCCTGCCGAGTGAGAGGTCGCTCGATCCCTGCACGCGGATCGCCTGGAGGGCCGTGCGGGAGACCTGCACGCGCGTGTCGTCGTAGGGGTCCGGGCCGATGACGATGCCGTGGTCGCGGATCGAGATGTGCAGCACACCGTCGCTGGACGCCGTCTCGATGTGGTCGATGACGTGCTCGCCCGCGGACACGCTCACGGTGTCGGCGTCGCCGGGAGCGAACTCGACGTCGATCGAGCTGTCCACCTCGATGCGGTCGTACGGCGCGACGTGGCGCGTCTGCGTGACGCGCGGCCCGGCGCCGCAGCCGGCGAGAGCGAGCGCGGCGAGGACGAGAAGTGGGGCGATCAGCCTCATGCGTGGCCTCCCAGGGGGATCTCGGCGATGACGGTCGTGCCGAGGCCCGGGGGGGAGTCGACGTGGAGCTCGCCGTCGAGCGCCTCGACGCGGTCGCGCAGGCCGCGCAGGCCGGAGCCGGCGCCGGGATCGGCGCCACCGGCGCCGTCGTCGCGCACGATCAGCCGCAGCCGCCCGTGCTCGACGCCCAGCGAGACGCCGGCCGACATCGCGCCGGCGTACTTGGCGACGTTGGTGAGCGACTCGGCGGTGACGAAGTACACGGCCGACTCCACCGGCGCCGGCAGCCGCCGCTCCGGCACGCCGTCGACGGTGGTGGGCACGGGAGCACGTGCCGCCAGCGCCTCCAGCGCCGGGCCGAGGCCGCGCTCGGACAGCAGCGCCGGGTGGATCCCGCCCGCCAGCTCGCGCAGCTCCTTGACCGCCAGCGCGGCCTCCTCCCGCGCCTCGGCGATCAGCGACGCGGCAGCGGGCGGATCGGACGCCAGACGCGACTCGGCCATGCCGAGCGTCAGGGACAGCGCGACGAGCCGCTGCTGGGCGCCGTCGTGCAGGTCGCGCTCGATCCGGCGGCGCTCGGCGTCGGCGGCGGCGATGATGCGCGCGCGGGCGTCGCGCAGGTCGTGGACGCGCTCGTGCAGCGCCGCGGTGCTCGGGCCGAGCATGACGCGCGCGAACAGCGCCCACAGCCACGCGAGCCCGTTCGTCAGGTTCAGCACGACGAGGACGGCCGGGATGCCGATCAGCGTCAGAGGGAGCGCCTGCCCTGAGCTCGTGACCATCCAGCCGAAGATCGTCACCGGCGTGCTCAGCACGATGATCGGCGCGAAGGCCATCACCAGCGCGACGAAGCCGAGGATGCCGGTGGCGGCGATCGATACGATGCCGAGCGGGAACTTGAGCGCGACGAAGACGAGGCTCTTCCAGGTAACGGGATCGCGCAGCCACAGGCGGACGCGCTCGACCCCGGGAACGTCCCGGCGATCGTCCGGGAGCGCGATCGCGACACCGAGCAGGCCGCGCGCGAGGCCGCGCTCGAGCGCCGCCATGGCTCGCCACGCGGCCAGCGTGGCGAGCAGGATCCCGATGCCGACGACGACCACCGCCAGCGCGGCGCCCAGGGAGATCCCGAGCACGAGCACGATGAAGTAGGCGACGCCGGTCGGGAACGCCAGCAGGACGTAGGCGAGGTTCAGCCACGTCCGGCGTCTGAGCGGGGCGGCTGCGAGGCGTGAGAGCCAGACGCTCACGCCCCGGACGCTAACCGCCGCGGTGGGCGCCGCCGATGCGGGCGCCCTGAGGCCCTTGGTGTGGCTGTCCCCACGCCGCGACCAGGGCGGCGAGCTGATCGCGCGGGCGGCGCCAGTCGCCGCCGAGGATCGCGTGGCCGGCGGTCCGCGTGGCGAACGTGAGCGCCTGCGCGGCGTCGTCGACGGCGAGCGCGCGGCGCCCGCGGGTCGCGGCGATCGCGGCGCGCCGGCGGCGGGCGACGGCCGCGTGCGGCTCGCCCTCGCGCAGCGTGGCGTGGCCGCCGGCGTGGCGGAGCGCGAGCTGCGGGTGCAGGACGGTGGCGATGCCGGCGGCGCGAGCGCGCAGGCACAGCTCCACGTCCTCGCCGAAGAGGTGGACCTCGGGGTCGAACGGGCCGAGCGCGCGCAGCGTGGCGGTCGGCGCGGCCAGGCAGGCGGCGACGGCCCAGCCGACCGTGCGCGCGGCGCTCGCCCGGTACGGCTCGATCCGGTCGCGCAGCGGGCGGGGGAGGAGCGGCGGGTGCACGAGCGCCGGCAGCAGCGAGCCGAGCGTGCCGGGCAGCGGGTGGGCCGAGCGCTGCACCGTGCCGTCGGCGTTCAGGAGCCGCGGCGCGTGCAGCGCGGGCGGATGCGCGCGGGCGAGGCCGGCCAGCGTGGCCAGCGAGCCGTCCAGCACCTCGCAGTCGGGGTTGAGCAGCACGGTGACGTCGTGGCGCGCGCGCTCGATCCCGGCGTTGGACGCCGCGCCGAAGCCGGGGTTGCCGGCGAGCGCCACCACCTCCGCGCCGCGCTCGGCCGCGAGGTCCGGGCCGCCGTCGCGCGAGCCGCTGTCGACGACGACGAGCTGCGGCGCGCCGGGCAGGTGCCGCTCGATCGAGTCGAGCAGGACCGCGAGCTCGGCCTCGGAGTCGTGCAGCACGATCACGACCGAGAACGTCATCGCGCGGCCGCCTCCAGCGCTTCACGGAGCGCCGTGGCGGCGGCCTCCCACGTGCGGTCGCGGAGCGCTGCCGCTCCGCCCGCGACGAGCCGTGCGCGCAGCGCGCCGTCCGCCGCCAGTGCCCGCATCGCCTCGCGCAGGGCGCCGGCGTCCCCGGGCGGGACGTACAGCGCGCCGTCCCCCGCGGTCTCCCGCAGCGCGGGCAGATCGGAGACGATCGCGGGGGTGCCGTGGGCGTAGGCCTCCAGCGGCGTGTAGCCGTAGCCCTCGCCCCACGACGGGAGCACGACCGCGATCGCGCCCGCGTACAGCGCCGCCTTCTCCTCGCGGCTCACGCGGGCGTGGCCGTCGCCGACGAGCACGAGCTCCTCTTCTAGGCCCTCGTGCGCGGCGAGCAGGACGTCGATCCCCTTGCGCGGCTCGCGCGCGCCCACGAAGAGGAAGTAGCGGCCGTCGCGCGGCGTGACGTCGAGCGGACCGGGATCGCCGGGCCCGGCGGGCACGATGACCGCCTCGACGCCGAGCCGTGCGCGGGCGGCGGCCGCCGTCGCCTCCGACACGGCGATCACCCGTGCGGCCCGCCGGGCGAGCCGCCGGATCCGCGCGAGCCGGTGCCATACGCGCTCGTAGGGAGTGAAGTCGCCGGGCCGCTCGAGGAAGCTGAGGTCGTGCAGCGTGAGCGCGTACGGCGCGTCGCCGACGGCGACGGGCGCGGGCGCCGGCAGCCACACGAGGTCGACCGCGCCGAGCATGCGGTCCAGCCGCGGCCGCCCGCACAGCGCCGCGGCGCCGTGCACGAGGCGGGACGGCGCGCGCATCGGCACGGCCTCGACCCCGGCCGGCACCGCGGCGCCGGGCGGGACGAGGACGCGCACGTCGGCGTCGAGCGCGCCGAGCATCCCGGTCAGGTACTGCGCGACGCCCCGGCCCGCGCCGGCCAGGCTGCGGCCGTCGACGCCGATCCTCACCGGCGCTCCTTGCGCCGCAGGAACGGCAGCTCGACGAGGTAGTAGCTCGCCGCCGCCACGGCGCAGCTCACGGCGAGCACGAGCACGAACAGCGGGACCGTCCCGAGGTGCGCCCCGAGGTCGAGTCCGTCGGCGCGGAACTGCCGCGGCACGCCCGGGAGCGCGAGCCACTCGGCGAGCGTCAGGTGCCACAGGAAGATCCCGTACGACACGAGGCCGATCCAGGCCAGCGGCCGGGCCGCGAGCACCCGGTGCGGCAGGCTCCGGCCGGCGAACACGGCCGGCGCGAGCACGAGCGCGGTGAGCGCGGCGGTGAGCGCGACGTCGGCGATCGCCCGCGGGTACGGCTGGCGCGTGTGCAGCGCGGCGATGATCCCCAGCAGCCCGCCGCCGTGGTCGCGCAGCAGGGCGAGGCCGGCGAACGCCGCCAGCGCGCCGGCCCAGCACCACGCCGCATGCTCGCGCGCGAGGCGGGCGAGCCGGCCCGGTGGTGCGACGCTCACGATCGCCAGCGCCATCCCGATCGCCATCCATGTGCACTGGCCGAGCAGCGTCTGCGCCAGCAGGTGCGAGACCTCCAGCCGGAGCGCCGCCACCTGCACCGCGGCACCGCCGAGCGCGAGCACGCCGAGGGCGGCGAGCTGCGCACGGTGCGCGAGCCGCCCCACGGTGAGCGCCCACAGCGGCAGCGCCAGGTAGAAGCTGACCTCGACGCACAGCGTCCAGGCCACCGGGATCCCGCCGTTGACCGTGTCGGCCGAGTAGAGCTGGAGGAAGAGGTAGTAGCGCCACCAGTCGCCGCCGAGCCGGACGCCGGGGTAGATCGCGAGCAGCGTGAGCGCGAGCCAGTACGCGGGCAGGATCCGCAGCGCCCGCCGGCGCGCGTAGCGCCCGACGCCGGGCCTCGATGCGACCCAGGGCCGGTACAGCAGGAAGCCGGAGATCGCGAAGAAGAGGATCGGCCCCTGGGCGCCGAGCACGCCCGCCAGGTCGCCGGGCACGCGGTCGTTCAGGGCCCCGGAGACCAGGCAGACGTGGAAGGTCAGCACGGCCAGGACGGCGATCGCCCGCAGCGAGTCGAAGAGCGGGAACCGCGGGTTGCCCGGCGGCGGGGCGACGGCGGGGGAGGGAGCGCTCGCCGCGGCGGCCGTTGCCGCCACTAGGCCTCCAGGAAGCGGGTCACGCGGTCGAGCAGCGCGTCGCCGAAGGAGTCGTCCCAGTCCGTGCTCCAGGCCACGCGGCTCCCGCGCAGCCGGCGCTCGGCGTCCTCGACGCCGGCGGCCGCCTCGCACAGCGCGGCCGCGACGGCGTCGATCCCGGGCGCGGCCGCCGCGATGTTCGGCGAGATCGCCGCCATCGCCTCGGCGGTCTTGTTCTCGAAGGCGTTCGTCACGGTCAGCATCCCGGCGGCGGCCATCTCGATCGGCACGAGGCTCGGGTGCGGCGTGTACATGAGCGCGAGGCCCACGTCGTGCTCGCGCAGCACCGCGGCGTAGTCGTCCTGCCCGGCCCGCGGGAGCAGGCGCAGGTACGTGCCGCCGCCGAGGTCGATGCGCCGGCCCGAGCGCACGGTGCCGATGCCGTGCAGCTCCCAGCCCATGAACGCGCCGCGCTCGAGCGCCCGGCCGAGCGCCAGCATGCCGAGCTCGTACATGTTGCGCGCGGCGTGCGGCTCGGGCCGCGCGTAGAACAGCAGGCGGCGCGGGCGGCGGCCGGCGAGGTCGGCGGCGGGCGTGACGGGCGTGATCGCGTTCTCGAACGCGGCGGAGCGGTCGTCGCCGTCCGCGTTCGCGTAGACGCCGAGGCGGTGGCGCCGGAAGTAGTCGCGCAGCAGCTCCGACGAGAACAGCGCGTCGTGCGGGAACCGGTAGGACTCGTCGGCCAGCGCGGCGTAGCTGCCCATCGGGAACGTGAACGGCTCGTACTCCTGGATCAGGTACAGGAAGCGGCCCTCGGTGGCGCGGTGCGCGATGTGGGCGGTCCACCACGTGCTCGCGACGAAGGCGTCGTCGCGGCTGACCTCCAGCCCGGACGCCTCGCGGCCGAACGCGACCTCGACCGTGTCGAACACGCCGCCGAGGCCGCGGTAGGACTCCACCTGGCGCTTCCAGTCGCGCGGGAGCGGCCCGACGGGGTCCACGGTGACCACGCGGACCCGGAGCCCGCGCTCGGCGAGCCGGCGGGCGAGGTTGAGCTTGGCGATGTAGCCCCCGAAGAAATGCTGGAGGTCGATGGTCGGGATGAGGATGTTCACCCGTCGCGGCGCGTCCTCGGACATCGCGAGGCGCAGCGGCGCGATCTTCTCCGCCACCGCGCGCAGCTCCGGGTCCGCGGGGCCGCGCGCGCCGGGCCGGGGGTCCAGCACGGGCGGGGGCACGGCGTCCAGGCGCAGGGCGCGCTGCGGCGCGTCCCGCGCGCTGGCGGCGAGCGCCCGGCGCCACCACAGCGCCTGGGCGAGCATCCACTCGGCGCCGAGGGTCTGCGGGCGGCGGCGGACGAGCTCGTGGGCGCCGCGGACGGCCAGGCCGACGACCGGCCGCGGCGAGCGGTCGGCTTGTACGAAGCGCGCGAGCGCGCGGCGCTTGCGCGTGCTCATGCGGTCGCCGCAGCGCATCTGGAGCACCGTGGCGAACTGCATCAGGCGGCAGACGTCGACGAAGTAGTGCATGCGCCACAGGCGGATCCGCTCGCGCGGGCCGCGGCGGAGCGACGTGAGCCGGTCGCGCAGCGAGGTCATGCGCGTGGCGTTCGCGTGGCCGAGCGTGGCGGTGCCGTGCTGGACGTAGTCGTAGAGCGGCCGGTCGACGAACGCGATATCGCCGAGCGCGAGCGCCGTGAGCGCGACCCAGTGGTCGTGGAAGTGGGCGAACTGGGCGGGCGGGAACGGCAGCGCGTCGTCGAGCAGCGCGCGCGGGAACAGCGAGGCAGCGCCCGTCACCGCGTTGGCCACGAGCAGCGACAGGAGCCGCTCGTGGTTGTTGCCGCGGCGCCCCCAGTAGGTGTCGGCGATCAGGCGGCCGTCCTCGGCGATGATCCGCTGGTCGCTGTAGACGAGCTTGGCGTCGCCGATCTCGTCGACGAGCGTCTGGAGCTTGCCCGGCTGCCAGTAGTCGTCCTGGTCGGCCATGGCGACGTAGCGCGCGCCCGCGGGCGCGAGCGCCAGGGCGCGCTCGAAGTTGTGGTAGAAGCCGCGCCGCCGCTCCGAGCGCGTGAGCACGAAGCGCTCGTCGCCGCCGAACGTCTCCCGCATCGCGGCGACCGTGGCCGGCTCCGAGCAGTCGTCGCTCACCACGCAGACCCAGTCGGTCAGGGTCTGCGCGCGGATCGACTCGACCTGGCGGCGGAACAGCTCGAGCGGCGGCTCGTACGTCGCCATGCAGATCGCCACCTGTGGAGCGCCGGGCAGCGGCTCGGGGAGGGTGGCGCGGGCGATGCGGCCGAGCTCCGCGGTCAGCGTGCGGCCGTCGCCCAGCCGGGCGCGCACGCCGATCGCGATATCGCCGCGGCGGGGCGCGATCCTGGCGAGCCCCCAGAACCCGCCGCGGTAGCTGGTCGGCTCGTCCGTGGCGCGCAGCAGGTCGAGCCGCGGCATCCCGTGCGCCATGACCGGCTGCTCCTGGCCGTCCACGACCAGCGCGAGCTCGGCGATCGCCGCACCGGGCACGAAGCAGCTCCCGGCCACGAACACGGCCGTCCCACCCCCGACGGCCAGCGACGCCGGCAGCGGCGCGTCGAGGCGCACCTCGAGCCCACCCTCCGCGGCTCGGGGCGCTTCGCTCAGCTGGGCGGTCTCGGCGGCCAAAACGCGTCCGAGCGTACCTTGGTGTCTAGACTCGCCGCGTCCATGGAGCGGCTCTCATTGAAGATCGATCCCTACGCCAACGACCCCGGCCACTGGGGCGCGTCCCTGATCACGCTGGCCGAGATCATCGTGCCGGTGCTGGACGCGTCGGGCGCGAAGTCCGTCGTGGAGGTCGGCGCCTACGCCGGCGACCTCACGGGCCTGCTCGTGGAGTGGGCGGGCGGGAGCGGCGCGCGCGTGTGGGCCATCGACCCCTCGCCGCGCAAGCCGCTCGTCGAGCTTGCCGAGCAGCGGCCCGAGCTCGAGCTCGTGCGCGCGACGAGCCACGCCGCGCTGGCCGAGATCCCGCTCCCGGACGCGGCGATCATCGACGGCGACCACAACTACTTCACGGTCAGCGAGGAGCTGCGCATCATCGCCGAGCGCGCCGGCGGCGCCGACCTGCCGCTGCTGATCTTCCACGACGTCGCCTGGCCGCACGGCCGACGCGACGACTACTACGACCCGAGCCTCGTGCCGGAGGAGGCCCGCCAGCCCATCCACGAGGGCGCGGGCGTGTTCCCGGGCGAGCCGGGCATCCGACCCGGCGGCCTGCCGTACCGCTATGCCGCGGCCCGCGAGGGCGGCCCGCGCAACGGCGTGCTCACCGCGGTCGAGGACTTCGTCGCCGACCGCGAGGGCCTGCGGCTCGCCGTCGTCCCCGCGTTCTTCGGGCTCGGCGTCGTGTGGCACGAGCGCGCGCCGTACGCCGACGCGGTCGCCGAGATCCTCGACGCCTGGGACCGCAACCCGCTGCTCGAGCGGCTCGAGGCCAACCGCGTGCTCCACCTCGCCTCCTCGCACTACCAGCTCATGGCGGCGGCACGCGCGAACGCGCGCGCGGCACGGCAGGAGGCCGTCCTGCGGCGCCTGCTCGACTCGAGCGCGTTCGGGGTGGCCGAGCGGCTGTCGCGCCTCCGCGAGCGCCTCGGGGTCGCGCGGTGGGCGTCGGTGGTGTCGAAGGACGACATCCGGCGGGCGCTCGACGACGACGAGTAGGCGTCGACGAACGTCAACTGCGGCTGGGTGGGGGAGCGAAGAAGTGGCGCGTTGCCGCTCGTCCGCCAGGGGTGTGGTCAGTTGACGCGAATAGTTCACGTCAAGTGACCACACCCCCGCAGGGACCGCCGGCGCGGCCGGCTCCCCCGCCGCCCTACCCTGCCGCAGTTGACTTTCGCCGGCGCAACCGCCGCCGCCACGCGTTCGCCCGGCGCAGAGGCGCAGTCACACGCCACGAGATCGACTCGGTGGCCTCCGCGTAATCCCGTTCGAGCTGCCGCACCCGCGCGTCGGCCTTGAGCTGCGTCGAGACCGCCAGGGCGCGCGTGGCGGCGGCCTCGGCCTCGGCGCGGCGGGCGCGCTCCTGCCACGTGCCCGCGGCGGTGCCGACGCCGGGCATCTTGCCGTCCCACTTCTCCGCCACGCGCATGTGCGCCTGGATCCATGTCTCGGGCTCGGAGACGAGGTCGAGGGAGTGGTGGTGGATGACCTTGAAGTCCTCCGTGACGACCTTGTGGCCGGCCGCGCGCACCTGGAGGCAGAAGTCGAAGTCGTAGCCGTGGAGCTGGCCGAGCGCCTCGTCGAAGCGCACGTTGCGCACGACCCACGGCGACAGGCCGAGGACGAAGCCGTCGACGGTGTCGACCTCGCCGGTCCGGGCGTAGGCCGGCATCTCCGACCCGTTCCACGAGAACGCCGGGATGTCGCCGCCGCCCAGCTCGCCGTAGCGATGGATGAACGACGCCCACGTGACCGAGCCCTCCCACCAGGCGATCGAGCGCACGCCGATCGCGCCCACGCAGCCGACCACGCCGACGTCCGGGCCTGCGGCAAGCGCGCGCCGCAGCTTGGCGCAGAAGTCCGGGTCGGCGATCTCGGCGTCCTGGTGCAGGAGCACGACCGCCTCGAGGTCGTCGCGGTCCGCGAGGCGGTCGAGGATCAGGTTGTATGAACGCTGGAGCGACCCGGCGGCGGAGTTGGCGATCACCTCCGAGTCCGGCTCGGCGGCGAGCCGGATCCCCGGCTCGGCGCAGCGCCGGTACATGTCCGGGTCGGTGATCGAGCTGGCGAAGACGATCAACGGCCGAGCCTCCGCCGCAGCCACGCGCGCAGGCCGATCTGCGCCTCGGCGGCCCGCAGCCGCTCCTGGAGCATCGTGACCTGCGCCGACAGCTCGAGCTCGCGGGCCGTGGGGACGTGCGCGGCGCGCGGCCGGTCGGCCGCCCGGGGCGGCGCCGCCGGTGCGGGCGAGGTCGACACCGGTGCGTCGCTGTCCCGCCGCCAGCGCGCGCCGGTGTGGTCGATCGCCTCGATCGGCTCGGCGATCCCGTGCGCGGCGCGGAACTCGTCGACCGCGCGGCGGCAGCCCTCGAACGACCCGTAGTCGTCGACGACCAGGTAGCCGCCGACCGCGAGGCCGGGATACAGGCAGTCGAGCGCGTAGCGGGTGGCCTCGTAGCTGTCGGCGTCGAGCCGGACGATCGCCCACCGCCGCCCGGCCAAGGCGGCCAGCGTCTCCTCGAAGAACCCGGGCACGAGCTCGACGCCGCCGTCGAGCCCGAGCCGCGCGAAGCTCTCGCGCACCTCGTCCTCGGGCACGGCGAGGAACTGGAACGCGCTCAGGCGGGCGCCGTGCTCGTCCTCGGAGGCGAGCTCCGGGAAGCCCTGGAAGGAGTCGGCGACGTAGACCGCGCGGGCCTCGCCGAGCGTGTCGAGCGTGGCACGCATGAGCATCGACGCGCCGCCGCGCCAGGAGCCGGCCTCGATCAGGTCGCCGCCGACGCCGTCCGCGACGACGGTCTCGACGCACCGCTGGAGGTCGTCGAGCCGGCCGAGCCCGACCATCGTCAGGCCCTGGAGCGGCCAGTCCATCCCGGTCACCCGAACGCGCCGGCCCTCGCCGCGCAGCTCGCGCGCCATCACGGTCCCGTCCTCGTCGGCCCCGACGGACTGCGTGCTCGCCCCGGCGAGGTCGCAGAGTGCGATCTTGAGCAGGTCCAGGTAGGCGCGCCGCAGGTCGTCGCCGGGCGCGGCGGCGCGCGGCTCGCGGGCGGCGGCGAGATACGCCTGGGCGTCGGCCAGCAGCGTCATCAGCGCCGAAGGATAGGTTCCCCGCCCGTGCAGGCCACCCTCGAGAGCCCGCTCCCCACCTCGCTGCCCGCCGGCCGGGGCACCGCCCTGTTCTGCTGGGGCCGGTGCTCGGCCAAGCCCGCGATCGCCGTGGGCGGTGTCCGCCACCGGCCCTCGGCGGCCGGCATGGCCGGGGGCGTGTACTGGGGGATCGTGCCCCTCCCGCCGCGCCCGCCGGGCACGATCGAGATCGCCCTGGCGGCGGGCGGCGAGCGCCACACGGTCGGCCGGATCGAGGTCGTGGAGCCCGAGCCGCCGCCGTCGCTCGGCCGGCCTGCGCCGCCCGGCCTGATCGCGGTCTGCATGGCCACCTACGAGCCCGACCCCGACCTCCTCAGGGTCCAGCTCGACTCGCTGCGCGCCCAGACCGACACGAACTGGGTCTGCGTGATCAGCGACGACGCCTCGAGCGCGCCGATCGATGTGGGGGGCGACGAGCGCTTCCTCGTCTCGCGGTCGGACACCCGCCGCGGCTTCTACGGCAACTTCGAGCGCGCGCTGCGGCTGGCGCCCGCCGAGGCCGAGCTGGTCGCGCTGTGCGACCAGGACGACCGCTGGTATCCCGACAAGCTCGCGACGCTGCGCGCGGCGATCGGGAGCGCCAACACCATGGCCTACTCGGACCAGCAGCTCGTCGACGCGGGTGGGCGTGTCCTGCGCGAGACGATGTGGGAGGGCCGCCGCAACAACCACACCGACATCGCCTCGCTGCTCGTGGCCAACTCGATCACCGGCGCGGCGACGCTCGTGCGGCGCGACGTGGCCGACCTCGCGCTGCCGTTCCCGCAGCCCCCCGGTCTCCAGTTCCACGACCACTGGCTCGGGCTCGTCGCGCTCGCGGCAGGGGACGTCGCCTACGTCGACCGCCCGCTCTACGACTACGTCCAGCACGAAAAGGCGGTGTTCGGCGACGTCACGCAGACCACGAGACGCACCCGGCGGCGCATCCTGCGCGGCGGCCGCGGCGCCTACTTCCTCGGCTACGCCGGCCGTGCCGTGCAGGCGCAGACCCTGCTCGCCCGCACCGCGCCCGCGCCGGACAAGCGCCGCGCGCTCGAGCGCTATCTCGCCGCCGAGCGGTCGCCCGCGGCCTTCGCCTGGCTCGGCCTGCACGCGCTCACGCACCGTCGCGAGACGCTTGCCAGCGAGCTCGAGCTGCTGCGCGGGATCGCCTGGCGCCACGCCCGCCCGCCCGACGTGACGATCCCCGACCCGCTCGCCTTCGAGCAGCGGCGGCTACGACGCTGGCGGGCGCGCATCTAGGCTTCCCGCAGTGGGTTTCGACTACGAAAGCCGGCCCGTGGTCATCGAGGCCCGCGGCGTCGAGAAGACCTTCCGCATCCCCGACCACCGGGTCGACACGTTCAAGGAGCGGGCGCTGCACCCGTTCGCCGGCTCGCAGCACCGGGAGCTGCGGGCACTGCGCGGCGTCTCCTTCGACGTCCACCAGGGCGAGTTCTTCGGCATCGTCGGCCGCAACGGCTCGGGCAAGAGCACGCTGCTGAAGATCATGTCGAGCATCTACCGCGCCGACGCCGGGCGGATCCGCATGGCCGGCCGCCTGGCGCCGTTCATCGAGCTCGGCGTCGGCTTCAACCCCGAGCTGACGTCGCGCGAGAACGTCGTGCTCAACGGCGTGATGATGGGCCTCGGGCGCCGCGAGGCCCGCCGCCGGCTCGACGCGGTGCTCGACTTCGCCGAGCTGCGCGACTTCACCGACCTCAAGCTCAAGAACTACTCGTCCGGGATGATGGTCCGGCTCGCCTTCGCGGTGATGGTCGAGGCCGACGCCGACATCATGCTCGTCGACGAGGTGCTCGCCGTGGGGGACGCCTCGTTCGCCCAGAAGTGCATGGACGTGTTCCGCGCCAAGCGGCAGGCCGGACGCACCGTCGTGCTCGTCACGCACGACATGGCCACCGTCCAGAGCTTCTGCGACCGCGCGATGCTCATCCACGACGGCGAGGTGCGCTACCTCGGCGACTCCGAGGAGGCGGCGCTGCGCTACTACCGCCTCAACTTCGCCGGCTCCGGCTCCGAGGGCGGCCCGCCCGAGCCCGGCGGCGTGCCGGACGTCAACGTGCGCGTCGTCGAGGCGCGGATCGGCAGCGAGAACGTCGAGCAGGGACAGCCGATCGCGCTCGACGTCGTGTTCGAGGCCCGCCACGACCTGGTCGCGCCGGTGTTCGGCTTCCACTTCCTCGACGCCGACGGCGTGACCGTGTTCGGCTTCAACCGGTCGCTCGAGCACGTCGCGGCCGGCGAGCGCGTGCGGATCGCGGGCCAGATCGACAACCCGCTGATGCCCGGCCGTCACTTCGTCAACTGCTGGATCTCGCGCAACCGCACGCAGGGCGACCTCGCGCTGCACGTCGTGCGGCTGCTGGATTTCGTCGTCTACGGCACGCGGCCGGGTCCGGGCAAGGTGGCCGTGGAGATGGACGTCGAGGCCACCGTGGAGCGCGATCACGCGGAGCGGGCGCCGTGAGCGCCCTCGAGCTGCGCGACGTGCGGGGCCCGTCGGCGCTCGGAGGCGGCTGGCGGCGATCGCTCGACCTGCTGGTGCTGATCG
>Ga0081539_10003964_pt1 | contig 17136 bp, 17 predicted proteins | sample TabmetS4T2R2_FD_71023 | JGI IMG/M metagenome (GOLD analysis project Ga0081539, IMG submission 71023) | Tabebuia heterophylla rhizosphere microbial communities from the University of Puerto Rico - S4T2R2 | ecosystem: Host-associated > Plants > Roots > Rhizosphere ...
CTCCTCGTCCGACAAGATGATCTGCACCGTGGGTCGTCCTCGACGGCGGCGCTTAGACGATGGCTCCTGGTTCATGACCGCAGCCGACCACTTCTACAGCGGACCTCTAACTCAGGACACTAGTAGAACTCGGCCGTCCAGGGGCGGGGGCTGGCGAAGGCGGCGCGGAGCAGTTCGACCGCCGGGGGGTCGAACCCGCCGAGGAGGCCGGCCCTGATCAGGTCGTCGGGGCCAGCGAAGCCGGTGAACAGCGAGGCCAGGCCCCGGATGTCGGCTCTGGCGGTCGGGGCCGGCCCCGAGGTCGGCTCGACCCGGGCCTCGCCGCCGGCCAGCTCCAGGCGCCAGGCGCCGGTGTTCCAGGGGCAGGACCGGTCCTCGGCGCGGAAGGCGACCTGGCCGGCGACCCCTGAGGGCCAGGGGCGGGCCTGGAGGGCGGCGGGCAGGTCGACCAGGCGCAGCATCCAGTGCCAGCGGTCGGTCAGGCGGGCGAAGCGGTCCTGGAGGGCGTAGATGGCCGCCGGGTCGGGGTCGGGGCCGGTCCAGGCGACGATCCCGTTCATGGAGGCGTAGCCGGCGAACAGGGCGAACAGGGCGGCGTCGGCCCCGGGCAGGCAGCCCCAGTCGGCGATCTCGACCCGGGTCTGGAACGGCGCCGGGTCGGGCCGGAACTCCAGGGTGGCCACGGCCCAGCCGGCCGGCCCGTCGGGGCCGTCGAGGACGAAGGCGGCGGTGGTCTTGTCCTTGGTCCGCCGGGCGAGCCGGCGCCAGAACGGCTCGCCGCGGTCGAAGGCCCCGTGCCGGGAGGGCGCGACCCGGGCGTAGACGGCGGCCAGCTCGCCAGCGTCGTCCAGCGAGACCGGCCGGGCCCGGTAGGGGGCGGTGCGCGTGGGCAGGTGCTCGGCCCGGGCCTCGTACATGGTCCAGCTGCCGGCCACCTCGAACCCGGCCCCCCGGTAGAACGGGAAGGTGCTCGGGGTCAGGGTGGCCAGCGGTGTCCCGCGGTCATGCAGCTCGTCGAGCAGGCCCGCCAGCAGCCGGGCCCCGTGCCCGGCCCCGCGGTGCTGGGGCGGGGTGGCCAGCTGCAGGACCTGGGCCGAGGGCAGGGCCCGGCCCAGCCACCACTGGGGCTGGAAGTCCAGGCGGAGGATGCTGGTGATCTCGCCGCCCTGCTCGACCACCCGGAACTCGCCGGGCTCGGTCCGCTCGACGTACTCGTCGACCTTGGCCCCGACCATCAGGCCGAGCACCATCAGCCGGGCCACCGCCTGGTGCTCGGAGGGGTCGATCGCCCGGTAGCTCTCAGGATCAGTAATAGTCGGCGCTCCAGGGCTTGGGGCCGGCGTGGAGGGCCTGGAGGAACTCGATCTCGGCCGGGCCGAGGCCGCGGACCACGCCCAAGGTGGCCAGGTCGCGAGGGTCGTGGAAGCCGGCGAAGAGGGCGGCCAGCCCGGCCGCGGTGGTCCGCAGCGGGGCGTCGTCGCCGACCCGGACGGCCTTGCCTTCGCCGCCGTCGACCTCGATCGTCCAGGTGCCGTCGACCCACGGGCAGGTGGCATCCCTGACCGCGATGGTGATGCGGCCCCGCAGCCCCGATGGGTAGCCCCGGGCCGCGAACGCGCCCGGCACGTCGACCACCCGGGCCATCCAGCGGTCCTGGCGGAGCTGGCGGATGTCCTGCTCGGCCACGAGCAGGGCCAGCGGCTCGGGGTCGGGCCCCTTCCAGTGGACGGTCGCGGCCAGCGAGGAGAAGCCGGCGGCCAGGGTGAGCAGGGACCGCCAGCCCGCCTCGCTCGCCGCACCCCAGTCCACCACCTGGACGCTGGTCCGGACCTCGCTGGCCGCCAGGTCGTTGCTGACGTTGAGGATCGCCCAGCCGCCGGGACCGTCCGGGCCGTCGACCACGAACGCCTGGGGCGGCCCGTTGCCCCGGTCGGCCAGCAGGAAATGGCGCCACCAGTCGGCGTCCCGCTCCACCTGGCCGTTGCGGTCCCTGGCGACCCGGGCGAACGGCTCGGCCAGGGGAGCCGGGTCGTCGACCGGGACCGACCGGGCCCGCCAGCCCTCGGGCCAGCCGACCGGCAGGTGCCGGGCGCCGGCCTCGTACAGGGTCACGGTCCCGGCGTACTCGTAGCCGGCCCGGCGGTACAGCTGGACGGTCGCCGGGAACAGGGTCGAGATCGCCGCCCCGCGCTCGTGGACCTCGGCCAGATAGGCCCGGAGCAGCTCGGTCGCGATCCCGCGGCCGCGGTGCTCGGCCGCCACCGACAGGCCGGACAGCTGGCTGGCCGGGACCGGCCGCCCGCCCCAGCGAACCGGGTGGCCACGGGCCAGCAGCAGCCCCAGCCTGGTCCCGTCCTCCTCCAGTACCCGCAGCTCCTCGACCCGGGTACGGGCCACCGAGCGGTCGATGCTGACGCCGGTGGTGGAGTCGCCGAACGCCTGGGCGTCCTGGACCATCAGGGCACGGTGCTCCTCGGGCCGCGCCGTCCGGAACCTCCGTGTCACCAGCAGACCTCCTCCAGCTTCCGCTACGACCCTATCAATCCCCGAGGACAAGGCCAGCGGAATCCGTTACGGGTGCAGAACGGCCAGGAAACCTGCTGGCAACACGGCTGCTGTACCTACTTTCCGTGCCGGTTCGACATCCGACGCAGAAAGGGGTACCGCCTTGGATTCCGGCGATACCGCATTCGTTCTGATCTCCGCGGCCCTGGTGATGTTCATGATCCCCGGCCTGGCGCTGTTCTACGGCGGCATGGTCAGGGCCAAGAACGTCCTGGCGACGGTGATGCAGAGCTTCTTCACCATGGGCCTGGTGTCCGTGCTGTGGGTCCTGGCCGCCTACTCGCTGGCCTTCTCGCCCGGCAACGCCTTCATCGGCGGCCTCCACTGGCTGGGCTTCGCCGGGGTCGGCCAGGAGCCCAATCCCGACCTGTCCGCCACCGTCCCCCACATCGCCTACGCCGTCTTCCAGCTGTTCTTCGCCGCCATCACCCCGGCCCTGATCACCGGCGCCTTCGCCGAGCGGATGAAGTTCAGCGCCTTCGCCCTGTTCACCACCCTGTGGCTGTTCCTCGTGTACGCGCCCCTGGCCCACTGGGTGTGGGCGCCCGGCGGGTGGCTGCGTGAGCTCGGCGCGCTCGACTTCGCCGGCGGCACGGTCGTCCACATGAACTCGGGCTTCGCCGCCCTGGCCGCGGCCATCGTGATCGGCAAGCGGCGCGGGTTCCTCAAGGAGGCGATGGTCCCCCACAACCTGACCCTGACCATCCTCGGGGCCGGCATCCTGTGGTTCGGCTGGTTCGGCTTCAACGCCGGCAGCGCCCTGGCCGCCAACGGCCTGGCCGCCCAGGCGTTCATCGCCACCAACACCGCCACCGGCGCGGCCGTGCTCGGCTGGTGCCTCACCGACTACCTGCGCCGGCGCAAGACCACCACCCTGGGCGCGGCCTCGGGCGCGGTCGCCGGCCTGGTCGCCATCACCCCGGCCGCCGGGTTCGTCGGCCCCATGGGCTCGATCGCCATCGGCCTGGCCGCCGGGATCGTCTGCGCCTGGGCGGTCGGCCTGAAGTACAAGGCCGGCTACGACGACGCCCTCGACGTCGTCGGCGTCCACGCCGTCGGCGGCATGCTCGGCGCGCTGCTCATCGGGATCTTCGGCGACACCGCCTTCAACGAGGCCGGCGCCGACGGGCTGCTGGCCGGCGGCGGGCTGGCCCTGCTCGGCAAGCAGGCCATCGCCGTGGTCGCCACCCTGGCCTTCTCGTTCGTCCTCAGCTTCGGCATCCTCAAGGTCGTCGACCTGGTCGTCGGGCTGCGGGTCAGCGAGGACGACGAGCTGGCCGGACTGGACGTCAGCCAGCACGAGGAGGTCGGCTACGCCTTCTCCGAGGGCGTGGGGTCGGCCCACCCGGTGGCCGCCGGCCATGGCGCTGCCCCGCCTGAGCGTGCCCCCTCCACCGTCCGCCTGCCCCAAGGAGATCTGGGCTGATGAAGCTGGTTGTGGCGGTCATCAAACCGTTCAAGCTGGAAGAGGTGAAGGCGGCGCTGGAGGGCGTCGGCGTCCAGGGCCTGACCGTGACCGACGCCCGTGGCTTCGGCCGCCAGCGGGGCCACACCGAGGTCTACCGTGGCGCCGAGTACCAGGTCGAGTTGCTGCCCAAGACCCGCATCGAGGTCCTGGCCGATGACGACGCGGTCTCCGACGTCGTCAAGGCGATTGTCGACGGTGCCCGCACCGGCTCGATCGGGGACGGCAAGGTGTGGGTGGTGGCGGTCGAGCAGACCCTGCGCATCCGCACCGGCGAGATGGGAGGCGATGCCCTCTGAGCTACGGCTCCGTTGAGCTGGCCGGGGTCCGGGCCGCCGCGGAGCTGACGCTGAGCGAGGGCGGCCGACCGGCATGGCGCCGGGCGGCCGCCCTCGACCATGCTCTGGCCGAGCTGGTCGACAGCGTGCCCCTGCCCCGCAGCAGCCTCGCCGTGGTGGCCGTTGGCGGCTACGGCCGGGGTGACGTCTCGCCCCACTCCGACGTCGACCTGCTGGTGCTGGTCGACGACCGGCGCCGGCCGGGCCCCGAGGACCTGCGCGGGCTGCTGTACCCGCTGTGGGACGCCGGCTTCCAGGTCGGCCACGCCGTCTGCTCGCCCAGGGAGGCGATCGAGCGGGCCAAGGCCGACCTGGAAGCCGCCACCTCCCTGCTCGAGGCCCGGCTGGTGGCCGGGCCGGTGGGGCTGATGGACGAGCTGACCGGCCGGCGGCGCCGCTGGCTGGAGCGCGACGGGCGCCGGCTGGCCCGGCGGCTGCTCGAGGTCACCGCCGAGCGGCACCTGCGGGTCGAGCGGGCCGGCTGGGTGCTCGCCCCCGACATCAAGCAGGATGTCGGCGGCCTGCGCGACCTGCACGCGGTCGGCTGGCTGGCCGCGGTCGCCGGCTGGCCCCGGCCGGCCGGCCGGCCCGAGCTCGTCCGGGCCGGCGAGCTGCTGCTGGCCGTCCGCGAGGCCCTGCACGGCCAGACCCGCCGCAGGACCGACCGCATCCGTGCCGACCTCCAGCCCGCCGTGGCCAAGGCCCTCGGCCTCGACGGCGAGGACGCGGTCGACCGCCTGATGGCCGCCGTCCACACCGCCGCCCGAACCGTCGAGTACCTGGCTGCCGTCGAGACCCGCACCCTGGCTGAACGCCTGCTGGGCGGCCCCCGCCGCTCGGGCCTGGTCCGGAAGCTGGAGCCGGGGGGCATCCGCCTCGAAGACGGCCTCCTGGTCGCCGACCCCACGGAAGCGGGGCGGGCGGCAGCCTCACCCGCCGGTGATGGGGCCCCTTCCGGGAGGGTAGCCCAAGGCGGGGTGGAGGGCTCGCCGTTGTCCACAGCCCCCGCAGCGACGGCCGCGGACGACCCCGAGGCCGAGGTGGTGCTGGCCATGCGGCTGCTGGCGGCTCGGGCACGGACGGGCCGGCAGATCGCGCGGCCGACCCTGACCTGGCTCGAGAAGACCTTCAGCCAGGCGCCGATCGAGACCTGGTCCGAGCCGCTGCGGGCGGCGTTCATGACCGTGCTGCGGGGACCCGAGGCGGTGGGGGCGTGTGAGCTGCTCGACCATGTCGGCGGGTGGCCGGTGCTGCTGCCGGAGTGGCAGCCGGTGCGGGGTCGGGTGCAGCACGACCCCTGGCACCGCTACACCGTGGACGGGCACGCCTTCGCGGCCGCGGCCGAGGTGTCCAGGCTCCTGGAGCAGGACGAGCGGGCGGCCAGGACGGCCGAGGCTGCCGGGGACCTGGACGCCCTCTACCTGGCGGCCATCTTCCACGACATCGGCAAGGGCTCGGGCGAGGACCACAGCGTGGCCGGAGAGCTCCTGGCCCGCCGGGCACTGGCCCGTATGGGCCTCGATGCCGACGAGCTGGAGGAGGTGGCCATCCTGGTCCGCCACCACCTCCTCCTGGTCGAGACGGCGACCCGGCGCGACCTGGACGACCCCACCGTGGTCGAGAGTGTGGCCGCCGCGCTCGGTTCGCCGCGGCGGGTCCGGCTGCTCCATCTGCTGACCGTGGCCGACGGGCTGGCCACCGGCCCGGCAGCCTGGAACGACTGGAAGGGGACCCTGGTCGCCGACCTGGCCTCCCGGGTCCTGCACGTGCTGGAGCGGGGGTCGCCGCCCTCGCCCGGTGACCCCGAGGCCCTGGCGGCGCGGATCGAGGCCGCCCGCCCCGCCCTGGCCGGCCAGGCCGCCCGCCTGCTGGCCACCCTGCCCGACTCCTACCTGTCCACCATCGCTTCGGGCGACGCCGCCGAGCTGGCTCAGGAGCTGGAGCTGCTGGCCGACCCGCCCGGCCCCGGTGGGGTCCGCTACCGGGTCGACCCGTCGGGCGACGGCCACGGGCTGGTGACGGTGTGCGCCGCCGACCGGCCGGGGACCCTGGCCCGGACCACCGGGGTGCTGGCCCTGCACCGGGTGTCGGTGCTGCGGGCCCATGCGTGGTCGACCAGCGGCGGGCTGGCCCTGCAGCGCTTCGCCGTCCAGGCCCCGTCGAGCCTGGGCTGGCAGCGACTGGGGGCGGACCTGGACGCGGCCTGGTCGGGCCGGCTGGCCGTCGACGCCCGCCTGGAGCGTAAGGCCCGCGACTACCGCCCGCCGGCCCCGGTCGAGCCGGACGTGCGGGTGCTGCCCGACGAGTCCGCCCACTCGACCGTGGTCGAGGTCAGGGCCGGTGACGCCCTCGGCCTGCTCCACGCCATCGCCGCCGCCCTCGGCGACCTCGACCTGGACGTCCGCGTGGCCAAGATCGACACCCTTGGCGACCGGGTGGTCGACACCTTCTACGTCCGCTCGCCCTGGGGGGCCAAGCTCAGCGGCGACCAGGCGGACGAGCTCACCCTGGCCATCCGTCACCGCATCGGCCGTCTCCTCGGTGGCTGATCGAGCTGCTAGGCTCGCGGAACCGCGATGCTGCGCAGAAGGGAGCGAGCGATGTCACAGCAGGTTCCCCCACCACCGGGACCGGCCCCGCTCACACCCGACCAGGAGCGGCTGTGGGCGATGCTGGCCCACCTGCTGTCGTTCGTGGCCGCCTACCTGTTCCTCGGGTTCGTGGCCCCGCTGATCGTCCTGCTGGTGTTCGGCCCCCGCTCGGCGTTCGTGCGCGCCAACGCCGTCGAGTCGCTGAACTTCAACCTCAGCTGGCTGCTCTACGGGGTCATCGGCGTGATCCTGGCCTTCGTGCTCATCGGGTTCCTGATCCTGATCGTGCTCGGCATCGCCTACCTGGTGCTGGTCATCCTCGCCTCGGTCAAGGCCAACAACGGCGAGGTCTACCGCTACCCGGCCATCATCCGGTTCGTACGCTAGGCCTCGCCGTCCGGGCAGGCGCACGGGGTGGCGCCGCAGCGGGGGCAGTCGCCGGCGTAGCGGGACACCGCCTTGGCCAGGTCGACCCCGACAAGGTTGGCCACGCTGGCCAGCCAGGCCAGGGCGTCCCCGAGCTCGTGCTCCAGGGCGGCCGGGTCGTGGCCGCGCAGGGCCTTGGCGACCTCGCCGACCTCCTCGACCCACCACCGGAAGGTCCCGTCGACCCCCCTGGCCCGGTCCCGCGACCCGTACAGGGCCTCGATCCGGTGCTGCAGCTCGGCCAGCTCCACAGTCCCTCCCGTGCTGTCGTGGCGGGCTCCTATGCTCCACCTATGGTGCCGCTCAAGGACGAGCTGCTGCGCCGCCTGGCCACCGAGGCCAACGTGGCCCAGTTCATCAGCTTCGGCCCGGGCCCGGAGCTGCCCCAACGCCACGCCTGGGTCCACGGCCATCCGCCCGATCACCGCTTCCCCGGCCCGGCCGCCGCGGTCGAGGCCCTGCTGGCCGCGGCCCCGGCTGGCTCGGTCAACGTCCGCAGCTTCCGCGCCGGGGCGGCCACGGGCGGGCCGTTCACCTACGGGCTGACCCGGACCGGCGACGTCCTGGCGGTGCTGGCCTCCCGGGCCGGCGAGGGCCTACACACCATCGCCAACGAGACAATCGACGTGGACGACGGGGGCGTCTCCGGGGTCGCCCTTGGCGGGCTGGTCGAGTTCGCCCCCGGCGACACCCCGAGGGCAGTGGAGCGGCCGGGCACGGTCGCTCTCGGCCACGACGCCGCCCTCCGCCTGCTCGGGACCGTGTACGGGTTCGCGCCCGAACTGGACCCGTCGCCCGGCGAGCGGGTCGAGTTCAGCATTCACCCGCTGGTCGCCGGGTTCCGCCGGACCCACACCGTCCTGTGGGAGCGCGAGCCCGCCGGGCCGGTCGCCCTGGCCCGCCGCCTCGCCTGGCCCAACGCGTTCAGCCGGTTCCTCGGCGACAAGGCCTTCGGCCTGCTGGTGGCCGACCTCCACGACCTGCCGGTGCCGGCGACGACGGTGGTCGGGCGCCGGGTCGCCCCGTTCTCCTTCGGCCGCCCCACCGGCGGTGGCGAGCGGTGGCTGCGCACCTGCCCGGCCGAGCCGGTCCCAGGCCGGTTCCCGACCCGGAGAGGCTGGTCCGATCCGTTCGCCCTGCTGGCCGCCGAGGACCCGGACGGGACCCGTCTCGCCGCCGTGCTCGCCCAGGAGGGCGTCCCGGCCCGCTGGTCGGGCGCGGCCATGCCCGGCATCGACGGCGGCCTGCTGGTCGAGGGCGTCGAGGGCTCCGGCGACGACTTCATGCTCGCCCGGGCGGCCCCGGCCCCGCTCCCGGACCGCGTCACCGACGACGTCCGCCGGCTGGGCGCCCGGGCCGCCGCCGCCCTTGGCCCGGTCCGCTTCGAATGGGCCCATGACGGCGACCTGGCCTGGGTGCTCCAGCTCCACCTGGCCACGGTGGCCGCCTCGGCCACCATCATCTCCCCGGGCACCCCGGCCCGCTGGCACCGCTTCGACCCCGCCCACGGCCTGGACCGCCTCCGCGACCTGATCGCCAGGGTCCCGGCCGGCGACGGCGTGGAGCTGACCGGCGACGTCGGGGTGACCTCCCACGCCGGCGACCTGCTCCGCCGGGCCGCGATCCCGGCCAGACTGGCCGGGCCCTCTCATGGTCGGGATGCCGGGATTTGAACCCCGCAAGCCCGTCCCACGACGTACAGGAGTGTCCACCATTGTGCGCCTGACCTGCATGCTTACCACGAACGTGTGCGGCGGCGTCCAGGAGCATGCCACCGTCTGTGAGCAACTGTGAGCAGACAGCGTTCCGCCCGCCGCCTGCTTCAGCAAGCCAGACCGGCGTCGGGCATCCCGAGATCCGACGACCAGGCGACGGCCTGACCGCTCGCCTTCCGCTCCCGGGAAGCAGCTCGAGTCCGCGGGCTAGCGCCTCGCGTATTGGGCGTAGCCGCCGAAGTCGACTGCCACGCAGGGTTCGTCGCCAACGACCCATGCATCGTGGCCCGGCTCGATCGCGGCGACGTCGCCAGGACCGATCTCGCCTTGCTCGCCGCTGTCGGTCTCGACGCGCATGCGGCCAGAGAGGCAGTACAGCAGGTGTGTCGCCTGGCAGCTGTCGGTCCTCGCAATCGGTTGCAGGTGCTCCGACCAGCGCCAGCCGGGCTCGAACGTCCCGTACAGGACTGGGTGGCCGGCGACGTTCAGCACCGCTGCCCTGCCCTTGCCCACAAACGGCCGCGTCTCGTCGGGCGTTGCGACGTTCTTGATCTCAAGGTCAGCCACGCGAAGCCCCCCCTGTACTCGGTCGCCGTACCCGCGGAGCCTCTCAAGTGCCTTCGTCGGGGTCAACCACCCTCGGCCCACGCGGCCGAGGCGTTGCTTAAGCCGAGCTCGTGACCTTCGGGACCACAATCCGAATCGCCCGCCTGCATCATCGCCGCTGCGGGAGCGGGACGGCGGGCGACCTGCGGTCCCTCCGAACCGTCGGTGACCGGAGGTGACCGCTCGTGCCCCTGCTCGACCCTTGCGGCACGGACCCACCGCGGACCGAACTCCTCCCAAGCGCTGACGTGTTGAGCTCACTCGATATCCGCGGTGGCCGCCAGATCAACTGGGCGACGTTGCCATGGGCGTAGGGCATTGCTGGCCTGCGCCGCGGTTAGACGAATGGTCGAACGGCCCTCAGCGTTCATCCTGCGGCCCCGCGGAAGGGCTCGCCCCATCCGTGGGCGAAACGACCAGCAGCGCCCGCACAAGCGTCGTCAACGCGATGTAGAAGGGTGGCGTTGGTGCCTGCCGGGGCCAGGTTCGAGAAGGGCAGGCTGGTCGAGGACCCAAGGAGGCGCCAGAGGAGAAGATCAACCAGGTCGCCGCGGGATCATACGGACCGGCGGTCGACAGAATTTGACGCTTCCTCAGGAGGGATCGCGTGACCGTCTCGAACACGTTGCCGCCAGCGCTGTCAACGCTTCTGGGCGGTCGGTAGTGGGGTCAGTTTGGATGGGCAGCCCCGCGATCCCCTGGAAGGGATCGGCTACAGCATCACGAAGAGGTTGTCGCCCGTCACGTGCTTGTTGAAGTTGACCCCACGAGCGTTGGCCTTGACGCCCTCGCTCGTTCCCGGTGGCGCCTGTCCGCCCGGGTCGTGGATCTGGCAGTTTACCTCGATCAGCCCGTCGCGCTCGGCGCCGGTTGACGATGTGGCGTGGAACCCAAAGACCGCCCGGCCTCCACAGAAGTTCGACGGAAGAGGAATTCCCTCGACTTCCCCACAGCCATAGAACTGAAATGCCACGAGCCGAGTAAGGGAGAATGTGCCACTCTCAACCACCGAGTCGCCGTCCATGACGGCGTAGGAACCGCTACCGCTTGCAGTCTTGTCGGCGACGTTGAACGTTCCCGCCAATTCAGTTTCGAGCGTTAGGCCGTTGCTCGCGGCCGAGATCGTCGGCTCGACGAAGACCTGAAACGACGAATTCGATGTCGCAGCCTGGGCACTGCCTGCTGCTACGACCACAACGGAGAGCGCGAGGGCAAGCGCAAGCGCGATACGCTTCATCAGACCCCCCCTTCTCGTGAGAGCCCTCTAAGTAACATGGCGCCCTGCCGCCAGCAAGCTACGGGGACCGTACAGTGGCTAGTACCTATGGCGGATGTGGCGCTCTCGCCGAGGGAGAAAAAGGGTTGGCCTAGCCGGTACCGCGGGTAGGCCAACTGACCCTGACGGGAGCGGCATCACGTAAAGGGGTCAAAGTGGGACAGCGGGGGCGCATATAAGCGGACTGGCGCAAAGACATGCGGCCGCTCACCCCGGTCTTTGCCAGTCCGCCATACCGGCGCGGCAGCGCAAGGCTCGTTACTGTGCCGTAGGCCACCTGGCAGCAACGGCTCATGAGTCTCGTCTGCTTGCGGACTCCGCTGTGGGCAGCCGGGAGGACCGCGCTCCAGAGGTGACGTGTGCTCGGTGAGCGTCGATGCGGCTGGTCGGGAGCCGAGGACGGTGAGTGGGGGCCCCGCCGCCCGCAGGCTCCCGCGGCGAAGCCGACTTGAGGCCGTGGAGCAGAGTCTCCCCACGAAGCCGAGTTACTGGAGGGCGTTAGGCGGTTGCCGCTGCTCATCTTCACCGAGGAACGGCAGATCGCAGCGCCGGACCCCGTCTCCTGTGGGAACCGAAGGCCAGCACCTGGCCGGGTCAGACGGGCTGGACCGGCAGGTCGTAATCAAGCCACCGATCATCGCGGGTGGCCCCGACCCGCGCATAGACGGCCTGGGCGCGGTGGTTGTCGCTGGCCGTCTGCCAGACCAGCCGGGTCGCACCGTGCTCGCGGCAGCGCTCCACGCAGGCGGCGATGAGCCCCTCGGCCACCCCCATCCCGCGCGCCTGGGCGGCGACGAACAGGTCGTTCATCACCCCCACCCGGGCGGCGGCCAGCGTCTGCCAACTCCAGTACAGGGTGGCGAAGCCGACGGCCGTGCCGGCGTCGTCGCGGGCCAGCAGCTGCAGCCCCTCCCGCTCACGGTCGGCCAGGAGCGCCCGCGACAGCTCCAGCAGCTCCCGGTCGCTCGGCGTGACCTGGTAGAAGTCGCAGTAGGCGCGCACGAGCGCCAACAGCTCTGGCAGGTCGCTGGAGCCGACCAGGGTGATCCGCATGGGTTTCCTCCTCACACCTCGGGTCTGTCCCAGCGCGGCCCTGCAGGTGAGCGGCGCCGCATGCCGATGGCTTAGAACTATTCACCCAGCCAGAAGGGTGGCGCGACAGGGTTTGAACCTGTGACCTCTTCCGTGTCAGAGAACTAGGTGGATCACGGCCACCTGCGGTTGGTAGAGAGTATGCCCGGTGAGCTCGGCAGATGACGGACCAGTAGTGACCCCTGTTGTCTCCTGCGATCCGGTCATCTGTGGCCCACATGGGGCCCCGACGTGGCCCACGTCAACATCCAAGAACACCAGAAGAGGCGCCGGTGATCTCCGACAGAGACCTCCGTTCGCCTGCTGCTCATATGATCGCGCGCCTTCTCCAGTGCCTGTGGCCAGAGGGGAGCGGATGGGCCGGCGGCACCTTTAGACGGTCACAGCGCCTGGGCCAGCACGAACGCTGTCGCCATAGGCCGCCGAGATAGGCAGGACAACTGACCGGTAGATCACATTTGGCTACATCTGGCCCCTCGGTTTGGTCCGTGGAAACGCACCGGCTAGTTTCGGACTGGACGGGCTCGCGCTGATCGACCATGCAGAAGGAGCCTCCCCCATGCCGGAGAGCCACCGTGGAGGAAGGAATGGACAAGGTACCGACTGAGCGTCGGGGCGACGTGCTGCCCGCCGACCATCCCGCCGCGAACCTGGCACCTGAGGAGGGGGATTGCATCGCCCACATCCCGGTCGAGGTCAAGGAGGCCAGCGCGGCTATGCACGGCAACCGTGAGCCACCTGATAGCCCGCTTGATCCCGGGGAGCTGGTGTAGATGGCGCTCGTCAGCTTCACCGGTGCCCCCCACGGCGGCTCCCACAAGCTCCTCCCCGAGTGGAACCGCCAGCCGCGGATCACCCCCACCACAATTATTGACCACTCCATCGTCGGGTCGGCGCTCGGTGCCTGGTACTACTTCCGCGATAGGACGGGTATCGAGTCGCACTTCATTGTGCGGGGTGCGCCGTCGGGGTCGGCGGACGGCCACATCTGGCAGCTCATGGACACCGGCCGCCAAGCCGACGCCAACCTCAATGCCAACGCCTTCGCGATCAGCATCGAGACCGAGGACAACGGCGACCCCGACGACTTCCCGTGGTCACGGGCGCAGTTGGCGAGCCTGCGGTGGCTGCACGCCAAGCTCCCTAGGGTGCACCCGACCATCCCGCGGCGGCGCTGTCCGAGCCCGAGGGGGGGCGGCCTGGGGTACCACTCGATGTGGGGAGCGCCATCGGCCTGGACTCCGGTTCCCGGCAAGTCCTGTCCCGGCAAGCCGGTCCGGGTGCGGCAATGGGAGCAGATTCTGCTCCCGGCGTTCATCAGTGGCACCACGAAGGAGGAGTTCATCGTGGCAACCCGAGAAGAGCTGCGCAGCGAGTTGATGCACATGTGCAAGGTGCTGACCCAAGGGGAGCACACGAGCCTGTGGAACGCACGGACCGGAGCTGCGTTCGACCTGGCCAAGTGGCCGTCCCTGGCGTCTGTTCGCCGGGACCTGTTCGAGCGGCTGGAGGCGCACCTGTACCGGCTCCTGCGGGGTCAGAACAGCGTCTACTCCGAGGTGACCCAGCCAGACAACGAGCCGCAGGAGAACCTGGCCGACCTGAAGGACCGCTTGGTGCGACTGGAGGCCAAGATTGACCAGCTCCTAGCCCCACCTGGCTAGGAGCACAAGGCGGCCCTGCTGGATCGTGGCCTGGGAGATCCTCGACGACCCCTCGACTTCCTGAACGATCGTCGACCAGGGAAGCCACGCCAACCTCCAGCAACACCATAGGAATCGACCGGCGAGCTTCTAACTCTTCCCCGCCTGTCCAACGCCGTCCGTCACCGTCCATCTCTGCAGGTAGACCGCTCGTGCTTGTCTGCGGATGTCGCTGCAGAACAGCAGGAGTCCGAGTGGTTGGCGGTCAACTTGGCGGTCAGGTCACGCCGAATCGATGCGAGGACGCTGCCTGCGGGTGGTATAGCGACAGCCAGTGGAGCAGCCGGGCCGGTCGGATTCATCATCCGAAGATCATCACTGCCGGGTTGGGAGCTCTCGGGAGGCGAGGGTTAGCCGGCGTGCAGCAGTGTGGCCAGGACGATGGCCGCTGCACCTAGGGCGGTGAGGTGGCGCGCCCAGCGCCGTGGTGTGCTGGCGTTTTCGGCCATGGTGAGGCGGTTCAGGACGTCGTCGTGGGATCCTGTGCCTTGTCCGAGGTAGAGGATGACGGTTTTGCCGGCGGCGTAGATCGTAAGGATCCCGAGTAGGACCCATGCAGAGTCGACGAATGGGAGCATCACCCACACGACGGTGTGAGCGGCGGAGGTGAATAGCGTCGCGAACCCGAAGCCCAAGACCAGCCCGTAGGCAAGCGACACCATGCGGGTGGGGAGCACCGAGCGCCACCACTCGGGAACCTGGCGGTTCCGATACGGCACGGGCACGGGCAGTCCAAGCTCGCGCAGCATCGCTAGCCCCGCCACTGGCAGCACCACGACCGGAAGCCAAGCCCTGGGCACGAATAGGCTTAGCAGGCCGACGATGGTGATGATCAGGGCCGCCGAGGCCAGCGCGCCGAGCAGCACGCCAACAAAGAACGCGCCCGTGTCTGCAAGCCACCTGCCCCGAGTCCCGCTCCCGGCGGGATTGATGGTCAACGCCATCGACATCCCTCAGGGCGACCAGCTGGATAACCATCCCGCGATTAGCGCGCCGATCGCCAGCGCCACCGAGAGCCGCAGGCCGGCGAGAAGCCCGAGTCCCAGCAGCGCGACGAACACCGCCAGCAGCGTGTAGGAGTCCCTGGCGACCAGGGCCGGCCAGCGTGGGCGTACCCGGGCTAGCTCCCCGCCGGTGGCCTCGGCCGCCGTCGGGATCATGCGCATTGGGCGTACCGGCAGCGGATGAAGTGGCTGCAGTTGCTTCCGCCGACGTAACACTTCTTGTTGCAGCATGTGCGCCTGAGGACGCCGTCGGTATCCCTGACGCAGCGGCAGCTGGAGGCGCTCGAGCAGCTGGCGCAGCAGTCAGTCCAGATCCGTGTGCCGCTAGCGCACACTGAGGTGGAGCAGCTACACGACCACGAGCCGCAACGCACTGAGTTAGAGGGGCACTGCCCGCCGGTGCCGGTCAGCCCGTTGCAGGTGACGCTGTGCCCGCCGGTGCGACAGCCACTTGGGGCGGTGCGGCTGCCGGTGCAGCCCGCATCGCATCTCCGTCCGTCACAGTCGCACTGCAGGGCGAAGGCTTCTTCTGCAGTTATGCCGACAATGGTGCCCGCTGCGGCCATCACCATGGTGAGTCTGCCGACGCGTCCAAGGAAGGAGCGGCGGCTTACCCGCGAGGCGACCTTGGTGGATAGGCCGGCGGTGGCGCGTTGGAGCTGTGAGGTCGGCATGGTCAAGCCCCCTTGGAAGAGTCACCGTCCAATGACCGGGCGTGGTCGTTGGCGTCCAGGGCGAGGAGCTCGGCGGAGGCTGGCACGGGTTGGGGCTGCAGGGTGATCTCGATCAGGGTTTCCAGCTGCGGCAGGCTGTTGACGATCCCGCTGGTCTTGACCTGTCCGTCCTCTCCCACGCCAACGGCGAAGGGGGTACCGGGGACGTCCCATTCCCGGTACAGGGCGTCCAGATCGGTCCTGGCGTCGGCGCCCAGGGTGGCGGCATAGGCGCGTGTGGTCGGACCGTCGTCGCCCACCACCACGGGAAGCAATTGCAGGCCCCGCTGCGAGCGGCGGATCGCTGGCAAGGCCGCCGCGATTGGCTTGCAGATATCGCAGCCGGGTGCGAGGAACAGCACCACGGCAGGAGAGCCAGGACGGAGCGAGGTGATGGTGACCTGGGTCCCCACCTCGGGGCCTTCGACCTCCCCATGCCGCGGCGGGCCGAGCTGCAGGACGATCACACCAAGCTGGCGCAGGATGCCCACCAGCACCAGGGCTTCGACGATCAGGCCGATGACCGTGAAGACCACCAGGGCCTGCCAGACGGCGTCGCTCACCCGGATCCCCCTTCCTCACCAGCAGGGCGTTGGAGCTGGGTGGTCCGCCTCGCCTCGCCCCCAAGCACCAGGAGGGCACCCAGCAGCGCGAACAGCAAGATCGCAGGTGCTGGCAGGCCGGGCACCGTGGCCCTCCAAGCGAGCAGGCCGACGACAGCCGCCAGCGCCGCCAGCAGCAGGTTCCGGCCGGCAAGACCGTTACCGATTCGACTCGGCAGCAACGTACCGAAGCAGCCACAGTCCTTCCCCCGCGCCCGCCGGCTGAGCAAGAGCACTCCACCCCCGAACACGCCAAGCAGGGCGGCGGCTGCCAGCAGCCCCGTAGCGGGCGCCCACAACAGGAGGACAGCGGTCAGGACCTCGATCGCAGGCACGGCGATGCAGACCGCTCGGATTGGCAGGCCGACTGGGAGCCACTCCGCCACGGACGCCGACCAGACCTGCCAACCGTCGAGCTTCGCCAACGCCGCGACAAACAGGAAGGTGGCGTAGCCACCGGCGATGATCTGGACGCTTGCTCGCAACACCGGACCTACCTCCCACCGCGGCAACCGCCGCTGTAGGTTCAGGTCTTGCGCCGACCTGGCCTGCGGTCGGCGCCGACGCAGGGTCAACGGGCTGGAGATTTGGATCCGGGCAGACGGCTCTGAATCGGGGCCGGTGATCGTGGCCAATGGGAGAGATGCCGTCATCGCGGGCCTACAGGGACATACGAGTCGTGTAGGACAACTGCATCGAAGCGCAGGCCATACCCAGTGTCAAGACCCGTGAGGCACAGCACGACCTGAGCGGTGGATGAATTCGCGCAGCCGGCCTGACCGGCGACCGAGCCAGCCAGGCCTCGCACCCGCTCAACGCGCAGAACGCCTACAGCCCGTCAGAGAACACCGGCCACCGGGCCCCGGCGCGGTCGTCAGTGGACCGGTCGATGGTGTGGTGCCGGATCGGGCGGGTAAAGGCCCGGACTACTAGCCGGCACATCTCTGGCGGCAGCTACCGCTGGCTCGTCGGCCTCGACCAGGCGCCCCTGCCCGAGGTCCCCGCCGCCCTCCGCGCCCGGCTCGACCCCGACCCGCCGA
>Ga0081539_10003965_pt1 | contig 17133 bp, 14 predicted proteins | sample TabmetS4T2R2_FD_71023 | JGI IMG/M metagenome (GOLD analysis project Ga0081539, IMG submission 71023) | Tabebuia heterophylla rhizosphere microbial communities from the University of Puerto Rico - S4T2R2 | ecosystem: Host-associated > Plants > Roots > Rhizosphere ...
AGCAGACCGGCGGCCGCCGCCGCCGGCAGCGGCGGCGTGAGGGCTGTCAACTCGGCGCGCCGCGCGGGGATCGCCGCCCGGAAGCGTGAGCACACCGTGCAGTCGCGCAAGTGGGCTCGGATGCGACGGCCGCGCAGCACGCGGCCGTCGCCGTCGGAGAGCGCGCGGCGGACGGCGTCACAGTCCATCTCTCGCCCCTCGCCGAACTCGGCCAGCGCGATGCGCGCCTCGAAGATCGCCTGCTTCGCGGTGGCCGTCGACGTGGACAGCGCCGCCGCGATCTCCTCGTGGCCGAGTCCGCTGAGCTCGCGCATGACGAGCGCCGCGCGCTGGCGCTCGGGAAGGTCCTGGAGGTCGGCCACGAGCGTCGCGATCCGCTGGCGCTCGCGCACCTGGCTCTCCGCCGATGCGGAGACGGGCTCGGGCGCCTCCTCGAGCGTCGCGGCCCGGCGACGGCGGCGCAGCTGGGAGACGGCTTCGTTGTGCGCGATGCGGAACAGCCAGGCACGAACCGGCACGCCCGGCCGCCACGAGTCGGCGCCCGCGAACGCAGCCGCCATCGTCGCCTGCAGCGCGTCCTGCGCGTCGTGCTCGTCGCGCACGATCGAGCGGCAATAGCGGTAGATCGCCTGGTGATGGCGTTCGTACAGCACACCGAAGGCAGCGTCGTCTCCGGCGGCGGCGAGTCGCATCAGCCGCTCGTCGCTGCGCCAGCGCAGCGCCGACGCACGCCGGGCGCCCGTCGGCACCCCGATGGCTCGCAGGGTCATCGTCCACCTCATCGACAACGCCCGCCGGAGCCTGAAGTCAGGGCCTATCTCTCGTCCTGGCGCGGCGGCCGCAGGGGGCGGCCACCGTGTCGCGTCAGGCGGCCATGGCGGCGATCGGGCCGAGGCTGCCGTCGCTGAGTGGTCGGCGGCGCGCGGCGGCGCGGCGGGCACGACGAAGGATGCGGCTGAAGAGGATCATGGGGGCGTTCTGGGTCATGGAGACAAGGTCCCACCGCCGCGACGTGTCGTCATTACGGGCGCCCGGCGTCGACGGTGCGGCTGCCCGCACGTGCCGCACCGGGTGGGGCCCGTCGCGCTCGCGCTTACTCTCGTCCTCGTCGTGATCGGCTGCGGCGGCGGTTCGGCACCCGACCGCAGCACGGCGACGACGCCCGCGACGTCCACGCAGGGTCTGCGCCCGCTCCGGCACGACGCGAGCCGGACGGCCGCGGGCATCGCGGACGACCGCACCGTCTGCCGCCTCATGGGCGCCCAGGAAGTGGCGAGCACCGTGGCCGCGGTCACGGGCCGCACCCCCAGCCTGCGTGCCCGGGCGAACGACTCGTTCGAGCTCTCGGCCTGTCGCTACTCCGGCCGTGGGGCGCTCGTGCGCGTCGTGCTCGACGGCGCCGCCGACGCGACGCGCCGGTTCTTCAACATGCTCACGGAAGCGAACGAGCTCCCGATCCTGCTGCACGGGCGCAACAACTTCCGACTGGTCTGGGACGTGGGGGACGACAGGACGTACGGCGGCGCCGGCGCCTACTGGGTCCGCAGCCGCCACCAGATCATCGCGATCCACGCCGACCGCATCGTCCGCGTCACCGCGGCGGCCGCGGGCGCCGGCGACCGCCAGCGGCGCCTCGTGGCGTCGCGCGTGGCGCGCCGCGTACTCGCGCGGGCCGCGCGGTGAGCGGAGCGCGCGATGGTCCTAGACTGCCGAGGCCGAGGGGGACTGGTGTATCGGTAACACGGCGGTCTCCAAAACCGCAACGCGAGGTTCGACTCCTCGGTCCCCCGTCCACTCGTTCGCGCGCACTCGCCGGGCGCCGCGGGGCATCGGCCTGCATCGCGTCCGACCGGCTTACGATGTCCGGACCGGATGGCTGTCCCACGCATACGCCCCGCGCCGTCCTTCGACGGCGACGTCCAGCCGCCGTCCGACGACGTCGAGCTCTACCACCGCACCTACACGACGCTGCTGCGGTCCTCCGGCGAGATGTGGCTGCGCGTGCTCGAGCCCGCGCACCGCGCGATGGGGTCGAGCCTGCACGGACTGGCCGCATCCGACGACCTGGACCTCGGGGCGCTCATCTACGCCTGCCGCCGGCTGCCCGGCGACGTGTACACCGCGCGGCGCATCGTGCTCGGCCAGGAGGCGGTCCAGTTCGCACGTGCCGGGATGCGGATCGTCGACTGGGAGCTCCGAGAGGCGCCGGCGAGGCGGCGCCGGTGGTTCGCCGACGGGGCGGGGACGCTCGCCGTCCTCCTCGCGAGCGGCTCGGACCTCGACGACCTCGTCCCCACGCTCGTCGCCTACCAGCTGGAGTGGAACAAGCTGCACCGGCGACTGGTCGCCGCGGGGCACGTCGACGCCGACGCCGCGGCGTGTGCCGAGGCGCTCGGCGGGACGGAGGACGACTGGGAGCGGCTGCTCGAGGCGCTCGGCGCGACGCTCGAGGAGGTGCGCGACGCCTCGCTCGACCTGCGCATCCGCATGCTCGGCGGCAGCGCGGTCGGATACGCGCGGATCACCCGGCGCTGGTGGACGCCGGTGCGGCAGATGCTCGCCGAGCTCGGGGTCGCCGACCGCCCGCTCTACCTCGTGTCCTCGAACACCCACTCCCTGGCGAACCTCGTCTCCGGCGTCCCCCGCACGCACGAGGACGAGGTGGTGCGCTGGATCGTCCGCGCCGGACCGCAGGACCTGCGCGACGAGCTGGAGCGCTTCCGCGAGGGCCGGGCGCGCGGCTCGTGGGAGAACTTCCTCTACTACGCAGCGCGATCCGCGCTGGAGCCGCGCGGCGCCGAGGAGCGCTCGGCGGGCGTGACGCACCTCTCGAGCGAGACCGCCCTGCGGGTCAGCGCCCAGATCATCCCGCTCGAGCGCCTGCGGCCCGAGCTGTTCGACTCCCGGCTGGGCGACGTCGACCGTGGGGCGCTGGCCAGCGCCCCGGGAGTGATCGTCAACATCGAGTATCCGCTCGGCCTCGCCGCGTACAACATCCTGCGCGAGATCACGACCGCGTCGGACACGCTGCGCGGCGTCTACGTGCTGGGCAAGGCGGCGACCCTGAACGCCGCGGTCGGCGACGTGATGCTCTCAAGCGTCATCTTCGACGAGCACTCGCGCTCGACGTACTGGCTCGACAACGCGTTCTCGGTCGACGACATCACTCCGTACCTCGTCTTCGGCTCCGGGCTCGACAACCAGCGGGCGGTCACGGTGAAGTCGACGTTCCTGCAGAACCGGGAGTACCTCGACCTCTACTACCGCGAGGCGTTCACGGTCGTCGAGATGGAGGCCGGGCCGTTCTGCAACGCGGTGTACGAGATCGCCGACGTCGACCGCCACCCGTCGGGGGAGGCGGTGAACTTCGCGAAGCTCCCGATCGACCTCGGGATCATCCACTACGCCTCCGACACGCCATACACGCAGGCGCGCACGCTCGGCGCTCGCGGGCTCTCCTACTACGGCATGGACTCGACGTACGCGTCGACCATCGCGATAGCGCGGCGCATCCTTTCGCTCGAGGGTGCCGTGGCCGCATGACTCGGCAGCGCCTCGCGCTAGACGACGATCAGCTCAGCCGGGAACGCGTGCAGATGCTCCGGCGGACCTGACTCCTGGACCAGGTAGTTGTCGCAGAGCCACGCCGACGCGCCGTTGCTCCGAGTGTCGGGATGGCAGGCGAGGTTCGTGTGCGCTCGGACGACGTCGGGGTCGTCGAACCGGATGAGCGGCCGCTCCACCAAGTCGTAGCCCTGGCCGTGGCAGTGGATGCGGCGCTCCTCGCCGCGCCCGTGCTCGCGCAGGTAGGCGTTGTAGCTGTGCCAGACGTCGGCGCTGGCAGCGCCGTCGACGAGCAGCGACGCGCAGTACGCCTGCGCCTCGGCGGCAAACGCGAGCTCCGCCTGCAAGGGCGCGGGAGGCTCGCCGAGCACGAACATGCGACCAAGCTCCGAGTACATCCCGCCGGGCCCGTTGTTCTCGATGAGCAGCCAGAGAACGTCGCCCTCCCGGAGGACGCGGTGCTGCATGTGGCGCGGTGCGAGGGCGAGCGCCTCGGACGGCCGGCCGCTGGCGGTCAGGTAGATGCCCTGCTCGCTGCCCATGAGCTGGCTCGCATGGAGCGCGACCGCTGCCACGTCGCTCTCGCGCATGCCGGGCGCGATGGCGTCGACCACGGCCTGCATGGCGCGATCCTGCAGTGCCGTGGTACCGCGGATGAGCTCGCGCTCCTCGGCGCTCTTCACGGTCGCGATCCGTGCGACGAGGTCGGACGCCTCGACGAAGGCGGCGTGAGGCAGCCGCTGCCGAAGGCTCTCGGAGAGCGCCGTCGACATCTGGCCCGGACACACGAGCCCGATGGCCCGCGCGCCGTGACCGGCGAGATCGTCCCCGGCGAGGCCGCCGTCGTACCCGGCCGTGTACGCGGCGGACACGAAGCTCGCCGTCGTCAGGATGCGGTCGACCCCGCGGAGCGTCGGATCGGCCGTGAGGTCGCCCCCGATCGGACCGTGCCGCACGACCGTCATGCCGCCGTCGCGGTAGAACAGCACGGTGTAGGGATAGCCGTTGACCGCCGGATGATCCGTGAACCACTTGACCGCGCCGCCCATGTGGTCGTTGTTGTTCTGCATGACGAGCGCGTCGAGCCCTTCGCGCTCCATGGCGGAGCGCACGGCGGCCCATCGGCGCTCCAGCTCGGCCCCCGAGATCGGGGTATGAAGGCGTTCGAGCGGGTCGGTCACGGCAACTCCTTGACTCGAGCTGGCGAGTGTCGGCTGCAACGCGTGGGCACGACGTTCGCGAGCGGCTCCCCGCGGCTGAATCGCGCGATCTGACGGCCGACGAGCTCCCACGCCCGCCGCTCCGCAGCAATCGAGTTGCCGCCGATGTGCGGCGACAGCGTCACGCCGTCGAGCCTCCAGAGAGGATGCTCGGGCGGCAGCGGCTCGGGATGCGCCACGTCGAGGATCGCCCTGAGACGGCCGGTCGCCAGCTCCTGCGTGAGCGCGGTCGTGTCGACCACCGGGCCGCGGCCCGCGTTGACGAGCAGCGCTCCGTCGCGCATCCGCGCCAGGAAGTCGCGGTCGACGAGCCCGTGCGTGTCCTCTGTGTGGGGCAGCAGGAGCACGACAGCGTCCGCCTGCCCGAGCAGTCCGGGGAGCTCGGTCATGGTCACGACGCCGGGGCGTCGCGAGCGCGCGACGCCGATGACGCGGACTCCGAATGGAGCAAGCCGATCGCGTACCGCCGTCCCGATCGAGCCCATCCCGACGACCAGCACGACCCGTCCGGCGAGCTCGTCGCGCTCGAACTGCTGCCACCTCCCAGCGGCCTGGCGGTGCGCCGCCGCGAGAAGACCGCTGGTGGCTCCGAGCAGCGCCGCGAGCACCCATTCGGATACCGGTACGTCCCGCGTCCCGCGTGCATTGCAGAGGGTCACGCCGCAAGGCATCGCGTCGACGATCCAGTCCGTGCCGGACAACAGGACCTGCACCACCCGCAGCGCCGGGGCGTCGGCGAGGAGATCGAGATACCTGTCTCGTGCCGGGAAGTCCGCGGCGAGGAACGTGACGTTCCGCAGCACCTCGGGAAGCAGCTCGTCCGGTCCGGCCGGGAAGGCTCGGAGCTCCACCGAGTCCGGAACCAGGACGCGCACGATCCCCATGGCCTCTCCCGGAACCGCGGCGATGAGCGGACCTGTCACGCGTTCACGCGATCAGCGGCCGCTCCAGAGCCGCTCGCTCGCCAGGCGCGCCCCGTCGGAGAGCGACTTCAGCTTGGCCCACTGGATGGTGGGGTGGACGCGGCGCACGAACGGGCCCTGTGCGAAGCCGCAATCCGTGCTCGCGATGACGTTGTCGCGGCCGACGAGCTTGGCCAGGCGGATGATGCGCTCGGCGACGAGCTCGGGATGCTCGACGACGTTGGTGACGTGGCTGATCACGCCCGGCAGCAGCTTGCAACCTTCGGGCAGCTTGACGTCCTCCCACACGCGCCATTCGTGCTCGTGGCGGGGGTTGGCCATCTCGAGCGCGTAGCCGCCGACCGGCACGCGCAGGATCAGATCGGCGATCTCCTTGACCGGAACGTCGCCGATGTGGGGGGCGTTCCAGCTCCCCCAGCAAACGTGGTACCGCGCGCGCTCGGCCGGGATCCCGTCCAGGGCGCGGACGAGCGCCTCGATGCGCAGCTCGGCCCACGCGCGGTAGTCGGCCATCGTGGCCGGCGGGACCATGGTGTCGTACATCGTGGCCAGATAGGCGTCGTCGATCTGGACCATGAGCCCGGAGTCGACGATGGTGCGGTACTCGACGTTCAGCGCGTCGGCGACGGCGAAGACGAACTGCTCTTCGCTGTCGTAGTACTCGTCCTCGCGCAGTGGCACGACGCTCGCCGGCGCCACGACCGGCAGGAAGCCGCCCACGACCTCGGCGCCCGCCACCGCGGTCTTGAGGTCGTCGATGTCGCGCTGCAGCGCCTGAAGGCCGGTGTAGCTGACGGGCCCCGTGCAGACCCAGTTGGTGATCGTGCCGGTGAAGCCTTGCGTCTTCTCGTACTCCGCGTAGAACTCGGGAAAGGCGCGCTTGTCGGTGCCGGGCAGGACGTTGCTGCCCGTCATGGCGGGATCCAGCGGCCGCTGTTCGAAGCCGGCGATGCGCTCGCGGATGTAGCGCGCCCAGCTGAGCGTCTTGCCGTACTCCCCGTCGCTGACGATGTCGATGCCCACCTCGGCCTGACGACGCACGACGTCGCGTACCGCGTTACGGAGCGACTCGGCGAAGACCTGCTCGTCATACGGCCCGCCGTCTTCGCGGGCACGCAGCAACTCGATCAGCTCCGGCGGCCGGATGAGGCTGCCGACGTGCGTGGTCAGGATCCGATCCATTCCTTCAGGCCTCCTTCGAGTCGCGGGGAGGGTGTTCGCTTTGCGAACACCCAGGTCGACAACAGGCTTGACACCGTGGGTGGGGAGACTACAGTGCGCTTAACGGCTCATGGCGTTCTTAAATCGAACACCATCGGGGGGAGAGGGGCCGAGCGCCCCACCCGTTTTGCCTGAGCCACCGGCGCCCGGTGGGAGCAGTGCGCCTCCGGCCTCGTCGCCCTCGCCGCTGACAGCGTCCTCCATCGTCGGCCGGCTTCGACACAACCCGTTCCTCCCGATCTGGCCGGCGACGGCGCTGCTCTTCGCGGTGAGCCCGCTGCTGGCGCCGGGGAGCCTCTCCGGCAGCGCGATTCTCGGGATGCTGCCCTTCGCCGCCGTCCTCGCGCTGGCGGCGGTCGGTCAGACGCTGGTGGTCCAGCAGCGCGGCCTCGATCTCGCAGTGCCGGGGACGATGTCGCTTGCCGCCGTGATCGTGACCGCGCACGCGGCGGGCAACGACGACCGGTTGGTGCCGGCGCTCGGGCTGGTGCTGCTGGCCAGCATGACCGCCGGCCTCGTCAGCGGAGTGGCAGTGACCTGGTTCGGCATCACTCCGCTCGTGGCGACCCTCGGCGTGAACGCGCTTCTCCTGGGCATGATCCAGCAGATCACCGGCGGCCTGTCCACGAAGACGGCGCCGGCGAATCTCTCGACGTTCACGCTTGACAAGACGGCCGGTGTGCCCAACACGGTGATCCTGGTCGGAGCGATCGTCCTGGCCGTCACCATCCTGATCCGCAAGACGACGATCGGACGGCGATTCGTCGCCGTGGGCGCCAACGCGCCTGCGGCGCGAGCCGCGGGCATCCCCGTGCGCTCCTACCAGCTGGCGACCTACGTCGTCGCGAGCGTCTGCTACGGAGCCGCGGGCGTCCTGCTCGCAGGCTTCCTCCAGACCTCGAGCATCTCCGTCGGGGCGGACTACCTGCTCCCGACGGTCGCCGCCGTGGTCCTCGGGGGGACGTCGCTCCTTGGCGGGAGCGGAAGCGTGGTGGCGACCGCGATCGGTGCGCTGTTCCTGACCCAGCTCCAGCAGGTCGTGCTCGGGACAGGAGCGGCGTCGTCGGTCCAGTTCATCGTCCAAGGTGTGGTCATCGCGCTGGCCGTGGCGCTCCGTCAGGTGCCGGCTCGATTGCGCGCGTGGAAAGGCGGGCGCCGCGCACGGTGGCCGACGACGGCGGGGGAGCCGGCACGGGGATGACCGTCGGGTCCGCTGGCATGTCGCGCGTGGCGGGCGCTGGGCCCTAGATCGGCCGCGGCGACGGGCGGCGCGTCGGCTTCCGACGCATCGCGGGCACCGATCGATCGCAGTGCAGGAGGAGGAGGAGGGATGACCTCCGACAGTTGCAAGCCAGTCACAGGAGGAGGGTCGAGAGCGATGAGGTCTACCAGCAGGTGCGTAAGCCGCCGCCGGATCGCCACGGGATGCGCGCTCGCAGGCGCCGTGCTCGCGTTCGGTGCCTGCGGGAGCGACTCGGAGCCGTCCAGCGGCGGATCCGCCGGCACGCAGGCCGCGCCGGCCGCGGTGAGTGCGACAGAGGTGATCGAGAAGGCCGGTGTCTCCAACGACAAGTCGTTCTGCGGGACCAAGCCGATCAAGCTCGGCATCCACGACGGGTTCGGCGTGAATCCTTGGTCTCAGTACTCGATGGCCGCGGTTCGCTCGGAGGCCGCGAAGTGCCCCAACGTCACGCAGGTGGTGGCGATCGGTCAGGGCGATCTCCAGAAGTCGATCTCTGACGTCAACGGCATGGTTGCGCAGGGCGTCGACGCGCTGGTCATCGTGCCGGACTTCGGTGCCGCCCAGTTGCCGTCCCTCCGGGCCGCAACGGCCGCTGGCGTGAAGGTCGTTCCGTGGGCTGCCGCTCCAGGCGGTACCAAGGGCAACGACTACCTGGACTACGTCGACTGGGATCCGAAGGCGGCCGGAAAGGTGTTCGCTGAATGGATGGTGAAGGCTCTGGACGGCAAGGGCAACGTCGTGTACCTCGGCGGGCCGGCCGGCAATCCCGTGGGCTTGGGACAGTTGAAGGGCTTCCAGGAGGTCTTCGACCAGAACCCCGGCATCAAGATGCTCACCGGATACAAGAGCTGGCCTGCGACGAACTGGGATCCGGCGCTGGCTCAGAAGACCATGGCAGCGCTGCTTGCGAAGTACCCGAAGATCGACGGGGTGCTCTCTGAGGACGGCCCCTCCATGGTGGCCGCTATCCGGGCACTCACCAACGCCAACCGACCGCTGATCCCGATGACGGCACTCGAGTCCAACGGGATCGCCTGCACGTACGAGCGGCTGACGGACGACAACCCGAAGCTCCAGCTCGCCACGATGTCGGGCCGCAGTTGGATGGGCCGTGTCGCCGCGCGCAAGGCGATCGCCGCGGCCGAGGGAATCGAGAACAAGGAACCCAGCACCTATGACCTGCCGCTGAACGCGGACACGCTCGGCGGCAAGCCTCCGAAGTGCGACAAGGCCGCGTCGCCCGACGCGTTCTTCTCGAACCTCATCGACGACCAGCAGCTCAAGCGGTTCGGGAAGGTCGGCTGACACGATGTCGACGGCCCGCGTCGTTCTGCGTCTCACCAACGTCCTGAAGACGTTTCCGGGGGTCGTCGCATTGCGGGACGTCACCTTCGAGGTGCTCGAAGGCGAGGTCCATGCTCTGGTGGGTGAGAACGGCGCGGGCAAGTCGACGCTGATGGCCGTTGCCGCGGGCGCGGCGCTACCGGATCAAGGGACGATCGAGATCGCGGGCCACACGCTCAGCGACCCGTCGCCTGCGAGGGCGACCGCGCTCGGGCTGGCCGTCGTGTACCAGCACACCTCTGTGCTCGAGGACCTGACGGTCGTGGAGAACCTGGTGTTCTCGATGCCGCCGGCGGCGCGTCCTCGAATGGCCGCAGCGGACACCTGGGCTCGCGCGCAGCTCGCACGGATCGACGCACGGATCGATCCGGGCGAGCGCGTCGGCAGCCTGAGCGTCGCCGACCGGACGCTGCTCGAGATCGCCAAGGCACTCGCCCTCCGGCCGCGCGTGCTCGTGCTCGATGAACCGACGGAGTCGCTGACTGCGGTCGAGGGAGAGAAGCTCTTCGAGCAGATCGGTCGCATCACTCGTGAGGGCACGGCCGTCGTGTACATCTCGCACCGCCTGCCGGAGGTGAAGCAGATCGCGGACCGGCTGACCGTGCTGCGCGACGGACAGGTCCGCGGCACGTTCTCCACCGAGGCGGTCACCGAGGACGAGATCCTGCGGCTGATCATCGGCCGGCCCGCCGACCGTGCTTTTCCCGACAAGCTCGGCGCCGGCGAGGATCGGGCGACCGTTCTGCAGGTCCGCGGGCTGTCCGGCGACAACTTCCACGCCGTCGACCTCGACGTGGCGGCCGGCGAGATCGTCGGCCTTGCGGGCATCGAGGGCAACGGTCAGCGCGAGTTCCTGCGAGCTCTGGCCGGACTGGGCGGTTCGCGCGGCGACGTCTCCCTGAACGGCAAGCGCGTCGACCCGCGCCGCCTCCAGCGCGGGCAGCGCCTCGGCATCGTGTATCTGCCGGGCGACCGCCATCGGGAGGGCCTGTTCCCGTCGCTCTCGGTTCGGGAGAACACCTCGATCCTGTCGCTCGGGAAGGTCTCACGGGCCGGACTGGTGTCTGCGGCTCGGGAGCGTGCGGCGGTCACCTCCCAGATCGACGCCCTGTCGGTGAAGACCCCGTCCCAGGAGACGCCCATCGCGGCCCTCTCCGGCGGTAACCAGCAGAAGGTGCTCTTCGCCCGTTCCCTCACCGCCAGGCCGACGGTGTTGCTCGCCGACGAGCCGACGCGCGGCGTGGATGCGGGGGCGCGCATCGAGCTGTATCGCGTGCTGCGGGATGCCGGCCGGCAGGGCAAGGCCGTCATCGCGCTCTCGTCCGACGCGATCGAGCTGCAGGGCCTCTGCGACCGCGTGCTGGTCTTCTCTCGCGGACACGTGGTGCGCTCCCTGCAGGGCGACGAGATCACCGAGGAGAACATCACCGGGGCCGCGATCACGGCGACGAAGGAGCGCAGCGCGCTCGCCGGCCAGTCGGGCCGCGCTCCTGGCATCCGCCGCTTCGTGGCCGGCGACTACCTGCCGACCCTCGTGCTGGCGGCGCTCCTCATCGCCGTGGGCGCGTACACGGCGGCCGACAACGACTTCTTCCTCACAGGACGCAACTTCCAGGGGATGTTGTTCCTCGCGAGCGCGTTGATCCTCGTCAGCCTCGGACAGCTCGCGGTCCTTCTCGTGGGTGGGATCGATCTTTCCGTCGGCCCGCTCACCGGCCTGGTCGCGGTCGTGCTGTCGTTCTACGCCGCACAGGGTCAAGCTGCCGGCCTGCTCGTCCTGGGGCTGCTCCTGGTGCTGGCCATCGCGCTCGCCGTCGGCGTGACGAACGGGCTGCTGGTGCGCGGGTTCGGCCTCAGTCCGGTGTTGGCCACGCTTGTGACGTTCATCGTCCTGCAGGGCGTGTCGCTGCTCCTGCGGCCGACGCCGGGCGGCTCGATAGGCGCCGACGTGACGGCCGCCATCAAGACGAGCGTCGGCTCGGTGCCCGTCGTGTTCCTCGGTGCGGTCGCCCTTGCTGTGGCAGCCGAGCTCTTCCTGCGGCGGACGCACTGGGGCATCGGGCTGCGCGCGGTCGGCTCCGACGAATCCCGCGCGCTCCGGCTGGGCGCGCGCGTGACGCGGACGCACATCGCCGCGTACGTCCTGTGCTCGCTGTTCGCGCTCCTCGCGGGGATCCTCCTCTCAGCGCAGATCGGCGTCGGCGACGCGTCCGCCGGAAGCACGTACACGCTGACGAGCATCACCGCGGTCGTGCTGGGAGGGGCGAGCATCTTCGGGGGTCGCGGATCGTTCATCGGCGCGTGCCTGGGGGCGCTGCTGCTCCAGGAGATCACCACGGCGACGGCGTTCCTCCGTCTCGGAACGCAGTGGCAGTACTGGATGCCGGGCATCTTGATCCTCGTCGCCGCCGGCGCGTACTCGCGCGCTCGGGGAAGGCGGGAGGCGGCCCTTGTCCCGACGACGACGTGATGGCAGGGCAGCGTGCGGGCGGCGCTCGGCTGCGCCCGGCGTCAGAGCACTGCTTGCGGCGCGCGGTCGGCCGTGAGCAGGCCGGAGATCTCTCGCGCCGCCGCGAGCACCCGCTCGGTGTGCGAGACGAGCTCGGCGGCACGAGTCGCCGGGGCGAGCAGCGAGAGGCTGGCCAACGGGCGGCCCTCGCCACCGAAGACCGGCGCTGCGATCCCATGGACGCCCTGGCGAAGCTCATCGTGAGAGGTGGCATAGCCGACGCGCTGCACCTCCTCGAGCTGCCGTGCGAGCAGCGGCGGGTCATCCGCCACCGCGACCGCAGCCTGCACGGCGGACTCGCCGAGGAAGGCGAGAACGGCACGTCCGCTCGCTCCTCGCCTCAAAGGACGGCGGCCTCCCAAGTCGTACTCGACGCGCACGGGGTGGGCGCGCCCGACGACCTGCTCGACCGCGACGATCTCGCTGTCGTCCGGCACCGACAACACCGCCGTCTCGCCCGTGGCGGCGGCAAGCGGCTGCATGACGGGAAGGGCGGCCAGACGCAGCTCGGGCTCGACGAGCTGCGCGAAACGCACGAACACGGCCCCTGGCCGGTAGAGCTCGCCGATACGGCGGACGAATCCACGGGAGTGGAGCGTCGCAAGGAGGCGATGCACCACGGTGCGGTTCAGGCCGGTCGTCCTGCTGATCTCCGTTGGCGACATCGCGCCGTGTTCCGCGAGCGCCAGGAGCACGTCCATCGCGCGACCGGCGGTCTTCAAGGTTTCCATGGTCGGCCTCACCGCTCCCGGTAACGTTCGCATAGCGAAACCGGTTGGCTCGCTATGCAGAGAGGTTACCCCTCCAGCGCTTGACAGCGGGGCGAAGACGGCCATATCGTTCGACTTACGAACTTCATCGTTCGATGTTTGGGGGAGAGTTGGCATCGCGAACCTACGACAACGTCATCGTCGGCGCGGGATCGGCGGGCTGCGTCCTTGCGCGCCGTCTGGTAGACGCCGGTCGCAGCGTGCTCCTCCTCGAGGCGGGGCCCGAGGACCTCAGGCCGGAGATCCACAATCCGGCGACCTCGCTGGCGCTCTGGAACACGGAGGTCGATTACGCGTACACGACCGAACCGCAGGAGCACGCCGCGGGCCGGCGTCTCCCGTGGCCTCGCGGCAAGGTCGTGGGCGGAAGCAGCTCGCTGAACGGCATGATCTACGCACGCGGCGTTCGCGAGGACTACGAGAACTGGGCGTACCGCGGTTGCTACGGCTGGGACTGGCCGTCCGTGCTGCCGTACTTCAAGAGATCAGAGGACCACGAGGACGGCGCCTCCGCGCTCCACGGCCAGGACGGCCCGCTGTCCGTGACGCGGATCAAGGACCCCAATCCACTCGCCGCGGCCTTCGTCGAGGCCGCGAAGCAGAGCGGCCTGCCGTTCGTGGAGGACCCCAACGGGGAGCAGCGCCTCGGCGTCAGTTACACGCAGCTGACCGTATGTGAGGGCAAGCGGCACAGCACCTGGGTCTGCTTCGTCCGTCCGATCGCACAGAGCCCCTCGTTCAACGTCGTCACCGGAGCGACCGCCTCGCGCCTGCTCTTCGACGGCATGCGCTGCGAGGGCGTCGAGTACGTCGTGGACGGCCAGGCCGTGCAGGCACGCGCCAACCACGAAGTGGTGCTCAGCGGCGGCGTCGTCGGCTCTCCGCAGCTGCTGCTGCTCTCCGGGATCGGACCGGCCGACGAGCTGGCCGCGCTGGGGATCGAGCCACGCCTCGATCTCCCGGGCGTCGGCGCGAACCTGCACGACCATCTGATCTGCCCGGTGCTGTGGGAGACACCCGATCCGCTCCCGCCGATGTCGGTCCAGGGGCTCGAGGTCAACATCTTCTGGAAGAGCCACCCGAGCCTGAGCGTTCCGGACATGCAGCCGCTGCTCGTCCACGCGCCGTATCTCGGCGACGACCCCAACGTTCCGGAGCATGGCTTCAGCGGTTTGGGCGGACTGGTGAGGCCCCTCAGTCGAGGTCGTCTGTGGCTGCGCTCCACGGACCCGACGGAGTCCCCCGCGCTCGACCCGCAGGTCTTCTCAGAGCCGCACGACCTGGAGGTGATGGTCGATTCCGTCGAGCTCGTCCGGGAGATCGGCCGACAGCCCGCACTGCGGGAGACCTGGGTCGAACGGGAGTTCGCGCCCGGGGCCGACGTGGCCGACCGCGACGCCGTGCGCGACTACGTCCGCCGGTACGTGCACACCTACCACCACCAGGTGGGTACGTGTCGCATGGGTGTCGACTCCGAGGCGGTCGTCGACCCCGAGCTGCGCGTCCGCGGCATCGACGGCCTGCGCGTGATCGACGCCTCGGTGATGCCCGACGTCCCGACGGGCAACACGAACGCACCGACCATCATGATCGCCGAGCGGGGCGCTGACCTGCTCCTCGAGACGCAGGGCCGAGGCGCAGCCCTCGCCTGATCCACACGAGAATCGGAGGAGCGCCATGGCTGTGTCGGTGACCGGGACGCTGGACGAGCAGCGCAAGTCCGTCGCGATCGAGTACCTGAAGCGGATCGACCACGGCGGCGACGTCTTCGAGTTGTTCGCGCCGGACGCGCAGTGCTACTTCCCCAAGTGGGGAATCGCAGACGGCATCGACGAGATCCGGCAGCTCTTCTCCGACGTCATGGAGATCATCGCCGAGATCCACCACGACCACGCCTACGTGCGCTTCGTCGTCAGCGGCGACACCGTCGTCGCCGAGACCGCCAGTCACGGCACGACGACGTCGGGACGGACGTGGCGGGCGGGGGTCACGCATGCCGGGCGTGGATGCAGCGTCTACGAGATCCGCGACGGGCTCATCCAGCGGCTCTTCATCTACCTCGACCCCGACTACGGCGACGAGGATCTTGCCCGCTATCCCTGGCTCCAGCGGGCCCGCGCAAGCGCAGCCTGACCCGCATGAAGCTCGTCTCCTTCCGCCAGGCGGGCGCCGCCCGGGTCGGCGCCTTCGACGACGGCGCAGCGGCCATCGACTTGAACCGTGCGTACGCCGCGCTCGCGCGCTCCCGCGGCGCCCGTGCCAACGCCGCCGACGCCCTGGCCGCCGCCAGGGTCCCCTCCGACATCGTGGCCCTCCTGCAGGGAGGCGCGGACGCGCTCGGCGCCGCCGAGGAGGCGCTGGACTTCGCGCGCGGGCTGACCGCTGCCGACGCGGCGCGCGACCTCGTGCGGGTGGCCGACCCCGAAGTCCTGTGCCCGGTGCCCCGGCCCCCGAAGATCGTCTGCGTTGCGCGCAACTACGCCGAGCACGCCAAGGAGGCAGGGCTCGAGATCTCGCCCATTCCGATCCTCTTCGCGCGCTTCCCGGCCACCCTCGTTGCGCCGGGCGGTGACGTCGTGCTCCCCAACGTGTCCGAGCAGCTGGACTGGGAGGGCGAGCTCGCGGTGGTGATCGGCAAGCCGGGCCGCCGCGTCTCCGAGGCCGATGCGCTCGAACACGTCGCCGGCTACTCGATCTTCAACGACGTCACCGTGCGGGACTACCAGTTCCGCGTCAGCCAGTACACGGAGGGCAAGAACTTCCACGCCTCCGGGCCGTTCGGCCCGCACCTGGTGACGGCCGACGAGGTGCCCGATCCCCACGCGCTCGACATCGTGACCACCGTGAGCGGCGTCGAGAAGCAGCGCGCGAACACGTCGGACATGCTCTACAGCATCGCGCGGCTCGTGTCCCACATCTCCGAGTTCGTCGAGCTGGAGGCCGGGGACGTGATTCCCACCGGCACCCCCGCGGGCGTGGGCTTCAAGCGGTCGCCGCCGGAGTTCCTGAAGGCCGGCGACATCGTCGCAGTGTCGGTCACCGGGCTGGGGGTTCTCGAGAACCCCGTCGTGGCAGAGAGCTGACTACGAGCTGGAGGCCGCCCCGAGCTCGGCGTTGCCGGTCGCCAGTCCGTTGCCGTGGCTGGCGCCGAACATCCGCTCTGCGAGCTGGGAGGCGCTCTCGGTCAGGACGTCGATGTGCTGGGCGATCCCGGTGGCTCTGCTGGTCGGAACGAGAACGGCGAGGCTCGCCGCGGCCGATCCCTGGCGAGCGAGGACGGGAACGGCGAGGCCGTGGACGCCGTGCTGAAGCTCGTCGTGCGAGAGCGCGTAGCCGAGCTGGCGCACGCTCTCGAGCTGGCGCCCGAGGGCCGCGCCGTTGTCGGCCCTACGAACGAGCCGCTCGGCCATCGAGGGCAGGAACGCGAGGATCGCGCGTCCGCTGGCGCCCGTGACGAGCGGGTGTCGGGAGCCGATCCGATGCTCGACCCGGACGATGTTGCGCTCCGAGACCACCTGCTCGAGGACGACGGCCTCCTCGCCGTCGGGAATGTGCATGACGACCGTCTCGCCGATGCGCTCGACGAGCTCGAGCATGACCGCTCGACCTTGGCTGCGCAGGGCCGGTTGCACGCCGTTGGCGATCCTCACGAGGATCGCACCCGGGACGTAACCGTCCTCCTGGCGTGTGACGAAGCCTCGCTGATGCAGAGTCGACAGGAGGCGGTGGACAACGGTGCGATTGAGATCGAGGGACCGTGCCAGCTCCGCCGGTGTGGACGGCCCGCGGTCGCTGAGCTCGAGGAGCACCGCGAGCGCGTGGTCGGCGGTCTTCGAGATCTCTGCCATCTCCTAACACTAACCACACCGGGTCCTGCCGATCGACGCGGTTCGCAAATAGGCCGCTTGACTCCGCATACCGAAACGTGACAATCTGCAGGCTCGCTCAGCGGGTCCCGCCGATGGGACTCGCCGACCGATCTCGGTGACTCCCGCCGGGTGTGACGCCCGTGGCCGGTCGTTCCTCTCCTCGCGGCCGGTCGCGGGCATCGTTCTCTTGACCGCCCATCGAACGGTCGTCGTGCCTCCTGCGACATCGATCGCAACTTCGCACGCCGGTCGTCTACGCTTACATATCGAACGGCGGTGTTCAATATACGGCGTTCGCAGCGCAATGCCCGCCCCCGACGTCCTAGAGATATGCCGGGAAGGAGCCATTCCAGTGCCCGTCCGAGTCAAGAAGATGAGCCACATCGGCCTCACCGTGCGGGATCTCGAGAGATCGGTCGCGTTCTACACCGGGGTCCTCGGCCTGCGGCTCACCGAGCGGTTCGAGTACC
>Ga0081539_10003966_pt1 | contig 17126 bp, 15 predicted proteins | sample TabmetS4T2R2_FD_71023 | JGI IMG/M metagenome (GOLD analysis project Ga0081539, IMG submission 71023) | Tabebuia heterophylla rhizosphere microbial communities from the University of Puerto Rico - S4T2R2 | ecosystem: Host-associated > Plants > Roots > Rhizosphere ...
CTGAGGTCCAACACCGCACCACCGCTTTGGCCACCGCGTCTACGCCGACGACATTCAGGTAGGTCTCGTACTGGCCAGCGAAGGAGCGGGTCGCTCCATCCTCATCGACAGCAGACGACCGCACAACTACACCGGGGGGTTCTTGTCCATTTTTGGTGATATGACACTCTGGAATATCTAAGGGCTCTTTGTTGTTCTCCCTTATGCGTCCACAGCGTTTCTTATAGACCCCGTTACCGTGAGGAGGACTCCACTTTCATCGCCACCTCCATGCCTGATGTGCTTCCCTGTTTGTTACCCGATATCACCACGCTGCGCCTCGCCGCCTGTCACCTCGACACCGCCGCGGCACAGCTCACGCTCACCGTATGCTCTACGCAGGTGAGCGTACCCTGTCCGCTCTGCACCACGCCGGCGCGGCGTATCCACAGCCAGTACACACGGACCCTGGCCGATCTGCCGTGGGCCGACTACCGCGTACACCTCCAGCTCCACGTGCGCAAGTGGTTTTGCCGCCATCGCGCCTGCCGGCGCCGCATCTTTACCGAACGGTTGCCGACCGTGGCCGGCCCGTGGGCGCGGCGCACCGTACGGTTGGCCCAACACTTGGTGGACGTCGGCCTCGCCTTGGGTGGCAAAGCAGGCGTCCACCTGAGCCAGCGCTGGGGTCTGGCCGTGAGCCGGAACACGCTCCTACGCCTGCTCCGCCGGCAGCCGGCCCTGTCGCTGCCCACCCCCAGAGTGCTTGGGGTGGACGATTTCGCCCTGCGCAAACGGCACACCTATGGCACAATCCTGGTGGACCTCGAGCGCCACCAGCCCGTGGCCCTGCTGCCAGAGCGGACCGCCGAGCCCGTGGCGCAGTGGCTGCAGGCGCATCCCGGGGTGGAGGTGATCGCACGAGATCGGGCGAGTGCGTATGCCGAGGGCGCACGGCAGGGCGCGCCCTCCGCCACCCAAGTCGCGGACCGCTTCCATCTCGTGCAGAATCTGCGGGAAACCCTGGACCACGTGTTCGCCACCCAAGGCCCAGCGCTCGACGCCGTCAATGCCACCATGCAGCAGCAGGCTGTCCCGCTCCCTGATGGGACCGTCGCGGTCGCTATCCCCCCACCTCCCACCCCCCCGACCGAGGAGGCCCGTGCGGCCCAGCACGCCGCGCAACGGCAGGCCCGCTACGAGCAGGCCTGGGCCTTGCATCGCCAGGGCTGGTCGACCGCCGCCATCGCGGCGCAGGTGGGCCGCAGCTGCCGCAGCATCGAGCGGTATTTGCAGATGCCGACGTGGCCGGGGCGGCAGCACCGGCGCCACTATGGACGCAGCATCCTCAATCCCTATAAGGCCTATATCCTGGAGCGCTGGAATGCTGGCTGCCACACCGCCATTCAGTTGTTTCACGAACTCCAAGCGCGCGGGTACCCGGGGAGCTATCGCCGCGTCACAGCCTATGTGAGTCGCATCCGCCAGGCCCAGGGCATCCCTCCTCGCCGCCAGGGCCGCCGCCAGACGCTCCCCGTCGTGGCCGAGCCCACCGTTCCACCGCTCACGCCACGCCGCGCGACCTGGCTAGTCCTGCGACGTGCCGAGCAACGTACGGAGGCCGAGGTCCAGCAGCTCGCCCAGCTCCACATGCACTCGGCCGAGGTCGCGGAAGCTGTCGACCTCGCCCAGGATTTCGCCACGCTGGTCCGCCAGCGGCAGCCAGCCCAGCTCGATCCCTGGTTGGACCGCGTGGCCGCGAGTGCACCGGAGGCCATGCAACGCTTTGCCACAGGCCTCCGGGAGGATTATGCCGCCGTCAAAGCGGGCGTCACACTGCCCTGGAGTTCGGGCCCCGTGGAGGGACATATCAATCGTCTGAAGATGTTGAAACGCCAAATGTTTGGCCGGGCGCGCCTCGATCTCCTGAGCCGCCGCTTCGTGCATGCTCCCGACGAGGGGCAAGCCCAGGCGGCCCTGTCGCGTGCGCCGACACAGGCGTGTGCCGCAGCCGCGTAGCCCTGTGTAGCACGCGAGGCGTGAGCGGTCATGACTGCTGGTGATCTGCAGAGGCGTTGAACAATGATCTTTATGGTTTATGATTTTTAAAACTATCACCAAAAGGGGCCAAGAACCCACGATGATATAAGACAAACCACACCCTGTGCGCTGTCGGCCGGCACCTTGGCGACCTGCCGGTCAGTCTGCAACGGCGGATGCCGAGGATGGCCTGGGGGAGTCTGGCCCAGCAGCGCCTGCCCTACGCCCTCTCCCATCTGTGTCGGGAGTCGCAAGCCGCGTGGGGCGATCAGAGGTCATCTTGTTCTGCACTATCTCAGACCATGCCGCTATCCCTGGGCAATGGACAAGACCAGCCCGGCTCACTCCAGGAGGCGGTCACCATGCTTGCAGAGCTGGTACAGAGCGAGGCAGGAGTCGAGCAGCTGATGGGTTTTCTCACGGCCTCTAGTAGCCGTCAGACACCCGAGGAACTGTGGCAGATGCTCCACGAGACACGGGTGTCACAGCCTGCCACCGCGCATCAGAAAAACGAGCGTTTTTCTGGTGCCATCCCCCACCCCGGTTTTCCCCAGGCCTTGACCACGAGAAAACCCATGCGATAATCAACACCAGATTAACGGGGCGTGTGGAGCTTTTCTGATAGAGGAGCGTGGATGATGCTCATTGGCTACATGCGAGTCTCCAAAAGCGATGGCTCCCAGAGCCTCGATCTCCAACGCGATGCCCTCCTGGCGGCCGGGGTCGCCCCCGAGCGGCTCTACGAGGATCACGCCTCCGGCCGCCAGGACGCGCGGCCCGGCCTCATGGCGTGCCTGAAAGCGCTCCAACCGGGCAATACGCTCGTGGTGTGGAAGCTCGATCGGCTCGGACGTACCCTCACCCATCTCATTAGCGTGGTCGAGGCTCTAGGCCAGCGCCACGTCGGGTTCAAAGTCCTCGCGGGGGCGGGCGCCCAGATCGATACCACGACCGCCAATGGTCGCTTGGTCTTCAGCATTTTTGCCGCCCTGGCGGAGTTCGAAGCGGCCCTCATTCGGGAGCGCACCCACGCGGGCCTGGCCGCGGCGCGGGCCCGCGGGCGCCTCGGGGGCCGGCCGCGGAAGATGACGAAGGCCACGCTGCGCATGGCCATGGCGGCGATGGCGGACCCGCAGTCCAAGGCCAGTGACGTCGCCCGTCGCCTGGGGATGACCACCACGACACTCTACGCGTATGTCAATGGCGATGGCTCGCTGAAGCCGAGTGGACAGGCCTTCTTGGACAAAGCCGAGTGAGACGGGGCCGCTGCATCCTCTCCCTGCAAGGCGCTTGGGACATGCACAGCCATCGTCTTGGAAAAATGACCACCCCAGCTCGGTGCAGCGCGCCAGCAGCACAGCCCTGCTGCAGTGGGCGCACCTGAGCAGAGGCGAGAGGGAGACGCGACCGATGGACGAAGCGATCCGACAGAAGATCCTGACGCTGTTGGACTAGCACCGGATCATGACGCTGGCCACGCTGCGCCCGGACGGCTGGCCGCAGGCGACCACGGTAGGCGATGCCAACGACGACCTCACGCTGTACTTTCTTTGCGGCCCGGAGAGCCAGAAGGCGGCCAATCTGGCCCGCGATGATCGCGTGTCGCTGACGATCGATCACGACACGCCCCAGGTGATGGACATCACGGGCCTGTCGATGGCGGCGCGCGCCCAGGTTGTGGTCGATCCGGCCGAAGGGAAAAGGCATTGGGCCTGCTCATGCAGAAGTATCCGCCGCAGGAGTCTCTACCTCTGCCCATGCCGACCCCGGCCGATGTTTGTCTCTTCCGCGTGACGCCAACGGTGATCTCCGTGCTCGACTACGCCAAGGGATTTGGACACACCGATCTCGTCACGTGTGAGGGGTAAGCGCATACCCATAGCAGCGGTGCGCTCGGAAGAGGCGAGGCGCGCGCCTCGCCTTTCGACGCAGCCACCGTGTGTGTCGCAATGCTTTGGCTCTCTCAGCCTGTGAGATACCCTGCGGGGTTCTGGTCCAACGTGCTGACGCAGACCTACCCGATCCACTGCCCCTGCACAGGTCACCTTCCCAAGGCCATGGTGTCAGGATGACATCTAGGATCCTTGTCGTCATCTGTCCAGCGATGCTCTTCATGATCCTCGTCTGACAGTCTGAGATGTCAAGCCTGACGTGGCCTTCGGGTATACCCACATGAGCCAGTGGAGGAGAGGCAGTTATCCCGTCTCAATAGGGTAGTTTGAGGTGTGATGAGACACTCTCGGCCCTAGGTTTAGAGATGTATGAGACAGGAACACCTCCAAGGCGTTCTTGAGAGATGCATGTGCTTCCCCTCGCCTAGAGACAGGCCGAAGACGGCGGTTCTGGTGAGTCGCATGTCATGCTGTGTAGTTTTTGGATTTGGGTTTTCCGCAGGCGAAATTTTGAATTGTCCATACAGGATTTATTCATACAGGGAATCCTGTATAGGGAATTCCATATAGGAGGGCGTGACAGTTGTAGACGGGGGGCGTGACAGTTGTAGACGGGGGGCGTGACAGTTGTAGACAGGAGAAGCGTGACAGTTGTAGACACCCCACGAAAGTTATCAATAAGCAAGGGTTTCAATCCTTTAGAGGATTTCGCGGTGCCGCTTCCGGTGCGTTGTAATGAAGTCAAGGAAGTGGGCGCTGGGGTCTTTGGGCATGATCCCTTCCCGCTCTATCCAGCCGAAATACTGCTTCTCAAGATAGTCAACATCCCATTGGCCGGCCAACTGGCGGGCGCGCCGGCGTGTCTCCTGATCAAAACGCCGGCGCTCTAAAATGGCCTGGATTTTCTCCTGCAACAGGCTAGCCTTGGGTTGCGCGACCAGGAACGGGCTGCGATAGAGCACGAGACCAGTTTCGTTCAGCTCGTGGTTGAGCAGCGATTTTGGGCTGTCGGGTGGGCGCCAATGCTCGGCAACCTCGGTAAAGGCCTGCTTGAACCTACTTCGAAACGTGCGATAGTCCTTCTCGGAGATGCCCGTACCGAACTGTTCCTGCAACCGGCCATAGCCCAGGCTGATGGATTCTTGCCCTGCGGCGCGCATCGTGAACAGGCGGTAGCTTACCCACATATAGACATCAAGGGCAAGCGGGCTCTTCCTGTGGGCCTTCAGTATGTCGGTGCGAAGCGGCACGGGGGCGCGTAAAATGGCTTCGCGGAACTCTTCGGAAATCTCGATGTAGCTGCCCCATAAACTGTCTTGATCGGGGTTTTTATAGTCCCACCAGAGCGCGTACTTTCGAGCGACGTCGATCTTTTCGCCGACCGTCACCCCCTTCTCCTCTGTCCCTGTGCTGGCTTCAGCTCGGAAGTTCGCCATCAGCAAGCGCAGGAGCTGGCTACGAATGCTGTTGGCCGCCCTGGTATTGCCCCTGAGATTGCCGGTATAGCCTATCTCTTTAAGAAAGGTCGAAAAGTGAGAGGAGAGCACAATGCTGCGCTCGCCGGAATGGATCACGCGCGTGATGATATAGGCCAACACCAGGCGCGGAAAGGAGCCGTAAGGAATGCCATAGGGTTGAAGATTCTTGTCAAACCCGCTCGCTACAATCAGCGAAACATCACCGTTGGTCTTTTGCCAAACAACGGTTTTGGGGTCGCTATGCGGCAAGGTGCATTGGATCAGGATGGGCGTGTAGTAGCTGAGCGGCATCTTCGGCTGCGGTGCGCCCTGCATCAGGGTGGCGAGGGCGTTGAGACCCTCTATCCTTCCACGGTCGTCAGGATGGACCCGTGCAGGCGGCTTCGAGGTCGATTTGGCCTGTTTTTCTACCATAATGGGCGGTCCCTCTCGTCTTGCTTCGGATACTGCCCCTCTCCCCTGCGTCTGTCCAGCTCTTAGAGCGTATAAACAAGCAAACTTACAAACTTCATTGCTAGGGAACATCATTACTTGTTGTCAAGAGAACCTTACTTTTCAAGGTGCGCCGTTTGGGGCACGTTGTATTTGGCGAACAGGTCATTTAAGGCTTCGGCCAGCAAATCCTGAATGGTCTTTTCGGGGTGCGCCGTCTGAATCATGCGGAACGATGATTTCACGGCGGGCGCAAAATAGCCCGTGACATTGACCTTCCCCACACGGCTCGGCTGCTTCTGGCCGGTCGTCGCTTTGCCCAGCTGCTCAACCACAGCCGGTTCTGACACAGGCTCCGGCGCGTGGCCTTTGGCCTGACGCTCAAGAATAGCTTGCATGTTCGCTCTTTTGCCCGCCATCTTCATTTCCTTATCATCTTGTTATAAAGTTTACAAGTAAACTTTCACGTTTAAAAACATGTAGCACTCGGCCTGTCGCTGTTCAACAAATTTTATGTCTTCTTGTTTAAATAATTACTAGTAAACTTGTAAAGTTCTTGGACTTCTTGGGCAGCTTTGCTCTTGTCATCAAACTCGACCGCCGTCTGGCCACTCGCCGGCGCATCGCCATAGATATTACGCTGGTACCACGTAACCGGGCACACGGAAAACCCCAGACTCTTGGCTGCTTCCTGCGCTTCCTCGTGCCGCTTGCCCTGAATCGGCGCGGCGTTGATAAGGACAAAAGCGGCAGGATCGCCAGCGATTCTCAGAATATCCCGCATGGCAGGCAAGGTTTCGAGATCGCCGATTTGCGGTCGCACGGGGATGATCACGACATCAGCAGCTCGCGCCGCGTCAAGGCTTGCTTCCGCATTTTTAGGGGGCGTGTCGATGATGACAAGATCCGCGCCTTCGTTGCGCGCCGTGTCGAGCACGACACGCAAGCGGGACACTTGGCAACTGACCACGCTGGGCTGCTCGAGTCCGCGCCGGTCGTGCCAATTCGTAGCGGTGGTCTGCGGGTCGAGATCAACCACCACCACAGTAAGCCCGTCCTGTAAAGCGGCACCGGCCAAATTCTCGGTAACGGTCGTTTTGCCCGTCCCGCCTTTCTGTGAGGTAACGGAGATGGTTTTCATCATGGTAGGAGAACCTGTTTGCAAGTTTTTAAGTAAACTTGTTCATACGATTACAAAACGGCATGCAAATTTTACAACAAGACAAGAAAAATACAAGATGGCAAGTCATGCTGATGCGCCTTTCAAGGGTAAGGTAGGGGAAGAGCCTTCATTGTCCGTTCCGGTCGGTTGCCGATACGCGAGGGCACAGGCGCGCTGCGAATCGCTGGCTGCCGTGCTGGTGAGATAGCCCGCGCCATCCGCTTCCGGCAAGTTAAAATCCTCTCAGGTCCCCGACACGGAGTCATCATGGTAACGGGGCTGCTCTTGCGGGGGTGCTGACGTGCGGAAAGTCCCCTGTATCTTCTACGGCCGCGGAAGATCAGGATCGGTTTTGCGAGCAGGGGAGGGGGGCGGCACTGGTTCCGTTTCGTGTAGCTCAGGTCTTCGTTCTGCATGTATGCCACTTTTTGCATCAAGAAGACCTCATGGAGCGCGAAGCCATGGTCCAGAATCCCTCAAGCCACTGCCGGAACTTGACGGATCGTAAAGTGCACCCGGACGAAATGATGCACAATCCAGTACACATCTAACCATTCTTGGAGTCGTCCTGTCTTCTTGGCATGCCTATTGCCTGAGTTTGCGGAACATAGGCACACGGCTCGTCGGTAAGTTTCACTCTATAGAAGCAATCCACGTTATAGAACATGCGTGTGTACATAGATACACGACCGCTATGTATAACCCGGGTTTGCGGTTCATAGATACATGAATGTTCTTTTGTCTTTTATATCAAGCATTTATGAAAAACTCCTGGTAAATATTCGATTATCCCATGCCAAGGAATGGGCAGGATAACATCCCTTCATCATGGCGTCAGGGGTGATGAGGCAGCACGCTCCGACAACACTTGATGGGATTTCTGCCCCGTCTGACAAGCGCAGCTCTCCATTTACCCTTCTGCGTTCACCAAGGCAAAGCAATTTGGCCACCTGACTGCAGTTGGATAAAATACCCAGCCAGATCAGGGCTTAGGAGGTGTCAACCGATGCCGATGCTTCCTGTGCTTGGCCGCCACTCATCCAGGGTGGCAACGGCATGGGCACAGGCCGAGCGAGTGCTGCACTGCGCTCCGGAGTCATCTGCCAGGGCAGGAAGGGGCTGAGGTCTATCGGGCTTTTGCCACCATGGTCCGCACAGGCTTGTAAGAAGGCGCTTAACCAATGGTGTGGATTGAGGCCCCAAAGCAAGACTGTTTGTAGTACGCTAAACATCATGGCGGCCAGATGGGCACTCCACACACAGCCAGAGCCATAATAGTTCTTGCGGCCCACCACAGGGTTGCGCAGCGCGCGTTCCGCGGCATTGTTGTCCATGGCCACTTCTGGGCGCTCTACAAAGACAGTCAAGCCGTCCCAATGATTGTGCAGACTGGAGAGGACCTTGGCCTTGGCAAGATGGAGGTCTTTTTCCTCAAGATATCGCTCACAGCGGAGCTGCATCCGGCTCAGGTGGCTCTGCAACTCGTCGTGGCGCTCGACAAAGGCCGCAGGTTGTTGATTGAGTGGCAACGCCTCGTCCCACGCCGCGAGGCGCGCGGCATTGATGTGGTAGAGGTCACGGATATCGTCGATCCAGGTCCACATCCAGCTGTCCAGCTCCGGCCAACTGCGCGCTGCCTTGAGAAAATCTCGCCGCACATGCGCCCAGCAATAGGCCAAGATAATCTCGTCATGGCTTTTGGCGAGACATTTGTAGGCACTGTACCGGTCACAGACCAGTACCACGTCTACGAGGTCCTTGTGAAGCTTAGCAAAATGGGCCTTCGGCACCTCGGCTCCACGTCCAGGAGCCATGCGGTAGAAAACCACTGAAGCCGAGCGCATCACCCACAGGTACCAGCGATGACTTGTTTTGCCCTCCACCTCTTGAAATACTTCCCATCGCGTTTCGTCGCCATGAAACAGCTTTTCACGCATCTGCCGCGTATAGAGGGCTTGTACCATCGGCTCAAACAGCACCGCTATTTTTTGTAATCCATCCGTGAGCGTGCCTGGCGCGAGGGGTAGGCCGTGATGCCGCAACTCTTCACAGAAGCGATGCGTGGGGCGGCCGTAGAGGTATTTGTCCAGCACTACCCGTGTCCATATCGACACCCCCAACGGGCTTTTCGGGATCAGTCGCGGCGCTGGCGGTGCCGTCACAATGCCCGGCACCTGCGGGCATTGACACATCTTCTGGTAGCGTAGGCGCTGGATACGTCGCCTATGGGCCTGGACCTGGACCTCGATTATGGTCGACTCTTCTGCACCGGGAAACGGCAGGAACGCTGTACCACAGACCGGGCAGCGTTGTGCTTCTGCCCTCAAGTCATGGGCTTCTGCCACCACCGGTAGGGCGGAGCGCTCACTACGGCCATGGCCTTTGCTGCCAGGCTGTTGTCCCCGATTGCGGGGACGCGCTGGTGTGCACGGCCCGGCAGCGTCGCAACCCGCAGCTTTCTCGCTCTTGGCGCCGTAGAGGCGCTGATTCAAGTCGCGGATCGTGGCCTGAAGCGTTGCCACCTCCGCCTTCAGGGCCGCTTCCCGCTCGACAAGCCGCGCATGTTGCCTCCGCCAGTAGTGCGCCTCCCACTTGAGTTGGATATAGGCCTGCTTCGTCAGGATGACCGTCTGTTGGGAAAAGGGCGTGGCACTTCCCTCATGCCCTGGGGCAAGTTCGGAGAGCGACTGCGCCTGGGGTAGGATGCTTTCCATGGACTACTTTATAGCAGCTTTTGCTGGATGGTGCCTGCTTTTCTGATGGAAGCGGTGGGTTAGCCGAATATTTACAAACCTAAGAAATTAACTCATTGATTTTAAATGAGTTTACCCCGTGATCGCTTACCATGAGCCAGGGTTCTCCACCGCCTATGAAAATCGCGGGGCTATTTTTAGGAGAGTATCGGAACATTTCTCACCACCCTATCTTGTCGAGGGAAATCTCCCCTTTCTTGCTTCACAAAGCTGCTGAAAGAAATGGCCACCATATCTTTCTTTGTACTTGTATCCTTTCCGACAACCAGGTGTTTGTCGATCGCACCTCTTTTCCTCTGTCTCGGCATGGGAAAGTCCGCCATATTATGTTCGGAAGATACTGTCGGATTAGTGGGCCATCCTGAAACAAGCGGAGAGGAGTTTTCCGAACATGCTAGTCGGCTATATGCGCGTGTCCAGCGAGCATGACCGCCAAACCACAGACCTGCAACATGACGCGTTGATCGACGCTGGCGTCGATCCGCGTCATCTCTTTGCCGACAAGGCCAGCGGCGCTCGTGATGACCGGCCAGGACTGCAGCACGCCCTTGCGTATGTGCGCCCTGGCGATTGTTTGGTTGTGTGGAAACTGGACCGGCTCGGTCGGTCCCTGCCTCATCTGCTCCAGATTGTGACCACCTTGCAGCAGCAAGGGGTGGCCTTCCCCTCCCTGACCGAGCAGATGGACACCACCACACCGCATGGGACGTTCCTGTTCAGTGTGTTTGGCGCCTTGGCGCAATACGAGCGGGCGTTAGCCACAGAGCGCATTCGGGCGGGGCTGGCAGCCGCGCAGCGCCGTGGGAAGCGGGGTGGACGGCCCCAAGCGGTGAGTGACGAACAACTCGAGGCCATCATTGCAGCGCTACAGGCCGGGGCCAGCCAAGCTGTCATTTGCCGAACCTTCGGTGTCAAACGGACCACACTCTACGAGACACTCAAGCACAGAAGCGCCCAAACATAATCGTACGCAGAGCAGTGATCATTGGCCTGGGAGCTTGCCCCTCAGAGCAGCTTCGCTACCTGAGGGCCTACATCAGGTGGTTATCGACCAGCGGGGATGGGCGCTACCACGTAATTCTGTGGAGTCTGGGTTCGCTTACTTTATCGGACCGTGTAGAAGATCATAATGGCCTAGGCATGCGACAAACGCTCCTCGTCTCGGTCTGCTCGCGATTGCTGGAGCTCAGGCTGCATGTCGAAAAATATACGCAAGAGGACACAAGCGGACAGAGATTATTCGAATGAGTTGTTCGACACCTAGGCTGGTCCCGCAGCTGTGACCTTCAGAGATAAGTAGAGCCTAGACCCTCTTTGGTGATCTGCGTGTCTTCCAGGTTTGCACCACTAAGGATTTTATTTTTTGGATAAAGGGCGCATCCTCTTGCGCAACTAACCCTACAACGACATCTAGAATTAACATCATAAAATGTTCTCGCTACGCTGCTCCTGCATACCCTATACATCACCAGGAGGCAGTACATGTTACTAGCCTGTTGGACGGAAGGTGCAGGTTTTCTATTCTCACATTTTATACGGTCACCTGTGACGCCCAAATGCGGCAGCTGCTTGCCAATCATCGTATGGTTTGAATAGCTCTTGGGCGCGGCTCTCTTCCCAAGTTTTAGCACTCTCCCGGATGCTCCACAAACCCCATTATGGCGCTACCCACATGCGGATGGCTTCGTCTCCCAGGGCCATGGTGCGTCAACGAGAATTGGTGTGTGCAGCACATTGCTTTTTCTGCCCGCAGCATCTTCGACCTGGACCTCATACCACACGGTGGTCCCATATTGCTCAGGGCTGAGCTGTATGCGTACTTCTCCGCTGGTCTTTCCCGCCTCCATTGTCGCGCCAAGAGGAAATGTCCCATAGCCATTGCCAACGCCACGGCGGATGCGAGGCACGCTCCAATAGACGTTCGCCCGGACAATATCTCCTTGGGGGGCTTCGACGTGGAAGCGCATCGTCACCGGGCAGCCGAACTTCACGCGTTGCTGCTCCAGAGCAAGCTGCGAGATGCGGGGCACCTCCGGCCCTGGTGGGTCTGCCGTCAGTGGGGCTACACACCCTGCCGCTCCTAGCAGGATGGCGAGCATCGCCATCCTGCTGCTGTATCGTACGTCTCTTGGGGAAAATCTGTTTCGTCTCATGTGAGGCACTTCCTATCCATTGCTAAAGGTTTCCCGTGTTCCCGACTATGGACTCTCTGACATGGGTTGGGGGAGAGTGCGCTGCCCATGTCATGCACGCTGTCGATGCCCTTCTCCACCCACGGCGTCGGGGCAGGCTACTGTGCTGGGTAGCTCAGCGCTCAACCGTGGTGAGCTACGCTTGTAATGTAAACGGGGGTCCAGACATACTCCTCTTGGTACATTCCCTAACACTACTGGGAGGACAAGCATGGACCTCACGACGACATTCTGCCCCAATCAGCACTGTTCTGCCAGAGGTCAAACGGGCCAGGGCAATATCGGCATCCATTCGCAGAAGGAGCAGCGCTTCATTTGCCACGCATGTCATAAGACGTGCAGTGCCACCACAGGCACGGTGTTTTACCGCTTGCACACCGTGGCCGAGACGGTGAGCCTCGTCGTGACGTTGCTCGCCCATGGGTGTCCCGTACAAGCGATCGTGGCGGCATTTGGCTTCGACGAACGCACGGTCGCTGCTTAGTGGGTCCGCGCGGGCCGTCAGGGCCAAGCCGTGCACGAGTCTCTGGTCGAGTAACCACGGGACCTGGGGCAGGTGCAAGCCGATGAGCTGCGCGTCAAGAAGCAGGGTGGGATCGTCTGGATGGCCCTGGCCCTGATGGTGCAGACCCGGCTGTGGCTGGGTGGCGAGGTCAGTGCGCCGCGGGACCTGCCGCTGATCCGGCGGCTGATCGAGCGCGTCCGCCGCGGCGCCGCGCCCCGGCCGCTGTTGATCTGCACCGATGGGTTGTGTGCGTCCATCCGGGCGATTCGCGAGACCTTTCGCGATCCCGTGCGTACGGGGCAAGGCGGGCGGCCGCGGCTGCGGCCCTGGCGCAACGTCCTGATCGCCCAGGTGGTCAAACGCGACGAGCGTCGTCGCGTCGTCGACACGGAGCGCCGCATTGTGGATGGCACGCCAGCACGCGTCGAGACGCTCAGACGTCGCTCGCCAGGCGACGGGGTGATCAACACGGCGTCTATCGAACGGCTCAACGCGACGTTCCGTGAACGGCTTGCTCCCCTGGCGCGTCGGTGCCGGGCGCTGGCACGCGAGACCCTGACACTGCACGAGGGGATGTTCGTGGTGGGCACGGTCTCTAACTTTTGTACGCCTCACACGAGTCTCCACGCCGGCCCGAAGACAACGCCGGCCATGGCGGCGGGAATTACGGACCATGGCTGGACGATGCAAGAACTGCTGTCGTTTCATGTGCCACTGCCTCGCTGGGCACCACCGAAGCAGCGTGGGCGTCCATCGCGTGCATTCCAACGCCTCATGGAGCGCTGGTGCTCGTGACCACGGTTTGGTGCAAAGCTATCCCATGAGTTTGGCACTCACCACAACCCATGAAAACTGCTCTTTTCGGAGGAGTATCAGAAATCCTTTCTGATAACCAATGCAGGTAAGGCCCTATGTTGTAGGACCTTGGCAAAGCCAGACTCTGAGTGACCTCTCTCTCACCGTGACAAATCGTCCGTTTACGACCGGAGGTCCTACTTATGGGGAATCACTCTGCCACATGTCGCTAGGCAAAACGGGGAGGGTGATACCGGGAAGAGGAATGATCAGTACCACTGATAGCGTATAGGCCTTTGTGTTGACTTTTGACTCATTGCTGTGTCAAATGCAAGGAGCCCATGGTACGCGGGCGGGGTGTGGGGAATACTGGTCCGGCAAACGTGCGGGGATGTATGGCCAATGGCTCAGGAAGGTACGCATGTCGAAAAAAAAGATCCTGTTAATCAATCCCGCTTTCCCCGATTCTTTATGGGGCTTCACGCGCATCCAATCCTTGGTCGGCATCAAATATGGTTTTCTGCCCTTGGCGCTGCCGACGTTAGCAGCACTCACCCCCGCACAGTTTGACATTCAGCTGATCGATGAGTGCGTGGAACCGATTGATTTTGATACCCCATGCGATGTAGTGGCCCTCACCGCTTTTAACGTGCAAAGCCACAGGGCTTTTGAAATCTTGCACGCCTTTCAATCCAGGGGTAGGGTAACCGCCTTGGGTGGACCGTTCGCCACCAGCGCTCCTGAGGTGTGCCGTCCACACACGGACATCCTTTTTCTTGGCGAAGGTGAATCGATTTGGCCAGCATTCTTACAGGATTTCGTCCACGGACATTTTCAAAACTCCTACATGGCCAGGGAAAAAGCCGATTTAACCCACGCCCCTATTCCCCGATTTGAGCTCCTGCACTTACCAGCGTATGGGAGTGGGTGTATCCAAACCTCCCGCGGGTGCCCCTTTGCCTGTGAGTTTTGCGATATCATTATGATGGATGGGCGCAAAATGCGCCTGAAGCCGATTGAGAATGTCCTGACGGAAGTGGAGGTACTGAGACACAACAGCGTGACCAGTATTTTTTTTACGGATGCGAACTTTATTGGCAATCGTCGCAGAGCCAAAGAGTTGCTTGTTTCCTTAGCTGCATATGGGAAAAAGACCAATTATGCCATGAATTTTTCCACAGAAGTGTCCTTGGATGTCGCAGAAGATGATGAGCTGTTGACGCTTTTTCAGCAGGCAAATTTCACCTTGCTCTATATTGGCATAGAATCTCCGAATGTAGAAAGCCTCAAAGAAACCAAGAAGAACCAAAACCTCCGCTTCCCCATATTAGAGCAAATTTATAAAGTCCAATCCTATGGCCTTATTGTCTGGGCAGGAATGATTGTGGGTTTTGACCATGACACACCCAATATTTTTGCCGTGCAGGAAGCTTTTTTGAAAAGGAGCCGTATACCTATCACATCCTTAGGTCCATTAGTAGCGCTCCCAACCACGCCTTTGTTTGCACGGATGCAGCAAGAAGGTAGGCTTTTGGCCGAAGCCACCCTGCACGCCGTGACAGACAAAAATCTTCCTGTACTCCACAATAACGGAGGGTTTACCAATTTTCGTCCCAAGCACATGACCATCCATGAGCTTTTCACAGGGTATCGTTGGCTCCTACGTAAACTGTATGCCTACCCAGAATTTTCCAAGCGATTAAAGGATCTGTTAGAGAATATGGGACCGAGTGGCTATGAGGTGAAAACGTGCTCGCCTCATTTTAAAGACCTACAAGTGCTTTTGAAGATTCTCTGTCATTTTACCTTTACCAAAAACACCTATAAAAGAAAGGCGTTTTGGTCGCTACTTTTCCACTTTCTCAGGTCGCGTCCGAAGATCTTATATGCCTTATTTTCCCAATTGGTGATGCACGCCCATATTTATGACATGATCGTAGAACATTATGGGCCTCCTGAAGAGGCTGTCCCGGAGTTCGCGTTGCATGACGCAGGCGATAGCCCTCCTGTATCTCTGACGTAATGTCTTGGTTATGCATCAGTTGCTGGGACAATGGTCGTCACATCGGGCAACACGTTGCACAGAAATGAGCAGGACACGAGGTGTCCCATGGCACTTGTGTGTGTACTCCTGCGTCCCACTTTGGCACCTGTGTGTGTATGTATCTGGCACACATGTGCCGAAACGGATTGCGTCACCATGACGCCACGCTGTGTTCCTCGACGCTTCCGCTACCCTACGCCAGTCGTCCCCCTGCTGCTGGCGCTGGCGTAGGGAGAATGGCCACTTGTGTAATGCGTATCTGGGCCATATTCTCGACCCGCAGCGTGCCGTATGGGGTGTCCAGCGTATCGCCCACGTGGGCGGTCCGGTGCAGGTGTTTCATAATATACCCCGCAAGCGTCTCTACATCCTCATCCTGGACATCCCGCCCGAGCCAGTCATTGAGGTCGCGCAGCCGGACGTCGCCGCGCACCAGCACCCGGCCATCGGGCGTCTGTTGGATGCGGGGCTGCCCGGCTTCGAGCGTGTCGTGCACTTCCCCAAACACTTCTTCCACTACGTCTTCCAAGGTCACTAAGCCTTCCAGACTCCCATGCTCGTCGACGACGAGGGCGATCTGGGTCTGGCGCTGCTGGAAGGTGCGCAGCAGCGTGTCGAGGGCCATGGTCTCCGGGACGAAGAGCGGCGGCCGCGCCAGGGGCCGGAGGTCCTGGGGGGGCTGCGGCTGCCGCGTGGCTTTAAACAGGTCTTGCAGGTGCACGATGCCGACCACGTGGTCGAGGTCCTCCTCATAGGCAGGCAAGCGCGTATGGATGGTCTGGGCGGCGCGGTCCAGCACTTCCGCGGCGGGGCGGGTGAGATCGACCGCCACCATATCCACGCGCGGGATCATGACATCGACGACGCGTAAGTCCCCGAATTGCGCCCCGCGCTGCATCACCCGCCGCTCCATATCCTCCAGGATGCCCGCCTGGTGGCTCTGGACAATGAGCAGCTGCAGCTCCTCGATGGAATACGTCCCCTGGCCTTCCTCCGGTGGTGGCAGCCGCAAGAGACGCAGCAGGCGCGTGCCGAGGGCGTTCATGCTCCAGACCAAGGGCGTAAACACCCAGACGGCCAGTTGCAGCGGCTTCGCGACGAGGAGGGCAACGCGGTCCGGATATTGGAGGGTGATGGCCTTCGGAACGAGTTCACCCACCACAACGAGTAAGTAGGTGATGACGAGGAGGGTGAGGCCGGTGGACAGCGCCGTGCTGGCCTCGGGTCCCACGAGCGAGGCGGGAAAGAGGAGCGCTCCCACGGGGTCAATGAGGGCTGCCAGCGCGGGTTCGCCAAAGAGCCCCGAGGCCAGCCCAGCGAGCGTAATCCCGACTTGCACGCCCGCGATATAGCGACTGAGATGGTCCAAGCCCTGCACGACGACCTGGGCGAGACGACTGCCCTGGGCGGCGAAGGCTTCCATACGGGTCCGGCGTACCCGCACCAGCGCGTATTCGGCCGCCACGAAAAAGGCATTGACCACGACCAACGCCAGGACAATGAGCAACCCCCACACCATATGTGATGCACTGTCCACACATCCCTTTCCTGTTGAGGCCTGTTCCCATACCCTGGAGTCGTGGTGCGCTCTCTCCTTCTCTCTGCTGATGGCTCTGCTCTCAGTCGCGGCGTGCACCTCTCCGCCCCGGGCTTGTCTCCAGCGGCCCTTCGCGGGCTCAGCCTGCCCAGCATAGCATACCATGGGAGAGGATGGTACGTGCTGGAGATAAGGCAAGGCCCGTTTCCGTCCTCAGTCGAGCTCTGGTATGGTTGACCTTCTCAATAGACCCAGATGACCTCTATGCTGGATAACCCCCGTTTATGGGGTAGTGATATACAAGCAATGCTCGCTGG
>Ga0081539_10003967_pt1 | contig 17120 bp, 15 predicted proteins | sample TabmetS4T2R2_FD_71023 | JGI IMG/M metagenome (GOLD analysis project Ga0081539, IMG submission 71023) | Tabebuia heterophylla rhizosphere microbial communities from the University of Puerto Rico - S4T2R2 | ecosystem: Host-associated > Plants > Roots > Rhizosphere ...
CCGGAGGAGCTCCGGTCCCGGGGCGTCGACGTCGCCATCGTCGGTGCGCCCTTCGACGACGCGGTCAGCCACCGGCCGGGTGCCCGGTTCGGACCGCGGGCGATCCGTGAGGCGCAGTACACGTCCGGCTCGGTTCATTCGCTCCAGCTCGGGATCGAGCCGTTCGAGCACCTGACGGTCGTCGACGCCGGCGACGCGAACATCGTCCCGGCCTGGATCGAGCGGGCGCACGCGCTGATCCACCGCAAGGTCCGCGAGGTGGCCGCGACCGGCGCGATCCCGATCGTCCTCGGCGGCGACCACTCGATCACGTGGCCGAGCGCCACCGCCGTTGCCGAGATCCGCCATCCAGGGTCGATCGGCATCGTCCACTTCGATGCCCATGCCGACACCGCGAACGACGACTGGGGCGTCCTCGCGGGCCACGGCACGCCGATGCGCCGCCTGATCGAGTCGGGTGCCGTCGATGGGCGCAACTTCGTGCAGGTCGGGCTGCGCGGCTACTGGCCGCCGGTCGAGACCTTCGAATGGATGCAGGCTCACGGCCTTCGCTACCACTTCATGACCGAGGTCGAGGAGCGCGGCGCCGAGGCGGTCATCGACGATGCGATCGCCGAGGCGCTCGACGGGCCGGACGCGATCTACCTGAGCCTCGACATCGACGTCGTGGACCCCGGTCTCGCGCCCGGCACGGGCACGCCCGAGCCGGGCGGGTTCATGAGCCGCGAGCTCCTCCGGGCGATCCGCCGGATCGTGGGCCAGGTGGAGCTCGCCGGGATGGACATCGTCGAGGTCGCTCCACCGTACGACCATGCCGAAACCACGGCGATGATCGCAAATCGGGCCGCCCTCGAGGCGATCAGCGCGCTGGCCGTGAAGCGGCGCGACGGCCGCCAGGTCCGCTTCTCGCCGGCGTCGTGACCACGCCGCCCCGGTCACGCCCGTGACCGAGCCGTCGGCCGCCGCCCGCGCGCTCGCTCGTCTGTACGACCTCGACCTTCGGGACGACCCCGGAGACCTCGATCTCTACCTGGCGCTCGCGGCCCGCTCCGGCGGCCCGATCCTCGAGCTGGCGGCGGGGACGGGCCGCCTCGCCGTCCCGCTGGCCGCCGGGGGCCACGCCGTGACCGCCGTCGACAACGATCCGGCGATGCTCGCGCGCGCCGCCACCCGGCGCCATGCGGCCGGTCGGGCAGCGGCCGACCGGCTCGAGCTCGTCGAGGCCGACCTGCTGGACCTCGCCCTGCCGTCGGCCGGCACGTTCCAGCTGGGGTTCGTGGCCCTGAACTCGCTGTTCCTGCTCGCCACGAGGAGTCGCCAGCGGCGGGTCCTCGAGGTCCTCGCTGCGCACCTCGCGTCGGGCGGCCTCGCGGCGGTCGACATCTGGCTGCCGGACCCCGACGACCTCGCCCGGTTCGACGGCCGGATGATCCTCGAGTACGCGCGGCACGACCCCGAGACCGACCACGACGTCACGAAGATCGCGGCGGCGCGCCATGACGCGGCGACCGCAGTCGTCGAGCTGACATCGGTGTACGAGGAGGCCGGCCCGGGCGAGTCGCCGGTCCGCTGGATCCGGCGTGACGCGCTGCGGCTGGTGGGCGCGGACGAGCTCGTGGCGATGGCCGAGGATGCGGGCCTCAGGGTCGAGCAGATCGGCGGCGATTACGGGCTCGAGCCCATCGGACCGGGCAGCGACCGGGCGATCCTCGTCGCCCGCAAGCCGTAGGCGGGACGGCGATCCCGGTCGTCGGCCCGCCCGGCCGGGACCGGAGACGCGCCCCGCGCCCGGACTTCCGCGCCAGGAAGCGGCCGGGGAGCGGCTTGGTACACTCGCGGCGATGGCATCCAGTGACCAGACGCGCCTCCTCCTCGTCGAAGACGTGCCGCAGGTGGCGCAGTACATCCGTGGGCTGCTCAACGCCCAGAACTCCGTCAAGCTCCTCGACGTCCTGAGCGACGGCTCGAAGGTTCTCGGCCAGGTCCAGCAGCTCCGCCCTGACGTGGTCCTCGTGGATGCCCTCCTCCAGGGCAAGCTCAAGGGACTGCCGCTCGCCGAGCAGCTCGCCGAGTCGGGGTACGGCGTGCCCGTCGTCCTCCTGACGGTTCCCCAGAACCCCGTCGCGGTCGATCCGTCGAAGGGCATCCATGGGGTCCTCGCCATGCCGTTCTCGGGCTTCGACCTGATGAACCGGATCGCCCAGGTCCGCAAGGAGTACGCCGACATCTCGACGTCCGGCTCGTCGCGCGTCTACTCCGTGTTCGCGCCAAAGGGCGGCGTCGGGAAGACGACGATCGCGTTCAACCTCGCGGTCGCCCTCAGCCAGTCCGAGCAACGCACGGTGCTGATCGACGGCAGCCTCCAGTTCGGCGACCTGCGCTCGCTGCTCAAGGTCCCGGTCGACGCCCCCTCGATCCTCGACCTGCCAACCGACCGCGTCGCCGAATCGGACCTCCAGGACGTGCTCTGGCGGGACCCATCCGGGATCGACATCCTCCTCGCGCCGCCCCGGGTCGAGATGGCCGAGATGGTCACCGCCCGCGACGTCGACAAGATCCTGTCGCTCCTGCGCCGGGTGTACGGCGCGATCGTGATCGACATGAGCTCGGCCCTCAACGACATCAACCTGTCGTTCCTCGACCTGTCCGACACGATCGTGGAGATCGTCACGTACGACTCCACCACGATCCACAACACGATCGCGGTCGCCGATACCTTCCGGATGATCGGCTACCCCGCCTCGAAAGTGCGCTACCTGGTGAACCGGTCCGACTCCTCGGGCGGGATCGATCCCACCGATCTCGAGCGTGCTCTCGGCCGCGTCCCGGAGCACCGGGTCGTCAGCGACGGCCTGCTCGTCGTGCAGTCGAACAACGAGGGCGTGCCGTTCGTCCTCGCGAACCCCGCCGCGCCGATCAGCCAGGACCTCCGCCGGATCGCCGGCGAGCTCCTCGCGGCGCACGGGCTGCGACCCGCGGCGGCGGCCGGCAGGCGCTGACGGGCCGATGCCAGATCCGCGCCCGATCGGGGTCTTCGACTCCGGGGTCGGCGGCCTGACGGTCCTCCGCGAGATCCTCCGCCGATCGCCCGGCGAGTCCACGATCTACCTCGGCGACAACCTGCGGGCGCCGTACGGGGTCCGGCCCGACGACGAGGTGCGGGCCTTCTCGATCGAGGCGCTCGACGAGCTCGCGGCCCGCGATGTCAAGGCGATCGTCGTCGCCTGCAACACCTCGACCGCCGTGGCGCTCGGCGATTTCCGGCGCCGCTACGACCTGCCGATCCTGGGTGTCGTGCGGCCCGGCGCGGTGACCGCGGCGCTGACGACCCGCAACCGGCGGGTCGGGGTGATCGCGACGCCGGCGACCGTCCGATCGCATGCCTACTTCAGCGCGATCAAGGACGAGAATCCGGCCGTCGAGGTGTACGAGCACGCGACCCCGGCCTTCGTCCCGCTCGTGGAGGCGGGGAGGTTGAACGGCAACGAGGTCGAGACGATCGTCGCCGACTCGCTCGCGCCGCTCCTCGGCGAGCGCGACGCAGCCGGGGAGTTCGTGTTCCCGCTGCCCGCCTCGGCACGGATCGACACGCTCCTCCTGGGCTGTACCCACTACCCGCTCCTCCGCCCGGTGATCGCGGACGTGGCCGGCGACGGCGTCGCGATCGTGGACAGTGCGACGGCGACCGCCAGCGCCCTCGTGGAGCTGCTGGCGATCAACGGGCTCGAGGCGGGCGATCCCGCCGACGGCGCTGGTCCGACGACGATGTCCCACGTCCAGCTGACGACCGGCGACGTCGACGCCTTCCGGGTTGTCGCGGAGCGGATCTTCGGCGAGTCCTTCGCGGACATCGCCTCGGTCGAAGTCGGCGCAGCGGGGGTGCGATCGTGAGTGGGGCTCGAAAATCCGGCTGGCGCGACGACCGGGTGTGGCAAGCCGGATTCCTCGTCGGGTCGGCGTTGGGAGCCGCCGCGACGGTCCTCGGCCGGCGGGCCGAGCGCGCCGCTCGGCAGGGGCTCGTGGACTGGCCGGCGGCCGAGCGCTTCGCGGTCGAGCGGCTCCGGGCGACACCCGGGGCGCTGTCCGCGGCCGACCTGCGGGCCTCCGAGCCAGCCTACGCGGCGGCGATGGAGCGGATCGTCCCGCGCCTGTCGGACGCGCTCGGGACGCAGCTGCCCGGCGTCGTGGAGCGCAGCGCCGTCGTCGACCGGGCCGCCTGGGTCCACGCCAACGTCGCGACGTTCGCCCAGCTCATCGGCCAGCTCGAGAAGGAGCTGCTCGACCAGGTCGTGCCCCACGGCGGCGGCCTCACGAAGGCGACGATCGCGCTCGCCAACCGCTGGGTCACGACGCGCCAGCTCGGCTTCCTCCTTGGGTTCATGGGCGCCAAGGTCCTCGGCCAGTACGACCTGGCGCTGCTCACCGCCGAGGCGAAGCCGGGCAAGCTCCTGTTCGTCGAGGAGAACATCCGCCAGACCGCGCGCGTCCTCGACGTCCCGCTCGACCCGTTCCGGACCTGGATCGCGCTCCACGAGACGACCCACGCCTTCGAGTTCGAGGCCCATCCGTGGCTCCGGCCGTACCTCGCCGAGCGGCTCGAGCGCCAGCTCCAGCTGTTCGGGCGCGAGGCGAGCGGGCTCGGCCGGGAGGCGATCCGGAGCCTCGGTCGGGCGATCCGCGGCGAGGGCGGCGATGCCGAGCACTGGATGGAGCGCCTGATGAACCCCGAGCAGCGCCGCCTGTTCCGGGAGACGCAGGCCGTGATGAGCCTGCTCGAGGGGTTCAGCGACTACGTCATGGACGAGGTCGGTCGCGACCTCGTGCCCGACGTCGAGCGGATCAGCGCGAAGTTCCACGAGCGGCGGAACGCGCGGCGCTCACCGTTCGAGCGCGCCGTCATGCGCCTGACGGGCATGGACGTCAAGCTCGAGCAGTACGCCAAGGGCGAGGCGTTCGTCCGGGCGATCGCGAGCGCGGGTGGCTCGGCCGCGCTCAACCGCCTGTGGTCGGGGCCGGACCACCTGCCGGCGCCAGGAGAGATCGAGGACCCGGCCGCGTGGCTGCGCCGGACCGGAACACGCGCCGGATGACCGACGCGCTCGTCCGGACCGCCGGTCCGGGCTCCGGCCTGGGCGGCGCGCCGACCGCGATCGCCCTGTCGCCGATCCTCTCCGCGCGCTATCGCTCGGGTGACCTGGAGCGGATCCGGGCCGCGGCCCCCGGCGCGCGGATCGTGACCCTGTCCCGCGAGGGCCTGACCGACGAGCCGATCGACGACGTCGAGGTCCTCTTGCGCGGATGGCTCTCGTCCGAGGCCTTCGACCGGCTCCTGGCCCGCGCCCCGCGCCTGAACTACGTCCATTCCGCCTCGGCGGGGGTCGAGCGGGCCCTGACGCCGGCGGCACGCGCCCGCGGGATCGTCATCACGAATGCCCGCGGGGTCTTCTCCCGGCCGATCGCCGAGTACGTCCTGATGATGATCCTCGCCGTGTCGCGCCGGCTCCCGGGCCTCCTCGAGCTCCAGCGCGAACGAACCTGGCAGCCGCTCGAGGGCGTCGAGCTGCGCGACGTGACCGTCGGGATCGTGGGGCTCGGCTCGATCGGACGGGCGGTCGGCGCGCTGGCGACGGCGTTCGGCTGCCGGGTAATCGCCGTCCGGCGCCGGTCGGAGGAAGGGACCAGATCCAGCGCGTCGGACGAGTCGCCTCGGCTGTTCGGGGAGCTGATGCTGGATCGCGTCGGCGGGCCCGAGATGCTGCCCACGCTTCTCGCCGAGTCGGACTTCGTGGTCCTCGCCGCGCCGCTCACGCCCGACACCGAGCGGATGATCGACGCGAGCGCCCTCGACGCAATGAAGCCGACCGGCTGGCTGATCAATGTCGCCCGAGGTGCGCTGATCGACGAGCGGGCGCTCCTCGAAACGCTCCGCGAGGGCGGGATCGGCGGGGCGGTGCTGGACACCTTCCGGGAGGAGCCGCTTGCGCCGGGATCGCCCTTCTACGACCTCGAGAACGTGATCGTCACGCCGCACACCTCGTGGTCTAGCGGCCGCGTGCTTGACCGGAGCGTCGAGCTCTTTTGCGACAACCTCCGCCGGTACGCGACGGGTGAGCCGCTGCTGAACGTCGTCGACCCGACCGCCGGGTACTGATCGGCGACCGCGCCCGTCCCGACATTGACCGCTGACCAGCGCCAGGGTACTGTCGCGGGCATGGCCATTACCAACCGGATGCGCAGTACCGTAACAGCGCGCATTACCGGCCAGAATCAGATTTCGGTGCCGAAAGCCATCCGCGATCATCTCGACGTCGGACCCGGCGACGATCTGGAATTCGAGGGCCGGCCCGACGGTTCCGCCATCATCCGGCGGCGCGACCGCCGTTCGGTCCTCGATCTCGCGGGGATCGCCGGACCGGCCGCGGGTCGGGTCCCCGACGGTCCGCGCGCGAGCAAGCGGATGATCGGTCGAGGCATCGCCGAACAGGTCGCGGCCAAAGCAGGGAAGATCGCCCGGCAACGAGATCGCTGATGCCGGCGCGTGCGTTGCTGGACGCGAACGCGGCGATCGCCCTGTTCGAGGGGCCGTCCGACGGCCTTCATGACCGCGCCCTGGAGCTCTTCAGGCGAGTCTCGAACGGCGAGCTCGAGGTCACCGTGACCGCGCCGGTCCTGGTGGAACTGGCTTGGTACCTCGAGCAGCAACTGGGTTGGCCACGCGGCCGGTGCGCTCGGCGGCTTCGCCAATTCCTCGACGCGGACGGGATCGTCAGCGGTGATCGCCTGCTCGAGGCAACGCTCGACGTGTATGCGCGACACCGTCGCCTCGATTTCGTCGACGCCTATCTGGCCGCCGCCGCGGCGGCCGGGCCGCCTGCGATCGCCTCGTTCGATCGCGACTTCGACCGCGTCGCCGGGCTCAGCCGGGTGGGCGGTTGATCTCCGGCTAGCATCGCTGCATGCAGATCGCGATCGTCGGGCTTGCCGGCGCCGGCAAGACGACTGTCTTCAACACGCTCACGCGCGGCCACGCCGAGACCGGCGGGTTCGGCGGGATGGAGCTCCACGTGGGCGTCGTCAAGGTCCCGGACGACCGGCTCGATCGCCTCGCCGAGATCTTCAAGCCCAAGAAGATCGTCCAGGCCGATGTCACGTACGTCGACCTGCCGGCGCCGCCGGCCTCGACCGAGGGGCACGTCGGGACCGAGGACCTGCCAGCCGAGCACCTCGCGCGGCTGCGCGACAGCGATGCGCTGCTCCACCTGGTGCGCGCGTTCGAGGACCCCTCGAACCCCCACCCGGAAGGATCGGTCGACCCGGCGCGCGACCTCGACCGGCTCGACACGGAGTTCCTGCTCGCGGACCTCGCCCTGGTCGATCGCCGGCTCGAGCGGCTGAGGACGAGCGGCCGCCACGGGACGCCGGCGGAGCGCGAGGCGAACGAGCGCGAGGAAGGGATCCTCGCCCGGTTGAAAGCGACCCTCGAGGCTGGTTCGCCGATCCGTGACACCGAGCTGCAGCCGGAGGAGGAGAAGGCGATCCGCGGCTTCCGGTTCCTTACGCAGAAACCGGTTCTCATCCTCCTGAACGTGGGCGAGGGCGATCTCGCCGGGGCGGGGGAGCGGGTCCAGGCGATCGCTGCCGGCTATGGGCACCGGAACGCGATCGTCGACGCGCTCTCCGCCAAGATCGAGATGGAGCTCGGCGAGCTCGAGCCCGACGAGGCCGCCGTGTTCATGGAGGAGCTCGGGATCGCCGAGTCCAGCCTGGACCGGGTCATCGCGTTGAGCTACCGACTGCTGGGGCTGATCTCGTTTCTCACCGCCGGGCCGGACGAGGTCCGGGCGTGGCCGATCCACAACGGCTCGACGGCGGTCGACGCCGCCGGCGCGATCCACACCGATCTCGCGAAGGGCTTCATCCGGGCCGAGACGGTGGCCTACGAGGACCTGCTCGGGCTCGGTTCGATGGCCGAGGCGAAGAAGGCGGGCAAGCTCCGCTCGGAGGGGAAGACCTACCGCGTCCGCGACGGGGACGTCGTCGAGATCCTGTTCAGCCGCTGATCAACTGCGCCACGGCCGCTGTCCCGCGCCGCGGGAATTCGGACCGCCGACCGCCCCGATCCCTCGCTCGTCGACCCGGATCGGGCCACTCCGCCGCTGTTTGTCCCCCATGGCGTGACGTTCGATCGGCGTCCGTTGAGTCAGGCGTCGGAATGCCCGCCGCGCGGGACAGTGCCGGCGCGGGACTGGGTTTCCGGCCTGTCGTCAGTTCGGGCGGCTCGCCCCGCCCTCCGGATCGAACTCCGCGAGGACCGACCGGAAGTCGGTGCCGCGCTCGCCCTCTCCGAGCTCCTCGCCCGTGTCGATGTCGGCGAGGAAGTTCTCGCTCTCCTCTACGGACACGTTGACCGCCGCGGTCAGCTTCTCGTCGGACACGAAGACGAAGCCGTGCTCGCGCTCGAGCTCCACGGCGACCGCCTCGATCAGCGTATCGTCCTCGTAGGTGTCCTGGACCCGGCGACGGATCGCCTGGACCAGCTCGAAGAACTCGTCGGGGTCCATCTCGTCGTCGCGGACGAGGAGAACGTCGCTGAAGATGTCCTCGTCGCCTTCGTGGAGCTCGTAGAAGTACATGGGCCCGAGTATCGCATGCGCCCTCGGCCTCCCCAGATGAGGGGCCTCGTCCGGTGATCCAGTCCAGCGCGCCCACGGTCGTCGTCGTGGGCTCGGCCGCGCGCGACCTCGTCGACGACGATCCGCGCGGCTGGCGGCTGGGCGGCGGCGTGTCCTACAGCGCGCTCATGACCGCGCGGCTCGGCCTGCCGACCGCTGCCCTCGTCGGCGTCGACTCGCTCGCCGCCCGGGCGCCGGAGCTGGACCTGCTCCGCCAGGCCGGCGTGGACGTGGCCCTCGTCGAGCTCGAGCACGGTCCGGTGTTCGTGAACATCGAGCGACCCGACGGCCGCCATCAGCTGTGCGAGGACCGGTCAGACCCGATCCCGGTCGTGGCCATCCCGGAGGCCTGGCGCGAGGCGCCCGGCTGGATCCTCGCCCCCGTCGCGGCCGAGCTTCCCGCGGCGTGGGCCGACGCGCCGCCGGCCGGTGCGTTCGTTGCCCTCGGCTGGCAGGGGCTGCTCCGCGAGCTCGTGCCGGGCGAGCCGACCCACCATGTCGCGCCGCATCGAGACCGAGTCGTCGAGCGGGCCGATCTCGTCGGGATCTCCCGCGATGATGTCGAGCGCGACACCGACGTTCGGGAGCTGTACGGCCTGCTCCGCCACGGCGCGTCGCTCGCGATCACGCAGGGCGATCGGGGCGGACTCGTCGTGCACGGCGTGCACACCGACGGACGCGAGCCCCGGCTCGAGCTCCGCCACTATCCGGCGATCCGGAGCCATCGGCGGGTCGATCCGACCGGGGCGGGCGACGTGTTCCTGGCGGCGCTCGCAGCGGCGCGGATCGAGCCACGACTGCTCGGTGGACGGCGCGGCCAGGGCCTCGATCTCCTGCTCGCCGCCGCGGCGGCGTCATTGGTCCTCGAGGGTCCCGGGCTGGTCGGAGTCCCGAGCCGCGAGGCGGTCGCCGCCCGGATGCGCCGAGGCGCAGCGGCGCCCGTCTGACGCGGCCGGAGAGATGCCGCGAGCACCCGTTCGCCGCGGACAACCGTCGGCCGCCCGCGGCATCTGGGTGCCAGGCCGCCCGCTACTCGAAGACGCTCGACTGCGCCATCGCCTCGAGCTCCGCCGTGTCCTGAGCCGGCGTGCCGTCGTAGTCGGCCCAATCGAGGATGACGAGCCGTCCGTCGACGTCGATGACCCAGACATGATCGATCTGGCCCGGCCCCTGCTGCCAGCGGAAGCACGCATCCGATGGCGACAGCTCCGGGTCCGCCAATGTGCAGAACTTGCCTTGGTCGCAGCCGTTGAACGCCGCGTCGTCCGGGACGTGGAGCGTGATCGCCTTGCCGGGATGTCCGCCCACGGTGATGTCCTCAGGGGCCGACGGCTCGCGCGAGCCCTGGGCCGCCAGGGCGGTGATCTGCTCGGCGACGGTCGTCGGTCGCTTGCTCGGCACCGTCGTGCTCCACGTACAGGGATCGCTGGGCACGAACCAGCCATGGCCGTCGTTGAACACGATCATGCCGGCGCCATTCGGAGGATCCGAGTTGCCGTTCTTCACGATGATCCCTGAGTTCGGATCGCTCAACCAGCCGCGCGCGGCGATCGTGATCGTCACGGGCACGCCGGGCTCCCGGACGCCCTCGATCGTCCCGTTCTGGAGCACGAACCGGCCGTCGGGCAGGCCGGCCGCGGTGGACGGCGATGGTGAGACTGCGGCAGCCGACGGGCGTGTCGAGGCCGAGGGCGATGGCGCGGGTGATCCGGCGCCACCGACGCCGCTGGGTTGCCGCGGCAGCCATTGCGTCGCGAGGACGAGCGCGACGACCGCGGCGCCCGCGCCGAGGCCGATCGGGATGAGCTTGTTCACGGTGGGCATCCTCCATGGGCCGATGACGACCCGTTGTCGCTTCTGATCGATGTCGGCACGGACCGCGTCATAGACCGCGTCGGGAAGGTCCTCGGCGCCTTCCATGAGGAAGGCGTGGATCAGGCCATCGGGATCGCGCGTGGTCATGCCGGTCGCTCCTGGGTTCCGTGGGTCGCTCGCGAGTCAGCCTCGAGGCTGGCGCGGAGCGCGCGGGTCGCGTGGAACAGTCGGGACTTCGCGGTCCCGAGGGGAAGGCCTGTGCGAGCCGCAACCTCGGGGATCGAAAGCCCGAGGTAGTGGTGGAAGACGAGCACGGCGCGCTGCTCGACCGTGAGCCTCCGGAAGGCCCGTTCGAGCTGATCGCGGTCGTCGATGGTCAGGAAGTCGCCAGGGTCGTACGCACCGGCGACCGGAACGATCCGCAGACCCTCCGACCAGCGCCGGCGACGCCTGGCCTCGGCGTAGCACGCGTTGGTGAGGATGCGGTGGAGCCACGGTTCGAAGCGCGCCGGCTCACGGAGGGTCCGAAGCTCCGTCCAGGCCGTGACGAGCGCCGTTTGGACGGCGTCCTGCGCCAGGTCGAAATCGCGGAGGATGCGGACCGCGATCGCCAGGCATCGGTCGCCGACCGTGCGCGCCAGCGAGTCGAACGCTTCCGCGTCGCCCCGTCTGGCCTGCTCGACCAGCTGCTCCTGCACCGGCCCCTCCCGTCCCGTGGCACCGGTCCACAGCGGACCGATTCGGTGTGTAGAGCGATCTTGGGCCGGAAGGGTTCACTCTTCGCGGCCTCGGTGGCCGGGCTGGCGACTCCGCGCTAGGCTGTCGATGAAAGCGAACGTTCACTTCGCGTCCAACGCGGGGCGTGATGGAAGGCAGGATCGATCGATGACACAGGTCGCGGAACCGGGCAGCGCCCGAGCGCAGGGCGAGGGGCAGCCGGCCGGCGGCGGGATCGTCCATCACTGGATCGGCGGGCATCTGGTTGAGGGACGGTCGGGCCGGCGCGGACCGGTCTACGACCCGGCCACGGGACGCCTGGCCCGCGAGGTGGATTTCGCCTCGGTCGAGGAGGTCGGCGCGGCGGTCGCGGCCGCGAAGGCGGCGTTCCCCGGCTGGCGCGCGACCTCGATCTCGAAGCGCACGGAGATCCTGTTCCGGATCCGGAACCTCGTCGAAGCCCATCGCAAGGAGCTCGCCGCGCACCTGACCGCGGAGCACGGCAAGGTGCCGTCGGATGCGCTCGGCGAGATCGCCCGCGGCCTCGAGAACCTCGAGTTCGCGACCGGAATCCCGAGCCTTTTGAAGGGCGGGTTCACAGAGCAGGCGTCGACCGGAGTCGACGTGTTCCAGATCCGTCAGCCGCTCGGTGTCGTCGCGGGGATCACGCCGTTCAACTTCCCGGCCATGGTCCCGATGTGGATGTTCGCGAACGCGATCGCCTGCGGTAACACCTTCATCCTGAAGCCGTCCGAGAAGGACCCGTCCGCCTCGCTGTTCATCGCCGAGCTCCTCCACGACGCCGGCGTGCCGGACGGCGTGTTCAACGTCGTCCACGGCGACAAGGTCGCGGTCGACGCGATCCTCGAGCATCCGGACATCGCGGCGGTTTCCTTCGTCGGCTCGACGCCGATCGCCCGCTACATCTACGAGACCGGCACGAAGAACGGGAAGCGGGTGCAGGCGCTCGGCGGCGCGAAGAACCACATGATCGTCCTGCCCGACGCCGACATCGACATGGCAGCCGACGCCGCGGTCTCGGCCGGCTACGGCTCGGCGGGCGAGCGCTGCATGGCGATCGCCACGGTCGTAGCGGTCGGCGACGTCGCCGATCCGCTCGTCGAGGCGATCAAGGCGCGGCTTCCCAAGATCAAGGTGGGCCCGGGCTCGGACCCCGAGGCGGAGATGGGCCCGCTCGTCACGAAGCAGCACCGTGACAAGGTCGCCTCGTACCTGGACAGCTCGGCGGCCCAGGGCGCGACGGTCGTGGCCGACGGTCGCGAGCATTCGCTCTACAAGGATTCGGACGGGTTCTTCCTGGGCGTGTCGCTGATCGACAACGTGTCGACCGAGATGGACGCCTACAAGGACGAGATCTTCGGTCCGGTCCTGACCGTGGTCCGCGTGCCGACGTACGGGGACGCCGTGAAGCTCATCAACGACAACCCGTACGGCAACGGAACGGCGATCTTCACCCGCGATGGCGGCGCCGCCCGCCAGTTCCAGTTCGAGGTCAACGCGGGGATGGTCGGGATCAACGTCCCGATCCCGGTGCCGGTCGCCTACTACAGCTTCGGCGGCTGGAAGCACTCCCTCTTCGGCGACCTGCACATGTACGGCCCCGAGGGGATCCAGTTCTACACACGGGCGAAGATCGTCACCCAGCGCTGGCCGGACCCGGGCACGTCCCAGGTCGACCTCGGATTCCCGCGGACGCGCTGATGGTCGAGCAGGCGGCCGGCCGGAACGGCGACGTCTTCATCGTGAGTGCGGCCCGGACACCCATCGGGAAGTTCGGGGGCGCGCTCGCGGACGTCCCGGCGACGACGCTCGGCGGCGTCGCGATCCGCGCCGCGCTCGAGCGATCCGGACTCCCCGAGGACGTCGCGGTCGACGAGGTCCTGATGGGTCAGGTCCTCCAGGCGGGGGTCGGTCAGGCGCCGGCCCGACAGGCCGCGCTGTCCGGGGGGCTGGCCGACACCACGTCGGCCACGACGATCAACCGCGTCTGCGGGTCCGGGCTGAAGTCGATCATGCTGGCGGCCGCCGAGATCCGGGCGGGCGATGCCGATCTCCTCGTCGCCGGCGGCATGGAGAACATGAACCAGGCGCCGTTCCTCCTGCCGAAGGCGCGCTTCGGGTATCGATTGGGCGACGGGCGGCTCGTGGATTCGGCAGTCGCGGACGGGCTGACGTGCGCGTTCGAGGGCTGCCACATGGGTACCCACGCCGAGCGCGTGGCGATCCACGACCGCGTCACGCGCGAGGAGCAGGACGCCTTCGCGCTGCGATCGCACGAACGGGCCGTCGCCGCCCAGGACGCGGGGCGGTTCGTGGCCGAGCTGGCCCCGGTCACGTTCCGCGACGCGAAGGGCCGCGAGACCGTGGTGGATGCCGACGAGGGACCGCGACGGGACACGTCGCTCGAGGCGCTTGCCCGGCTCAGGCCCGTGTTCGACCTGCCGACCGGCGAGGATCGCGGCGACGCGACGGTTGGGACCGTGACGGCGGGCAATGCGCCCGGCATCACCGACGGGGCGGCGGCGACGATCGTCGCGAGCGAGCGGGTCGTCGAGCGGCACGGCCTGAAGCCGCTGGCACGCATCGTCGGATACAGCCAGGCCGAGGTCGCGCCCAAGTGGCTGTTCCTCGCCCCGGTCACGGGCGTTCGCCGGCTGCTCGATCGGATCGAGCTGCCGCTCGAGGCGTTCGACCTGGTCGAGATCAACGAGGCGTTCGCGGCCCAGACGCTGGCCGATGGGCGGGAGCTCGGGTTCGACTGGGACAAGGTCAACGTGAACGGTGGCGCGATCGCGCTCGGCCACCCGATCGGAGCGTCCGGTGCCCGGATCGTCGCGACGCTCCTCCACGAGCTGGCGCGGCGCGAAGGTCGCTACGGGCTCGCGACGCTCTGTCTCGGCGGCGGCGGCTCCGTGGCGATGGCCGTGGAGCGCGTCGCGGCCTGACGACCCGCCCGCCGCGCGGCGTCGACGCGGCGACGGAGCCGGTCGATCCGAGCGCGGATCGCCCGCTCGGTCGGTGGGTCGCCCAGTCCCATCCTCCGACGCCCCTCGGCCAGGGCGCCAGCGCGAAGCGCAGCATCGAGCGCGCGTTCGGGAGCTCCGAGCCGATGCTCGTGGAGCTTCGCGACCTCGATCCACGCCTGGATCGCAATGGCACCGCGGCCCCCCGTGAGATCGAGCCAGGCAGCGACCGCATCGTCAAACCGGCGGAGCCGCCGGAGCAGCCGAGCTCGTTCGATCGCCACGCGTTCGGCGGTCCACGGCGAGTCGAGGCGCCCCGCGACCGTCCGTTGCCACGACGCGCGTGGGAGACGCCCGCCCACGTCGGGGGGCCGGCGCGGATCCCACCACGGCCGGCCCGGTCCGTCCTCATCGTTGAACGGCGCGACGGATTCGCGCGCCGCGGTCATCCCGGGCGGACGATCCGACGGCTCGAGCGCCGCTTCGAGGCAGTCGAGGGCCTCACCGAGGCGACCGCTCCGAGCGAACGCCCGGGAGAGACCGGCGAGGTCGCCGATCGGCTGGCTTCGGCGGGTCTCGACCGCGCCGAATGCGTCGTCGATCCGGCCGAGGAGCCGGCCGAGGGAGCGGACATCCTCGCGGTTGTGGCGAACGACGTCGACGAGCGGCCACGCCTCGCCGCCGCGCAGGAAGTCGAGGAACAGCCCCGGGATCTGCCACCCGTCGACGTCGCCTCGCCGGAACGTGCCGAGCAGATCGGTCTCGACGGTCTTGAGCTTCGCGTCCGCCATCCGGTGCCGGAACACACGCCGGACGAACGGCAGGAGGTCGAGGTGTCCCGCGTGGGCCGGCGCGGCGACGCCGGCCATCCGGTAGCGGGCGACGAGGAGCGGCCAGTCGAAGCCGCGGCCGTTATAGCTCACGAGCCAGCCGTCCGCGGGCACGTGGGTCGCGAGCCGGGCGAGGAGACCTCGCTCGGCCGGGTGGTCGGGCAGGAGGAGCTGGACCTGTCGGAACCTGTCGTCGTCCCACCAACCCAGACCGATCAGGAACGCGACGGTGCCCGAGGCCGTCGCCAAGCCGGTCGTCTCGGTGTCGATGCAGATGAGCGGAGCGTCCGCGGGCGGCATCCCGGGCAATCGCGCGAGCCGCTCGCGGTCGATCGGCAGGATGACGGTCGCCGGCTCGACCAGGACGACGGGGCCGGCGGGATCGAGGGCGAGCTCGCCATCGAGCGCCTCGGCCAGCCGGCGCCCGAGCTCCACCGAGCCCCGGGTGACTCCGCCGTCGAGCCGATCGCCCGGCGCTCGCTCCGTCGGGGTCCCCGCATCCCCGGTGGCGCGGATCGCGGCGCGATAGTTCGCGAGACGCCGCTCGAGGGTCGCGCCGCTCATGCCGGGACGAGCGCCTGGCCCGACACCGGCGCGGGCGCCGCCGCGCCGAGCTCGTCGAGGAGACGCAGCGCGAGCTTCCGCGCATCGAGCTCTGGCTCGAGCCGTGGACCGGTACAGGCCGGGCACCCGCTCTCGCAACCGCAATCGCGGATGAGCTGGGCCGCCCGGGCGACGAGCTCGTCATGGCGCTCCCAGAGACGCGCGCTCAGGCCGATCCCGCCCGGCGTCGCCTCCCAGAGATAGATCGTCGGCGCCTCGTGATGGGGCGAGCGCACCTGCGTGACGAGCCCGAGATCGTGCGGATCACCCATCAGCAGGACCGATGCGACCGTCTGGATCGCGCGGCCCGCACCCATCAGCGCGACATCGAGCTCGTTCCGGCGCCACCGAGTCGGCAGGTTCTCCGCCGTCAGCCAATAGGCCGTCGTCTGGAGCTCGAGCTCCGGCAGGTCGATCGGTCCCCAGCCGACGTTCTCGTCCGTCCCGAACTTCAGCTTCTTGAACAGCGTGACGAGGCTGGCGACCATCACTTCGCCGTGGACCCGCCGGCCGCCCGGTGCCGGCGCCTCCGCGAAGACGTCGAGCGGCTTGAGGGTCACCGCCCGGTTGGCATACGTGTAGTGGTCGACGTCGACTCGATGGACGTAGGCCTTCTTCTCGCTCCAGTCGAGGCGATCGACGTAGTACTGGACCGACTCATGGAGGTAGATCGCCCGCTCGTGCACGAGGATCTGGGCCGAGAACAGGTCGGTCTCGCCGAGGACCCGCGGCCGGTCCGGGGTCGTGTCGATGATCACGACGTTCTCCGGCGCCGCGGTCCGCAGCGACACCTCGGACGCCGGGAAGTTCTCCGAGCTCCAGTACCACCGCCCGTCCTCGGCCTGGCGGATGTGCCCGGACTCGGCGATGAACGCGAGGAGCTCGTCGGCGACGGCCGGTCCGAACACCTCGCCCGGCTCGAACGGCAGCTCGAACGTGGCGCACCGGAGATGCGCGATCAGGACGTGCAGGTTGTCCGGATCGAGGCGCGCCTCCTCGGCCCCCGCGCCGAGGATGAACTCCGGGTGATGGACGACGTAGCGATCGAGCGGCGCAGCAGATGCGACGAGGACCGCGACGCTCGTCCCGCCGCGCCGGCCTGCCCGCCCGATCTGCTGCCAGGTCGCGGCGACGGAGCCGGGATAGCCGGCAAGGATCGAGACATCGAGCCGGCCGATGTCCACGCCGAGCTCGAGCGCGTTCGTGGCGACCACGCCGAGGATCTCACCCTCGCGCAGGCCCTGCTCGATCGAGCGTCGCTCGGTCGGCAGGTAGCCGCCACGGTAGCCACGCACGCGCGACCGCGGCCCGAGGTCCTGGCGGAGCGCCTCGCGAAGCGTCGAGAGCATGATCTCGACCGCGACGCGACTCTTCCCGAAGATCACGGTCTGACGGCCCGCCCGGAGGAACGGCAGCGCCCAACGATGGGCGAGGGTCAGGTTCGAGCCACGCGCTCCCGTGGCGGCGTGGGTCAGCGGAGGCTCGACGAGGAGGACATG
>Ga0081539_10003968_pt1 | contig 17119 bp, 15 predicted proteins | sample TabmetS4T2R2_FD_71023 | JGI IMG/M metagenome (GOLD analysis project Ga0081539, IMG submission 71023) | Tabebuia heterophylla rhizosphere microbial communities from the University of Puerto Rico - S4T2R2 | ecosystem: Host-associated > Plants > Roots > Rhizosphere ...
CACCCACCGCACCCCCCCCACCCCCCCCACCCACCCCACCCCCCCCACCCACCGCACCCACCGCACCCACCGCAGCCACCGCAACCACCGCAACCACCGCAGCCACCGCAGCCACCGCAGCCACCGCAAAACGTCCCGCCATGCCCGTCGGAAACGAACGTACACGTTCGTCCTTGTCGCTCTACGCCCGTTGCAACCGGCGCAGAGCGACAACTAGTGACGTGCACGTTCGTTCCTTCCCGGTCTGGGCGTGGGCTTCGACTTGACCAACGGTGACCTACTACTTGACCAACGGTGACCTACTGGTGATAGATTATGCAGTAGTGAATGATCTGTACGCAACTCGACAATTCGGGAGCCCTGCTGATGAGTGACCTGCCTGTCTTCGGTGCCGGCATCTGGCACTTCGCCACGTACAAGGATCGGTACGCCACCGAGGGTTACGGTCCGCCGGTCGGCCTGTTGGAACAGATCGACCGGGCCGGTGCCGTGGGCGAGCTGTCGGTCGTCGATCTCAACTGGCCATTCGCAGGTTTCGACGGCAGCATCGACGACGTCAAGGCGGCCCTGTCACGCAATCACCTCCGCGCTGTCGCGATCACGCCGGAGATCTACAACCGCGACTACGTCAAGGGTTCGATCACCAACCCGGACCTGGCCGTCCGCGCCCAGACGTTGAAGCTGCTGAACGAGGCGACCGAACTGGCCAAGGAGCTGGGCTGCGACTACGTCAAGCTGTGGTTCGGCCAGGACGGCTGGGACTACCCGTTCCAGGTCGACTATCACGACATCTGGCAGCTCGCGGTCGACGGGCTGCGCGAGCTCGTGTCCGCCCATCCGGAGATCAGGTTCGTGATCGAGTACAAGCCCCGCGAGCCCCGGAACAAGATCATCTTCTCGAACGCGGCCCGGACCCTGCTGGCCATCCAGCAGGTGGGCTGCGACAACCTGGGCGTCCTGCTGGACTTCGGGCACTCGCTCTACGGGCTGGAGACCCCGGCCGACGCGGCGCAGCTGTGCATCGACGCCGGCAAGCTCTTCGCGATCGACGTGAACGACAACTTCCGCGGCTGGGACGACGACATGGTGGTCGGCTCGGTGCACCTGGTCGAGACGTTCGAGTTCTTCCACACACTGCGGAAGAACAACTGGGACGGGGTCTGGCAGCTGGACCAGTTCCCGTTCCGGGAGGACAGCGTGCAGGCCGCCAAGCAGGCGATCACCTTCCTCAAGGCGCTCCACGGCGCACTCGATGCTCTGGACGAGGACGCGCTTCGGGCAGCTCAGGCGTCCCACGACGCCCTGGCCGCCCACCGGCTGGTCCAGCGCGTGCTGCTGAGCTCCATGGCGGCGACGGAGCCGGCCGACGCATGATCACTCAGGAAAGTCACTCCGCTTCGCTCCACGATTTCGAGGGAACCCCCAGATGACCACCCTTGCCCCCGAGCACGTCACGATGCCGATCTTCTCCCAGCTTCCCCCGTACGTGCCGCGCGACCAGCGGATCGCCCACCTCGCGGAGGCGGCGCGACAGATCCGCATCCAGGACCTGAAACTCGTGCACTACGCCGGCGCCGGGCACATCGGCGGCGACTTCTCCGCCATCGACATCCTGGCCACCCTCTACGGCGCCGTGCTCGACGTCACGCCTGGAACAATCGACGACCCGGATCGCGATCGGTTCATCCTGTCCAAGGGCCACGTCGCGGGCGCGCTCTACACCACCCTGGCCGCCTTCGGCTTCCTGCGGCAAGAGGAACTGGCCACATTCCTCAAGCCCCTATCGGCGCTCAACGGGCACCCCAACCGCAACAAGGTCCGCGGCGTCGAGGCCAACACCGGCCCGCTGGGTCACGGGCTGCCGATCGCGGTCGGCCACGCGCTGTCCGCCAAGTTGGACGTGTCGAGGCGGCGCACGTACGTGCTGACCGGCGACGGTGAGCTGCAGGAGGGCAGCAACTGGGAGGCCATGATGGCCGCCTCGCACTACGAGCTGGACCGGCTGACGGTGATCGTCGATCGGAACCGGCTCCAGCAGGGGGCAACCACGCGCGAGACCAATGATCTTGACCCGCTGGCCGACAAGGCGGCCGCTTTCGGCTTCGCGGTGGTCGAGGTGAACGGGCATGATCACGGTGAGCTGTTCGACGTGCTGTCGGCCGTGCCGTTCCGGCCGGGCAAACCGACGTTCGTGATCGCGCACACCCACAAGGGGCACCCGATCTCGTTCATGAGCAACAACGCCGCGTGGCATCACAAGGTGCCATCGCAGGCTCAGCTCGAGCAGGCGTTGGACGAGCTCGCCAAGATCCACCCCAAAGCGGCTCCCGCATGAGCGGGCACGACACCGGAGCGCCCGAGTCGATCAAGGAGTCGGTGGCCGACCGCCCCCGACACGACTGCCGCGACGCGTACGTGGCGGCCCTGGCGGAGCTCGCGCACGATGATCATCGGATCGTCGGCGTGGTCAACGACTCCGTCGGCTCGAGCAAGCTGGATGCGTTCAAGAAGGCGTTCCCGGATCGGTTGATCAACGTCGGGATCGCCGAGCAGGACATGGTCGGCGTGGCCGCAGGCTTGGCCAACGGCGGCCGGATCCCCTTCGTGTCGGCCGCCTCCTGCTTCCTCACGGGGCGGGCGCTGGAGCAGATCAAGGCCGACGTCGCCTACTCCAACCGCAACGTCAAGCTCTGCGGCATGAGCCCGGGGATGGCGTACGGGGAGCTCGGCCCGACCCACCACTCGATCGAGGACATCGCGTGGCTGCGGGCGATCGACAAGATCACGATCGTGGTACCGGCGGATCCGATCGAGACGGCTGCCGCCATGCGCTGGGCCGCAAAGATCGACGGTCCAGCTTTCATCCGGGTCAGCCGGATGAGCGTGCCGAAGGTCTATCCCGAGGACTACGCCTTCGTGCCGGGCCGGGCCGTCACGCTGCGGGATGGCGACGACGTCACCCTGATCAGCAACGGCACCGTGCTCTGGCGGGCGCTGGTCGCCGCCGAGCAGCTCGCGGATGAGGGCATCGCGGCCCGGGTGATCTCCATGCCGACGGTGAAGCCGCTGGATGTCGACGCGGTCGTTGCCGCCGCCAGCGAGACCGGCGGCATCGTGACTGCCGAGGAGGCGACCACCGCCGGCGGACTGGGTGGTGCGGTGGCCGAGACCGTCGTGCAGAACCACCCGGTTCGGATGAAGATCTTGGGGGTGCCGGAATTCGCGCCCACCGGCTCGGCCGGCTTCCTGCTCGACCGGTACGGCATGTCCGCTGAGGGCATCGCCGACGCGGCCCGCGCGCTGATCAGCTGACCGGAGACCTCGGGGAGGAACGCAACCACATGATGAAAGAGCTCACCGGTCCGCTGCAGGGCACCGCCGACGAGCGGTTGGCAGACGTCGTTGATCGGCTGGTCGGCCACCTGCACAACGACCCGGACTTCTCGTTCCAGGCTGCGGCCTACCGGCACGGCGACCTGGTGCTGGACGTCTGGGACGGCCCGCACCTGGGCCAGGACTCGATGATCGTGCCGTTCTCCGTCACCAAGGGCACCATCGGGATGGCTGTCGGGCTCCTGCTCGAACGAGGCCTGCTCGACCTGGACCAGACGGTCGGCCACTACTGGCCCGAGTTCGGCAGCCGCGGCAAGGAGCACGTAACGGTCCGTATGCTGCTCTCCCATCAGGCAGGTCTGCCGCAGGCGAGTCCCCCGCTCGAATGGGATGAGCTGCTGGACCACCACGCGGCGGCCGAGCGGCTGGCGAACACCTCGCCCTTCTGGTATCCCGGCAGCGCCTTCGGCTACCACGCTGTCACCATCGGCAACCTCGCCTCCGAGCTCGTCTACCGGATCACCGGCCGTACGCTCAACGACTTCTACGAGCTCCAGATCCGTCGCCCGTACGACATCGACTTCTATCTCGGCCTTCCTCCGGACCTCGACTCGCGGCGGGTGCCGGTGCTGCCGATGATCCGGCCGCTGGCAGATTCCGACCCGTCCTTCGCTTCGGTCCTGACCCCGTTGGTGTTCGGTCCGCCGCCCAGCGGTCGTTCGGTGGATCTCGGGAACGACGAGGTGAGCTTCCGCTTCGGACACCCGGTGGCGTCGGGTGTCGGCTCAGCCAGAGGCATCGCCCGTCTCTATGCCGCGGCGACGACAGGCATCGACGGCAAGCCTGCTTCCTCAGCCCTGCCACCATCGAGCAGGTGGGACAGCAGCAGGTGCGCGGCTACGACGAGGTGCTCGGTCAGCCGCACCGGGCTCACAGCATCGTCTTTCAGAAGCCCAGCCCATCGTTGGCCTGGGGCGGTCCTCGCTCCTTCGGCCACGACGGAGCGATGGGCTGCCTCGGCTGCTTCGACCCGGACTCCGGCATCGCGTTCGGCTACACCGTCGCGCGCTCGCCGTGGCCTGGCGGAGCGGACCCGCGGGCACTCGCCCTGGCCAGCGAGCTCAACGCGCTGACCTAGTCACCGCGCTTGGACCACGCCCTCGCGCGAAGACGTTGGTCGACCCTCGTCCTCGGCGGCCAGCGTGACGGGCAGGTAGCCGAGCGCAAGGGACTTGCCGAAGTCCCAAGCGTCGTGATCCCGCCCCTCCACCGACAACTTGTAGCTCCAGAAGAACCAGCCTTCGGTGTGCTCCCAGGTACGCAGCTGGGCGTCGGCCAGTTGGCGGTAGTAGCTCTGCCTTTCGGCCTCGGGCGGCAGCGGCGCGCCTGCGGTGAGGGTGTCCAGGCACCACTCCCCGACGATCCGTGGCAATCCGTTGGCTGGATGTACGGCACGGCCGAAGTGCGAATTGGTGAGGTCCAGATATCCGCCGAGATCCTGCGGGCCAGTCCCGAAGCCGAACATCATGTAGTACAGGTGCGTGTCGACGATGTAGTTCTCGAAGCCGGCCCCGAGAAAGAAGTCCGCCAACTCGTCGATCCGGAAGCCGTCATGGAAGATCACTGTGGTGTTCGGCGCCTCGGCTCGGATCCGTTGATAGGCGTCGCGATAGAAACCCTTGAGCAACTCCGTCGGAACAGGCTCGGACTGCGCGGCGAGAGCGGGATCCGCGGCGGGGTACCTGGTCGGAATGTCGGCGAGCTCCCAGAGCTCCGCCGAGACCGGCTCGTTGAGCGCCTCGATGCCCCACAGCCCTGGCCGGCGGCCGTAACGCGCGGCAAGCCGTCCGAGCAGATCGACGACGAACTCCACGTCGTCGGGATGCTTGTGCCAGACGCAGACACCGCACAGGCCGCCGTTGTCGAAGCCGTTCTGGCTGCCGGGCACCGTGTGCAGGTCTAGAAGAATCTGCAGGCCGTACGCCTCGGCCCAGTCGAACGCCTTGTCGAGGTATTCGATGCAGCCGACGAAGGGTTCGATGCCGCCGAAAACGAAGAACGGGACGGGAATTCGTACGGTGTCGATGCCGGCGGCCGCGATCAGGGCGAAGTCCCGCTCGGTGATGTAGGAATCCCGGTGGGTCTTGAACCGCTCCTGCCTGGCGACATCGCCGAGCGCGGCGCACAGCCCGGTCTCGTCGTCGGCCTCCGCACCGGAGAACAGCTCGGGGCTCATCCACTTCTCCAGCACCAACCAGTTGCCGAGGTTCGCGCCCTTCCTCATCGGCTCCCCCGCTCCCCAGATCGCTATCGTGCCGTCCGGCCCATTCTCCGCAAGCTAACTGTTTGCCCACCGCCGCGGCAATCCGTAGCCCGGAGTCCAGTGCTTCGCCGCTCCCTCGCCGCTGTAGGTGGCTGCTGCCCGGCAGGCGACTCGTCTCGATCCGACCGGCTACAAAAGCCGAACCAGCCTCGTGCTGAGGTGTACTGACAGGGTCTTCCCCAAGTCCCGCTGGTTGCTCTAACGTCGCCGAATACAACCCGCAGCTGGCGGAGGCACCTGCCGAGCATTGCTACGACCTAGCGCTCGCTCGGCTCAGGAAGGAACTCCATGCTTACCTATGACTTCTCCGGCAAGGTCGCCTTCGTCACCGGCGGCGCTGCCGGCATGGGCGCGGCCACTGTCCGGGCATTCGCGGAAGGAGGTGCCGCTGTAGCCATCGTCGACCTCGACGGCGCGGCTGCCGAGCGCTTCGCCGCGGAGCTGAACGACGAGGGATATCGCACCCTGGGCATCGGGTGCGATGTGTCCGACGAGCAGCAGGTCGCCGACGCCGTCGCCCGGACCGTCGCGACCTTCGGAGGCTTGGACATGGCCTTCAACAATGCGGGGATCATGCTCCCACCGGTGGATTCCGCAGACGAGACGGCGGAGGCCTTCGACAAACTCGTGGCTGTGAACCTGCGCGGCGTCTGGGCGTCGATGAAGTATGAACTCGTTCAGATGCGCAAACAGCGTTCCGGAGCCATCGTCAACTGCTCCTCGCTCGGCGGACTCGTCGGAGGCGACGGGCGGGCTACGTACCATGCCACCAAGCACGGCGTGATCGGACAGACCAAGAGCGTCGCCCTCCAGTACGGCCGGCTCGGCATCCGTGTGAACGCCGTCTGTCCCGGAACCATCGAGACTCCCATGGTGGAGCAGATGACTGCCAGAGGCGAGCTCGACCCCGCTACGTCGGCCGCCAACGTCCCCCTGGGCCGTCTCGGACGTCCCGAAGAGATCGCCGCCGCGGTGCTGTGGCTGGCGAGCGATGCCGCGAGCTACGTCACAGGCGCCGCTCTTCCGGTCGACGCCGGACACACCGCACAGTGACCCGCTGGACCAGCCGATGATCGGACGCGCCGTCCCCACACCCCACCGAAGCCTCCGAGTGCCATGACGCCTGTACGGATCATCGTTGTCGACCAGGTGTTGACGGCGCAGCTGTTCAACAACCCGACCGCCCGTGAGCTCGCCGACCAGTTGCCATTGACACTGAGCTTCAGCGACTTCAATCGGGTCGAGAAGCTGGCCAAACTCCCCCGGCGACTCACGACGGACGGAGTTCCGGCCGGTGCGGACCCCGATGTCCGCGACATCGGCTACTACGCGCCGTCAGGTGACCTCGTCTTCTATTACGGCGACGTCGGCTATTGGAACGGCATCGTGCGGGTGGGGCGATTCGATGCTGACATCTCGCTGATCGAGCGGATGCCTGACGGGTTCAGCGTCACCATCGAACTCGCCTGACCGTTAGCCGACCGCCGGCTCGGTCAGTCGGCCCGGAGTCCAGCGCTCTGCAAAGGCAGCGCGGCGTTAGCCGACCGTCGCGTAGTCGGTGGCGAGTTGCCAGACGGCGCGGCCGAACTCGGTGTTGCCGAGTGGCACGGTGCCCTGGTTCGTGACCAGGTAGGTCCAGCCGTGCGGCGTGCGCCACACGCAGGTGCCGGGCTGCGGTTGCCGGAGATGCCATCGGGCCAAGGTCTTGGCCCGATGCGCGGCTCGGGACAGAGGTGCGAGATTGCCGAGCCGGGTCTGGCCCGGCGGGCCTGCCGTCGCGTACGGGATGGTGTGATCGAGATCCATGCCGGGACTCAGACACGTGGCCCAGGGGAAGACGTCGGCGATGTCGCGGTAGCGGACCGCTCGGCGCAGCCGCAACGGAATCTCATAGCCGTCGACAGGCGCCTCGGCTGCAGGATCAATCACCGGCTGGACCCGGACGTGGCAGCCGGTGCCGGTCAGGAACTCCCTCAGCTGCTGCAGAGTGATCGGCTCACCCTGCTCGGATCGCACCATGCCGGCATCGGCGCGCAAGGTCTCGTCGGAGAGGTGGAAATGCAGCACCACCCGTGGCCGAGCCGCAGTCACATCCCACTGCCCCACCGGCATCCGCAGGTCGAGACCGACGTGATCATCGTCCGCAGCCGGCGACCGACTTTCGTGATCATCTTCGGCGAGCCGTGGGCTGGAGTGATCATCTTCACCCGTCGCCGCGCCCCGCACCTCACCATGATCGGATACACCCCCGGCCGGCCTGGACGCGGGCGTGGTCGCATCCGGGCAGTCTCCCGCATGATCGGCCGGCTTCTCGGGATCCCGCCGAACCAGAGGTTGTCGACGCCTCGTTCCCGCAGGATCCCCTGAACGGGTCGTCGAAGCACGTGAGGACCCAGGCCGTGACGATCAAGCGCCGATCATCGGATGGCCGCTCGTGCCGATCCAGAGATCTAGGTGCTCGATGAAGCGAGCGCGCCGCGCCTAGGTGTTGTGGGGCAGGACGTTGATGACATGCCGATGAGCTGAGGTGATAGGGCGGGCAGGCCCTTCGCGGCAAGGATGTGTAGCGCCAAGCGACTCATCCGTGTCGAGCCAGCGAAAGGACCTGCCCTCGTGTCTCACCGTAATGCCCCGTTGTCGTTTGAAGGCCGTCTGCGACTGGTGCGGCGGTGCGAGCAGCGGCCGATCGCGCATGTCGCTGCGGAGATGGGGATCTCTCGGGCGTGCGCGTCGAAGTGGGTCAACCGTTACCGCCGGTTCGGCGAACTCGGCCTCCATGATCGGTCCTGTGTCCCGCACCGCAGCCCATCCGCGACGCCGGCGCGGGTGATCGAGCTGATCGAGACCTGGCGGCGGGAGAAGAAGTGGTCGGCGAGCCGGATCACCCACGAGCTCGCCGTCGGCGGGTTCACGATCAACCGCCGCACCGTGACTCGGCACTTGTCCCGGCTGGGGCTGGGTCAGCGCCGGTTCCTCGACCCCAGCGGGGAGCCGAACCGTCAGCCGGGTAAGATCACCGCCCGCTGGCCCGGCCACATGGTTCATCTAGACGTGAAGAAGGTCGGCCGCATCCCCGACGGCGGCGGCTGGCGGGTCCACGGCCGCGACAGCGACCAGCACAAAGCAGTGGAACGGGCCAAGACCGCCGGCGCTCGCGCGGGCTACGTCTACCTGCATTCGATCATCGACGGGTTCTCCCGACTCGCCTACACCGAGCCACTCGACGACGAGAAGGGCGCCACCGCCGCCGCATTCCTGGCCCGCGCGAAGGTCTGGTTCGCCGCCCACGGCATCACCCATCTCCACCGCGTCATCACCGACAACGGCTCCTGCTACCGCTCCGCCGACTTCGCCCGGATCGTCGGCGCCAAGACCCGACACCAGCGGACCAAACCGTTCACCCCACGCCACAACGGCAAGGCCGAGCGCTATCAGCGCATCCTCGCCGAAGAGCTGCTCTACGCCCGCGAGTACAACGATGAAGCCGAGCGCTCAGCAGCAATCGGCGTGTGGAACATCCACTACAACTACCATCGACCCCACAGCGCCGCCGGAGGCCGACCGCCAGCCACTCGACTCAAAACCGGCGTCACCAACGTCCGGCCCTCATACACCTAGGTCTTCGTTATGGCCGGTCGTCATGGGAACTGCCTGTCCAGCACTGATCACTCAGTCGGCGCGCAGCCACACCCGCATCGCGCCCTGCTGCCGGTTGCCCCAGGTGTAGTACGGGATCGCTTTCAGTGTGCAGTGACCGGCGGAGGACTCTGACGAGGACGAGTGACTCGAGTAGGGCCACCAGAATTCGCTGTTGCGGTGACGCCTCTCCGCCGTCAACCGCAGTGTGGCGACGCCGCCGAGCTCGGGCAGAGGTTCGCTCACTTCGGGTGCACTGCGGAGGTCGACCACCAGATCGTCCAGTCGCTCGGTGGACTGGTCGGCGGACTCCACGCAGTAGACCAGCGGACCGCGCTCGACCGCGACGAGGCCGCGGTCGGCATCGACCCGCGGATCTGCCCGCGTGAACCGGGGCGTCGGGGGCAGTTCGAGCACAAGCTGGTCGCCCGGTTGCCAATCTTCTTCGATTCGCAGCCAGCCGTCGGTGCTAGTCGCGTCGATTCGTTCGCCGTTGATGTCCACGGTGGCCTGCTCAGCCCAGTGCGGCACGCGGACAGTCAAGGCCCAGGCATCACCAGGGGCGGTCGCCACGACAACCCGGATCCGCCCGTCCCATGGGTAGTCGGTCTCGACGTCGAGTGTGGCCTCGCCGCCGGCCAGTGCTGCGGTGTAGCGACCGGTCATGTACTGATGCAGCCGGAACTCGTTGTCGCAGCTCAGCGCGACGTAGTGCTCCAGCGAGGCGATGAGCCGCATCACGTTGGGCGGGCAGCAGGCGCAGTGGAACCAGGGCTTGCGGACATAGTCGTGATCGGTGCCACTCGACAGGTGCCCTTCACGGACCTGCAGCGGGTTGGCGTAGATGTAACGCTGCCCGTCCAGCGACAGCCCAGCAAGGAATCCGTTGTACAGCGTGCGTTCGATCAGGTCGGCGTAGCGCGCCTCGCCGGTGATCAACAACATCCGCCAGGAGAACATGATCGACCCGATGGCGGCGCAGGTCTCGCAGTAGCTGCGCTCGTTGGTCAGCTCGTACGGGTCGCCGAACGCCTCGTCGAGATGGTGGGTGCCGATGCCGCCGGTGAGGTACGTGCGGGTTGCCACCATCTCCTGCCACAGCCGCTCCGCGGCCTCCCGCAGCGACTCGTCGCCGGTCTCGGTGTAGACGTCGGCGACGCCGGCGAGCAGGTACACCTGACGCACCGCATGGCCGGCCACGGCCGTCGCATCCCGTACGGACACGTGGTCCTGCCAGTAGTGGGCGCCGAGGCCGCCACGACCGAGCAGCCCGTGCCCCCGCCGGTCCACGAAGTAGCGCGCCGCGTCCAAGTAGGAGCGCTCCCCTGTCTCCCGATATAGCTCGACGAGTGCGGTCTCGATCTCCGGGTGGCCGTCGACGCCGACGATCTGGCCCTCACCCGTACCGAACGAGCGGACGACGAGATCGGCGAACCGCCGAGCGATCGTGAGCAGGGTCTCGCTCCCGCTGCTGCGGTGCACCGCGATCGCGGCCTGGATCAGGTGACCGGCACAGTACAGCTCGTGCCCCCACTGCAGCTGCTCGAACCGCATGCCAGGGAACCGGACCTGGTAGTAGGAGTCCAGATACCCGTCGTCCGCCTGCGCCGCGGCGAGGAGCTTTTCGGCGCTCTCCAGGTAGTCCAGCAGCTGGCTTTCCGCGGCCGGTCCCAGCTCAGGGTCGGCGAGCGTCCAGCCGATCGCCTCCAGCCACTTGTAGATGTCACTGTCGAGGAACCAGAGATTGCTCGAATACTCGCCCTCCGCGAGTCCCGCCGCCAGCTCGAAGTTCAGGAAGTTGCCCGCCTCCTGCAGCCGTTGCCAGGCTGACGGGACGCTCACCTCACGGTTGATCCGCCGACGGTCGGCCCAGAACCCACCGGTGATGCCGGCCTCTTGGACTGGCCGAAATGCCGCATGGCTCTGCTTCGTCAAATGCGCTGGACCGGTATCGGGGGATGCAAGAGTCATGGACGGGTTCTTCCTTCTCTGAGAGACCGACAGGCATGCAGACCTGGCCGATGGGTCAAGGGTTCAAATGCGCCTAGCTCTTGCGGACGTGTTGAAGCTTGGGACCATTTCGTGAGCAGTGGATGATGGCGGCCGCGTCAGCCAGGCTGCTCGACTCTCTGGCCGCATACGACCGGTGGCTCGACGGACCGCGGCCGTGACTGTCGCGAGACCGATCAAGACATGGGTGCCGATGAGCAACGGGGTGAGGAGTGGCACCGTCCAGGCGATGGCGGTGAAGACCAGGGCCGTGCCGCCGATGGTCATAGTGGCGGCCGGCAGCCCGCACGCCATTGTCGCGGCTCGTCGCAGGGTGCCTAGGGCTGAGTCTGGAATCAACGCCTCGGCCACCGCGAGGTAGGTCGGCATGACAGCTGCAGCGGCGAGCAGTAGTACGCCACAGGCCAGCGCTGGTGCGACCAGCAGTTGGTGGGAACCTCTGAATGCCCAGTCGAGAGCAACTGCGACGTCGACACCACCGACCGCGAGGACGAGGAGCCAGCCGATTTGAAGGCCGAGTGTCGGCCGCCAGCTGCGCCGGACGCCGTCGACGAACTGACTTGGCAGGGAGCCGTGTGGACGTCTGCCGGCCAGGGTGGCGGCGGCGGCGGTCAGCCCGGTGAGGCCGAAGAGCACCGTGAGGCCTGTAACGGCCGTGAGCAGGCCGATGATGGTGAGGTCGGCGATGCGTTCCAAGAGCCGCCGGAGGGGTGAGTCGTTCACCGGTCTCAACCCTTCACACCGGTGAGTGCGATGCCTTCCATGATTTGGCGCTGGGCGAAGAAGAACAGCACGATGAGCGGTGCGATAACCATCACTGACGCGGCCATCAGCAGCCCCCACTGGGAGTTGTACAGCCCACGGAACGACGCGAGTCCGAGGCTGAGGGTGTACTTGTTCGAATCGGATAGGTAGATCAGCGGGTTCAGCAGGTCGTTCCACACCGCGATGATGGTGAACACTGCCACCAGGGTGAGCGGGCCTTTGCTGAGCGGCAGAATGACCCGCCAGTAGACCGTCCACGGCGATCCGCCGTCGATGTAGACGGCGTTGTCCAGATCGTTGGGGATTGCCATGAAGAACTGGCGCAGCATGAAGATGTAGAACGCTCCGCCGGCCCCGAAGAACGCGGGGATGGTCAGCGGGATGTAGGTGTCAACGAAACCGAGCTTCTGCCAGGCGATGAAGGTCGGGATCAAAGTCACCGCGTACGGAAGCATCATGCCGCTGATCAACAGGGCGAAGAACACGTTGCGCCCGCGCCAGTGCAGCCGCGAGAACGCGAACGCTGCCGCCGAGCAGCTCAGCAGTGTGCCCGGCACGACCAGCACCATGATGTTGAGAGTGTTGAACAGATAGCGGGCGAACGGGGCTGCCTTCAGGGCGTCGGGGTAGTTGGACCAGACCACCGGGTTCGGAAGCCACTTCGGCGGTGAGGCGAAGATCTGCACTTGGTCCATCAACGAGCTGCGGATCAGCCAGAAGAACGGAACCAGCGCGAACCCGACACCGACGAGCAGCAGGACATAGATCACGGCACGGCCGATCGCGCTGCGGGTTTGGGCGCGGCGGTCGCGTCGCCGACCGGTGCCGGCCAGTTGGGTGCCGACCGCGACGGCTTCGGTGGTGATAATGGTCTGCGAGGTCGCGCTCATCGTTTGCCTCCTTCGTAGAACACCCACTGCCGCGAGGTACGGAACAAGATCACAGTGACGATCAGGATGACCAGGAACAGAATCCAGGCCAGGGCACTGGCGTAACCGAGCTGAGACTCGGCGAACGCCTTGCTGTACAGGTAGAAGACGTAGACAAGGGTGGCGTTGTTGGGCCCCCCCTGGGTCATCACATATGCGGCATCGAACACCTGGACCGCGGCGATCATGCCGGTGATCATGTTGAACAAGATCACCGGGCTGATCGAGGGAATGGTGATATGCCACATCCGGCGGAGTGCGCTGGCCCCGTCGCACTCGGCGGCCTCGTACAGCTCCTTCGACACCCCTTGCAGCCCGGCCAGGAAGACCAGGGTCATGTTGCCGAAACCCCAAATGGACATCAACGCGACCGACGGCATCGCCGTGGACTCGCCGTAAACCCACAGCAACGGCGGCAGACCGAGCGCCTTGAACAGCTGATTCAAAAGGCCGGCGTCGGGATTGAACAGCCACAGCCACAGCACAGCGCTGGCCACCGGGGGCACCAGCACCGGTAGATAGAACGCCGTGCGGAACAACCCACGCCCCCGGCGTGCCTGGTTCAACAGGCTCGCCGTCAAGAATGCGACGACCAGTCCCCCGGGCACGGCGAGAATCGCGTAGTAGCCGGTGACCGATAGCGACTTCCAGAACAAGGCATCCTGAGCGATCGCCTCGTAGTTGCCGAAGCCGATGAACTTCGGCGCTTGCCCAATGGTCCAGTTCGTCATGCCGATCACCGCTGAGGCGATCATCGGCCCGCCCGTGAACAGCAGGAAGCCGACGAGTGCGGGAAGCGCGAAGAACCATCCCCAGCGCCCCTGGCTGCGTTGAAGCCCGCTTCCAGACGGGCGGCGGGACACAGTCGCGGTGCTCATTGGTCAGCCGATCACGTCAGGGTAGGCGCCCTGCATCTGCTTGTTCACCGAGGCGGCCAGCTTCTTCACCGCTGAGGCGATGTCGGATTCCTGGGTGAACAGCGGGCCCAGGCCGTTGTTGAGTGTCGTGGAGATGGTGCTGGTGAAGTTCTTGATCTTGTACGACGGGTAGGGAACCGGGTTGTTCAGCGTCGGCTCGATGACCGCGGTCCGGTAGTTCGACGGGTGCACGCCCTCCTTCACCCAGGTCTTGATCGCCGCGTCGTCGGTGTAGTACTTCTTCTGCATCGGCATCCACAACCCGTTGGAGTACAACGGCACCTTCGTCGGGTCGCCCATCTGGATCAGCAGCTCCATGCCGGCGTCTTGGTTCTTGCTGCCGGCGAAGACCGCGCTGGCGCCACCGACGATCGCAGTGATCGGGGTGTCGAATTTGGGCAGAACGCCGGCATCGAACTTGAGCCCCTTCGTCTGTGCCAGGTCCAGCAGCGCCCACTGACCGTCGACCGCCATGGCGACGCGCTTGCTGGCCAGCAAGAGCGCGGTCGAAGCGCCGAATGTCGTCGCCTGGGCCGGAGTCGGTGCGACACGGTGTTTGAAGATCAGATCGGCGATGGCCTGGAAGACCTCGATCGCCTCCGGGGAGTCGATGTTGGTCTTGGTGCCCTGCTCGTCGAACAGATCGACCCCGTTGCTCTTCAACAGAGCGGTGAGGGCGATGAGGTTGGTCGGCGCACCCACCCCGTAGACCTTGACGTTCTTGGGGTCGAAGCCGCTTTCCGAGGGATGCCGGCCGTTGTCGTCCACGGTCAGCTTGTCCGCCGCCTCGGCCAACGCATTGAAGTCCCACGCCTGCGCGGAGGTGGCCGGCGGGGTCACGCCGGCCTTGCTAGTGGCGTCGCTGTCGTACCAGAACACCATCACCTCGACAGCGGTCTGGCTGACGGCCTGATCCTGAGTCCAGTGATGCAATGTGCTCGGAAGGTATTCGTCGAAGCCCGGCTTCCCAGCGACGCTGACGATCTTGCCCTGCTCTCCCAGCCGCATCGCCATGCTCTCGGTCAGGTAGCCGGCATCTGGCGGGGTGTTCGCCGCGATGAGCGTGTTGAGCTTCGTCTCGTAGCCGTCGGGGATGCTCTGTGGCTTCGGGGTTAGGCCCTTGGTCTGGCAGAACTCATTGACGACATTGCTGACCGCCGTCTTTTCAGCACCTGTGCCCCAGAAGGTGAAGGTGAAGGTGCCTCCGGCGGCACCCGGGGTGTTGTTGTTCGAGCTGCTGCTGCTGGTGAAGTTCGAGCAGCCGGCCACAGCCAGGGCGGCAGCTGAAATCCCGCCAAGGGACAACCGGAGAAACTGGCGGCGTGAAGTCGACAGCTCCAGCGGAGAGGGTGATGTAAGTCCAGCCATAGCCAGAACGTCCTTCCCGGTCGATGTAAGTGCGCAACCGGTTTCGAAACCCGTTTCGATACCGATTGCGCTAACGTATGCCCCACCGAACCGGGTGTCAACGAGTACGACGAAAGGAGCGCTCGGTGGAAAGTCCCGACTGGTCAGCTACGCCGACGCTCGCAGACGTGGCCGAACGAGCCGGCGTCTCGAAGGCAACTGCTTCCAAGGCGCTCGCCGGCCGCTACGATGTCGGCGCGTCGACTCGTGAGCGCGTGCTGGAAGCAGCCGAGGCACTGAACTTCAGACCGAACCTTTTAGCCCGTGGGCTCGGTGGCGGCAAGACCCAGACGGTCGGCGTCATCACCAGCGACTTGGACGCCCGGTTCGCGCCACAGATCATGATGGGAGCCGAGGATGCACTGGGAGCTGATCGGTCGTCGGTGATCATGTGCAACAGTCGCGGCGATCCCGAGATGGAGAAACACCACATCGAAGAGCTGCTCCGACGATCGGTTGACGGCCTCATCCTGGTCGGGGACTACCCGGAAGCCCGCGCACGGCTTGCCGTTTCGGTTCCAGTTCCCGTCGTCTACGCCTACAGCTTCTCCACTGATCGCGACGATGCGTCAGTCATCTGCGACAACGTGGCAGCCGGGCGGATGGCGACCAAGCACCTGCTCGAGTGCGGCAAGCGCAACATCGTCCACATCGGCGGACTCGAGTCCGAGCTCGCCGCACGAAGCCGAGCCGCCGGATGCAAGATGGGCATGAAGGCGGCAGGCATGCAGCTCGTCATGAAGGAGCCCCTATTCGGTGATTGGACCGAACAGTGGGGCTGGGAGACCACTGCACGTCTGATCGACGACGATGTCGCCTTCGACGGACTCGTCTGCGGCAATGACCAGATCGCCCGCGGCGCCCTTGACCAACTCGCAGCGCGAGGCCTCCGAGTACCGGACGATGTCGCCGTAATCGGCTTCGACAACTGGTCCGTACTGGCCCGGGACTCACGCCAGCCGTTCACCAGCGTGGACATGAACCTCGCTGAGGTCGGCCGCAAGGCCGCCCGACTCTTGACCGACTCCGCCGCACGTCGCGGTGTCCATCGCGTTACCGGGCGTGTCGTCGTTCGAGGCTCGACCCGCCCGGAAACAGAGCTGGGATAGGAGTTCACACGACACAACCGAGCTAGTCACATCGGTGTACGCCACCTGGCACAGTTCCGGCTAGTCACCACCGAACGGTCGACGCGGCGTTGGCCTGTGATTCGTGACAGGCGAGTTCTTCAAGACGAAGTAGTCGGATTTGCCGCCGCGACGACGCCGCGTTCCCTCTGGTGATGCGAATCAGACCGGTCTGTCGGAGTGCGGTAACGGCGCGGTGAGCGGTGCTTGTGGCGACGTCATACCGCCGGGCAGGTCGGCCAGTGTCGGTATCGGATCGCCAGGGCGTAGCGCACCACACGCGATAGCGCCGCGGAGGGCGGCGGCGATGCGCCGACGGGGGTCGCGTCATCCCTATCAGTCTGTGGCGGGATGATCAACGGTGTCATTGGATCGACCTCGACAGGTGCGCCCCTCGTCGACGGCCGAGGTAGAGCGAGTCGTGGAGATCGCTTCCGACTATGGCATCCCGGTGGTGCCTCGTGGTGGGGGTTCACGCACGTGGGGGACCTTCCTGTCGACTGGGACGTCCCAACGCATGGCTGGGCATTTCCGGCCGAGTGAGGCGCCTGATACGGCGACGCGGAAACGTGAGAGAGAACTCGCTATCCGTTGTCTCGGGCGGCGTCCCTTAGTAGATACCCTGCGGTGCTTAGGTCGGTGATCAATGTGTTGATCCAGCCGCCCTTGATC
>Ga0081539_10003969_pt1 | contig 17115 bp, 14 predicted proteins | sample TabmetS4T2R2_FD_71023 | JGI IMG/M metagenome (GOLD analysis project Ga0081539, IMG submission 71023) | Tabebuia heterophylla rhizosphere microbial communities from the University of Puerto Rico - S4T2R2 | ecosystem: Host-associated > Plants > Roots > Rhizosphere ...
TGCCCGAGGCGTTCCTGCCCACCCTGGGGCCGCGGTTCCTGGCCCGGCTGTACCGGGCCCTGGCCACCGACCCGGACGCGGTCGCCCTGGTCGCCGATGGGGTCGACGGGGTCGTCGGGTTCGCCGCCGGGGTCACCTCGGTCGGCGGCTTCTACCGCCGCTTCGCCCGCGCCCATGGCCCGGCGGCCGCCCTGGCCGCCGCCCCCCGCCTCGTCCGGCCCAGCGTGGCCCGACGGCTGCTGGAGACGGTCCGCTACCCGGCCCAGGAGCCGGACGGCAACGGCAACGGGAACGGGCGGCTGCCCGACGCCGAGCTGCTGTCGATCGCCGTCGCCCCCGGCTTCCGGGCCGGAGGCACCGGCCGCGCCCTGGCCGACGGCGTCCTGGCCGGCCTGGCCCGGCGGGGCGTCGGCGACATCAAGGTCGTGGTCGGCGCGGCCAACCAGGGCGCCAACCGCTTCTACGCCAAGGTCGGCTTCCGTGAGGCCGGCCAGCTCACCGTCCACCAGGGAACCCCGAGCAACGTCTGGATCCGGTCATGTCATTCTTCGTCGCCATCGCCCTCGGCCTCGTCCTGACCTGGGCCGCCCGCCGCCTCGGCCTCGCCACCGGGCTGGTCGACCGACCCCCGGCCGTGCCGGACCCCGACGCGCCCCCGGGGGGCGAGCACCTGAAGATCCACACCGAGCCCATCCCCGTCCTGGGCGGGCTCGGGGTGGTCGCCGCCGTCCTCATCGCCCTGCTGGCCAGCGGGTCTGGGCTGTCGTGGCTGGTGGTGACCGGGGTGCTCATGGCCACGGCGGTCGGCCTGGTCGACGACGCCCGGCCCCAGCCGGCCTCGGTCCGGCTGGTGGCCCTGGCCGTGGCCGCCGTGCCGATCGCCCTCGGCCTCAACTTCGCCAAGCTCGACCAGCTCGCCGCCCCGGCCCGGGTCGGGGTGGTCGTGCTCCTGCTGCTCATGGCCAACGCCGTCAACCTGATCGACGGCCAGGACGGCCTGGCCGGTGGCCTCGGGGCCATCGCCAGCGTCGGGCTGGCCGCCGTGATCGCCGCCAACGGCAACCCGGTGCTGGCCCTGGTGGTCGCGGGCGCGCTGGTCGGCTTCCTGGCCTGGAACCTGCCCCCGGCCCGGGTGTTCCTCGGTAACGGCGGCGCCTACGGTCTCGGCGCCCTGCTCACCGTCCTGGCCGCTCAGGCCACCGCCGGCCACGGCTGGCACGGGCTGCTGGCCGCCGCCCTCTGCCTCGGCGTGTTCGCCTTCGAGCTGACCTTCACCGTGTTCCGGCGGCTGCGCTCGGCCCAGCGGCTGGCCGACGGCGACCGCAAGCACTCCTACGACCTGCTCGGCCGCAGCCGCGGCAACCGCGACCGCTCCACCCTGGCTCTGTGGACCCTGGCCGCCGTCGCGGCCGGGGCCGGCTACGCCTCCGACCAGGTGTCGCTGGCCGCCGCCGGGGCCATGCTCGGGGTCGCCGCGGTGCTCGGCACGGCCGCCGGGGGGCGGCTGTGGCGCGACGCCTCGGCCATGGCCGACACCCAGCAGCCGACGGAGAGCCGATGAACATCCTGGTCACCGGCGGGGCCGGCTTCATCGGGTCCAGCCTCGTCCGCTCGCTCGTGGGCGACGGCCACGCCGTCCGGGTGCTGGACGACTTCTCCACCGGCCGTCCCGGCAACCTGGAGGGGGTCGACGGCGACCTCGACGTGCTGGAGGGCGACCTCCGCGACCCGGCGGCCGTGGCCAAGGCCGTGGCCGGGGCCGAGGTCGTCCACCACCTGGCCGCCCTGCCCTCGGTGGCCCGCTCGGTGGCCGACCCGCGCGCCTCCCACGAGGTCAACGTCTCCGGCACCCTCAACCTGCTCCTGGCCGCCGTCGAGGCCGGGGTCGGGCGGGTCGTCTACGCCTCCTCGTCCTCGGTCTACGGCGACACCCCGGTGCTGCCCAAGCACGAGGAGATGCCGGTCTCGCCGCGCTCGCCGTACGCCGCCGCCAAGCTGGCCGGGGAGGCCTACTGCCGGTCGTTCGCCCGCGTCTACCCGGTCCAGACGGTGTGCCTGCGCTTCTTCAACGTCTTCGGGCCCCGCCAGGACCCGAGCTCCCAGTACGCGGCCGTGGTGCCCCGGTTCGTGACCCGGATGCTGGCCGGCGAGCCGGCCGAGGTCACCGGCGACGGCCGCCAGACCCGCGACTTCACCTTCGTCGACAACGCCGTCCGCGCCTGCCGCCTGGCCGCCACCGCCGGCCCCGAGGCCGTGGGCGAAGCCATGAACGTCGGCTGCGGAGACCGCATCTCCGTCCTCGACCTCGTCGGGCTGGTCAACGACCTGCTCGGCCAGCGGGTCGAGCCGGTGCACGTACCCGCCCGCCCCGGGGACGTCCGCGACTCGCAGGCCGCCATCGACAAGGCCGAGCGCCTGATCGGCTACCGCCCGCTGGTGCCGGTGCGCGACGGGGTCGCCGCCACCGTCCGCTGGTTCGCCGGCGCCACCACCTCAACCAAGGGAGCCTCATCACGATGACCACGGCGATGCCCTCCGGCGACGACCGACCCGCCATCGACGGCGGGCCGCCCGCCTTCCCCGACGGCCTCCCCCTGGCCCGGCCGGCCATCGCCGACCCGGCCGCCGTGGCCGAGGCGGCCGGCGAGATCCTGGCCAGCGGGGTGCTGACCAACGGGCCGTACGTGCGCCGGCTGGAGGAGCGGGCCGCGCAGTACCTGGGGGTGCGGCACTGCGTGGCCGTCTGCTCCTGCACCGCCGGGCTGATGCTGGTCCTGCGGGCCAGCGGGCTGTCCGGGGACGTGATCCTGCCGTCGTTCACCTTCTCGGCCAGCGCCCACGCGGTCGTCTGGAACGGGCTGCGGCCCGCCTTCGCCGACATCCGCCCCGCCGACCTGCTGCTCGACCCGGCCGCGGTGGCCCGCTCGGCCGGGGTCCGGACCTCGGCCATCCTGGCCACCCACACCTACGGCACCCCCTGCGACACCGGGGCCCTGGAGCGGCTGGCCCACCGCAACGGCATCCGGCTGTTCTTCGACGCCGCCCACGCCTTCGGCTCGCGCCGCGGCGAGCAGATGGTCGGCGGCTTCGGCGACGCCGAGGTGTTCAGCCTGTCCCCGACAAAGGTGCTGATCGCCGGGGAGGGCGGGATCATCGCCACCAACGACGACAGCCTGGCCGAGCGCTGCCGGGTGGGCCGCGACTACGGCAACCCGGGCGACTACGACACCCGCTTCGTCGGCCTCAACGCCCGCATGTCCGAGCTGCACGCAGCCACCGCCCTGGCCTCCTTCGAGGACCTGGAGGAACGCATCGCCCGGCGCAACCAGCTGGCCGAGCGGTACCGTAAGGCGCTGGCCGGCCTGCCGGGGATCGACTTCCCCACCGTGGCCGAAGGGGACCGCAGCACCTACAAGGACTTCACCATCCTGATCGACGGCGAGGAGTTCGGCATGGACGCCCAGGCGGTGGCCGCGGCGCTGGCCGCCGAGGGCGTCCAGACCCGCCGCTACTACGCTCCGCCGGTCCACCGCCAGCGGGCCTACCGCTGGGTCGGCCCGGCCAACGGCGCCCTGCCCGAGACCGATCGGGCGGCCGCCCGGGTGCTGACCCTGCCCCTGTGGACCGGCATGGCCGACGAGCAGGTCGACGGGGTCGGGGCGGCCATGGCCCGCCTGGCCGGCCGGGAGCGTGGCTGAGGGGCATGCGCTTCACCGAGACCAAGGTCGCCGGGGCCTTCCTGATCGAGCCCGAGCCGGTCGCCGACGAGCGCGGGTTCTTCGCCCGCACCTGGTGCCGGGAGGAGTTCGCCGACCATGGGCTCACCGGAGAGCTGGCCCAGGCCAACATCTCCTTCAACCACCGCCGGGGGACCCTGCGCGGCCTCCACTACCAGGCCGCCCCGGACGCCGAGGCCAAGCTGGTCCGGGTCACCCGGGGGGCGATCTGGGACCTGGCCCTTGACCTGCGCCGCGACTCGCCCACCTACCTGGCCTGGTTCGGGGCCGAGCTCAGCGACGCCAACCGGGCCGCGCTGTACGTGCCCGAGGGCTGCGCCCACGGGTTCCTCACCCTGACCGACGGCGCCGAGGTCGCCTACCAGATGTCGGCCCCGTACGCGCCGCAGGCCGCCAGGGGGGTACGGTTCGACGATCCGGCGTTCGGGATCGAGTGGCCAGGGGAGGTCGTGGTGATCAACGAGCGCGACCGCACCTACCCCGACGTCGCCCCATGACCGTCGGCGAGGAGCTGTACAAGCTGGTCGCCGAGCTGTACCCGATCTGCCGCAGCATCACCGGCGACGGGGTGCGCCGCACCCTAGAGGTCGTCGACCGCGAGGTCGGCGGGGGCCTGGAGGTCGCCGAGGTCCCGACCGGCACCCAGGTGCTGGACTGGACCGTGCCCCGGGAGTGGAACGTCCGCGACGCCTGGGTGGCCGACCGCGCCGGCCGCAAGGTGATCGACTTCCAGGCCAGCAACCTCCACCTGGTCAGCTACAGCGTGCCCGTGCGGGCCACCGTGTCCCTGGCCGAGCTCAAGGAGCACCTGTTCACCTTGCCCGACCAGCCCGACTGGATCCCCTACCGGACCTCCTACTACGCCGAGCGCTGGGGCTTCTGCGCCAGCCAGCGAGTGGTCGACGGCCTGCCCGAGGGCGACTACGAGGTCTGCGTCGACGCGACGCTGGCCGACGGCCACCTGACCTACGGCGAGCGCCTGGTCCAGGGCCAGACCGACGACGAGGTGCTGGTCAGCTGCCATGTCTGCCACCCGTCGCTGGCCAACGACAACCTCTCCGGGATCGCCGTGGCCAGCCGCCTGGCCCGGCTGCTCGCCAAGGGCCCACGGCCGCGGCACAGCTACCGGTTCCTGTTCATCCCGGGGACGATCGGCTCGATCACCTGGCTGGCCCGCAACGAGGACCGGCTGGGCCGGATCCGCCACGGCCTGGTCCTCTCCGGGCTCGGCGACCCGGGCGGGTTCACCTGGAAGCGCAGCCGCCGCGGCGACACCGACGTCGACCGGGCCGTGGCCCACGTCCTCGGCCGCTCGGGCCGCCCCCACCAGGTGGTCGACTTCTCGCCCTACGGCTACGACGAGCGCCAGTACTGCTCGCCCGGGTTCGACCTGCCCGTGGGCCGCCTCAGCCGGACCCCGTTCGCCACCTACCCCGAGTACCACACCTCGGCCGACGACCTCGACTTCGTCGGCCCGGCCCGACTCCAGGAGAGCCTGGAGGTCTGCCGGGCGGTGGTGGAGGTCCTGGAGGGCAACCGGACGTACGTGAACCTGTCGCCCAAGGGCGAGCCCCAGCTGGGCCGGCGCGGCCTGTACGGCCAGATCGGCGGGCGCAGTGACGCCGAAGAACGCCAGATGGCCATGCTGTGGGTGCTGAACCTGTCCGACGCCGACCACAGCCTGCTGGACGTGGCCGAGCGCGCCGGCCTGCCCTTCGCCCTGGTCGCCGAGGTGGCCGGCGCCCTGGAGGCGGCCGGGCTGCTCAGCAGGACCGCAGGAGGGTGACGGCGGCCCCCACGGCCACCCACTCACCGGCCAGCTGCTTGCCCGTCTCCCAGCTGTGGTCGTTGCGCAGCGGCGTCCCCACTCGCCGGACCCGGCCGTCGTAGCAGCGCTCCAGCAGCAGCCCGGCCCGCAGCACGTGGTAGTTCGAGGTCACCAGGACCAGCGAGCGCCAGCCCTCGCGGTCGGCCAGCTCGGCGAACCGCCGGGCCTCGTCGCGGGTCGTCGCCGGGTCGGGGGTGAGGCAGTAGAGGCGGAGGCCGGCCGGGCGCTCCCGGCACAGCCGGGCCCTTGGCGCGTCCGGCTCGCCGCCGTCGGAGATGACCAGCGCCGGGGCCACGCCCTCGCGGACCAGGCGGACGCCTTCTTGCTGGCGCTCGCCGTCGCCGCCGGCGAACACCACCACGGCGTCGGCCCGGCCGGGCTTGTCGGTGGAGGGGAACACGAACAGGCGATAGGTCAGCCCGACCAGGACCACCGCCACCACCAGCACGAGCACGACCAGGAGCCGGAGGAGCCCCCGGCGCATCAGAGCACGAGCTTGCGGGCGGTGAAGGCCTCGGCGAACCGCCCCGGCCCGCCGGACTCGACCCCGCGCAGGCGCAGCAGCGCCCAGAAGGTGTCGTCGGTGAACCAGGACCGGCCGGCCTGGCTGGGGAAGCACTTGCGCAGCAGCTCGACCTTGCGCTGGCAGAGCTCGGGCTCCAGGGGCACGAACAGGTTGGGCTGGCCCAGGTCGCCCTCGTACTTGGGGATCTCGAACTCCCAGATGAGGTGGCCGCGGAAGGTGTTCCAGGTCAGCTCGGCCACCAGCCGGTGGTCCTGGTGGCGGTCCTCGAGCCGGTGGGTGAGGACCAGGTCGGGGGCCACCTCGCCCTTGAGCCGCTCGAAGCGCTCCTTGACGGCCCCGCCCGCATAGGGGAAGAAGCCGTCACGGAACCCCTCCACGGTGACCCGGGTCGCGCCGGCGCCCTCGGTGAAGGCGGCCGCGCTCTCGGTCGCCTCCTCGGCCCGCTCGCCGGCCCCGCTCAGCACCAGCCAGTCCAGCTCCAGGTCGGGGTGCTCGGCGACCAGGCGCAGGATGGTCCCGCCGCAGCCGATCTCGATGTCGTCGGCGTGGGCCCCGACGGCCAGGACCCGCAGCGGCCGCCCCGGGTCACGGGCCAGGCTCAGGCCGAGCACGCGCTCACCGCTGCCAGATCGCCCAGGCCGGCCGGCCGGTCTCGTGCAGCGACTCCAGGTGCTGCTGGTCCTTGAGGGTGTCCATCGGCGCCCAGAACCCCTCGTAGCGGTAGGAGACGAGCAGGTTCTGCTTGACCAGGCGCTGGAACGGCTCCTGGACCAGCTCCTCGCCGTCCTCGATGTAGTCGAAGATCTCCCGGCGCATGATCATGTAGCCGCCGTTGATCCAGATGTCGGAGACGCGAACGTCGTCGATCCGCTCCACCAGGCCGTCGTCGCGCGAGGTGACGACGTGGAAGGTGTAGGTCGGCTTGACGGCCATGAACGCGGCCACCGCGTCGCGGCGCAGGAAGTCGTCGACCAGCTCGGGCAGGGGGGCGTCGGTGAGGACGTCCCCGTAGTTGGCCAGGAACACCTCCTCGCCCTCCACGTACCGTTTCACCGCCACCAGCCGCTGGCCGATGTTGGCGTGCAGCCCGGTGTCGGCGAAGGTGATCCGCCAGTCGTGGATGTCGCTGCCCAGCAGCTCGACGCGGGCGGGCTCCTTGCCGCCGTTGCCGTCGAGCACGAAGTCGTTGGACAGGGCCTCGTTGTAGTTCAGGAAGTACTGCTTGACCACGTCGGCCTTGTAGCCGAGGCACAGGGTGAAGTCGCGGTGCCCGAAGTGGGCGTAGTACTTCATGATGTGCCACAGGATCGGCCGGTAGCCGATCGGGATCATGGGCTTGGGCACCCGCTCCGAGTGGTCCCGGAGCCGCTGCCCCAGACCGCCGCAGAACAGAACGACCTTCATCGGTTCCCCCCTTGCCGGGCCGGCGATGCGGCGGTCGCCGGCTCCTCCTCTCCGTGCACCGTCACCTCGGGGATGGGGACGACGAAGCGGGCCCCCCACTCCCTGGTGTAGGCGAGCTGCTCGATGATCTCGTCTTTCAGGTTCCAGGGCAGGATCAGGATGTAATCGGGCCGGGTCTCGGCCAGCCGCTCCGGCGGGAAGATGGGGATGTGGGTGCCGGGGGTGTAGCGGCCGTGCTTGTAGGGGTTGCGGTCGACGGTGTAGTCGAGGAAGTCGGTCCGGATCCCGCAGTAGTTCAGCAGGGTGTTGCCCTTGCCGGGGGCGCCGTAGCCGGCGATGGTCGCGCCCTGGGCCTTGACCGCGCACAGGAACTCGAGCAGCTTGCGCTTGGTCTCGACCACCCGCTGCCCGAAGCCGGCGTACGGCGCCGGGGTCTCCAGGCCGGCGGCCAGCTCCCTGGCGGCCAGCTCGGTCACCCGCTCGCTCACCGGGCCGTCGGCCGCGGCGGGGCGGCCCCAGATCCGCAGCGACCCGCCGTGGGTCCCCAGCTCCTCGACGTCGAACAGGGTGATCCCGTGCCTGGCGAAGACCCGCCTGGCCGTCCCGAACGAGAAATAGGAGAAGTGCTCGTGGTAGATGGTGTCGAACTGGTTGCCCTCCATCAGCCGGACCAGGTGGGGGAACTCGACGGTCACCACCCCGGTGGGCTTGAGCAGGCGGGCGATCCCGGCCACGAAGCTGTTCAGGTCCGGCACCTGGGCGAGCACGTTGTTGGCGGCGATGAGGTCGGCCCGGCGGCCCTCGGCGGCCAGGCGGCCGGCCAGCTCCTCGCCGAAGAACTCGGTCAGGGTGGGGACGCCGCGGGCCTCGGCGGCCTCGGCCACGTTGCGGGCCGGCTCGATGCCCAGCACCGGCACCCCCCGGGCCACGAAGTGCTGCAGCAGGTAGCCGTCGTTGCTGGCCAGCTCGACGACCAGGTTGTCCGGCCCGAGCCCGAGCCGGTCGACGGCCAGATCGCTGTAGTCGCGGGCGTGGCGGACCCAGGAGTCGGAGTAGGAGGAGAAGTAGGCGTACTCGGTGAAGATGGCCTCCGGGGCCACGTAGCTCTCCAGCTGGACCAGCCAGCACAGCTCGCAGACGTCGGCCCGCAGCGGGTAGAAGGGCTCCATCTGGTTGAGCTGGCCGGCGGTGAGGAAGCTCTCGCACAGTGGCGACGCCCCGAGGTCGCACATGACCTTGGACACCGGTCCCGCGCAGAAGCGGCACGGGTAGGTGGTCGGTGATGTCTGAAGCGCTATTCGGCTGCCCTCCGGTTCCGGTCCTTGGCGTTGAGGTCGGTGACCTCGGAGCCATGCTGCTGGTCGCCGGTCGGCTCGGTCGCCGGCGGCGGCACCGGACGGGGGTTGAACTGCACGGCACGGGGCTGGGGCATGGGCTCCAGCTCCTCGAGGTCGGCGTCGGGCTGGTCGCGGTAGTCGCCTCGGCTGGACAGCGAGCGCAGCAGCGGGCTGCTGGTCCCGACCAGGACCACGCCGAGCTGGCGGATCCGGTCGCGGCGCAGGCCGCTGGTGGCCTCGTGGACCGACCGCATCCGGGTCGCGCCCGACTTGGCCACGAACAGGGTGGCGTCGGCCACCCCGGACAGGGTGATCGCGTCCGCGGACTGCCGGGCCGGCGGCGTGTCCAGGATGATGATCCCCATCTGGCGGAGGGTCTGGATGGTCTCGAGCAGGCGCCTGGAGGCCAGCAGCTCGCCCGGGTGCTTGCTGGGCATGCCGGCGGGCAGGACCAGCAGGTGGTCGTTGATCGACACCAGCATGGCGATCGCCGGGATGGGGTCGTCCTGCAGCGACTCGGCCAGGCCGGGGCCCTGTCCCAGGCCGAGCAGCTTCTCGACGTCGGGTCGGCGCAGGTCGCTGGAGACCAGGACGACCTCGCGGCCCTGGCGGGCCAGGGAATGGGCCAGGTTGGCGGCCAGCATGGTCCGGCCGTCGCCGGGCTCGGCCGAGCAGATGGCCAGCACCCGGATGTCGGTGCCGAGCCCCTGGCGCTCCAGTGCGGTGCCGACCCGCCGGTAATCCTCGGCCGCCGGGCTGAACGGCCGGTCGATCACCGGCAGCGGCGTCCGCCGGATCCCCCCCTTGCGCACCTCGGCGATGAACGGCAGGCCCGACGCCTGCTCGGCATCCGCCGGCGTGGTCACCTTCCGGAACGCCGTCTCCACCAGCAACCCGGCTCCGGCCCCGACCGCCAAGCCCAGCATCATCCCCAGCGCGAGGGTCACCTTCTTGCTCAGGGGCGGCCCGTTGGTGTTGACGATGACGGGCCCGGCGACTTCGGTCGGCTTGCCGGCGATCGCCTTGGCCCTGGCGGCGCTGATCTTGGCGCGGATATCCGCGGAGGGGAGCGGCGCGCCCGCCTCCCGGGTCTCGTCAAGCTGGCGGACCAGGTCCTCGAGGTCCCTGATGACCTGCGTCAGCCGAGTTGCCTCGAAGTCGTTGCGGGTCGTGGCGTACTGGCTGGCGTACTCCTTCACGACGGCGGCGGCCAGATGCGGGTCGCCGTCGCTGAACGACAGGTCGACGAGCGACGTCCCCTCCAGCGGCGTGATGTTCAGGCGGTCGAGCAGCAGCGTCGGCGTGAGGTCCTTGGGGACGTCGATGCTCCGGTATTCCTTGCTGCTCTTGAGCTCCTTGAGGACGCCCTCGGCGATGAGGACGTTCTTGAGCACCTCGGGCGAGGCTCCACTCGGGGCGTCCGATGTGCCGCCCCCGCCGAACACAGGATCCTCCGGCTCGATCACGTCGGCCGGCGGCTTGTCGACCCGCATCCGGATGGTGGCGTCATAGGTCGACCCGCTGCTGAGCACCTTGGGCAGGGCGAGCCAGCCAAGGGCCAGGCCGAGCACCAGGCCGAGCACGAGGAGCTCCTTCTGGTGCCAGATCGACCTGGCGATGTTCGCGGCCGCCGGACCCAGCCGGATGGGCTGTTCCGCGGGTGCGTCGGTCACGTGCAGTCCTCCTCGGGGGCCGCGGTCATGTCCGTACCCTGGCTGCGGTATGTCCGGACGATTGCCGGCAGAGCGTTCGGACGACGGTCGACCGTCAGATAGACGTAGCGACCACTACGCCAGCCGGGCACGATCCTGCATCCCCCCTGATCGAGTCAGCTCCTCGAGCCACGTCGAGGACCTATTGTGACGTTCTGCCTGGCCGTTCCCAGCGTCAATCGCCGTAGGCGCCTTCCCACCGATGGCGTAGCGCCCCCGGTCCTACGCGCCGCCCGTTGGCGGGGGAGGCTGCGTCGTCGTTGGGGCCACGGTGGTGGTCGGGGCGGTCGTCGGGGTGGTGGTCGTGGCCGGCCTGGTGGTGGCCGGGCGGGTGGTCGCGACCGGCCTGCTGGTCGTCGTGGCCTGCCTGGTCGTGGTGCTGGCCAGGCCGCCGCCCGCGATGCCGCGGAAGGCGCCGGTGCCCGGGGAGCCGGCCCGGCTGGTGGTGGTCGAGCGCTCGGGGCCGGTGGTCGAGGGCGCGGTCGACTGGCTGGCGGCGATCGTGGGCTGGGGTGAGAACACGGTGCCGAAGGCGTCGCAGCCGGGGCCGCAGCGGCCCTGGGAGGCCATGGCGAAGGCGACCGTGAAGGCGACCAGGGCGAAGGCCGAGAAGCCGGCCACCCGGACCCGCCGCCTGGCCTTCCAGCCCTGGGTGAGCGCGACCAGCGCCCGCAAGGCCCGGTCGACCAGGTCGAGCTGGCCAGACGGCGCCGCCGGCACGGCCCGCACCGGAGCCTGGCGTGCGGCCGCCTTGACGTCGGCCAGCACCTTGGCCGCGTCCGCCGGCGCCGCGGCGCCGGCCAGGGCGGCGCCGGGACCCACCGCCGTTGCGGGGGCCGGCGTCGATGGGCGAGCCTGAGACCGCCCACCCGGGCGGAACCCCCCCGGGTGGCCCAGCGGGCCCAGGGCCACGCCCAGCGCGTCGGCCGAGAACGGGCGGGTCAGCAAGGTGGCGGCGCCGTCCAGATGCAGGCCGGCGGTGTCGTCGCCCTTGGCGACCAGGACGACCAGCGGCCCGAGGTAGCGCCGGCGGACCTGCCCGACGGCGGCGGCACGGTCCTCGGCGGGCACGTCGAGGATGACCACGTCGGCGCTCTCCAGGGCCCGGGTCTCGGCGACCTCGCGCAGGGTGCCGAGGCGGCTGAGCCGGTCGGCCGGGTCGAGCAGATGGTGGAGCACGGCGGCCAGGCCGGCGCTCTCGGCCAGCAGCAGCACCCGCCGCCGGGGGAAGTCCCCCGGCCTGCTCCCCCTGGTCCCCGTGTCCCCCGTGCTCACCTGGCGGCCGCCTCCTTCACGCGCCGAGTGGCGGCACGAAGCCGCCACCTGTTCCCTACTTCCAGGCGTTCCCGGCATCCAGCCGATACGGCTACAGAAACCGTAATTGGTCTACGTCGGGGTGACTGCTCAGGGCCCCCCGGCCGGTGCGACACCCAGCCAGCGCAGCACCTCGGCGGTGTGCTGGCCGAGGGCGGGCGGGGCCAGCCGGTAGCTCGCGGGGGTGGCCGACAGGCCGATCGGGTCGGCCACCTGGAGGACCCCGCCGGCATCGGCCACCGGGTGCAGCCCGAGCCGCTCGGCCAGCGCGAACGCCTCGCCGACGTCGTTGACCAGGCCACAGGCCACCCCGGCCTCGCCCAGGGCGTCGACCCACCCCGCGGCCCCGCGAGCGGCCAGGGCCTCCTCGAGCAGGGCGGCCAGCGCGTCACGGTTGGCCACTCGGGCGGCGTTGGTCGCGAACCGGGGGTCGGCTGCCGCCTCGGGCACCCCCAGGACCCGGCACAGGCGAGCGAACTGGCCGTCGTTGCCCACAGCCACCACCAGCGGCCGGTCGGCGGTGGCCAGGGTCTCGTACGGGGTGATGCTCGGGTGCCGGTTGCCCATGGCCCGCGGCGGCCGGCCGGTGCACAGGTACGACGACGCCTGGTTGACCAGGCTGGCCAGGGCCGACCCGAGCAGGCTGACCTCGACCCGCTGCCCGCGCCCGGTCCGGTCGCGCTCGCGCAGGGCGGCCAGGACCCCGCCGAAGGCGTAGAGCCCGGTGAGCACGTCGACCAGGGCCACCCCGACCTTGGTCGGCTCGCCGCCGGCCGGTCCGGTGATGCTCATCAGCCCGCTCATGGCCTGGACCAGGAAGTCGTAGCCGGGCAGGTCGGCCCCGGCGCCCCGTCCGAACCCGGAGATCGAGCACCAGACAAGACCGGGGTTGTCGCCGGCCAGGTCCTCGTGGCCGAGCCCGAGCCGCTCCATGGAACCGGCCTTGAAGTTCTCGACCAGCACGTCGGCCCGGCCGGCCAGGGCGCGGGCGGCCCGGCGGCCGTGCTCGTCCTTGAGGTCGAGGGCGACACTGCGCTTGTTGCGGTTGACGGCCAGGTAGTAGGTGCTCTGGCCCTGGGCGAACGGCGGCCCCCAGGCGCGGGTCTCGTCGCCGCCGGCGGGGTGCTCGACCTTGATGACATCGGCCCCGAGGTCGCCGAGCAGCATGGTCGCGAACGGCCCGGCCAGCACCCTGGAGAAGTCCGCCACCACCAGCCCCTCCAGAGGACCCCCCTGAGGCTCCTCCGTCACAGGCGGAAATCCTCGTCGGGGGTGAGCTCGGCCACGTCCATCTGGGCCTTCTGCAGCCGGCCGGCGTAGTCCCAGTTCAGCGCCTGCCAGCGCGTGAACTGGTCGAGCACCCAGATGCCAGACTGGCGGCTGCCGTTGCCGGAGCGCCCGTTGCCCCCGAACGGCAGGTGGGCCTCGGCCCCCGAGGTCGAGTTGTTGACGCTGACCATCCCGGCCGACACCCCGGACCGGAAGCGGAAGGCGGTGGCCGGGTCGCGGGTGTAGATCGCGGCCGACAGCCCGTAGCCGTGGCCGTTGGCCAGCTCCACCGCCTCCTCCAGCGACCCGCACCCGGCCACCCCCACGATCGGCCCGAACGTCTCGCGCCGGTACAGCTCGTCGCCGGCGGTGACCCCCGACACCACCATGGGATGGCAGTAGAGCCCCTCCTCGGGGTCGCCCACGAATCCCAGGCGGGGGTTGGCGGCGGTGATCCGCCCGGTCCCGGTCGACCCCTGCACCCGGTGATGCGGCTCGACAAGGTCCAACCAGCCCAGGAACCGGTCGAAGAACCGCCGGTCGATCATGGGCCCGTAGAGCACGTCACCGAACGGGTCGCCGATCGGCGCCCGCTCGACCGCGGCCGCGAGCCGGGAGAGGAACTCGTCGTGGACCTCGCGGTGGGCGATCACCGTGCCCAGCGAGGTGCAGCGTTGCCCGGCGGTGCCGAAGCCGCTGAACAGGGCGCCCTCCACGGCCAGGTCGAGGTCGGCGTCGGGCATCACCACCAGGGGGTTCTTGCCTCCCAGCTCCAGGCAGGGCGTCTGGAGGTGGCGGCCGCAGAGCTCGCCGATGCGCCGGCCGACCTCGGTCGAGCCGGTGAAGCCGACCTTGTCGACCAGGCCGGCCTCCAGGGCCGCGGCCAGGCCGTCGAAGGTGGCCTGCCCGTCGGCCTGAACCAGGTTCAGCGCCCCGTCGGGGAGGCCGGCGTGCCAGCACAGCTGGGCCAGGGCCTCGGCCGTCGCCGGGGCGTACTCGGCCGGCTTCCAGACGACCGCGTTGCCGCAGAGCAGGGCCGGGACCAGGTACCAGGACGGCACCGCCACCGGGAAGTTGCCGGCGGTGACGACCGCCGCCACCCCGACCGGCTGGCGGAAGGTGAACAGCTGCTTGTCCGGCATCTCGGACGGGACCGTCTGGCCGTAGAGGCGCCGGCCCTCGCCGGCGAAGTAGTCGCAGGTGTCGACGATCTCCTGGACCTCGCCGCGGGACTCGGCCAGGGGCTTGCCGATCTCGCGGGTGACCAGGCGGGCCAGGGCCTCGGCGTTCTCCTCGACCAGGCGGCCCAGGTGCTTGACGACCCGGCCCCGCACCGGGGCCGGGGTGGCCGCCCAGCCGGGTTGGGCCTGGCGGGCCGCCCGGCAGGCGGCCACGAAGGTGTCCGGCTCGGCCAGCAGGACCTCGGCCACGACCTGATCGGTGTGGGCGGGGTCGACCGACCGGTGCCGGCGCCCGCCCTCGGACCGTCCCGGGCCGACGCGGGAGGTGAGCAGCGACGCCTGCTGGGTCATGGACCTACCGTAGCCGAAACGCCGGTGCGGCGCGCAGCCCTGGGGCCACGCGCCGCACCGTTCCCCACGACGCCGGGGTTGCCGCTAGATGGTGTTCAGCGCAGCCCCAGCCTGGCGGAGCAGGCCGGCCAGGCGCCCCAGCCCTGGGAGGCTCGGACGCGCTCGGCGACGCGGATCTGCTCGGCGCGGCTGGCGTTGCTGGCCGAGCCGGTGCCGCCGTTGGCACGCCAGGTACCCGCCGAGAACTGCAGGCCGCCGGAGTAGCCGTTGCCGGTGTTGATGCTCCAGTTGCCGCCAGACTCACACTGGGCCAGGCGGTCCCAGACGCTGCCCGAGGCGGCCACCGAGGCCGACCGGGTCACGGTCGCGCGCCGGGCGACGGCCGGCGCGGCCGACCGCTCCACCGAGACGGTGCGGGTCACGGCCAGGGCCGGCAGCGGCCGGTGCTTGATCTTCTCGCCCTTGGCGGGAATGACGAGCTGCTGCCCGGGATAGATGAGGTTGGGGTGCTCGATCTTCTTGTTCAGGTCCCAGATCGGCCGCCAGCTGGCCAGCTTGGCCTTCTTGGCGAGCTTGCTCAGGGTGTCGCCCTGCTTGACCGTGACCTTGGTGCGCTTCTGGGCGCGCTGGGCGGCGACGATCTTCGCCGGCCCACGCTGCACGGCGTGGACCGGGTCGGCCGCCGCCGGCAACGCGAACGCCGAGGCCAGGACGGCCGCCCCGAGGCCGGTGACGACGCTCAGGCGGAATGTCCGGGTCAGCTCATGGGCATGGATGCGTGCCAAGGAAAGCTCCTCCTCCTGCACGTTGGGGTGGCCCGACGGGACGGGCCCGTGAAGTGCCCGTGCGCCACCACGCGGCGGCACGGTCGCGCTCCCGTGTGTTCGGGGCGCTGGCCAGGAGGGGCGTCGTGGGGGCGCGCCAGCCTCCGGCCGTTACGAGTCGTGGAGGGTAGAGGACTCCCGCAGAAAACGTCAAGGCGGCCGACCCGACCCATTGGCCGAGTCGGTCCCGGTTCCGGACGCTCGCAACCACCTCACCAGTCGAACTGGAGCCGCGCCGCTTCCGCAGATGTTGAAGAATGTCCGCTTCGGACGATGCTCCAGCAGCCACGGGTCGCACCCGCGTTCCCTGTTGTCGCCGCCGCCTGGCACTGGACGGGCGTGGGCCTGGCGATGCTCGCCACCACAGCCGTGTACATGGGCATGGCCGTCTACGTCTGGCGACGCCGGGGCGGCTCGGCCGGGGCCGCCCTGGCGCTGGTGCTGGTGGCGCTGCTGCTGTGGGCGGGCACCTACACCGCCGAGCTGGCCGCCACCGACCTCAGCGCCATCTCCCGCTGGGGCGACGTCAAGTACGTCGGCCTGGTCCTGCTCCCGCCGGCCTGGTTCGCGTTCGCGGCCCTGTTCGCCGGGCGCGGGTCGTGGGTCAACGGGCGCAACCTGGCCCTGCTGGCCATTCACCCGGTGGTGATGCTCGTCCTGCTGGCCAACGCGGCCACCCACGACCTGATCCGCTGGTACCCGCCCGAGGCGGCCCTCGACCCGGACGCCGTGGCCGAGGCCGGCCCGGTGTTCTGGGCCCACCTGGTCTACTCCGGGCTGGTCATGTGGGGCAGCCTGATCCTGATGGTGGTGATGCTGGTCCGCGCCTCCCAGGTCTACCGGCGGGTCGCCACCATCCTGATCGTCAGCCTGGTCGTGCCGTACGTGATCAACCTGCTCTACAACTTCGACGTGGGGCCGTTCGGCCGGTTCGACGTGACGCCGTTCCTGCTGATCGGATCCTGCCTGGTGCTGATCTGGGGCCTGTTCAGGTTCCGGCTGCTCGGCATCCGCCCGGTGGCCCGGGGCCTGGTGTTCGAGACCATCGCCGAGGCGGTGGTGGTGCTCGACCCGCTGTTCCGGGTGGTCGACGCCAACCCGCCGGCCGAGCGGCTGCTCGGCCTGTCCCTTGCCGACGCCGTCGGCCGCCCCCTGGCCGAGCTGCTGCCCGAGGCGGCCGAGGCGGTCCAGCACCCGGCCGCGGGCGGCAACGGCCTGCCCCGGGAGCTGGTCGTGACCCGGGAGGGCGCAACCCGCCGGTACGAGCCCACGATCGAGCCCATGCCCGACCGGCGGAGGCCGCCGATCGGCTGGCTGATGGTGCTACGCGACGTCACCGACCATCACCGGACCCTCCGCAACCTGCGCCAGCTCGACGAGCAGCGCCGCTCGCTGCTGGAGCGGGTGGTCACCAGCCAGGAGGAGGAACGCCGCCAGGTCGCCGGCGACATCCACGACGACGCGATCCAGGCCATGGTCGCCGTCACCCTCCAGCTCCAGGCCCTCGGCGGCCGCCTTCGCGACCCGCGTTCGACCGAGCTGCTGGAGCGGCTGGCCGCCACCGCCACCGAGAGCGTCGGCCGCCTGCGCCAGCTGGTGTTCGAGCTGCGCCCGCCCCTCCTCGACGATGTC
>Ga0081539_10003970_pt1 | contig 17101 bp, 16 predicted proteins | sample TabmetS4T2R2_FD_71023 | JGI IMG/M metagenome (GOLD analysis project Ga0081539, IMG submission 71023) | Tabebuia heterophylla rhizosphere microbial communities from the University of Puerto Rico - S4T2R2 | ecosystem: Host-associated > Plants > Roots > Rhizosphere ...
CGCGACGGCCAGGTCGGGGGCCATCCCGACGAAGGCCATCCCGGCCTGGGCGATCGGGGTGCTCAGCCCGAACGCCTCGGTGAATCTCGTCCGTAGCTCCATCCCCCGACGATCTCGCAACCGGGCCGGTCACCCTGTCGGGCGCCGGACAGAGGCGCCACACGGGCGGTCCGACATCGTGGGCCGTCCGGCGGGCGATGGTGTCGGTGTGCCCGAGACGAACCACGTACTGCCCGAACTGCGCCCGATGTGGTGGGAGCACGGCATGCGGGCCCGGGTCGAGGCCGGGCTGCGCGGCGTGTTCGCCCAGCTGCCCCGGCTGGTGCTGGCGGCGCTGCGGATCGGCTGGCGCGCCGACCGGGCCCGCACCGCGCTCGTCGCGCTGGCCACCGTCGCCTCCGGGGCGATGGCGACGTTCGGCATCCTCGCCACCCAGCGGGTGCTGGTCGAGCTCTTCGCCGGCGGGCCGACGCCGGACCGGGCGCGTGCCGCGCTGCCGGCGCTGACCTGGCTCGCGGTGGTCACGGCGGTGCGCGGCGCGCTCGGCATCGCCACCGGCTACGCCCTCAACGGGCTCACCCCGCAGGTCAACCGGGAGGTGGAGCGCCGGCTTTTCGAGACCACGTCGGCCGTACGCCTGGAGGCGTTCGACGAGGACAGCTTCGCCGACGACATGGAACGGGCGTCGCGCGGCACCGAGTCGGCGATCGTGCTGGTCCAGGAGGTGTTCAACCTGCTCGCCGGGGTGGTCGGGATGCTGGCCGTGGCGGTGGCCGTCGTGGTGGTGCACCCGCTGCTGCTGCTCGCGCTGCTGGTGGCGACGGTGCCCAACGCGTACGCGGCCCTGCGCGCCGGCCACGAGCGGTTCAAGACGTTCCTGGCCGGGTCCGCGCGCCGCCGCCGGCTCTGGGTGCTGCAACGGCTCATGGCCGAGCGGATCTCCGCGCCCGAGCTGCGCTCCTACGGGCTGCGCGACTTCGTGCTCCGCCTCTACGACCAGGTGATGGGTGCGCAGACCCGGATCGAGCTGGCGCTGGCCCGGCGGGTCACCACCACCACGAGCGTGGGCGCGGTGGTCGGCGGGGTCGCGATCGTCACCGCCGCGCTGTACGGCGTGACGCGGCTCGGCGACGCCGGCGGGGGCGGATCTTCCGAGGGCGCGAGCGCCGACTCGACGCGTCCCTCCGAGCTCCTGGCGATCCAGGTCACCGGCACCGGCGATCCGCTCCTGGCCATGGTCGGGACGCGTCGGGGCGACCGCCCGGCCTCGTTCTTCACCGTCCCCTTCGACCTCACGATGACCGTGCCCGGGGAAGGCGAGGCGACCGCACGCGAGGTCGCCGGCCTGGATGGCGAGAGCGTGCGGATGGCCGTCTCGAACGTCTTCGGCGCCTGGGCCGACCACTACCTCGTGCTCGACGTGGAGGGATTGGCGGCGGCCGTCGATCGGGCAGGTGGGATCCGCGTCCTCGTTCCCGGATCGTTCTCGACGTCCGCTGGGATGCTCGGACCGGGCTCCGCCCGTCTGTCCGGCGAGGAGGTCGACGCGTTGCTACGGGTCGACGACGACGGCGGCGAGGCGCGTTGGGCATCGGTCCTCGAAGGGGTGCTCCGCTCGCCGCTCGGTCTGGAGGCCGAACACGTGATCTCGTCGAGCGGGCTGGGCGACGTGGATCGCACACTCCGTCGTTCGTCGGGCGCCGGCCTGTCGCTGTTCCCCACGAGATTCGTGGCTGCCAGCGTCGTCGTGCCGGCGCAACCCGATCTCGATCGCCTGGTCTCGCGAGCGTTCGGGTCCCGACGGGCGGTCCCCGTGATCGTCGAGAACGGCGTGGGGACGCCCGGGATCGGGGCGGACATCGCGGCGGTGCTGGTGCCGGCAGGGTTCCGCATCGTCCTCTCGCAGAACGCCGAGCCGTTCGGGTACGAGCGGACGAAGGTGGTGGCCAACGGGGATGCCGCGATCCCCGACGCGCGCAGGATCCGCAAGGTCCTCGGCGTCGGGCGGGTGGGCGTGTCCCAGGTACCATCGGGCATCGGAGACATCACGATCATCGTCGGGGAGGACTTCACCGGGTGACGGAAACGGACGCGCAGCGGCGAGGCGGGCAGATCCCGCCGAGCCGCGACACGGCCGCCGCCGCCGCCCGAGCCGCCGCCTCGAAGCAGGCGGAGCACGTCGTCGTCCTCGACGTGAGCCGCCTGATCGTGATCACCGATCACTTCGTGATCTGCACGGCGACCTCGACCCGCCAGATCAAGACCGTGATCGAGGAGATCGAGCGGGTCCTGAAGGAGCAGCTCGGTGTCCGTCCGGTGCGCCGTGAAGGGGAGGGCGATGCCGGGTGGTGGCTGCTCGACTACATCGACGTGGTCGTCCACGTGTTCGCGGCGGCCGAGCGTGAGTACTACGACCTCGAGCGTCTCTGGCGGGACGCGCCCCGGCTCGACTGGGAGGAGCCGGACGCGGTCTCGTCCGCGAGGTAGGTACACCTCAAGAAGAGATCCGGTCGTCGCGATAGGGTCGAGGCATCCCTTCGAGAGGAGATGGGTCGCCGATGATGTGGATCCTTTCGGTCGTGTGCATCGTGCTCGGGTTGGCGGTCGCGATCTTCGACGCGAAGATCTTCATGTCGCCGCTCGATTGGTTCGTCCTGGCGATCGCGTTCTCGGTGCTGAGCCCCGGCCGGGTGCCGTTCGTCGGCGGGAGACGGTGATCTCGGCGACCGGGGGCGCGGGTCTTACACTGTCCCGAGCCCGAGGCGGTCGGAGCCGTCGCGAGGGCCCATAGCTCAGCTGGTAGAGCGCTTGGCTGGCAGCCAAGAGGTCAGGGGTTCGAATCCCCTTGGGTCCACCATTGAGCCTTTGTGTGAACCGAGGAGTGACCGAAGGGCTCCTCGTACGTGAAGTCGGCGATAGCGTCTGGATCAGGACTAGATCAGCGACCTGCTCCGGGCCGATCTCCGGCGGCCGGCCCCACGGTCGCGCATCGTCTTGAAGGCCGCCGTACCCGCGACGCGTTCGGTTCGGTCGTGTCGTATCAATGAACCCTCGGGGGCCGCGAAGGTGCAGGCCACCGAACAGAGGAGGCGGGCATGACGTACATCCTTCCGGCGGATATGGGCCAGAGGCCCGTGACGATCGTCGGTGCCGGGACGCTCGGACGAAGGATCGCAGCCGTCTATGCAGCTGGAGGAGCCGATGTCCATATCCAGGACACGTCCGAGCAGCAGCTCGACGCGTGTCGCCGGTTCGTCACCGACAACGTCGAGAGGGTTCAGACCCTGCTCGACGTGCATCCGTCTCGGGGCGCCGGAGATATCTCTCTCTACCGGGAACTAGCCGAAGCTGTTCGCGGGGCCTGGATGGTCGTCGAATCGGTCCCCGAGGATCTCGAGCTGAAACGTCGGGTGATCGGCGAGCTCGACCGGCTCTCTGAAGCCGATGCGATCGTCGCGAGCAATTCGTCGTCACTCCCCACGAGCAAGATGCTTCCGGATGTCGAGCATCGGTGGCGCGTGCTGAACACCCACTATCAGCAACCGCCGGAACTCAACGCCGTGGAGCTGATGTCGTGTGGCGAGACCGATGAGGGCATCATCCCTGGGCTGATGAGCACGCTCCCCGGATTCGGACTCGTGCCCTTCTGGGTCCGGCGCGAGAGCGACGGCTTCATCCTCAATCGGATATGGGCGTCGATCAAGCGTGAGTGCCTGATGGTGGTCGAGGAAGGGGTCGCGACGCCCGACGATGTGGACGCGATGTGGATGATCTTCGCTGGCGCCGGCATCCCGCCCTTCAGGCTGATGGATCGAGTCGGTCTGGATGTCGTCCTGGCGATCGAGGAGCACTACGCGTCTGTTCGACCGGCACTCCCAGCGGGCCCGCGTGAACTCTTGCGCGGATTCCTCGACCGAGGTTGGCTTGGCGTGAAGAGCGGACGCGGATTCTACGACTACGGCTAGGGGCGATCGAACGGCGAGGTCGCCGCCCGTCGGAGCCGCGCTCGGGACCGAGGGGGGTCGCGAGCAACTTGAGGTTACTTGGCCGTCCACCCTCCGTCGACGTACACCTCGGAGCCGGTCATGTACGACGACTGATCGGACGCGAGGAACGCGATGACGTTGGCGACCTCCTCGGCGGTCCCCGGCCGACCCATCGGCGTCATCGCCAGCAGCCCGGGTTCGACTTCCGTGCCCTTGTACTTGGCGGTCATCGCCGTGTCGATGTAGCCGGGGTGGACCGAGTTCACGCGGATCCCCTGGGTCGCCCAGCGCAGCGCCGCATTCTTCGTCATCGTGCGGACGGCGCCCTTCGACGCGTGGTACGCGATGGACGCGCCGAAGCCACCAACGGTGCCGTAGATGGAACTGATGTTCACGATCGAGCCGCCACCGGCTTCCAACATCGCGGGGGCCACGTGCTTCATGCCCAGCCACACGCCCGTCTGATTGACGGCGATCAGCCGGCTCCAGCCCTCGATGGTCTCCTGCTCGACGCCTTCGCCTTTGAGCGTGGTGACCCCGGCGTTGTTCACGAGAACGTTGACGGGCCCGAACTCCGACACAGCCTGCGCGATCACCGCCTCCCAGGCGACTTCATCCGCAACGTCGTGCGCGATGGCAAGCGCTTGGTGGCCGTCCGAGCGAAGCGAGGATGCGGCCGCCTCCGCGTCGCCCTCGCGAACATCGGTCAGGACGACCGCGGCGCCGTCGGCCGCGAGGCGGCGAGCGGTCGCCTGACCGATCCCACCCGCCGCGCCGGTTACGACCGAAACCTTCCCGCGGAGCTGCATGGAGACCCTCCAAGACGACGATATCGGATCGGGGCTCCGCACCGAACCAACCTTCCGAAGCCATCGTGCGTGGCGCTGTCGCTCGGCGACCGATCCGAAGCTGCGAAGACAAGGTTCGTCGCCTTGCACCTCGCTCGCTGCGGGCCTAGGGTCCTCGACAGGGTTACCGGACGTCCGATGATCGCTCCGGAGGGGGAAGCATGAAGCGTCGCAACTTCACCTTGGCCGCGACCGTGACCGCAACGACCGTCTTGCTCGCGATGGCTCCGGCCAACGCCACGGCACCGGGAAGGAATGGACGGATCGCCTTCCGCCGGTACCTGAACGACGCCCACACTCGGGGCGCGATCTTCACGATCGATCCGGACGGCACCGGTCTGCGGCGGATAACGCATCCCGGAAACCGCAGGATATTGGCGAACGAGCCGGACTGGTCGCCGAACGGACGCTGGATCGTCTACCAGGTCGAGCGCCCGACGCGTCCGGTCCCCCATCGGTTGTACAAGATCCGAAGGGACGGGACCCACAAGACGTTCCTCTCCGGAGGCTGCACCAGCACCGGCCGTTGCCGGAGCGATGGGTACGCTGCGTGGTCCCCGAGCGGCGAACGCATCGCTTTCCAGCGGGAGTTCTGTGGGGCAGGGAAGAACAACATGACGGCGATCTTCGTCGAGCGAGCGAACGGAACCGACCCAAGGCGCGTGACCCAGCGGCACGTGGGCTGCGCCGCGCACCGCTGGGAAGATTTCGCGCCTGCTTGGGCTCCGAGCGGGCGACGGCTGGCGTTCGAACGACAGAAGAGGGGCACGGAGTCGCGACGGGCCGTGTTCACCGTTCGTCTCGATGGAACAGGGCTGCGGCGGATCACGCCGTGGCGGCTGGTGGCCGCCCAACCGGACTGGTCCCCGAACGGGCGTTGGATCGCTTTCCGTTCCAAGGAGACGTGTGACGACTGCGGGAACATCTGGCTGGTCCACCCGGATGGAACCGGACTCCATGCCGTCACCCATACGGCCGCCGGTAGCGGCAAGTGGCTGTCCTGTTCGTTCTCACCGAACGGCCGCCGGATCACCGCCGGAAAGTTCCCGGGATCCGGCAGCGCGGGTAACGCCGATGTCTACGTGATGCGATTGGACGGCTCGGACCGTCGGAACGTGACCGAGTCCGCCCCTTGGGAGAGCGCACCAGATTGGGGGCCTCGACCTCGGCGATGAGATCGTTTCACCTTGAGTCGACTGCCGGCTCGCAGCACGAGGCAACTCTTGGGCCGTCAACGGATCGCCTACGGGAGGTCGCGGGAACCGTCTAGAAGCAGAAGCCCGTCCGGGCGCGAACGCCCAGCGCTGGATCTCGAGGCCATCCATCACGAACACGGCCTTGCGCAGGTTCGAGTCAGAAACCCACAGCGTCAGGCGGCCTCGGGGGAGCCCGGTGTTCGTCGCATCCGACGGCATCGCGTCCACGATCTCGGACGTGACAGCGGTCGGCGCACGTCGTCGGAGGGCCGCCAAACGTAGGACGTCATCCTTGGCCGGTACGTCGAGCGGCCACGAGAGGGCCATGAACGTCGTGCTGCTCGTGCCGCAGTGCTCGGAACCCGTCCAGACTCCCAGGCGCGCAACCGGGACGGGATCGCCTGCGCGATCCAACCATGGGCCCACAGGGTTCGACCTCCATGAGTCCCACACGAGCGAGCCGACGACGAGGGCAACGAAGCTGAGACTGATCAGCAGCCAGCGGTGATCGATCACGGCGTGGATCGTACGCTCGCCGAACCCTCGTTCGGGTAGGTGCGGTCGAGCTGGGAAACGTACGACCGGATCGAGGAGCGTTCGGCTCGGCTGTATGGGCGACTGGAAGAGTCCGATCGAGGCTGGTTCCTTCATGAGGACGATCAGAGAGGGGACGAGCCGTGAGGCCGAACGTGCTCGTGTCGGTGGTGACCGCCGTGGTGGCCGCCGCAGCGATCGCCGCGCCGGGCGCCGCGGCGCTTCGCGCCGACGTTGCGATCGTCTTCGCGCGGCTCGACGAATCCGACATCGCCACCGAGAACTACGAGATCTGGGTCATGGATGGGCGAGGACGGGACCAGATCCGGCTCACGAACAACGACGTGGGCGATCACGAGCCCGTTTGGTCACCGGATGGAACGAAGATCGCGTGGGTCCGATACGAGTCCCAGTTCAACGTCGGCGCTGGCGACATCTGGGTCATGGAGGCCGACGGCTCGGACCCACACCGCTTGACGAACCATCACGCCGACATCCGACGTCCTACGTGGTCCCCGGATGGCACGCGGATCGCATACACCCTGGACTACTCGATCTTCGTGATGGACGCCGACGGCAGCGATCAGCATCAGATCTCCCCAGCAGGCGCGTTCGACTACGACCCGGATTGGTCGCCGGACGGCAGCCAGATCGCGTTCGTCCACACGGGGGGAGACATCTTCACGATGTGGGCGGACGGCTCACACCGCCAGCGGCTGACGACGACCGCGAGGATCTCCGAGAGGCGTCCCGCCTGGTCGCCCGACGGAGATCGCATCGCCTTCGGTGGGTACGACTCGCAGACCGGTTGGCATGCGTACGTCATGGATGCGGATGGGACGGATCGATCCGTCCTCGTGGAGGCCGATTCCGTGGATCCAGCGTGGTTCCCTGAGGGCGATCGGCTGGCCATCTACGCCTCGACCCGCCGTGACTACGGGCTCTACGAGGTCCGCGAGAGCGGTCATGCCCTGAAGCCGCTCGGCAGGGTCCGCAACGTCTTCGACATCCAGCCCGACATCGTCGGCTGATGAGGCCGGGACCCTTGGCGGACCTCGAGGCGGGAACGTCGCAGGCCGAACTGAAGGGGGCCGCGGGTACCGCCGATACCTCACGCATGGCGCTGTCCGAGGAGGAGCTGGTCGAGGCGTCGCTGTTGCGGTACGCGCAGCAGGCGGCCGCTCGGAAGGGCGCCGCCTGGTTCGCCGCCGAGATGGAGCGCCGGGACTTCGAGGAGCGGCGCCGGAACGATCCGACGCCGCACACCTTGCTCTATCGCGTGATGACCGGGCAGGAGGACGAGGCTCCACGGGCGTCGGCGTTCGAGGGACCGGTCGACGAAGCGGTCGGGGAGCGGACGGCGACGGCTGAGGGTCCCGAACTCGCCCTGGAACGGCCCGAGATCACGCGGCACGCGCATGTGCCCCGGCCGCCGCAGCACGAGCCGGAGCGCCGGCGCCGCCGCGGCCGACGTCAGGCGCCCGCCGGGAACGACGACGCGATGTGGATGCCGTCGGCCGCCGAGATCGAGCACATGTCCCCGGCGGGTCGGCGCCTCTACGGCCTCGACGACTGAACGCTCCCCTTCCTCAGGCGGACTCGCGCCACGGACCTTGGCCGTAGACCGAGTCGATCTCCACGTGCACGACGATCCCCGGCGGGACGTCGCGCATCGGATACGTGGCGCCAGGCCCGATGTAGTGCTCCGCGAGCCGGTCCATCACATCGAGCGCGCCGCCTTCGGTGAGCCGCGCGCGTCCGCGGATCACGACGTACGGGTGTAGGCCTTCGCCGGCGTGCTCCTTCGCCTCGAACGACAGGACGACCCTCGGGTCGCGCCGGAGGTTGCGGATCTTCGGCTGCTCGGTGTTGAAGAACGTCGCGAAGACCACCTCGTCGCCGTCGAACCCGGCCCACGCCAGCGAGACATGGGGCGACCCATCGGGGTTGAGGGTGACCACGTGGGCGAACGGGCCGGTCGCGAGCAGCTCGCGCACGCCCTGGGGGATGTCGGCCACGCCGCCAGCATAGGGCCCTGAACCGCCGTTCAGTCCGTCGGTACACTCGCTGGCCATGAGGGTCCTGGTGATCGGCGCCGGCGGGGTCGGTTCCGCGCTCGCCCCGATCGCGGCCAGGCGTGACTTCTTCGAGCAGGTCGTCTTCGCCGATCACGACGAGGCGCGCGCGCAACGGGTGGTCGACCGGTACGGTGACGGGCGCTTCAGCTCCGCTCGCGTGGACGCGAGCGACGCCGCGGCCGTCGCGGACCTCGCGAAGGCCTCGAGAGCCGACGCGATCCTGAACGCCGTCGATCCGCGCTTCGTGATGCCGATCTTCGACGGCGCGTTCGAGGCCGGCGCGCACTACCTCGACATGGCGATGTCGCTCTCGAAACCGGATCCGGAACGACCGCACGAGCAGGCCGGTGTCTTGCTCGGGGAGGAGCAGTTCTCCAAGGAAGCGGACTGGCGGGAGCGGGGGCTCCTGGCGCTCGTCGGGATCGGCGTGGAGCCCGGCTTGTCCGACGTCTTCGCCCGCCACGCCGCCGACGAGCTGTTCTCCTCGATCGAGGAGATCGGCGTCCGGGACGGCGCCAACCTCGTGGTCGAGGGCTACGAGTTCGCCCCGAGCTTCTCGATCTGGACCACGATCGAGGAGTGCCTCAACCCACCGGTGATCTGGGAGCGGGATCGAGGGTGGTTCACGACGCCGCCGTTCAGCGAGCCGGAGCTCTTCGCGTTCCCGGAGGGGATCGGGGCCCTGGAGTGCGTGAACGTCGAGCACGAGGAGGTGGTCCTCGTGCCGCGCTGGATCGAGTGCGACCGCGTCACGTTCAAGTACGGCCTCGGCCAGGAGTTCATCGACGTGTTGAAGACGCTCCGCAAGCTGGGCCTCGATCGGACCGATCCCGTCCGGGTGGACGGCGTGGAGGTGGCGCCGCGCGACGTGGTGGCTGCGACCCTGCCCGATCCGATGACGCTCGGCGATCGGATGACCGGGCTGACGTGCGCCGGGACGTGGGTGACGGGAACCGGGACCGATGGGCGGCGGCGTGAGGTCTACCTGTACCACGTGGTCGACAACGAGGAGACCTGGGGTCGCGACGGCGCGCAGGCCGTCGTGTGGCAGACCGCGTTGAACCCAGTGATCGCGCTGGAGCTGTTGGCCTCCGGGGTCTGGAGCGGGTCGGGCGTGCTCGGTCCCGAAGCGTTCCCCGCGCGGCCGTTCCTCGATCTCCTCGAGGCATACGGCGCCCCCTGGGGGCTGGAGGAACGAACCGCCCCGGCGTAGGGGTCCTCATGCCGGAAGCCGCAGGTTCCGATGACCTGGGCATGGCGGTGCGAGATCCCGAGACGCTGTTCGACGCCGCCCTCGGGCGGCTCGGCATGCTCCTCACGCCGGGCTCGCTGCTGGAGGCCACGCCGGAGTCGCTGGTCGTCGCCGAGTTCGACGGCTCGATCGTCTACGCGAACGCCGCCTGCGAACGCCTCACCGGCTTCGTCCGGGGCGAGCTCGTCGGCAGATCCGTGTCGGACCTTCTCGATGCCGACCCGGCGGTCCATGCGACCGGGGAGTCGTTCCAGACCGGATGCGCCCGCAACGCCCTCGGGTCGGTCCCGGTGGAAGTGCACGTGGGGCGGATCGACGGGGCCGTTCCGCTGCTGGTCCTGACGCTCCGCGATCGCACCGAGATCGAGGAGGGTCGAGCCGCCCGCTTCGAGGCCGAGGCGAAGTACCGGGCGTTGGTCGAGCACATCCCCGCGGTCGTCTACCTGGATCCCGTGGACGAGAACTCGGAATCGATCTACGTGAGCCCTCAGGTGATCGAGCTGCTCGGGATCCGGCAGGAGGAATGGCTGGCCGATCCGTACGCGTGGCGACACCACGTGCATCCGGAGGACATCGAGCGGGCGTGGGAGGAGTACCAGCACGCGTACCGCGCCCACGCGCCGCTGAACCACGAGTACCGGATGGTCCACGAGGACGGCTCGATCCGATGGGTCCTCGAGCAGGCCTATCCGATCGACGACGAGCACGGCGACCCCTGGCTGATCCAGGGCGTGATCTTCGACATCACCGAGCGGAAGCGGGCCGAGGAGCAGGTCGCCTTCCTGGCCTATCACGACAAGCTCACGGGTCTGCCGAACCGCGCGCTCTTCGAGGAGATGCTCGAGTCGGCCGTGGCCCGTGGGCGTCGCCACGACCTCGGCGTCGGCGTCCTCTACCTCGACCTCGACAACTTCAAGCTCGTGAACGACTCGCTCGGCCACCACGCCGGAGACGAGCTCCTGCGTCAGCTGGCGGGGCGACTGCAGGGCTGCACCCGCGAGACCGACCTCGTGGCGCGCCAGGGTGGCGACGAGTTCCTGCTGCTGCTCTCGGATCTCGATCGCGGCGTCGACGCCGCCCCGGGAACGGAGACCGCCCTGCTGGTCGCGGACTCCGTGGCGGCGCGGATCCACGAGGCGCTGCAAGCGCCCTTCGACCTGGCCGGGGTGGAGTTCTACGCGTCGGCGTCGATCGGCGTGAGCCTGTTCCCACACGACGCCACGGACGTCACGGCGCTGATGAAGAACGCCGACAGCGCGATGTACCAGTCCAAGAAGAACGAGCCCGGTGGCTCAGTTATCTACGCCGGTGCCCCGGACGGATCCGCGGATCGCCTCTCGTTCCGGACCAGGCTGCGGCATGCCGTCGACGAGCGACAGTGGATCCTCCACTGGCAGCCCGTCGTGGATCTGTTCGATGGGGAGATGCGCGGCGTCGAAGCGCTGATCCGGTGGCGGGACCCGACCGGGGGCATCGTTCCACCGGGCGAGTTCATCCCGATCGCCGAGGAGCTGGGACTCATCGAGGCGATCGGCGACTGGGTGGTGGTCGAGCTGGCGCGCCAGAAGAAGGAGTGGGAGGCCCAGGGGATCGACCTGCGGGTCGGGTTCAACCTGTCGCCGCGTCAGCTGTGGTCCTCGCACCTGACCCAGAAGGTGATCGGTCACCTGAGCGCGGCGGGGGTCGACCCCAGTGACGTCGTGGTCGAGGTGACCGAGTCGACGGCGATGGCCGACCCCGACCGCACGCAGCGGATCCTCAGCGAGCTCCACGCCTGGGGCGTCGGTCTGGCGATCGACGACTTCGGCACCGGCTATTCCTCGCTGGCGCGGCTCAAGCACCTGCCGGTGGACATCCTGAAGATCGATCGGTCGTTCATCACGGACGTCGATCGCGATCACGACTCGGGCCGGATGGTCGAGGCGATGATCCAGCTGGCGATCGGCCTGGGGATGATCCCGCTGGCCGAAGGGATCGAGCGTCCCGAGGAGCTCGCCTTCCTCCGCGACGCGGGATGCCCGCGAGGGCAGGGGTTCCTGTTCTCCCGCCCCGTCCCGGCGGCCGAGATCCCCCGCCTCGTGGCGCTCGGATCGCTGCTGCCGACCAGCGTCGGCTGAACCGCCCGATCCCGGACGAGTCGCGTCCCGGAGCCATCTGACCCCTCCGATACGATGGCCGACATGCCGGTCCGTTACGACCCCGCCGACATCGAGCCGAAGTGGCAGAAGGTCTGGGAGGAAGAGGGCCTCTATCGGGCCTCCGACGATCCCGACGATCCGCGGCCGCGGTTCTACGCGCTCGACATGTTCCCGTACCCCTCGGGCGACCTGCACATGGGGCACGCGGAGGCGTTCAGCGGCGGCGACGTGATCGCGCGGTTCCGTTGGATGCAGGGACACAACGTCCTGCACCCGATCGGCTGGGATTCGTTCGGTCTGCCGGCCGAGAACGCGGCGATCAAGCGTGGCATCCACCCGAAGGAATGGACCTACGCGAACATCGAGCAGCAGGCGACCTCGTTCCGGCGGATGGGGTTCTCGTTCGATTGGAGCAGGCGACTGCAGAGCAGCGACCCCGAGTACTACCGCTGGACACAGTGGCTGTTCCTGAAGCTGTTCGAGATGGGACTGGCGTACCGGAAGAACGCGCCGACCAACTGGTGCCCGAAGGACCAGACCGTCCTCGCCAACGAGCAGGTGATCAACGGATGCTGCGAACGGTGCGGCACGCCGGTCGTCCGTCGGGATCTCACCCAGTGGTTCTTCAAGATCACCGACTACGCGCAGCGGCTGCTCGACGACGTCGAGACGTTGGAGGAATGGCCCGAACGGGTGATCACGCTCCAGCGGAACTGGATCGGTCGCTCCGAGGGCGCCACGGTCCGCTTCCGCGTGGAGGAGACCGGAGACGAGGTCGAGGTCTTCACGACGCGGCCGGACACGCTCTGGGGGGTCACGTTCTTCGTCTTCGCCCCCGAGCACCCGCTGGTGCCGAAGCTCGCCGAGACCGGCGGCACGTCGGACGAGGCCCGGGCCATGCTGGATCGGCTCCAGTCGACCCCCCTCACGAACCGGGAGCAGGCCGAGAGCCGCGAGGGGGTGCGGCTGGGCGTCCACGTCGTGAACCCGGTGAATGGAGACCGCGTCCCGGCGTTCGTCGCTCCGTACGTGCTGATGGAGTACGGGACCGGCGCGGTGATGGGCGTGCCTGCGCACGACCAGCGGGACTTCGAGTTCGCGCGCGAGCACGGACTCGAGGTGCGGGTCGTGATCCAGCCGCCCGGGCAGGAACGCGACGCGACCTCGATGTCCGCGGCCTACGACCACGAGGGCGTGATGGTTCGCTCCGGACCGTTCGACGGCGAGCCGTCGCCGGCGTCGATCGGGAAGGTCGCCGAGTGGCTAGCCCAGCAGGAGCTAGGGGAGCCTTCGGTCACGTACCGCCTCCGTGATTGGCTGATCTCCCGACAGCGCTACTGGGGCGCGCCGATCCCGATCATCCATTGTGAGGAGCACGGCGAGGTGGCCGTGCCGGTCGAGGACCTCCCCGTAGAGTTGCCGGACGACGTCGACTTCCGCCCCGGCGGAGAGTCGCCGCTCGCCCGCCACGATCGGTTCGTGAAGGTCGTGTGCCCGATCTGCGGCCGTGATGCCCGCCGCGACACGGACACGATGGATACGTTCGTCGATTCGAGCTGGTACTTCTTCCGGTACTGCTCGCCCGGTTTCGAGGGCGGACCCTTCCGGCGCGAGGACATCGAGCGCTGGCCGATCAACCAGTACACGGGCGGGATCGAGCACGCGATCCTGCACCTGCTCTATGCGAGGTTCTTCACCAAGGCGCTGTACGACGCCGGCATGGTCCCGTACGTGGAGCCGTTCCGCCGGCTCATGAACCAGGGGCAGGTGATCTTCGGCGGCGCCTCGATGTCGAAGTCGAAGGGGAACATCGTCGAGCCGATGCCGCTGGTGGAGCGGTGGGGCGCCGATTCGATGCGGTTGATCATGCTGTTCGCCGGCCCGTTCGAGGACGACATCGACTGGAAGCTGATCGCCGGCGATCCCGACCGACGGCCGGGCGTCCACCACTGGCTCAGCCGGGTGTTCGCCGCCGTCGGGGATGCCGCCGACCGGGGCGGGGAGGAGCCGGTCGAGCTTGTGCGGCTGACGCACCGGACGATCCAGGGCGTGACCGACGACCTAGAGCGGTTCCGGTTCAACGTCGCGATCTCCAAGCTGATGGTCCTGACCAACGAGATCCGCGTTGCGCTCGACGCCGGGGGCGCCGCGCGCGGCGCCGCCGAGGCGCTGGTGCAGATGCTGGCGCCGTTCGCCCCGTTCGCGGCCGAGGAGCTGTGGCGAGAGGTGTTGAAACGGGACGACTCGGTCCACGTTTCGCGGTGGCCGTCGTGGGACGCGGCGCTGGCGACCGAGGAGACCGTGACGTTGGTGATCCAGGTCGACGGGAAGGTGCGCGACAAGATCGACGTCCCGCTCGACACCGACGAGGCCCGGAGCCTCGAGCTGGCCCGCGCGTCGGAGAACGCGCGCCGGGCGATCGGCGAGCGCACGGTGGTGAAGGAGATCGCCCGCCCGCCCCGCCTCGTGAACCTCGTGACCCGGGGCTAGCTCCCTGGGATCTTCGTCACGATCGTGTCGCGCGCCCAGGCTTCGAAGCGGTAGATCGCCAGGTCCTTCCGGGACACGGCGAGGCGAACGTCGCTGCCGATCGAGACGACGACGCCGAACGAGACCCGGGCGGGTCCCTCGAGGTCGCACGCCTGGAGCCGCTCGTGGATCGAGGCGATCGAGTCGCCGAGCGCCCCGCCGATCCGCCTCGAGAGCGCCCCGGGACCGGCGAGGATCGACGTCACCAGGGGCGGCCCGCCTCCGTCGGGGAACGTGAGCTCGAGGTCGTCGACGTTGCCGGCCATCCGGCCGTCGGGGTCGATCATCTGCCGATCCAGGAGCTCCAGCCCGGCGTCGAGCACACGTCCGGGTGCCCCGGACAGATCGATGTCGGAGTGGACGTCGCGCTCGGGGACGCGGAGCCGGATGCGCTCCTGCTCGACCGCGGCGATCTGGTCCCAGGTGGCGACGCGGAGCCGGCCGTGGAGGGCCGAGAACAGCGCTCGCAGCGGGCCCGGTCCTCGCACGTCCCGTCTAGCGAAGCCCAGTCGGACGCCGATCGCCGGCGTCCCGAACAGCAGGGCGCGCACGCGGAGCGCCGCCCCGACCGGCCCGATCGGTGGCCCGTCCTGGACCATGATCAGGTCCTGGACGTCCTCGAGCTCCTTGTCGTCCCGGTCGACGACGATCGATCCGAGCAGGTCGCTGGCGCGCACTAGGCACCTCCCTTCGTCACGATCATCAGAGGGATCGTCGCGAGCGCCACGATCACGAGGACGATGAGGTAGAGGAAGCCGAGGGTGTTCAGTAGGCGACCGTTCGTGTCCTCGCCCATGTAGGTCGGGTCGTTCGCGACGATCAGGATCGGGAAGTACGTGAGCGGCAACGCGGCGGCAGACAGGACGATCGAGTATTCGGTCACCTGGACCGGATCGAGCGTCGTCAGCCCGATCGCGAGGGCCAGCACGATCGCGACGATCACGACGACGTGGAACAGGGCGGCTTCGCGCGGGCGCACGTACTTGCCCCACTGCCAGCCGAAGAACTGGCTGACGGTGTACCCGGCCGAGAGCGACGTCTCGATCGCGGCGCTGAAGATCGCGGCGAACATCCCGATCAGGAGGATCCCGACGGCGAGCTTGCCCAGGCCCAGCGCGACCGGCAGCGTGACGTGCCCGAGCGTTTCGGCGGTGATGCCCTTCGGCCTCAGGACCACGGCGGTCGACGCCATGATCGCGATCGACAGCAGGCCCCCGAGCGGGAACCCGAGGTAGACGTTGGCGCGATTCAGGTTGAGGTCGCGCTTCGTCCACCCGTCCTCGACGGCGCCCGACGAGAAGAAGAAGACCTCGTACGGTGTCATCGCCGCACCCAGCAGGGCGATCGCGAAGAACGCGTACGTCCCGAGCGTCTCGTTCCCGGGGATCGTGGGCGAGGTGGCGCCGCGGATGAGGGCGCCCCAGTCCGGACCGATCCGCCAGAGGGCGACGGCGATCACGGTGATCAACAGCCCCGTCAGCCCGAACGCCTTCTCGATCACCGAGAACTTCACCTTCCAGATCACCAGCCAGACGGCGACGGCGGCGAGCGGGAGCCACAGGAGGTAGTCGATGCCCGTCGCGAGCTCGATCACGACGGCGATCCCGGCGATCTCGGCGGTGAGCGTGAGCAGGTTGATGAAGAACGAGGCGACGAGGTTGACGAGCGCGGTGCGGGCGCCGAGGCGTTCGCGGATCACGTCGAACACCGGACGGCCGGAGACGGCGGCGACCCGGCCTGCCATCTCCGCGTAGATCACGATGCCGATCACGCCGACCACGACCACCCAGGCGAGGCCCATCCCGAAGCGCGCGCCGGTCTCGGCGTTCGCGACGAGGTCGCCCATGTCGACGAACCCGCCGAAGGCCGTGAGGACGCCGAGGAAGACCTCGAAGAGGCGCTTGAGGCTCATCCGGTCGCCTCGACCCAGCCCTCGAGGCGGCCGATCGGCTGCTTCAGGGCCTGCGCGAGTCGTCCGAGCTCCTCGAGGTCGCCGTGCCGCGCGGCGAAGCGCATCCGCGCGATCAGATCGGCGGAGCCGTCGAGCGACGGCTGCAGCTGCTGGCGCAGGCCGATGGACCTCGCGTCGGGCGGGAGGACGGCCGCGAGATCCCAGACCGCGCCCGAAGCGGCCTCCTCGGCGTCCTCGAGCTGGACGATCGCGGATGCGGCGAACGTCCGGTCGCGCCGGAGGAGCTCGGCCGCAAGCATCGCGGTCCGGGCCTCGGAGATCGTCTCCTCGACCGTGCTGACCGCCTTGCTGCGATAGTCGCTGAAGTCGAACGCGGGCAGCCCACAGCCGACGGCGAACGTGAGGAGCACGAGCACGATCAGCGGGGCGCGACGCGTCACCGATACGAGCTACCCCGCAGCCATTTTGGCGAAACATCCTGACGTCTCGGACGGGATCGGTTAAGGATCCGACCGCGGTTCCCTCCTATCCGGGCGGAGTGCGGGATGAGGCCGTGGAGGCCGACGTCGAACGCGACTTCGCGGAGCCGAAAGCGCCACGCAGCGGCTCGAGCGCGTGTACCGGGAGC